>SESB01000198.1_pt1 | contig 44193 bp, 35 predicted proteins | sample 3171441 | NCBI WGS metagenome assembly SESB01 (sample SAMN06051867, study PRJNA518727) | freshwater metagenome | biome: subpolar coniferous forest; feature: holomictic lake; material: water; isolation source: holomictic Lake 227, 6 m depth | place: Canada: near Kenora, Ontario | collected...
CATTCACGTCTTTGCCAACGTATTTGACAGTCAGTTGGACACTTCCATCCGCAACGGTGTTGCGCGTGATTTGATAATCGGTTTGCGTACTATTGAAAACCACTACGTCATCACCATCGCCGCCTTCTATTGTGTCATTGCCTTCGCCGCCTGTGAGGAAATCATCCCCCGCGCCACCGTCAATCTCATCGGCTCCTTCACCGCCATCAATAACATCTTCGCCGTCACCACCTGACAAAGTATCCGCGCCTTTGTCGCCAAACAAATTATCATTTCCAGCATTACCGATTAACGTATTTCCCCAGAAATTTCCTGACATTTGGTTTGCAAATTCGTTACCCGTGCCGTCAATGCCTTTGCCAGTGACGTTGTCGTGTTGATCGCCCGCCAACACTAGATTTTCAATGTTTTTGTCCAAAGCAAAAGTGATGGTGGTTTCGATGGTGTCGTTGCCGCCCAATTTGCCATTTTTATTCGATTCAAATACCACATCTTTGGCGTTATCCACAAAGTAATAATCGTTGCCATCGCCGCCCGACAAGCTGTCTGCGCCTTCTCCGCCTTTGAGCGTGTCGTGACCGTCGCCCCCGATGAGCGTGTCGTCGCCTTTTCCACCCAATAATTTATCGTCACCTTTGCCGCCGTCGAGTTTGTCGTTACCGATATTGCCACTCAGTACGTCATTGCCAGCCAGTGCAGTCATTGAATAGTTCACCGTCACGGCATCTTTTTTAGCAGAAAGCACGTCGTTTTTATCCGTACCCGTTAGCGTCGCACTTTCTTTCGAGCCTTCTGTCGTCACACCGTTGACAATACTCGGTGCAATCACAGCGGTGTCGGTACTTGTGGAAGATTCCAACGTACCGTAACCATCCACATATTGCACATTCACGCTGATGCGTTCGCCCACATCGCCAAGTGGCGGCGTGTAAGTTGCCGCCGTCGCATTTTTAATCGGCGTATCACTGCTGAACCACTGATAATTAAACGTTCCCAAACCATCGACATCCGCCAGCGTGCTTAACACGGATAATTCGGTTCCCATTTTCGCTTCGCCCATTACGATAACGTAACCCGTTGGCAACGTATTCAACGGAATCACTTTTGTGGTCGCGGTGCTGGCGACACTTTCAAACGTTCCGCCGTTGTCGGTGTATTGCGCGGCAACACTAATGGCTTTACCGATTTGGTCTTTGGTCAGTGCCAACGTGCTGCCCAACGCAAATGCTACGCCGTCCGCTTGCCATTGGAATTTAAAATCACCATTCAAACCATCGATGTCGGCAATGCTATTTTGAACGGTTAATACTTGCCCAACTTGTGCGGTGCCTTGAATCGTGACGTTGCCCGTCGGAAGGTCGTTTTCGTTTAACACCACGCCGCCCAACATACTTTCTAATTTACCCAATTTGTCGGTATAACTCGCGCTGACGCTCAATGTTTTATACACATCGTCTTGCGTCAAGGTATACGACGTTTGGGTTGCGCCCGCAATGGCTACACCGTTGCCCAACCACTGAATACTAATCGCGCCCAAACCATCCACATCTGCCAACGTATTGCTGACGGTCACGGTTTTGTTTTGGCGCAATTCGCCTGAAATCAAGACGCTACCCGTTGGCGCGTGATTGATTGCGTCTGTAATCGCTGACGTTTCAGCACTGGTGACGCTTTCAGCCGTTTTCCATAAATCGGTGTAATTCGCTTTGACGCTGATTTTTTTGAACATATCATCAGCGGTCAACGTGTACATCGATTGAGTTGCGCCCGTAATTGGCACACCCGCACGCAAAAATTGATAACCAATCGCGCCCAAACCATCTTGATCCGCGAGAGTATTGGACGCGGTCAAGATTTGACCTTTTGCCGTGGTGCCGCTGATGCTCACGGAACCTGTTGGCAAATCTTGCTTGTTCGCCACCACGACCGCGCCACTCGTCATACTTTCAGCTTTGCCCAAACCGTCGGTGTAATTCGCGACGACGCTGATTTTTTTACCAGAATCCATTTGGCTCAATTGATACGAAGATTGAACTGCGCCGATGATTGCTGCGCCATCACTCAACCACTGATAACCCATTTTGCCTAAACCATCAACGTCGGCGATTTTACTTACAACGGTTAAGGTTTCGTTTTCCGTTGGTGTACCAATTATTTCAAGTGTGCCAGTCGGCGCAGAGTTTTTCACAACTGGAACAACTACAACTGCCGCTGGTGCGGTATAAAATTCATTCGTGGCGACGTTGGCTAACACTTCCACGCCCGATGTTAATTTAGCGGCAACTGCGCTGCTGTCGCCACCGTTATTACTTGATCCCCAAGTGACCACCGAACCATCGGCACGCAACGCGGAAAACGCATTACTATTTGAAGAAATCGACACTACATCAATCGTGCCGTCGAGCTTGCTGGCAACGGCACTGCTGTTTCCTCCGTAAGAATAATCACCCCAAGTCACTACTGAGCCATCCGTCCGCAAAGCAGCAAACGAATAAAAATTTGAAGCGATTGAAGTGACATCAATCGTACCGTCCAATTGTTTGGCAACTGTGCTGCTATCTCCGCCGTAATATGAATTCCCCCAAGTGACCACCGAACCATCTGTCCGAATGGCGGCAAACGCATTAACGTTTGAAGCAATTGACGTGACATCAATGGTGCCGTCCAATTGTTTAGCGACGGTGCTGCTATCGCCACCGTCAGATGAATATCCCCAAGTGACCACAGAGCCATCAGCACGAATGGCAGCAAACGCATCATACGTTGATGAAATTGAAGTGACATCAATGGTGCCGTCGAGCTTGCTGGCAACGGCACTGCTGTCTGCGCCATAACTTGATCCCGACCAAGATTTTAAATATCCCCAAGTGACCACCGAACCATCCGTCCGAATGGCGGCAAACGAATAGCTGTTTGAAGCGATTGACGTAACATCAATGGTGCCATCGAGTTGTTTTGCAACGGCACTGCTATCGCCGCCATAACTTACATTCCCCCAAGTGACCACCGAACCATCAGCACGCAAGGCGGAAAAAGCTGAAGCAGACCCACCATTTGAAAAAACCGACACCACATCAATCGTGCCGTCGAGTTGTTTTGCAACGGCACTGCTGTTTCCACCTTGAGTTGAATTTCCCCAAGTTATTACCGAACCATCCGTCCGAATGGCAGCAAATGAATCATTACTAGAAGCAATTGACGTGACATCGATGGTGCCGTCTAGTTGTTTAGCAACCGCACTGCTGTTGCCGCCATAACTATCTCCCCAAGTGACCACCGAACCATCCGTGCGAATAGCAGCAAATGCAGAATACGTTGAAGAAACCGAAGTGACATCGATTGTGCCGTCGAGTTTGCTTAACGTCGCGGCATCGATGCTTTGATAACCCAACGGAATGACGGAGCCGTCGTTTCGCAACGCAACAAAATTGTTGAGGTTTGAATAAATCTGCACCGCGTCGATGGTGCCGTTGAGTGAATCGGGAACGGTTGCATTTTGTCCCCACGCGACGACTGAACCGTCGGTTTTAATCGCAGCAAAACCGTAATTGTTGACGGTTTCGCTGTTGGTGCGGTAATAACTCACTTTTGGTGTGGGCGTTGAAACTAATGTGCCGCCGCCGATAGTTTTGGTGGTTGTTGCTTTTGAATCTGCCATGCTGATTTACTCCAAGGTTAAAAAAAATAAAAAATTTAGACAATAAAAAACCCGCCAATGCTTTGCACTGGCGGGTTTTTAGAAAAGAAAAGTTGACGTAGCCTAAAGCTGCAACATAATTTTTTGCTTGCTTGCTTGCTTGCTTGCTTGCTTGCTTGCTTGCTTGCTTGCTTGCTTGCGTCATCATTTTCCTAGGTTTTATTGAAATTGCGCTGAGTATGTTCCGATTTCAATCCACTTTCAATGAAAGTAACGCATTGATTTCATCATTTTCACGCGGAGGGTCAATCGCCGTATCCAAAATAAAAACTCGTTCATTCGGCACGCCGCCTTGTTGCACAACGTATTTTGCAATGGCTCGCGCTCGTGCAGCGGCTAATTTGGTTAACCGTTTTTGTTCGACGGGCAATGCGGCTGACAATGTTTGTTTTGCCACGCTGTAAAACTCACCCATTTCAGGTTTCACCAATTCAAAACCACCCCAAAAGGATTTTTTCACCAGCTGTGGAAATTTCGCTTTGAATTCTTGCGCCAATAATTTTTGTGCGTCCGCGTCATCAATTTCTACATATTCTGGGCGAGTTTTTTGTTTATTTTCACGATTCAGAGCTTCGGATTTCAATGTTTTCAAGCGGTCAATTAAGGCTTCTTCGCGTAAAATTGCCCAATCTTGCGATTGAAACGCGGTGCCTTTAATTTCTAATTTCAACACATCACGCTCGCGTAAAACTTTCGCCAAACCCGCCAATTTTTGCTGTTGCCAATCGGACAATTCGGACTGTCCAGCGGCAAATTGCACCACACTCAAATCGTCGTCCGTGCCTAATAAATTCGCCAACGCATGAAACGGCGACGTAATCACTTTCGTCATCACATTCAACAGCGCGTCACCAATAATGCCACTCAAACTAAACTGTGGATTATTCAACGAACCCGTAATTGGTACGTCCAAATTGATAATGCCGTTCACATCTTTCAACAACGCAATCGCCAAATCAAACGGCGCGTTGACGGCGTGCGGATTGTCGATTTGTTCACCCAATTCAAATTGTTCAATCAATAAATTATTCGTCGCGGTCAATTCGCCTTTCGTCACGTCGTAATTCATGCCGAGCGACATTTTGCCTTTTTCAACTTTATAGCCCGAAAATTCCGCCATGTACGCCGAAACCAACGGCATCGGCATTCCTTTGAAACTTAACGCGGCACGATAATCACCAATATACGGTTGAATTTTACCTTTAATATCAACGGGTGCGAGGTCGTAAGCGTTGCCTTTGAGCGTGACGTTAATGGTCGATTCATGATTGGACGAAATGCCCGACGCGCCACCTTCCAACCCTTTAATTTCAGCAGAAAAAGGCAAAATCATCGACAAATCGGCAAACGACGACGAACCATTTGAAATTTGTACATTATCGAGTTTGAAACAAATTCCACCTTCACAAACAGGAATTTTCTTGTTTCCGCCTTTTTGAACGGAGGCGGCGGGTGATTTTTCTTGAATCCAAATATCGGCAAAATTAAGCGTTTTATCTTTCGCAATCACCACCCGCGCGTAAGGTTTATCGAGCCATAACGAAGTCGCGCTGTAACGTTGCGCCAACACATCTGCGTCGATATTTTTCAGGGTCAGATTGTCCCATTTCACTAAATCTTTATTTTGAATTTGGTCACGAATCACCAACCGCGCAATGCCGCTGTTGCCTTTGAATTTCACCGCTAATTCGCCTTGATCGCCTTGCGCCACGTCGAGTTTGCCGTCCAAACTAAACACGCCTTTAATCAAATCGAAGTGCGCGAATTTATCGACGTACGATTGGAATTTTTCTAAATTTAACGCATTCACCGCAATGTCGGATTGCGCGGCGAAAGGCGATATTTCGGCGTTGCCTTTCAAATGTAACGAACCGCTGTTATTGATGCCAGTGTTAAGTTCAAACGGCAGTTTTGCACCCACGGCATTGCTCAATTCGGTGAGTTTTAATGACAGCGGTTTAATCGAAATCGACAACGGTTTCGGCAAGGTTTTATCTTCCAGCACCGCGCCAAAATCGGTGAGTTCCACGCTGTCAATTTTCACGCCCCAAAATGCCTCACTTTGAGCCGTTTCCGCGTGAGATTGCGCTTCATCTTCGGGCAAAAGCGTTTGATAATTCAATTCGCCATTTGGATTTAACCACGCGCGAAAATCGGCATTTTTCGCTTGAATCGCGCCAATCGCCACGGTTTTCTTTTGCAAATTTAATGTTAAATTTTTTAGTTCTAATTCGGGCAATTTGAACAATAACGTGTTTTGCGTGGTGTCGAAAAGTTCCGTGTCGCGCAACAAAATAACGGCGGTTTGCAGCTGTTGCGTGGGTAAATTAAAACTCAACTCGTTCAGTGTGATCGTCGGAAAATCAAGCTGCGTTTGTTTTTCGGTAACACGCAAGGCGTTTAACGCGAGTGATTTCATCGTTAAATTTTGGCGCGTGTGGTCGTAATTTAAATTTTCACACGCGATTTTTTGCAGCGTAATTTGCTGCGCGGCTTTGTTTTTGTAAGACAAATCATTCAACGCCATCGCGCCATTTTCAATTTGAATCAGCGGCGTTTTTTCATTCAACGCAATCCGATAATTTGCCGATAATTCGCCTTTTCCCGCTACTTTGAATTTATTTTCTGGCATCAGCGAAAGCAAATGCGCCAAATTCACCGATTGAAACGTAATTTTGCCATTTGATTTCAAAGTTGAAAATTGAAAATCGCCCGTCAAATGCAAATCGCCGCCTTGTTGCCAGTTTGCGGTTAAATCAAATTTTGCAGGCGACGCATTTTGCGTGCTGAAATTCGTCAGCGTGAAATTTAACGGCGTAATTTTTTCGCTTTGTGCGCCGTTTTGAAATGAAATTTGTCCGTCCGATAACGTGAAATTTTTCATCGTTAACGGAAATAAATCGCCGCTTTTTTCAGTTTTGGATGCGTCTGATTTTGGCAAAAGCGCGTCGATATTTAACGCGCCATTCTTTTGTTTTTCGAGTTCAAAAAACGGTTTGTGAAGCGTGATTTTTTCAATAATCAGACTTTTTGTCGTCAACGATTCGCGCCAATTGAGCTGAATATCCAACTCGTCAAAGCGCAGAATCTTTTGCAATTCAAATTGTTTGAGCTGAAGTTGCAACGTCAACGGATTAAAATTCACCGCGCCTAAACTGCTTTTTAAGCCCGTTTCTTTTGCGATGAAAATGGGTAATTCACGCTGTAACCACGCGGGGAAAAGATAAAAACTCGTCGCGAAATAGCCGCCGACCAATCCCGCTGGAATTAAAACAGCGACGGCGATTTTAACGATTCGTTTCATTCGGCAATGCTTGATTAACATAAATGAGCTTTTCGGTTTCAAAACCCAAGGCTTTCGCTTTTGCGACTAAGGCGGCTTTCAATTTTTCATCCATGTTAGGCGAACGCGCCAAAATCCAGAAATACGATTTATCCCAACTTGTCACCAGCGAATATTGGTAATTTTCGTCCAATTCAAACACGACGTAAGACGCATAAAAAGGGCGGAAAAACGACACTTTCAAATGACCTTGATTTGAATTGTCCGCAAAATACGCCACACCTTTTGCCTCTTTCCATTCTTTGTTCGCAACGGAATAACCGCGATTTAAAACGCTTAAACTTTGGTCTTCGTTCAAACTATATTCAGCGTTAATTGCGGTAAGTCCGCGTTCAAATGAATGATCTAAGCGGGCAATTTCGTACCATTTTCCCAGATATTTTTGAGCGTTAAACGGTTCAACCGGTTTGATATGTTCAGGAATACCAACGCAACCCGTTGTCACTAAAAAGCACGCCATTAAAAAGAATTTTTTAATCATGATTTACGCCAACAAATTCATTAGTAGCCAATGTAACGCTTCCGATTGGCGAGCTTGTTGATAGCGGTTCGCCAAAATAATACTTTCGAGCGCGTGTAAGGCTTCGTTAAAATCATCGTTGACGATTAAATAATCAAATTCGGGATAATGGCGCATTTCAGTCACAGCCTCTTTCATGCGCCGCTCAATAATGTTGGCATTGTCTTTACCACGACTTTCCAAGCGATGCCGCAACACGTCAATAGTCGGCGGTAAAATAAAAATTGAAATACTGTCGGGCAATAATTTCCGTATTTGTTGTGCGCCTTGCCAATCGATTTCTAAAATTACGTCCAATCCTCGCGCAAGATTATCTTCCACGGTTTGTTGTGCGGTACCGTAAAAATTATCGAATACTTGAGCGCATTCTAAAAATGCGCCTTCGCCTTGCATCGCGCGAAAGTTTTCGACATCGACGAAAAAATAATCTTTGCCGTGAATTTCGCCGTCTCGTGTTTGGCGCGTGGTGTGTGACACTGATACAACAAGACGGTTTAGTTTTATGACCAATTTTTTCACTAAACTGGTTTTGCCTGCACCTGATGGGGCAGAAATAATGTAAAGTTTGCCTTTATTCATAAAATTATTGGTGTGTGAAGTTGAAAACTACGCGCATTTTAACAACCTTCAATTCAATAGTCCGATTCATTCAAACAGGAAACAAAATGACCATCCGAAATTTTAATAATGAAACGCCCCAATTTGGCAAAAACGTGTACATCGACGACAGCGCGGTGGTGATTGGCGCGGTGACGTTGGGCGATAACGTGTCTATTTTTCCGATGGCGGTTATTCGCGGCGATGTGGAAAAAATCACGATTGGCGCAAATACCAATGTGCAAGATGGCGCGGTATTGCACGTTTCGCATCAAGGCAAATTTTCAGAACGCGGGCATCCGTTAACCATCGGCGAAAGTGTGACGATTGGGCATCGCGCGGTGCTTCACGGTTGCACGATTGGCAATTTTTGTTTGATTGGAATTGGCGCGATTATTATGGATGACGCAGTGTTGGAAGATGAGGTGATGCTGGGCGCAGGTTCATTGGTGCCACCGAATAAACGATTGGAAAGCGGTTATTTGTACGTCGGTTCACCGGCAAAACAAAGTCGCGCGTTAACAGAAAATGAAAAAGCGTTTTTGCGCTATTCCGCCGAACATTACGTCAGTTTGAAAAATCAGTATTTGTTGCCTTGAAAATGTCAGATTTGCGATAAACTGCACGCATTCATTTTTAATTTCATTTTATTCAAATAAACCATTGTGAAAACAAAAAACGTTCAATATTTAGTCGGCATCGATTTAGGCACCACGCACACCGTTGTGGCTTATGCACACGTTGCGACCGCACAAAACATTCAATTATTTCCCATCGAACAATTGGTCGATGTTGGACAAGTTGCCGCGCGTCCACTTTTACCGTCGGTGCGTTATCATCCAGCGGACGGTGAAATTGCCGCTGAGAATCTCGCTTTCACCGCAAAAGATAATGCGATTTTAGGCGAAGCGGCTCGCGTTTTAGGTGCGAAAACTAAAGGACGTTTTGTTACCAGCGCAAAAAGTTGGTTATCACATCCGTCGGTTGATTCGAGTGCCGCAATTTTACCGTGGGGCGCGAGTGACGACGTGCAGAAAGTGTCGCCGCTCGAAGCCAGTGCAAGTTATCTCGCCCACGTTCGCACGGTTTGGTTGCATCACAACCCGACGGCACCATTAGAAGACCAAGATGTGGTGATTACCGTTCCTGCGTCGTTTGATGAAGGCGCACGTTCGCTGACATTAGAAGCCGCAAAAATCGCTGGTTTGCAAAATGTTCGGTTACTCGAAGAACCGCAAGCTGTTTGTTACGACTGGTTACGGTGCAACGCGGGGCAATTAACAGAAAAACTCGCGAACGTGCATTTGTTATTGGTGTGCGACGTGGGCGGCGGCACGACAGATTTAACGTTAATCAAAGTCGAAGCCGGCGAAAACGAACCGAAATTGACTCGAATTGGCGTTGGCGATCATTTAATGTTGGGCGGTGATAATTTAGATTTAGCGTTGGCGCACACGTTGGAATCACGCTTAACCAATAACGAAAAACGCTTATCCGCTGCCGAATTGTCGCAATTACTCGAACAATGCCGCCAAGCGAAAGAAAAATTATTAGCCGAAGACGCGCCCAAATCCGTGAAAGTGACGTTGTTGGCGAGCGGCTCAAAATTATTGAAAGGTTCACGCGCGGCAACATTAAGTCGTGACGAAGTGCGAGCGATTGCGTTAGACGGATTTTTCCCGTTGTCGAAACTGAACGAATTGCCCGATAAAAAACGTAGCGGCGTGGTGGAATTTGGTTTGCCGTATGCCGCTGAACCCGCTGTCAGTAAACACATTGCCGCGTTTTTAAAGTTACACGAACACGCCGCGCAAGATGCGTTGCAAATCAATTCTTTTGTTCCCGATGCGTTATTATTGAATGGCGGCGTGTTTCGTAGTCAGCCGATTACGCAACGCGCCATTGATTTGCTCAGTTCGTGGCGCGAAAAACCACCGATTTTGTTAGAAAATCAGCATCCCGAATTAGCCGTAGCATTTGGTGCAGTCAGTTATGCGTTGGCGCGTCGTGAGAAAAAATTGAAAATCGGCGGTGGCGCGGCACGCAGTTATTTTCTGTTAATTGACACCACTGAAAACGCGCCACAAAAAGGCATTTGCATTTTGCCGCGTGGTAGCGAGGAAGGCGAAGAAATCATTTTGAAAAATCACCGTTTCGCGTTGCGATTGGGAACGCCGGTGCGTTTTCATTTGGCTTCCACGACAGGCGACAGCGTTTATCAATCGGGCGATTTAGTTGACATCACCGACGATTTTCATTCGTTGCCGCCGCTTGCTGTGGCGTTTGAAAGCGATTCAACAAACGAAGTGTTGGTTGAATTAGCAGTGACGCAAACTGAAGTCGGCACCTTAAAAATTCAGTGCGTGTCGATTGAAAATGCCAAAAAACGTTGGGACGTGGAATTTTCTGTTCGGCGTGGCGCGGCGGTGGCGAATTCGTCGGAGGATTTACCTAAAAATCTGGACGCACTTTGCGAAAAAATCAGCGATATTTTCGGCACAAAATCCAAACACATCGACCCGAAAGCGGTGAAAAATCTGCGAGTGAATTTGGAAAAAATGACCGGCATGGATAGAAGTGACTGGAATTCGCCGTTGTTGCGGACGCTTTTTAATACGTTGCTGGAAGGTGAAAAATATCGCCGCCGCAGTGAAACGCATGAAAAAGTGTGGTTGAGTTTGATTGGCTTTTGTTTACGTCCAGGTTTTGGTTATCCGCTGGATGATTGGCGCGTCGAACAAGTCTGGAAAACGTATCCGCACGGCATTCAATTCGTCAATGAAACGCAGAATTGGGCGGAATGGTGGACGTTGTGGCGACGCATTGCGGGTGGTTTGTCGGCGACGGCGCAAGAAACTATTTTTGCCGACATTGCCAAATATATTGATCCTGCGTCAGCGCGACAAGTGGGCGTTGAGAAACAGTTAAAAACGCGCAGTTACGACGACATAGTGCGATTAGCGGCAGTGCTAGAACGGTTGCCAGCACAAAAAAAAATCCAGCTCGGCGATTGGTTATTGAAACGATTAGAAAAAGCCGGTGAATCTAATCAAACGTGGTGGGCGGTCGGACGAATCGGCGCACGCATTCCGTTTCATGGCAGCAGTCACAACGTGGTTTCCGCCGAATCAGTTGAAATGTGGTTGTTACAATTGCTCGATGAAGATTGGAAAAAAATCCCACAAATCGGTTTTTCGGCGACGTTAATGGCGCGAATGAGCGGTGATCGCGTGCGAGATATTAGCGACGAAATGCGAGCGCGAGTTTTAGAAAAATTAAAACTCAGTAAAGCCCCCGCGTCGTGGTTGGAAATGGTCGAAAGTGTGAAAGAACTCAGCGAAAAAGAAGAAAAGCAAATCTTTGGCGAAGCGTTGCCGTCGGGTTTGAAATTGGTTTCAGTTGGCAATAAAGTTTTCGATTAAATTGAAATAATTGAATTGTAGGGGCGGGTTCTAAACCCGCCCGTGTCACTCGAATGTTAATTTTTTAAAAGCGGATAAACGCCGAAACCTATCACGATTAACGCCACACAAATCCAGCCGATTTTGTTAATGTAATGACTTAATTTTGTTTCAAATTTTTTGCCACCAAATTTGACTAATAATGCCACAATCAAAAAACGGGTACCGCGTCCCAATGTAGAAACCAACAAAAATGGCAATAACGCCATGTTTAACGAACCCGCTGTAATCGTGAAAATTTTATACGGAATCGGTAAAAAACCGCCGATTAACACCGCCCAAATTCCCCATTTATCGACTTCTATTTTTGCCGCCAAATAATCGTTCCAATAATGTGTCGTTTGTAACCACGGCGCAATGGCTTCAAATAAAAAATACCCAATGCTATAACCTAATATCGCGCCCAAGGCAGACATTAACGTCGTCAACAGCGCGAAACGCACCGCTTTATCGGGTTGCGCCAACACCATCGGCACCAACATGACTAATGGCGTAATCGGAAAAAAAGACGAATCGGCAAAACTAACAAATCCTAAATAGCGCGTCGCGTGACGATGCTGCGACCATCGCAATGTGTTGTCATAAAGCTTTCTAAACATACACTTCTTTACCTGTTAAAAAAGGAACGAAAATGACGGGGTCTAATTCTTCAACGTGAAAATAATTTTCAGTGCGGGTAATACGCTGTAAAACTTGCCCGTCTTCTTGATTGCCAACGGGAATCAGCATCACGCCGCCGACCGCGAGTTGTTGCAGCAACGCTTCCGGCACTTCATTCGGTGCGGCAGCAACTAAAATTCCGTCGTACGGCGCGTATTCTGACCAGCCCCAACTTCCGTCGCTGTAAGCGTAACGAATGTTTTTGAGCTGCAATAATTCGGTGTGCGTAATCGCTTTTTTTTGTAATGGCAAAATGCGTTCAACCGAATACACATTCTCAACCAACTGCGCCAAAATTGCCGTTTGATAACCGCAACCGGTGCCAATTTCTAAAACACGCGCCAAAGAAGGTCGATTTTCCAGCAACAATTCAGTCATTCTGGCGACAATGTACGGTTGCGAAATCGTTTGATTGTAACCAATCGGCAACGCGGTATCTTCATAGGCGCGACTGGCTAAGGCTTCGTCTACAAAAATATGACGCGGGGTTGTTTGCATCACGCGCAAAACACGTTCGTCTCGGATTCCTTGTTCAATCAAACGCATAATCATGCGGTCGCGGGTACGCTGTGAAGTCATGCCGCTACCTTGTAAATGCTGTAACGTCATAACGTCATTGTCTCGGGTAACCAATTTTTCAATGTGTCGAGGCGTTCGTACCAGGTTAAATCTAATTGCAACGGCGTAACGGAAACATACCCGTTATTGATGGCGTAAAAATCTGTACCTTCGCCCGCATCTTGTTCAGCACCCGCCGCGCCGACCCAATAAATTCGCCGTCCACGCTGATCTTCGCTTTGAATAATGGGTTCAGATTTGTGACGTTGTCCCAATCGACACGATTGAAAACCTTTCAATTCGGCAAACGGCAAATCCGGCACGTTGACATTCAAAATAGTATTGCTTGGCAACGGATGTGCTTGAATTTGTTTTAATAAAATCACCGCGACTTGAGCAGCGGTTTCAAAATGTGCCGGATGATCGCCAACTAGCGAAATCGCGACCGCTGGCAAACCTAAAAAACGTCCTTCGGTCGCAGCGGCAACGGTTCCGGAATATAAAACATCGTCGCCTAAATTTGCGCCGTGATTGATACCGGCAAAAACCATATTGGGTTCCGTGTCGAGTAAACCGGTAATTGCCAAATGCACACAATCCGTGGGCGTGCCGTCCACTTTCATAAAACCGTTGTGTGCTAAGGTGGCGCGTAACGGCATATCTAACGTAAGCGAATTACTCGCCGCGCTGCGATTTCTATCCGGTGCCACGACAGAAACTGTGGCGTAATCGCTCAATGCTTTGGCTAATGCCACCAGCCCTTCGGCTAAATATCCGTCATCATTACTTACTAAAATGTGCATTTTCTCTCCTAAAATTGGTTTTAGCGCGGTGTAAAAACGATACGCTATTCTAACAATTTTGCGACAGCATTAAGTCAGAAATAATATCGAAATACATTAAATTTTGGCGTATAAATTTGAATCGTGGGTAAATTATGTGTAGATACCATTAAGTAAAACCTGTATAAGTAGCACTATTTATTTATCAAATTCATTCATTAAGGAGCTTTAATTATGTACGCTAATCAACAACATGAAACGCTGCCTGGGGCTATTTTTACTGACCTATTTGAACCTATTACTAGTAACCATATTAATATGGCAGCGAGTCACATTCACTGCGTGAACGAATTATATAAGGCTATCATTAATCACGAAACATTAGACGTTGAGGCAACCACTAAAGATGATTGTTGTGAGTTGGGCAGATGGTTGCTCAAAGAAAGCACTCGGTTACATTTTGGTCATTTACATCACTATCACGATTGTGTGAAGAGGCACGCGGAATTTCACATTCAAGCAGGCAAAGTGGCAACACTTATCAATGCGAAAAAATATGGCGAAGCATTTTGCGCGTTATGTCATGATTCTGAATTTTCACGCGCGTCTACTGCTGTCATTGCGGCTATTTTTCCGTTTACCGTCAATTCTAGTTTGAGCGAGAACTAATATGAAATCCCAAACGACATCTCACAATTCCTTGCTCGCAGTTGGCAAACCACCGCCCGATTTTTGCTTAGTAAATAGCGAGTTAAAAGATGTGCGGCTAATGGATTATGCTGGCAAATGTAAAATTTTAACAATTGTTCCGCGCTTAGATATTTCAACTTGTATGGCTGTGGCGCAGATATTTAATGAAAACAAAGTCGATTTAGACAAAACCGTCGTGTTGATTATCTCCGCCGATTCACCCTTTAAACAGCAGCGGTGTTTGGAAATGGCCGGAGTGCGTGATGTAGTGACTTTGTCAAACTTTGCTAGTCCCACATTTGCGACCGATTATGGTGTGCAGATTGTTGACGACGATTTGGCGGAGGAGGTAATGACCGAAGCGGTGGTGGTAATTGATGAAAAAAATAAAGTGATTTTCACTCAACTCACTCAAGAATTAGCACAGGAGCTGGATTATGAATCGATATTCACAGCGTTAGAATATTCACAAACTGAATCGTTTGGTTATGATTCAAATTCGGAAGGTTTAGAACTTATCAATCGCCGTAAATGTTTTCGTGTTGATATTTCCGCGACGAATTCCTGTTATTGTAAAATTAGGTTGCCGGTACTCAAAGAGGATGCGTCGAAAGAATATAAGCTCGCTTATGAATTGGCTCTTCACAAAATACAGAGAAAAATGGAGGACGAATTAAAACAACAAAAATACTCAAACAGCATCGCTATTCGTAACAAAAGCCTAAACAATTGTATGCGGTTAAACCTATACGATATTAGCTCAAATGGTTGTTCCATGATTAGCGATGACGAAGAGTTTTTCTATTTTTTAACACAGCATACGATTTATGAAAATTGCACGATTGTCATTCCAAATCACGGTGAAATTCAAGTCTCTTTTAAAATTATGACCAATCACAAAATTGGTAAATTTAATGAGTTGATTGGAATCTCATTCATTAACGTAGCGCAATCTGTGGATTTAGCTATTTCATCTTATATTCAAGAAATTGAACGGCAACGCATGGCGTTAGTTAAACCGTATATTGCTTAATGAAAATATACCACGCATAAAAAAGGCTGATTTTCATCAGCCTTTTTGTTGTTGAAAACCGCGTTGAAATTATTTCAACAAACCTTCTAACAAACCATTCAACTTATGCACAAACGCTGCTGGATCGTCTAATTTTCCGCCTTCGCTCAAAATCGATTGATCAAACAAAATCTGTGTTAAATCGGCAAAACGGCTGTCGTCTTGTTCCACTTTCAGGCGTTGAACTAGCGCGTGGTCAGGATTGATTTCAAAAATCGGTTTTTTGTTACCCAAGCCCATTCCGCCCAACATTTGACCGGCATCTTTCATCATGCGTTCCATGTGCAAACTCATGCCGTAAACGTCCGCGACCAAACACGCTGGCGATTCGGTCAAACGATGACTCAAACGCACGTCGCTGACTTTGTCGTTCAACACGGTTTTAATTTGCGTCAAAACGCTTTCAAAATCTTGTGTTGTGGCTTCGTGCGCGGCTTTGGTTTCTTCGCTTTCTTCTTCGCCTAAATCCAAATCGCCTTTCGCAACGGATTGAATGTGTTTGTCTTCAAATTCGTCTAAATGCGACACCAACCATTCGTCGATGCGGTCAGAAAGCAATAAAACTTCAATGCCTTTTTTGCGGAAAATTTCCAAATGTGGACTATTTTTCGCCGCTGCAAAACTTTCAGCTGTGACGTAATAAATTTTGTCTTGCCCTTCTTTCATGCGGCTGACGTAATCTTCCAACGACACATTTTGTGTGTCGCTGTCGTTGTGCGTCGAAGCAAAACGGAACAATTTCGACACGCGCTCATTGTTTGCGCTGTCTTCAATCGGAGCTTCTTTTAACACCGAACCAAATTGCGTCCAGAAAGTTGCGTATTTTTCAGGTTCATCTTTCGCCAGATTTTCCAACATGCCCAACACTTTTTTCACCGCACCCGATTTGATGGTGTTGAGTTGTTTACTTTGTTGCAAAATTTCGCGCGACACGTTCAACGGCAACGAATTGGAATCGATAATGCCGCGAATAAAACGTAAATAACGCGGCATCAATTGTTCAGCGTCGTCCATGATGAAGACTTTTTTAACGTACAATTTCACGCCGTGTTTTGCGTCTTTATCCCACAAATCAAACGGCGCACGGCTCGGAACGTACAATAATAATGTGTACTCGTTTGAGCCTTCGACTTTGCTGTGAACGTGCGTAATTGGGTCTTGGAAATCATGCGAAACGTGTTTGTAAAATTGGCTGTAATCCTCGTCTGAAATTTCTTGACGTGATTTTGTCCACAAAGCCGCCGCGCTGTTAATCGTTTCTTCGACGATTTCAGGAGCTGCTTTTTCTGCATTTTCGTCTTCGTCATCGCCATCAAATTCAGATTGAATTTCTTTGTCCATCACAATCGGCAACGAAATATGGTCAGAGAATTTACGAACGATGGAACGCAATTTCCAACCGTCTAAAAATTCGCTTTCGCCTTCTTTTAAATGCAAAACGATTTCGGTGCCGCGTGAGGCTTTTTCGACAGATTCAATCGTGTAATCGCCTTCGCCCGCTGATTCCCAACGAGTTGCTTCGGCGAGTTTATTTATGTAATGCTTATTGCGACGATTTGTCGCATTGTTTGATATTTTTGTGATAGTAGAATTACGCCATTTTACTTCAAAAGATGACTTAAATTTAAAGCATAGATAACTGATATTTTGACAGAACATAGGGACAAATCTTTTTGAAATCAATGATTTTAATATTTGTACGCTATATGATGATTTGGTGTTTTTCTGCCGTTTTATCGCTGGCAATTGATGTATGTCTGGTTTTATTGATTACGACCGCTATAGCTTATTGTTATGAGCGAAGCCATCCTATTACAAGCACTCGCAATACAATCTCAAAACATTGATTTTGGCATATCAAACAGAAACGGACGAAGGACAACGACGTTCTTTACAGTTCGAATTTTGAGGCCTATTTAAAACTTGAATGCAATGCTATACGCGACAATTTGTCACATTGTTTTGTTTTATTGCTAGGGTAGAATCGACACCTAATATTTGATTGTTCATGCAGCGCTACAGGTCAAAGATAACTAAATGCAAAACACAACTATTGAGCAAAGTGAAAATGTTATAGCACTCATCAGGCAACATTATGTCATAACGATTCTCTTACCCGTTCTCCTTGTATTCAACGGTATGACGGCGCAAGTTTTGTGTATAGAAGATCAATACGCTACTTTCGCTCAAATGTTTTTATACCTTAATCAAGGAATATTCATTTCATTTGCGGGTAGTTTTTTATTTTTTCTATTCCAAAAGAAATGGAAAGCATCATTAGTTGTCTTATTAACGCCTTTTTTAACGATGGCACTCCTATCAGTATCGCTAGATAAGAATGGCATTGATAAAGATACTATTTATTATCGACTCAATAAAAAGAAATATTTTTCTATTATCGAAAACTCGGCTTCTGTAGCACAAGACGGCAAAGCGAAATTAGTGCAAATTCCTATGGGAGGATCTTATTTGGGATGTGAAAAATACCTGATCTATGACGAAACAGATGAAATGGCAAATCCAAAGGGTAATTTTTTAGGAATTGATTATGTAACTGTGCCTAATAGTATTGAAGGCAAACCATATAGAAAAAAAGCTTACAGAACAATAGTAAATAACGTGGATAGACATACTTATGTCGTCTATTTTTGTTTAGATACAGGGCAATAAAATACTACTTTAAAGTGGAGATTGATTATGAGTGATATTATTTTAAAATCTGCAGTTAGAGGTAACACGGATAACGGGTGGAATCGCGTGGGGTATGTTGATTCTACTTATCTCAAAGCAAATGGATAATTATTCACATGAACAAAATAAGAAAATGTGTTGCAAGTGTGTTTTCGTTTTTACTGTCTTTCTTAATATCTATTGTTACAAGCGACTTCTTATCTACTTTGTATGCAAAACTATATGCTTTAAATGAAGGGGTTTCACTCAAAGAATTATCTGAGGATTATTTCATGGGTTTTACTTCATTTCTTGTATTTATGTTGTTCTTTTTGTTTTTGCTTCCTGTTTTATATTTTTTAATAAAAAAACAAATAAACGAGGTTTTACACTATGACTAATTACTCTGCTCCATCCGATTATTCCGTTTCAGACAATATGGCTATGGCAAAAGATTATGCAAATAGCCACTCAACAATTGCAGAATTTTGGTGGTTTTATCAACAAGTAAGAAATAAAGGAACTTGGGACTATAAACAGGAGGATTCAGCTTATAAATCCTTAGGAAATTTCAATTATGGCGCAACGGGTACTGCTATGGGATTTTCAGAGCAAGTTCTATTGCGATTTGCTGGTGGCGCACAAATAAAAGCTGGAACATCACAAGATGACTGGGGTAATCCTTTAGGAAATTCTCCGTATGGAGATGATCCAGTTGATCAACAAGCCATTATTGAAGGAATCAACTTCGCTAAAACGCACGGCTATTCCACCCCTCCTGCGACCAATATAACGGATGCTGTCCGTGCTATCAAAAATATAAATAAATGGATAACTCATTCGGGAGAATTATCCCCTTTTGCCGACAAGTTTAGCGAAATTATTGATAAAGTTATAAATTCTGTCAAAAACCAAGTTAATTCAGCAAAAAGTACCTCTTCACCTATCGTACTCGACCTAAATAATGATGGCATAGAAACTACAGGCGTAAAACAAGGCACTTATTTTGACCACGCAGGAGATGGCTTTGCAGAACAAACAGGCTGGATTAATCCAAATGATGCCTTGCTTGTTCATGACTTAAACAATAACGGCTACATTGACGATGGTGCAGAACTGTTCGGCAATGAAACCCTAATCAGTGGCACTAAAGCCACTAATGGTTTTGAAGCTTTAAAAGTTCTGGATGGCAATCATGATAATCAAATCACTACTCAAGATGCTGACTTTAACAATCTTAAATTATGGATAGATGCCAATGGAGACGGTTTTAGTCAAAGCAATGAATTACATACACTTGCTGAAGAAGGCGTAACCGCTATTTCAACCAATTATCAGAACAGCACTTTTGTAGATAACAACAGCAATGCTCACAAACAAATAGGTAGCTACACTCTAAAAGATGGCAATCAAGCCACAGCAGAAGATATTTGGTTTGCCGTTGATCGTACTTACAGTTTGGCAAAAACATACATTTCCGTGCCTGATGATGTAACAACACTTTCTAACTTGTCGGGTTATGGTGTTGTGAGAGATTTATGGCAAGCCATTGCCTTAGATACCAGCAGTACACTCAAAATTTTAGTTGCCACTTATCAAACCGAAACCGATGAAGGACAACGACATTCTCTTATCAACAACATTCTTTATCGTTGGGCGAATGCTGACACTGTTGCCCCACAAAGTCGTGGTAGTTATGTCGATGCACGGCAACTCGTCACTTTAGAACATTTCTTAGGAGACGGTTTTTATCAAACAGACTGGGGCATCAATCCAGGCGACACGGCGGGTAAAAAAATTAGCACAGCATTTACAGAATTATCGAATTCAATGTTTGCACAACTGGAGGCTCAAACACAGTTTGCTGATTTATATGCCAAAATCAATTGGAGTTGGAATGACACTACTCAAGCTCAACAAATAGATTTGACAGCGGTTATTGCTATTTTACAAAACCAACTTAATACCAATTTAGAAAGTGGTCTGACGTTGCTTGATAGTTTTGTGCGTAATTTGAAAACTTTTGGCTGGACTGATTCCTCCGTTTGGCAAACTCTTAATGATGGGCTTGCTGCTATTCATCCCGAAATCATTGACGTGCTGCGATTAGGGCAATTAGACACACTGACGGGAAATGCAGAAACGAATCGTTTGAATGGCAGTACCGCTAATGAACGTTTGCTAGGTTTTGGTGGCGACGACGTATTGAATGGGTCGGGCGGTAATGATGTACTTGAAAGTGGTGATGGTAACGACACGCTTGAAGGTGGATCTGGGAATGACACGTTAGAAGGCGGAAAAGGAAATGACGTTTTAGACGGTAATACAGGCAGTGATATTTATGTTTTTCAACATGGTTTTGGCAATGATCATATTCATCAATATGATTCAGCTTCGGATGCAATAGATGTTGCTCATTTTTCCGACTTATCTACGCAAAATGTAATTCAAACAATTAGACAAGGCGATGATTTAACGCTTATTTTTACTACAGGTGATCAGCTTACTGTTGACGGCTATTTCGATACGGCAGCTCGCAGAATTGATAGTTTTGATTTCTCCAATGGTGAACATTGGGATTTAGCCGCCATTAAAACGCATGTCGATACATTAGGCACGATAGGTGACGATTCGCTGTATGGTTATACGGCGGGGAATAATCAACTATTTGGTTTAAGCGGCAATGATGAATTGCATGGCAATACTGGAAATGATTTAGTAGATGGTGGTGAGGGGAACGACACACTTTATGGTCAATCGGGCGACGATACGCTCGATGGTGGGGCAGGTGATGACATACTGAAAGGTGGCACAGGCAATGATAGCTACAAAGTAGATGCCATCGGTGACAATGTTGTTGAAGCCGTAAATGCAGGATTAGATACGGTATTAAGTTCAATCAGCTACACATTAGCGGCTAATATAGAAAATCTAACTTTAATGGCAAATGCTGGAAATCTTAATGCTACTGGCAATTCACTGAATAATCTGCTGTTGGGGAACGAAGGCGACAATATTTTAAGTGGCGGTCTAGGAAACGATACTTTAGATGGAGGCACGGGAAATGACATTTACGTCTTTGGCAAAGGCGATGGTCAAGATGTTATTTTAGGTAATAGTGACATAAGTGAGTTCAATATCTTGCAATTCAAATCAGGAGTAAAACCTAATGAAATCATTACAATTCGTTTAGGAAACGATTTGGTTTTTTCAATAGCAGGGATGACGGATAAGATAACAGCGAGTTCTTTTTTCAGCGATACAACAAACAACATTTACACTCCAATTCAACAGGTTTCGTTTGGTGATGGAACTGTTTGGAATATGTGGTCGTTCAATGTCATTTAAATTCGTTCAACAAAAAGGCTGATTTTCATCAGCCTTTTTGTTGTCAAAAACCGCGTTGAAATTATTTCAACAAACCTTCTAACAAACCATTCAACTTATGCACAAACGCTGCTGGATCGTCTAATTTTCCGCCTTCGCTCAAAATCGATTGATCAAACAAAATCTGTGTTAAATCGGCAAAACGGCTGTCGTCTTGTTCCACTTTCAGGCGTTGAACTAGCGCGTGGTCAGGATTGATTTCAAAAATCGGTTTTTTGTTACCCAAGCCCATTCCGCCCAACATTTGACCGGCATCTTTCATCATGCGTTCCATGTGCAAACTCATGCCGTAAACGTCCGCGACCAAACACGCTGGCGATTCGGTCAAACGATGACTCAAACGCACGTCGCTGACTTTGTCGTTCAACACGGTTTTAATTTGCGTCAAAACGCTTTCAAAATCTTGTGTTGTGGCTTCGTGCGCGGCTTTGGTTTCTTCGCTTTCTTCTTCGCCTAAATCCAAATCGCCTTTCGCAACGGATTGAATGTGTTTGTCTTCAAATTCGTCTAAATGCGACACCAACCATTCGTCGATGCGGTCAGAAAGCAATAAAACTTCAATGCCTTTTTTGCGGAAAATTTCCAAATGTGGACTATTTTTCGCCGCTGCAAAACTTTCAGCTGTGACGTAATAAATTTTGTCTTGCCCTTCTTTCATGCGGCTGACGTAATCTTCCAACGACACATTTTGTGTGTCGCTGTCGTTGTGCGTCGAAGCAAAACGGAACAATTTCGACACGCGCTCATTGTTTGCGCTGTCTTCAATCGGAGCTTCTTTTAACACCGAACCAAATTGCGTCCAGAAAGTTGCGTATTTTTCAGGTTCATCTTTCGCCAGATTTTCCAACATGCCCAACACTTTTTTCACCGCACCCGATTTGATGGTGTTGAGTTGTTTACTTTGTTGCAAAATTTCGCGCGACACGTTCAACGGCAACGAATTGGAATCGATAATGCCGCGAATAAAACGTAAATAACGCGGCATCAATTGTTCAGCGTCGTCCATGATGAAGACTTTTTTAACGTACAATTTCACGCCGTGTTTTGCGTCTTTATCCCACAAATCAAACGGCGCACGGCTCGGAACGTACAATAATAATGTGTACTCGTTTGAGCCTTCGACTTTGCTGTGAACGTGCGTAATTGGGTCTTGGAAATCATGCGAAACGTGTTTGTAAAATTGGCTGTAATCCTCGTCTGAAATTTCTTGACGTGATTTTGTCCACAAAGCCGCCGCGCTGTTAATCGTTTCTTCGACGATTTCAGGAGCTGCTTTTTCTGCATTTTCGTCTTCGTCATCGCCATCAAATTCAGATTGAATTTCTTTGTCCATCACAATCGGCAACGAAATATGGTCAGAGAATTTACGAACGATGGAACGCAATTTCCAACCGTCTAAAAATTCGCTTTCGCCTTCTTTTAAATGCAAAACGATTTCGGTGCCGCGTGAGGCTTTTTCGACAGATTCAATCGTGTAATCGCCTTCGCCCGCTGATTCCCAACGAGTTGCTTCTGCTGAACCGGCTTTGCGCGTGGTCAATGTGACTTTGTCGGCAACGATAAATGCCGAGTAAAAACCCACGCCGAATTGTCCGATTAACTCGCTGTCTTTGGCTTGTTCGCCGGTCAACGCTTCAAAGAATTGTTTCGTGCCAGATTTCGCAATCGTGCCGATGTGTTCTTGGACTTCGGCACGACTCATGCCGATGCCGTTGTCGATAATTGACACGGTACGTTTGGCTTCGTCGAATTCAATGCGAATTTTTAAATCGCTGTCGCCTTCGTATAAACCGTCGTTGGATAACGCTTCAAAACGTAATTTATCCGCCGCGTCAGACGCATTTGAAATCAATTCGCGCAAGAAAATTTCTTTGTTGCTGTAAAGCGAGTGAATCATCAAATGTAATAAATGTTTCACTTCGGTTTGAAAGCCTAAGGTTTCTTTGTGTGTCGCTGTCGTCACGGTTTTTCCTTTAGTTTAATTAAAAAATGAATCTTTGCAGATTTATGGGCATGATTCTTTTTTTCAAGGTAATCGTTAAATTTCGATTTTATAGCCCACACCATAAACCGACTGAATAATATCTTTTTCGCCTGCAATTTTTTGAAGTTTGTGTCGCAAATTTTTAATATGCGTATCCACGAGACGATCTGAAACATCGCGCTCGTCTTCATGCAAAATATCTAACAAAATCGCCCGCGAATACACTTTGCCGCATTTGTTGAGCAACGCCGATAAAACCCGAAATTCACTCAATGTTAAATCGAGCAATATGCCTTCGTAATAGGCTTGAAAACGCCCTTTGTCTAAATTAAAACCGGCAATCACTGGCAAATTAGCAGAAAAATTATTTAAACGGCGAAAAATGGCTTTGATTCGCGCGACCACTTCTTTCGCGCTGTATGGTTTGCAAATGTAATCATCCGCGCCAATTTCTAAACCACGCAAACGGTCTATTTCTGACACTCGCGCCGTGATTAAAAATAAAGGCACCGTTGAAAATTCTCGAATTTCTTTGCACAAACTGATGCCGTCACGTTGTGGCAACATAATGTCCATCAAAATCAAATCAGGATTATTGTGTTTTACCCAATCGATTACGTTTGCGCCATTATCAATCCAATGACTTTCAAATCCGTTGTGAGCCAGATAATCCACAAGCAATGCGGCGATTTTTGGCTCATCTTCCACAATCAAAATTTTTTTGTTCAAAAAACCTTCCTTAAAAATGTAGTTTAGGTAATTCAATCCTGATTCGCACGCCGCCTAATTTTGAAACGGTCGCGTGAATTTGTCCGTCGTGGGCTTTGACGATATTTTGACAAATTGCCAATCCTAAACCCGCGCCGCCTGTTTGACGTTGCCGTGATTTATCCACACGATGAAAGCGTTCAAATAATAACGGTAATTCTTGGGCATCAACACTCGGTGTGCTGTCGTCAACGTCAATAATAACGAGGGATTTTTGCTCTTCGATTGTAATGCGGCAAGTTCCTTGATTATCGGTGTAGCGATAACTATTTTCTAACAAATTAGAAAATAACTGCGCCAAACGCATTGCATCACCGCTCACAAACACATTCGGATAATCCGTAAAAAACGTTAACGACATGCCCCGACTAGCAAAACGAGCTTGAAATGTCTGAACAATCATTTTGCAATGTTCAACCAATTCAACACGGTTAAATTGATAATCTAACGCGCCTAAATCTGAAAGTGATAATTGATATAAATCATCGACCAAGCGCGTTAATGACAACACTTCTTGCTCTAAAGAACGAATTCGTTCAGGCGTAGGTACACGAATTCCATCGACTAAGGCTTCTAATTCTCCGCGCAACACCGCTAACGGCGTTCGTAATTCATGCGAAATATCCGCCAGCCATTGTTGTCGCATTTGCTCACTTTCCGCTAATGCACGACCTAACAAATTGAAATCTTTAGCAAGCGTCGCTAATTCGTCATAACCTTTATCGGTAATTTGTGTCGAAAAATCGCCCGTCGTCAACGAACGCATTCCCGTTGTAATCCGTCGTAACGGTAATAGAATTTGCTGAGTCATCACAAAGGCTAAAAATAGTGACATCAATAATGCCACGCCAACTATCCACAAATAACCGTGTAATTGACTTTGCATAAAATCAATCAATAACTGATCGGTTATCAACGGATTCGGTTTGATGACTAGCCAAGCAACTTGTTGACCTTTGGAGACAATCGGCATTTTTTGTTCTTTTTCAAAATCAATGGGTTCGGGCGAACCTGCAATTTTTTTATTTTGATTATCGAAAACAAAAATTCTATCGATTGATACCCACATATCGCTATCAATGGGTTTGGGAGTATGTGAATGATCATGATCGTCTGGCGATTGATGATAATCTTGAAAATCACGCGGGGGAGGTGGTGGTCTATGATGTTCAAAATCTGGAGGTGGTAACAGTGAAAATGGCTGGGGATATTTTGCTAAAGCTGAACTTGAAAGCCACGCAAACAAAAAACGATGATCGTAAAATTCTTCCCAATTTTTATGCTGTGAATAATATTCGCCTAATTGTTGCGTGAATTGCTGCAATTTTTCCTGCTCAATTTTTTGCAAATACCCACTCAAACCCTGCTTAAAATTAAAATGCACAGCTAGAATTATCGATCCCAGCAGCAGCAACATGGCTGCAAAAAGAAAAAGAAACAGTTTCGCAAATAATTTAAGTTTCACGATAAGGTCAAATTCGACAAATTTAAGATGCCGTCAAAAGAGCGGTGTTTTTCGTGGCGTTAGCCGTATTATCAGTCGGATTTGTGTAAGCCTGAATCATTTTTACCAATTCAATCATTTGTCCTATCAATTTAGTTTCTGCATCCGTCGGCGCGGGCGTAGAAGTTGTATTGGTGTTCGCTTTTGCGTCAGATGCGGTTTTTGTTTTTTCATAATAAGCACTCGCCTCAGCTTCTGATATTTTACCGTCACCGTTAACGTCAGCAGCTCCAACGCTTGTTGTGCTACTCGTGCTACTTTGACTTTCGTTTTGCGGTGGTGGAGGTGGCGCACCGCCTTGTAAACGAGTTTTTAGCGGTTGATCTAATTGTGCGGCAAGTTTTTCTAAAGTTGCTTTCATTTCAACTTTCGTAACTTTACCGTCGCTATTGCTGTCTAATTTGGCAAATATATCATTGGCTGTTGTGGCCGAACTGGTTGAATTACTAGAATTGAATACGGCGGCTAAATCACTTTTTTCAAGATAGCCTTTTCCTTTTGTATCTAACTTTGAAAACAAATCTTCCGTTATTTTTGCTGAATTTAGACGGGGTGAAATGATTGCGGCACTAGCGGAACTTACGCTATTTATAGACATCGTATCAATCTCTTAAAAATTATAATGTTAGTTTGCCAACGCTATATCGTAGAGTTGGCAAACTTAGCGTGAACAAACGTTGATTAGAAAATCAAATTAACGTCCGCCTTTGCCACCGCGTTGTGGTGGTGGTAACAAATTTTCAGCACGTTGTGGCGGTGGTAACAAATTTCCAGCGGTGTTTTTAGGTGCAGCAAGATATTCGGCTTGCGAAATCACTAAATCATAATTTTGGTCAAGCATGGCAAATTGATGAATTGCACCGCCTGCGTTTGGCAACAATACGTTAAATTCCGCCGCACTCAACGCTTTGTCATCGTTGCTGTCTGCTAAATCAAAAATTTCGGTGGCGACACTCACGGTATTTGCATCCGTTTGACCAACGGTAAATTCTGCCAATGACAATGTTCCCGTGTTATCGGTGTCTAAACTGGTTAATTTTGCGGTTTGCTGTTTCGTGGTGTAAGCACTGAATTCCGCAAACGTGACATCATCCGCCACGGTTGTGTTAATTACTGCAAATTCTGCGGTACGAGCGGCGGTGATTTCTGTTACAGAAATACGACCGTCGGCATTCGTGTCAATTAACGCCGTTTCTACATTAGCAAAATCAAACGGAAAAGGCATTTCACCACGCGGGGGGGTAGCGTGCGCTGTCGCTGCTAATAAACCTAACACCGCACCAGACATCATTAAATTGCGAACTTTCATAAAATTTCCTCAGTTTGTGACTAAAAATTGCCTTCAATATGTTGAAGGTTGAACACAGTTTAGAAACAAAATGTGTGGAAATTATGTAGTTTAAGTTTGTTGTGTGGGCAAGGCATTCACAATTTCGCTAATTAGCGTCGCGCCACGGTAAATTAAACCCGTGTAAACTTGAACTAAACTTGCGCCAGCCGCTAATTTTTCTTGTGCATCGCTCGCGTTCATAATCCCACCGACTGCGATAATGGGCAGTTTTCCGTTCAATTCTGCCGCCAATAAACGCACGATTTCGGTCGCCATTTCTTTCACAGGCGCACCACTCAAACCACCCATTTCATGCGCCAACGGATGCGAAGAAACTTTGTCGCGTGAAATCGTGGTATTTGTGGCAATCACGCCATCAATAGAAAATTCCATCAATAAATCCGCAATGTTTCGCACTTCGTCCGGCGTTAAATCGGGCGCAATTTTCAACACCAACGGCACATAACGCCCGTGTTGAATCTGTAATTTCAACTGTTCTTCTTTCATGGTTGAAATCAGTTTTTTCAACTCGTCGCCTTGTTGCAATTGGCGCAAATTTTTCGTGTTCGGCGATGAAATGTTCAACGTCACATAACTCGCCACCGAATAGGCTTTTTGTAGCCCAATCACATAATCATCGAGCGCATTTTCAATGGGCGTGTCGGCATTTTTACCGATGTTAATGCCCAACACGCCTGCGTACGAACTGCGTTCAACTTGTGCCAACAAATAATCGATGCCTTTATTGTTGAAACCCATGCGGTTAATAATCGCTTCGTGTTCGGGCAAACGAAATAAACGCGGTTTTAGATTTCCCGGTTGGGGACGCGGTGTCACGGTTCCGATTTCTAAAAAACCAAATCCCAACGCCGCAAAACCGTCTAAACAATCGCCATTTTTATCTAAACCCGCCGCCAATCCAACGGAATTTTTAAAGGTCAAACCCATCACGGTGACAGGTTTTTCGGGAACTTTTGGATACAACAAACCCGCCACATTTTGGGTTGCCGTTAAGGCTTTCAAACTCAAATCGTGCGCGGTTTCAGGGTCAACCGAAAATAATAATGGACGAAGTAACGAATAAGGATTCATAGTGATTTTTTCGGTAAATGTTTAAAAAATTGATAGGGTTCAGGATTCACAACCAGTGGACGATTCAAAATTAAATCCACCAATAATTGCGCCGAAGTCGGAGCCATTGTTAGCCCGTTGCGAAAATGTCCGACGTTCAAACTCAAATTGTGAATGTCAGGATGTCGCCCAATATACGGCACGCCATCTTTCGTTGCAGGACGCACGCCTGCCCAATGTTTAATGAGCGGCGCGGTTTTCAAGGCAGGCAATAATGTCATCGCAAAGTGCGAAAGTTGGTCGTGTGCTTCAACGGTAATAGTTTTATGAAAAACGTCGTGTTCAACCGTGCTGCCGACTAAAATTTTCCCGTCGCGGCGCGGAATCAAATAACGATCGCCGTCTAAAATAATATGCGGCAACGTGTTCGGTGGCGCGTCGAATAACAACATTTGCCCTTTTGCCGGATAAATTTCGGGCGCGTCGAGGATGCCAATCAAATGTTCTTGAAAAATCGAACGTGTCCACGCGCCCGTTGTCATGACAATTTCATTCACCGCCAATCTACCGTGATTCGTATGAACATCATGCAAATGCGCGTGTTCCAGCGTGAAATTAGTAATTTCGCAATGTTCAATCAAATGAACGCCTTTATTTAAAACGTCTTTTTTCAAGGCTTGCAGAAAACGCGGATTGCGAATTTGAGCAATTTCTGGCAAAAAAATCGGTTTGTCCGATTGCACGTTTAAATTTTGAAAGTGTGCGCTGTTGGCAGTTTCCATTTTTAGGTGCGAATTTTCACACCAACGCCGCGCCACTTCATCATCTGGATTTTGTGTAATCAACAAACCGCTTTGCGTCCATTCGGGATTTATTCCCGTGTCAGCGTGCAATTGGGCGGCGAGTTCCGCATAACGTTGAATGCTCGGCAACACCAAATCCGTAATCGATTGCGCTTGCCGCCACGGATAAAGCGGCGACAAAATGCCACCGCCCGCCCACGACGATTCTTGCCCGCATTCATTTTTTTCCAACACGGTAACAGTCGCGCCCGCGTTGAGAAATTCGCGAGCGGTCATCAAACCCATTACGCCGCCGCCAATAATCGTAATATCAGAATGGTGCATCTTAAATTCCATTATGTTTACTGTGCCAACGCACAAGGTTTTGTAGGTCTAACACACAAGCTCATTCCCAGCGAATGACAAACTTTTAATATCGTACTTAATCCCAAATCTTGAGCTGAATTAGCGGATTGAGAAATTCCACGAGCGCGAGCCACGTTTTCAATCGCAATCAAAAACATTTTTGGATCTCCATCTTCCAATGCAGCGGTAAGATATTCGGCAATAGTTTCTTCACAGTCTAAATAATCTGCGACATGAAAAGGCGTGAGAGTGGTCATGATTTTGTTTCCTTTAAATTTTTAGCGAGACGAATGGCTTTTTCAATATCATGTTGTTGATTCGATTTGTCACCGCCGAGCAATAGCCAATAGGTTTTGTCATTGTAGCGCGTGTAATACACACGATAACCCGCGCCCGTATGAATTCGCATCTCACAAACACCTTCACCAACGGGTTTTGTATCGCCAAAGTTTCCTAAAATGGCGTTATCCAATCGTTGAACAATTCGTGCTTTTGCTGTCGAATTTTTCAATAATTTCAACCAATCGTTGAATTCGTCGGTTTTAAAAAATTGATTCATACCATTTTTAGCCTTTCACAAATAACGCCATCGATTCAACGTGACCGGTGTGCGGGAACATATCCATCACGCCAGCTTTAACGAGTTTATAACCCAATTCGTTTACCAAAATTCCTGCGTCACGCGCCAATGTTGACGGATTGCACGACACATAAACGATTTGTTCAGGCTGCCAACGTTTCAAATGATGCAAAATTTCCGACGCACCCGCTCGTGACGGATCGAGCATAATTTTGTTATAACGCTGATTCGCCCACGCCATGCCGCTAATATCTTTGGTTAAATCCGCCGCGTAAAATTCGACGTTTTCAATGTTGTTGTGACGCGCATTTTCTTTCGCATGATTGACGAGCGGTTGATCGCCTTCGACACCGACCACCCGACCGGCATATTTCGCCATCGGCAAGGTGAAATTTCCCAACCCACAGAATAAATCCAACACGTTATCGTCTTTGGTCAATTGCAAAATATCCAACACGCGGTTAATCATTTGGCGATTGATGCCGTAATTGACTTGCGTAAACATCGCGGGACGAAATTTAAATTCAATGTTTTGATCGGGCAGCGCGTAGGTCAACATCACTTCGGGTTCACCGTCGAGCGGCACAATCGTATCGGGACCTTTTGATTGCAAACACACGCTGATGTCGTTTTTGTGTGCGAACGCCCGCATTTTTTCTTTATCTTCTAACGTGGGTGGTTCCAGAACGCGGAACGCTAACACACATTTTTCGTCACCAATCGCCACTTCGATTTGCGGAATTTTGTCTCGAATCGTCAAACTTTCAATCATTTCGCCCAATTCGATTAAACGTGTACCAACAATCGGGTGCATCACCGCGCAACCGTTGATTTCAGCTAAAAATGGATTGCGACGTTCCCGAAAACCCACCAACACGCGACCCTTTTTCTCCACATATTTCACGCCCATTCTGGCTTTGCGACGATAACCCCAATGTTCACCGACCAGTGGCGACCATAATTCAGGCGTTTCGACTTTGCCGATGCGTTTAAATTGTTCGGACAATAATTCTTGTTTGATTTGAATTTGCGCGGTCACTTCGACGTGTTGAAAACTGCACCCGCCGCACACGCCATAATGCGGACACGGCGCATCGACGCGAACTTCGGCGCGAGTGAGTAAATTAACGACTTTGCCTTCTGCGTAATCTTTGCGGCTGTCGGTGTAAATAAATTCGACTTGTTCCGTCGGCAAGGCTTCGTCAATGAAAACAACTTTGCCGTCAACGTGCGTCACACCGCGTCCGTCATGGGCTAACGATTCGATGGTGGCGAGCGTTGGGATTTCTGAAAAGGTTTTTTTGCGACTGCGGATTCTTTTTGCCATGAATTTTTGGGGTTTCGTTTTAAATAAAAAGGATGGGTAATCGGCTATCAATTAGCGTGATGTAATCATAACATTTTAACCGTTCGTAGCGGATAACGGTTTTCTTTGCTACTATCCGCGCGTTCATTCACTGCCTTGTTTTGCTCATGACTCACAGTCGTTTATTTCAGTACGAACCCCGCTGGATTCCTACTCATTCCACCATTCGGAAAACGTTACCGCCTGCTTTGCAATCGTGGTTGTGTGAATCGAAATCGCTCACGCAACGCCTACGAAATCAGTGGGAAAATATCAGCGTTCGGGTTTTATTTGAACAACAGCAACCGCCTTTTTTAAACGAAAGACGGATTTTAAAACAGCCCGAACACCGTGTTTGTTTGGTGCGCGAAGTGATTTTGTTGTCGAATCAAACGCCGTTAATTTTGGCGCGAACCGTTATTCCAGAAAAAACGTTGAACATCGCGCAAGGAAATTTGGCGCGTTTAGGCACGCGACCGTTGGGCGAAATTTTGTTTTCCGCGCCGAGTTTGGAACGAAAACCGTTAGGCATTGTGCGAATTGAGCCGAGTTTGTGGACATATGAATTCGCGCCAACCGAACGATTATGGGGACGCTGCACGCAATACAGTATTGGCGGGCAACCGATGTTAGTCAGTGAATTTTTTTTACCGAGTTTATTTTTATGATTACGATTATTCAACGTGTCACACACGCCAGCGTGACTGTGAATGGCAACGTTATTGGCAACATTGAACAAGGCATTTTGGCGTTAGTTGCGGTCGAAAAAATGGACACGATAACGCTTGCTGAACGCTTGCTGGAACGCATTTTAAACTACCGAATTTTTGCCGATGGCGACGATAAAATGAATTTGAGTTTGCGCGATATTCACGGCGGATTGTTGCTGGTGCCGCAATTCACGTTGGCAGCGAATACCAATAAAGGCAATCGCCCCAGTTTTACTGCCGCCGCGCCACCTGAATTGGGACGCGAACTGTTTGATTATTTACAAACGCACGCCGCGCAAATTTACGACAACGTGCAGTTTGGTGAATTTGGTGCCGATATGAAAGTCGCTTTGCTGAACGATGGTCCAGTGACATTTATGTTAAAAGTTTAATCGTCTTCGTCGTCAGAATACGGTTGTGATTTCACATTCGGCGGCACTTTGTGGCTGTTGGCAGAACGTAACAAAATCAACAAACCACCTACGACAAATAAAATAATCACGATAAAAATGACAACGCCCATTTCGATTCTCCCATTTGAAAAAACAAAAGTCGGATTAGTTTCTACCTAATCCGACTTCCATTTTATAGTTTTAATCGCCGCACAAAAACTACATTTACGGCTTTAAATAATCTTCAAAGGCTTTTATCGCACCCAACTTGGCATCTCGACCATTTTTTCCTATCGCAGGAACGTTCAAGAATAAATCTTCGGCTTGTGTGGTATTTTTCACACTTGCATTCGTGCCATGACCGTTAGGAATTAACAATTGAGGATGATCAAACGGCGCACGTTCCCAGCGCACACGCTCATCAGTAAGTGATTTTAAGAAAGCCACCAAATCCGCTTTTTGTTCAGGTGTAATCGGCTGTTCAAAAACGACGGTAGCAAAATGAGCGTTATTGTTGAAATTACCACCACGGAAATAAAAGTCCACCACTTGTTCTAATGTCAACAAACTTCCGTTGTGCATATACGGCGCGGTTAATTCCACATTCCGCAAAGACGGCACTTTAAACGCACCTTTCACAGCGGCTAATGCTCGACCGCCATTGATTGTATTCAGCTCGGCTTTTAATACCGACACCTTGGGAATTTTTGAATATATCGCCGTATCGCCGCAATCGCCCGTAATGTAAGGATCATCAATTAGCTCATTGTATTTATAATCGACCAAGAAAGGATTATCCATATCGCAAGTATTCACCGCAATCCGATCAATCATCGGTTTGCCAGTCAAAAGTTGCTGAAGATATTGCTCACTAAAAGACAACGGATTACCAAAAGGATCTTCGCCGCCCACGCCTAAATCATTTTCTTCTGGTGTGACGCTGGTATTGAAATAACCTTCATCCATAATCGCTTGCGCGACCCCTTTACCGTTAAATGAACCGTTCAACGTTTTACGATTGACTAAACTTAACGATGCTCGCGCTCCTTTCGCGATAAAAAGATCAGGATGTGCGGCGGCCGATAACGTTGCGCCACGATGACAAATCGCGCAATGTGCTTCAAGAAATACCGTTAAACCTTTTTGTTGATGCTCATCCAATCCTTCAGGAATGCGTGGATAAGTATCGGGAATGCGTGGCGTGTCAAACGGCGATTCATCAGACACCAGCGTTTGTTGATAAAGCTGCAACGCTAAACCAAAAAACAACGAAAAATTGGCTTCGGTAAGATTATAAGGCAAGGCTTTTACGTTTTTAGGTTTACCAAAATCGCCCTTTCCATCCCAATAACGTGGGGCAAAGGCTTTTTTAATTAAGTCGTCATAAGACACAGTCAAACCCTTGCCCGATGTATTTCTCAGCGTTGCTAACACGCTGTCGTCAGCGTTAATTTCTTGTGTCGTTAATGGCTGACGCGCTAACAATTTGCGCCCCAATTCTGGAAAAGTGCGTTGCGTGCAAGACATTTCGGCATCGTTGAGAGCAGGCGCAACAGCTTGTGAAGCCAGAGCCGCATTTTCTAAACGCAGCGTTTCACTAACCACCGTCCCGTCTTCTTTCGCCACCCAAATTTTCGCTTTCGTATCGCGAACACCAAAAGCCGATACGCCATTAAAAATGTTATTGGCGCGACCATCCCAAAAATTACGGAAATTAAACCCTGAGTTAATCACGCTAGGAGCTTGGCGATTTTGAACTTGGCGCGTATTTAAAGTTCCGGTATGAAAAATTTTGTCTTTTACCGAGGTGCAATTATCCGTGCTGCTACCCGTTTGCGTTGCGCTATTAAAACGGCGTAAAAATACGCCCGCCGACGACACCACATCATCGGTGTTAAATAATACCGCTGAATTTTTATCAGTCGGATCGACTAACTGAAAAAATGGAAAATCGCTGGTTTGAAGTGTGTAATTCACGCCGCCATTTTCGCCTGACGCTGTTTTTTGAAAGGTTGCACCAGTTGGTTTTTTATGTGAAATGCCAGTTGATAATTGATTTTGAAAGCGTCCATCGGCTCCCGCGTGAAAATGACACGACCCGCACGCCATGCCGTCACTGCCCACAGCAGAATCCCAAAACAACGCTTTACCCAATTGAATCGCCGCAGTTTTATCAATCACAATCGGCGCATCGCCATCCAGTAATCCAGGTGTAATCGGCAGAGCAACGCCTTTCAAAGACGGCGGCGTATTACCGTGCGCTGCCACGTTTCCGGCAAATGTTAACGTGAGAGAACATAAAGTAAAAAGATGCCACGGTTTGGCAAGCATCGAAAAACGGTAGTTTTTGTGCATAATTTACTCAGTAATGTGAGTTATTCGAGAATAAGCGGTTAATTTTATAATGATATTTATACAAAAAAATCCGCCACAGCCATCGACCAGCGGCGGATTGTTTTTGAAATGAGAGAAATTATTTAACCTTTACACTAACTTTAATGTTGTTTAGGGCAGCATTGTCAGTGATGTTTGCATCAGGATTAAAACCACCGACCACAAACATATAAGTTCCCGTTTTAGCAGCTTTAAAACTAAGGGTTAATTTGCCTGGAACACCGTCTTTTTTCGGTTTTAAATCGACATCATTCACCGTGTTACTGTCAGCATCGTAACCATGAATCACATATTTCATGACAAGGTTGCCAATACTCACAGCTGGTTCATCTTCTGTCATCGCGCCAATTTTAGACATGTTGCCATTTTGAATATAAAAATGATCCAATACATAATCATAAGGCGCAGAACCTGATACGCCAAGAACCGCTGCAACCGCTGGAGTAGTGTTAGTAGCTGGAATGGCTTTAACGGCTGTAATAGGTTTAACGCCTCCTGCTAAATCTGTCGCGCCGCGATACCAAACGGTTGAGCCTGGGTGAATGCCTTTTACTTCTGAAGTTGTCGTGATGGTAACAGTTTGACCTTGGTTAGCCGTCACAAATCCCCAGCCTGAATGGTGCGTCCAGCCCATATCACCAAACGCTGGATTGCTCCAACTTTGACTTTTTGCTGTAAAAACAGCTGTAGTCAGCACAGTCGTGAACGTCGGCATCATACCTTTTCCCTTTCCAGGAATAGTGGCGGCGTGACCAACAGAAACTGCCATTAAACCCACTGCTACGATGGACGCTACACGACCAAAAACGCTTTTATTGTTTTTTTTCATAAAATGTTTTGCTTAATAAAAAATAATTTCGGTGAATTTTAAAAACTTCTCCAACACGATAAAAAATTGTGTTGCATACAGACTTTAGCGAAAGTCGTGCCACAAATATAATTATTTATTTTTCAACATGTTAAGGATAAAACAGCGGGAGTATGTGTGCTGAACTGCGTGATATACCCTATTAAAAATAAGAAAATAAGGCAAATGCCGCGATGTGATATGGCGGCATTTTTAATGGTGAGCTGAAAAAACGTTTTTTGAAATGATGTTGACGGCGTTTATGGTTGCAAAATCGCCTGGATTTTTCCAATCAATCGTTCAACATCCACCGGCTTCGTTTCATAATCATCACAACTGCCTTCAAATAATTTTGCTTCGGCAACGTGTGATGGCATGGTGTGTCCGGATAACATAATCACTGGAATGTGCGCGGTAATAGGATTTCTTTTAATCAAACGTGTGGCTTCCAAACCATCCATTACAGGCATATTTAAATCCATCAAAATTAAATCTGGACGTTCCAAGGAGGCGACAGATATAGATTCCTCACCATTTCTAGCGACAATGACAGTGTAATTTCTACGCTGTAAATGACGCAACAACATATCCCGAACCATTTCGTCATCTTCCACTATTAGTATTTTCATCATTTCGGATTTTCCATTTTATTTAAGGGTATATTTTGAAATTGCCAACCGTTGCTGACAAATTATGTGTTTGTTCTTCGAGTGACTTAGCCGCCGCCGACGCTTGTTCGACTAACGCCGCGTTTTGTTGTGTTACGTCGTCCATGTATGAAAGTGATTGATTTACCTGCACAATACTGGTCGATTGTTCATTGGAAGCCACAGTAATTTCTGAAATGGTATTGGTTACACCTTGAATTGAACTTAAAATTTCTTCCATTGTTTTACCAGCTTTTGCGGCTAAATAACTCCCTTCTTGAACTTTATCAACAGAATCACCAATCAGATTTTTAATTTCACCGGCTGCCGACGCGGCACGTTGTGCCAAACTGCGTACTTCCGTTGCCACTACCGCAAAACCGCGCCCTTGATCGCCGGCTCGGGCTGCTTCCACCGCCGCATTTAACGCTAAAATGTTGGTTTGAAATGCAATACCGTCAATCACGGAAATAATATCCACAATTTTTTTCGACGATTCGTTAATGCCATTCATGGTCACGACCACTTGACTCACTGCCGTCACACCGTTTCGAGCAATAGTTGACGACATGCGTGCTAATTCATTGGCATGATTCGCACTTTGGCTATTTTTCTGTACAGCGGAAGTAAATTCTTCCATATTTGCGGCTGTTTTTTCCAAACTATCGGCTTGTTCTTCCGTGCGACGCGACAAATCGTTATTTCCTGCCGCAATTTCTTTAGCGGCGAGGGTGATAATTTCGCTGGAATCCTTAATTTCACTTACCAACGCCTTGATATTATCCACCGTGCTATTCATTCCTGAAATCACTTTACCAAAGGTACCAGGATAATTTTTTTGAATGCTTTGCGTTAAATCGCCTTCTGATAAAGCGTTTGAAATTCGGGTAATATCATTCAAACTGCCTTCCAGCGCATCGAGCGATAAATTCACATTGTTTTTCAACACCGCGAAATCACCCTGCCCTTCTGCATGAACTCGTTTACTAATATCGCCCTTCGCCACATTACTCATGACTTCGCCGACATTATTCAACATGGCTTGCATCATGTGCATGGTTTGAGAAGTGCTATCAACCACACGAGCGTATTCGCCTTTAACGGTTAAGTTCACTTTTTTATTAAAATTACCGGCACTCACCGCTGCCATCAAATCGATGATGGCAGCGGTGGTGGTGGACAAAACATCGGTCAGCGAATTCAATCTTTTTAGCGCGTGAGCAAAACTACCGTGTAAGCCTTCAGAATAACTGCGCCGACTAAAATCACCATAAGTAATATAGGCCATTGAATAATACAAATCGACTTGAGCCGTTTCAACGTGATCCATCAAATCATTCATCGACCATGCTAATTTTTGTAATTCTGTTTGTTTGCCGTTAATTTGCGTAATCCGCGCGTATACTTCGCCTTTGCGCCACAAATCGGCGGCAGCAACCAGTTTTTTAAGTAGCTCTTTATCGTGCTGATTGGATTGATGCCACAACCAAACTGAAATGATTGAGCCTAACGTCAGAAAAGTGAGAATCAACGGTTGATGATTATCGAGCAGCCAGCTGTAACCCAGCGACGCAGACCACATCAACGCCATCAGCGTCAATGCCACTTTTTCGTTTAGCTTAAAGAGATTGGAGAACATTGATAAGTTCCTCATAACTAACGCCTTTGTCCTTTAATACTTTACCTAAAATTGCGCCAGAAGCTGCCATTGCATCCTTTGTTGCTGCATTTTTTTCAGCTTCTAACATGGATTTATAAAGATCAGTCACAATGGGAATCGCTTTGGGATTAGGCATTCGTCGTACGGAAGTGTAGCCAATTTTTTTTTTATCTTTATCGATAATGGGTACAACGTGAGTAAACACCCAATAAAAACTGCCATCTTTCGACATATTTTTAACATAAGCAAAAATTTCTTTGTCTTCAGCTAAATAATCCCATAACAATTTAAACACGACGCGCGGCATATCGGGGTGACGAACGATGTTGTGTTGACTACCCAGTAATTCACTTTCTTTGTAGCCGGAAAATTCGATAAAAATTTCATTGCCATAAATAATTCGACCCGTTAAATCTGTTTTGGACACAATGAAATCTTGTTCTCGCATAAAGCGTTCTTTATCAGTGGGTATAATATCTTTGCGTTTCATAGTCTATCGCTGTTTTAATTTTTACGGTTGATTTGGCGTTATAATGCCAGCATTCTGACAGATTTTTATTTATATTTACAATGGCACTTTCTGAAATCACTCGCTTACAATATTTAACCGCAATAGGCGTAACCGTTTGGCAATCACGGTTTACAGCTGAAGTCATTGCGCCACGACTTGAACCTATCGACGTTATTTCGATTGAACAGGCAACGCCGGAAACGCCAGATTCGTGGGAATCATTACGCGCGGACGTAATTCAATGTGAACAATGCACATTATGTACCACTCGCACCCAAACCGTTTTTGGTGAAGGAAATGTCAATGCCGATTGGCTTTTCATTGGCGAAGCACCGGGCGAATACGAAGACGAACAAGGCAAACCCTTTGTCGGCGAAGCGGGGCAATTATTAACAAAACTTTTACACGCCATGCGATTGACGCGCGAAGAAGTCTTTATTACGAACGTTTTAAAATGTCGTCCGCCTCAAAATCGCGACCCGCACGTTGATGAAATCAAACAATGCCGCGACTATTTACGCCGACAAATCGCCTTAATTCAGCCAAAAATAATTATTGCTGTGGGACGAATTGCCGCGCAAACATTGTTGAATACGCACGAAAAAATTGGGAAATTACGCGGCGAAGTCCATTACGTTGAAAACATTCCGCTGATTGCCATTTATCATCCGTCGTATTTGTTGCGCTCACTGATTGAAAAACGGAAGGCGTGGCAGGATTTACAATTTGCGCTGCACGAGTTCAAAAAGATTACAAACTAATTAAAGTTCAAAAAGATTACAAACTAATTAAAGCATCTGGAATCTGTCAGGTTTAACATTTCGTAAAACTATGTGAATAAAAGCATTAGGGTTTTTATTTATAGTAATAATCATTAAAAAAGCGCACTTTAATCAGGTATTTAGTCAGTTGTCTAGGTTTTTGAAACTAATTTCTAAATTAAAGTCGGCTGATTCACAATATCATCCGTAGGTTTCTAATTTTTACTTGGAGTACACTAATCATGTCATATAAATACGACGCTTCAGTAGCAGCGAATGAAGTAGTAAGTTACGATACTTTCGCAAACATCAGTCCCGTGCAAGGGGATGCTACCAGAAATGTACTATTGCTTAATGCCGCAATGGTAGCGAGCGCGGTTACATTAACCGATTCATTTTTTTCGAGTGTTTCACAGTTCAAACAGCTTGTTTTCGGCACCACAACTAGCGGCTCACAAAGCGTTACGTTGGGCGAAAATTATAAAAATGCAGGCTTCCATTCAATTGAGTCACAAACAACAGCGGGTTCCATGAAAGTCGATGCGATGTTCTCGTACACCGACTCTGACTACAACTTGCAATCTACTTCTGGCACATTGGATGTGTTCTCTGGCGATACAAAAGACAGTATCACATTGGCAGCAACGTCAGGTGCGATTACAGTTTCTGCGGGTGATAATAATCACACGATTAACACTTCCACTACATCAGGCGCGACAAGCATTACCATTCACGATAAAGTAGGTACGGTGAACAATGGTAGCATCTCAACAACGTCAGGATTGGTGCTATTTTCAGCAGAAGATGGCAACAACAACTTTGTTTCACAGACCACTTCAGGCGGAAACACCATTTACACGGGAAACGGTGATAATCATTTTGGAGCCAATTCTACTTCAGGCGGTATCACAGCTACCATCGGCTCAGGCGACAATGTTTTCAGCGCGAAAACAATCTCTGGCGCGGTAACTGTTACTATCGGCGGCGGCGACAACGTAATCACATCGGCTACACAATCGGGCGGCATTACTATTTCGACAGGCAATGGTGACAACACCATAGCCGCCACTTCGGCTTCTGGTAGAATTACCATTACAACCGGTGCTGGAAACGACAATGTTGCTGTGAGTAGTGGTTCTGCTGGGTCTACAGTGAATGCGGGTTCTGGTGTGAATGTCATTAACATTGTAGATAAATCGGCAGGAATCAACACAATTGTTGCAACTGATTTGACAAGTGCCAATTTAGTTCAAGGCAGCTCATCCGCCTTGTCTATCTTTCATCTTGGAACAGTTACATTCGGTGCGTTGGAATGGACTACTCAATCGTTAGTTGCAGGCACAACGGCTGCATCAGTAAGTCCTTTAACAGGTCTTCTGACGTTCACGGGTACGCCTACCGCAACGGGTGCAGACTTTGCAGCACAAGTTCTACAGTTTTTAGGTGGAACATCAGAAGCCGGCAAAGTTGTCGCGTATGACGACGGTGCTAATCAATGGTTATTCGCCTCAACAAATGAAAATACCGGTCATTATGTAGAGTTAGTCGGAATTCACATTGCTAATTTTGAAGGTGCTTCGGTTACTAGCGGCGTTGGTGTGTTGCAAGTTGGGTAGGCAGCAAATTGTTACAATTTTTGATGACTGTTATTTAACGTCCAAAAGTTAAAACATTAAGGCACTACAAAATAAAAACCGCCTTTAAATTCACTGTTTCACAAAGGCAGTTTTTTCAGTTTTACTTTTAAAATATCGCCGCTAAATAATATCATCCGTCATAGTTGTTGCGCTCGCTGATTGAAAAACGGAAAGCGTGGCAGGATTTACAATTTGCGCTGCAAACATTCAAAGCTCAAAAAAATGAATAGCATTACGCCCGCTGTGTTTCGCTTGATACATGGCATCATCCGCTTGTTTTAATAGGTCATCCTGACTTTTTGTCACGCCGATGAAATCCACTACGCCAATACTGGAAGTGCATTGATGCTCAATTATTTTTCCATCCACCTTTAATTGGTAAGGCTGCGCTAACGTCAGGCGGATTTTTTCAGCAATCGCCCACGCGGTTTTTTTCGCTTCAACACCATCCGTGCCTAATTCATTCAATAACACCACAAATTCATCACCACCGAAACGCGCCACCGTGTCCATTTTTCGCACACAATGATTTAAACGTTGCGCGACTTCAATCAATAACGCATCGCCCGCTTGGTGTCCGAATGTATCATTAAGCGGTTTAAATTTATCCAAATCTAAAAACATCAACACGCCGTATTCTTTGGTACGTTGCGCTAGCAATGATGGCGCGTTCCAATCGGTCAATCAGCAATCGCCGATTCGCCAAGTGCGTTAAAGCATCGTAAAACGCCAATTGATGAATCATTTCCTCATTCTTTTTTCGCTCGGTAATATCGGTGCGAATGCTAATGTATTGGGTTGGTTTTCCATCTTTGTTTAGGAACGGCACAATCGTCGCGGCAATCCAATAAAGATTGCCATTTTTAGCACGATTACAAATTTCGCCCCGCCAAGTTTTTCCATGTGTTATGCACTGGTACAACGCGGTAAAAAATTCTTCAGAATGCACACCTGAATTGAAGATGCTATGATTTTTACCCAGTAATTCGCTTTTCTTATAACCGCTTATTTCGCAAAACTTGAGATTAGCGTTAGTAATAGTGCCTTGAATATCCGTTATGGTAACGAGTGCGTGTTGATCTAACGCAAATTTGTAATAATGCAACTCATCCAAATTACAATGCAATTGCTCTTGAATGGTTGAAAGTTTTTGACTTTGTTCGTCTAAATTAGTCACCGCAGACATGGCTCCAATTGACAACGAAATCATGTAAATCCAGTAACCGAGCAACTGCGTTTTCTCTAAATCATTCGCAAAATAACCAACGTGTTGAACAGCACCGATTAAGGCTTGGGTTCCAGTAATCAATAAAATAAAAGTTACGCCACGCACCCCTAATTGTCGTCCGCCTAAAATAAGTAGCGGAAACAACCAATAATCCCGTGCCACGACACCTAAACTTTCATGAAACCAGCCAAAAAATACAACTTGATTGATAAACGCTGCCAGTAAAATTAACGCAATTTTTTTAACGGGATTGTGTTGCACGTGATGGGGATTCACTTTGTAGGCGTACACGACCAAAATAAAAGGCGTGATTAACAAAATACCTAACACATCGCCCATCCACCAATGCAGTAAATTTTTTGTAATTTCTTCTGACGCTAAAAAACCAATTGCATAAAGCGTCGTTACGCCAATAACTGCCGCGATAATACAATCGCCAAACGTTGTTTTGAGCAGAAAAATAAAATCGCGTAATTTAGTGAAGGCAAAATTAAAACTGTGGTCACGTTTTAGCACGTTGCTAATCACAGCGACTTCTAACGTGCTGCCCGTTGCAATGGCGAAAGCGGCGAAAGCATTATTTAACGTCAGCATATTGATGAAAAATGAACCTAAAAATACCGCTGCTAAATAATTTCTTCCGCCGAGTAACACCGCCGCTAATCCTAAACCCGTCATCGGACGAATCACCCCAACGATACCATTTTCGGTGCCATATAAATGCGTGAAGTGAGCAATTAAAGCGTAGCAAATCGCCACGGCAAGAATTTTTATAACATTCGTTAATTTCAACATTTGTTTAATCCTTTATTATATTTTTTTGTGGAAAGTTTGTTGAAAAACGCGCTCGTGCTGTCGCGGTCTCAGGTTATTGATAAAGCAAAGTTTGACACCGTTTAAAACTGCAACATAGTTTTTGGCTGGCTGGGGGCTATTTTGAATGGGCGATTAAATGTCACCGCACCTTTTTCTAAAATAACATCCAGCGTTAAATCGCTCAATTCGGCAGGTGAATAACGGGAAAAAATAATCTAAATGCCGTGCCGTGTTTCAGTTCACTTTGATTTGAATTCACCAAAAGATGTCCACCTGCTTGATGCACCAGTCCGCTCACCGCCGATAAGCCTAGTCCGGTTCCTTCGCCTTGTGGTTTGGTGGTAAAAAACGGATCGAAAAGACGGTGGATAATTTCCGGCGAAATCCCGGAGCCATTATCCGATACGCTTAATTCAATAAAATCGCCTTCAACAGTTTCAGCACACGCGATGCAATTAAATTTCGTCTTCGGCACTACGCTCAACGAAATAGTAATAATCCCGCTATAATCTTTCATCGCATCTCGCGCATTCACCACTAAATTCGTCAGGATTTGATGTAAATCTATCGTGTCAATTTGAATGTTTGTGTGGCACCCGTCTCGCCTGACACAAAGGTCACATTCGCCATTTTCGATGCCACAATGCTCAAATTCAATTTTGATTCGATGGGTCAACGCCGGGCGCAACATTTCCAACACTTCGTAAATCACTTCTTGTGCAGGTTGAATGGTTGATTTTTTGAGAATTTTTTCTTGGCGGCAATAAGCCATCATTTTTTTAATTAACACCACTGCTCTTTGACCGGCACTGTCAATTTGCTTGGTGTTTTTTTCGAGTTCATCACGCAACGCTTCATCCTGCATCTCATCAGAAATCGCTAAATTCATTTCGTTATAACCCAACATACACGACAAAATGTTATTAAAATCGTGAGCAATTCCGGACGTTAGCCGCCCGATACTTTCCAATTTTTGCATCTGATTGACTTGCAAATTCAACAGCGTATTTTTTTCATGCGATGCCGCCAGTTCCGTAGCACGCCTTTCCCTCTCCGTATTTTTAACTTGAACAAGCACGAGTTCCACCGCGCGAGCTGCTCTTTCAGCGGTGTGAGATGCTAGCTCTATGTTTTTAAGAATCAGTTTCTCGTTCGCCCTGAGCAGTTCTGCTTGACTGTGAATAAGCATTTGAGCAGTGCGAATCTGTGGCAAAAATGCAAAAAAATACAGGACGGGGAAGTTAAAAATCAGCAGCAAGGTGGCATCCAATAAAGCCGTATTTAATTTCGACATGGGTGGCAATATCGCGCTATCCAAAAATAACATGATTAACGCTTCGCTGACAAAAATCGAGCAGGTTAATATAAAAAACAAATATTTTACAGACGACGTTTTCTTAATAATCATGGTATTTTTGAATCC
>SESB01000199.1_pt1 | contig 44077 bp, 74 predicted proteins | sample 3171441 | NCBI WGS metagenome assembly SESB01 (sample SAMN06051867, study PRJNA518727) | freshwater metagenome | biome: subpolar coniferous forest; feature: holomictic lake; material: water; isolation source: holomictic Lake 227, 6 m depth | place: Canada: near Kenora, Ontario | collected...
ATGGAAAAAACCACCAGCAAAGACACTAACAAATGCTGTAGTAAACGAATTGTGGGCAGAATCACAGGAAGATGGTATTGCTATGCAACAAGGTTTTACTACGCAACAACATTATTTTGCCCATCTAATACTAAGAAAGGATAGTGAGAAATGATACCTGCTATGCGTAATGCGAATGCTTCTCATGTAGACTTTGGCTTCCTGCGTGGAATGATACCGACTAACCCTAGCTTCATGCCGTCTAACATCGATATGATTATTGAACGTAGAGGTGAGTTTATCTTCGGTGAATGGAAGCGTGAAGGTGAGAAGATGACGGTAGGGCAGAGGATTCTTCTCTTAGCCTTATCTAAGATGCACACAGTCCTGCTCATCACAGGTTATGTAGATGACGAGGCTCATGTGTCAAAGGTGCAAGTTGTTACATGTAACGGTAAGCTAAACTTGATTGGTAATAGCAAAGAAGATTTGATTCAGTATTTACAAGATTGGTATGATGCAGTTGAAAGGAACAAAATATGAGAAGAGATGGAGGCAAAGGTGATAAACCTAGACCAGTGGAAGATAGGAAGAAGTTTGAGGAGAATTGGGATACTATTTTTAAGAAGAAAGAGAAGCCTACTCCTACTCCTCCTAAGTAGTTTAGTTGTGTGGGTTGTTATTATACATAGAGACGTGCTGTATAATAGCCAGGTAGGAGACCCAAGATGCTTTGAGACTTTCCAGTATGAGGCATTCTACTCTGTGAATCATGGAATAGAATATTGTTTTTATCGTAAGAGAGAATATCCCTACTCAATTAAGGGTGGGGTCATAGGAGTTAAGACATGAAGATAATTACTAGCGTATTTTTGTTTTGTCTAGTAACACTAGCACAAGCACAAACTAGTACCACTATTGTTATGCCTGATGGTACAATGATGGTATGCACTACTTTTGGAACAATCGTAACCTGCACAAACATTTAATGAAGACTTTAGTTCTCGATATTGAAACGACACTAGACCATAATACAATCTGGTGCTGTGTGACACTACATAGAGAAACTAATGACATCACTGTATGGCGTTCTGCACAAGGCTTAAAGGAATATTTAAACAATGCTACATCTATCATTTTCCATAATGGATTTGCTTTTGATGCTCCTTTGCTTAATCGTTTATGGGGAACACAGATTAGGAAATCCCAATGCCAAGATACTCTTTTGCTTTCTCGTCTTTCTGATTCTTCTAGAGATGGCGGACATAGTTTAGATGCTTGGGGTAAGACACTGGGCTTTGAGAAGATTGACTTCTCAGACTATGATGGTGGTCTTACTGAAGAGATGGTAACGTATTGCATTCGAGACGTGGAGTTGACCTCAAAGGTTTATGACATTTTGTGGCAAGAACTAGACAAGAACAAGATTGGTGATGCAGCTATTCAATTAGAATATGACGTGCAGGTTATTCTTTCGGAGATGGAACGCAATGGATTCAAACTTGACGCACCGTATGCACAGACGTTGCTCTGTGAGATTAAGACCGAGATGGCAGAGATTGAAGAAGCCTTACAGAAAATCTTCCCACCCATTACAACTGAGCGTGTATCTGAGAAGACTGGTAAACGGCTCAAGGATGATGTTGAGGTGTTTAATGTTGGCTCAAGGCAGCAGATATCGAAGCGTCTTATGTCTAAGGGTTGGAAACCTACAAAGACGACTGAAAAGGGACAAATTATCGTTGATGAGACAATCCTTAGTGAGGTATCACTTCCAGAGGCTAAGCCAATCGCTAGGTATTTGACATTACAAAAGAGAGCATCACAGTTAGATTCATGGTTAGAAAAACTAGGAGAGGATGGTAGAGTTCATGGTAAAGTCATTGGTTTTGGTGCTGTTACTGGTAGAGCTACTCACTCTAGCCCTAATATGGCACAAGTCCCTGCGACTAGGGCAGTGTTGGGAACAGAGTTTCGGTCTTGCTGGACGGTTGAAAGCGGAAACGTATTGGTGGGTGTCGACCTTAGCGGTATTGAGCTTCGATGCTTTGCTCATTACCTTAATGATGAGGCATACATAAATGAAACAGTCTACGGTGATGTCCACGAAAGAAATAAGCAAGCTTTCGGGGTTGAGACGAGAGACCTTGCGAAGACTGTCCTTTATGCGACTCTCTACGGAGCATCCCCAACCAAGGTCGGTAAAGTTATTGGTGCTACTCCGAAACAAGGAGCCGACATCATTAATCGTTTCTGTAAAGCAGTACCTGCGTATGGGAAGCTTAAGTCAAAAGTTGAAAGACTTGCTGAGAAAGGAACACTACCTGGGCTTGGTGGTTATCAGCTTAAGGTCAGGTCGGCCCATTCGTCGCTTAACACGTTACTTCAAAGTGCAGGGGCTATCATCAGTAAGCAGTGGCTTGTTCAAATCAAGAAAAACCTTACAGCCAAAAGGATACCGTACAGAATGGTCGCATGGGTCCACGACGAGGTGCAAATCGAAACTCCTATGGAACACGGAGATATGGTAGGAGAAGTGGTCGTTCACTCAGCAGCAGAGGTAGCAGATATATTACAGTTCCGTTGCCCAATCGGGGCTGAATATCATGTTGGTAAAAATTGGGCAGAAGTTCACTAAGGAGAAATGATGGAAAACATTAAATTAGATTTAACAGTTCAGGAAGTAAATGGTATTCTACAGGGACTAGGGCAGTTGCCTTTTGCCCAAGTAGAAGCCTTGATTAACAAGGTTCGTAGTCAAGCACAGGCTCAGTTGGCTGTGGTAACACCAGAAGTGACAGAGCAGTAATTTTGTGGTATAATAGCTAGGCAGTATAAATTTAACTAAATTAAAGGAATCAACATTATGAGTACAGGTAAATCAATCGCAGTACAGGCAGACATTTTCTGGGCATGTACACAAACTCCTAATCCATCATCGGATAAAGAGCAGTACACCATTAACTTGTCTAACTTATCAGATAAGGCTGTAACAGCATTAAAAGAGCTAGGTATTAAAGTTCTCAACAATCCTGAAAAGCGTGAAGCTGAGGGTAATTACATCACTTGTAAGAGCAACTACAAGATTGATGCTTTTGACCAAGATGGTGAATTAGTTGACGGCTCTAAGAAGATTGCTAACGGTAGCAAAGCTACAGCAATCGTATCTTCTTATGAGTGGGAATATCGTGGTAAAAAAGGTGTTAGTCCTTCATTGAAAAAGTTGACAATCACTAATCTGATTGAATACAAAGGTGCTAAAGAAGATTCTCTAATGGATGACGTTCTGTAATGTCACACGTCTTAATAGATGGAGACATTATTGGATACCGCATAGGCTTCTCTACTGAAGAAGAGAATGAGAAGATTGTTATATCTCGTGTGGCTACATTTATTGAGACTATGCTCTGGGAGGACCTCGAAGCTGAGACCTACCAGGGCTACTTAACTGGCAAGGACAACTTTAGAAATGACATCGCAAGAACTGCACCTTATAAGGGCAATCGCACTGCGCCTAAGCCTAAGCACCTCCAGCTTATTCGAGACTATCTTGAGTCGGCTTGGGACTTCCAAGTCTCCGTCGGGCAAGAAGCGGATGATTCGATTGCGATAGAGCATGTAGCACGTAACTACGAAAGCATTATTGCTAGTATTGATAAAGACTTCCTACAGCTTCGTGGCAATCATTGGAACTTTGTCAAGAAAGAAATGACAGTAGTAACAGAAGAAGAAGCACTTTTAAACTTTTACTTACAGGTACTAACAGGTGACAGAGTTGATAACATCATTGGTCTCAAAGGCATCGGCCCTGTTAAGGCTAAACAAAGGCTTGCAGGATGTCAAAGTGCAACAGAAATGTATCTTGCTTGTGTCGAAGCTTACGGTGGCTCAACAGAACGAGTCATCGAGAACAGCCAACTGTTATGGCTTAGAAGAGAAGCCAACCAGCTCTGGCAGCCTCCCACCGAAGGGTTATAAATGATTCTCCTACTAAACAACCATGGTCATTCTGACGAAAGGTTTAATGAATATGTTCAACGAGCTTCTCAGTTCTATGCTGAGCAATTATTCACTAAACAACTCCTCAGACATATTGTTGTATCTATTAAGTTCAATAAGCATTTGGATGCTTTTGGATACAGTAGTATTGAAAAAAGGAACACCAAAGGTGCAGCAAGGGAATTCTTAATTGAACTCCATCCTTACATCAGTGGTGTAGAAATATTAAAAACACTTGCACACGAGTTTGTGCATATTAAACAGTATGTCGAGGGAGATTTAAATGACAGTCAAACGGAGTGGAAAAGTGAAGCCATTGACAGTGATGCAGTGGACTATTACTCACTGCCTTTCGAAATCGATGCCTTTGGAAAAGAAGTCGGTCTCTTTACTAATTTCGCTAAAAAAGAAACTCTTTGGAACGTTTTTGAAGGCGTAAGAAACCCTGACGCTGCTGTAGAACCAGAACCTATTGGTTGGTTACAAGAAGATAAAATAGTTAAAACAAAAAAACCAACAGTTAAAAAACTTGAAATTCCTCCTTATGAACCTATAAGTACAAGTTTGCAATGGGATGCTTTACCTAACTGGATTAAGAAACTATTTAAATGAAAGTTTGCACATCTTGTAATTTATTAAAATCATTTGCTTACTTTGGTAAACACCATCTTTCTAAAGATGGTTATCGACATGTTTGTAAAGAGTGCAGAAGCAAAAATGCAAAAGCTTTGCGAAAGAAAACTACTAAAGTAAAAACACGTGAGCAATTAAATAGATTAAGATTAAAAAAAGAAGACCCTATTAAACTTAGAAGTAGAGAGCTTCGTCAAAGTTTTAGAAAAAGGTCTGATTTAGTTGTACCTCAGTCTATAGAAATAGAACAATGGATTAAAAGTCAATTACCTTTAGTATGCTATTATACAGGGGAAGAATTAAAACCTACTTCTTTTTCAATAGACCATAAGCTACCAGTATCAAGAGGAGGTACAAATAATTTTGATAATTTATGCGTGTGTAGCCTGCATGTTAACAACGCAAAAGGTAGTATGTCAGAAGAAGAATTTAAAGAGTTATTGAGTGTAGTCAGAAAATGGGAAGATAAAGGTGTAGTATTACTACGTAGGCTTAGAGCCTCTAACAATATGTATAAAAGGTGAGATATGAAAGATAGATTTGATTTAGAAAATGACATTATGAATATCTGGGCTATTAAAGACCAAGTTTCAATGCTAAGATGGAGAATGTACGACCATCCTGAATTATTGTCCGAAGATGATGAACACAATTACATCATGGCTATTGAATACAATATTGATTTACATTGTTCAAAATTAATGGATACTTTCTGCCAAGTATTTGAACTTAACGAATACGCTAGTGCTGAAGTAAAAGAGATGAGAGCAGCTATCCTTCGTGAACATGAAGAACAAGCCGATAAAGAAGACCTACCAATTTTCCCTGTTAAAAGCAAAAAAGCTAAAAAACAGGGAAAAAAATAATGAAGATACTATTACTTGATATAGAGTCCTCACCTAACGTAGCACATGTCTGGGGCTTATGGCAACAGAACGTTGGAATCAATCAACTAATGGAATCTTCGTATGTACTTTGCTGGGCTGCTAAGTGGCTTGGTGAAGATGAAATCATATTTGATTCTGTTCACCAGTCTAAACCAAAAAAGATGCTTAAAGGTATCTATGACTTACTCAATGCTGCAGATGCCGTCATTCATTATAATGGTACTAAGTTTGACATTCCTACTCTTAACAAGGAATTTCTCTTACATCATTATAGTCCGCCATCACCTTATAAACAGATTGACCTTTTACGTGTTGCTCGTAGCCAGTTCCGTTTTCCTAGCAACAAACTGGACTACGTTGCTCAGCGATTAGGTCTAGGAAAGAAACAAGAACACGAAGGACATGACCTTTGGGTCAAGTGCATGAATGGAGATAAAGATGCTTGGAAGCGTATGGAAACGTATAATATTCAAGATGTCGTTTTGCTTGAATCTCTGTATTGCCGTCTTCTTCCATGGATTAAATCTCATCCTAATAGTAATCTTTTTGCCGATAGTGCTGTGTGCCCCACCTGTGCTGGGACTAGACTTCAAAAGCGTGGTAATGCTGTCTCGTCTACTGGGACTTATCAACGATATCAGTGCAGAGATTGCGGAAGCTGGTCTCAAGGTACTAAATCAATCAAGCCCTCCGTCGAGGTGAAGGGGCTATCATGAACGAATGCCTTTATCATAAAAGGCTTTACCACACTTTTTGTCAAGACTGCATGATGTTAAAAATGGAAAATAATAAAACTACTTACGGAGCAGGCCCTTCTGACTCCTACTACCCACCTGGTTCTACCAAAGATAATATTAATCCTGATTACTATCGTCTAGGTGGTATTGAATGTATTGATGCTATTAACGAAGTTGTGCAACATCTTGATGGCATGGAAGCAATGTGTACAGGTAACGCTATTAAGTATCTATGGCGTTGGAAGCATAAGAACGGAATTACTGATTTGCGTAAAGCATCGTGGTATATTCAAAGGATGATTGATGAGTTTGACTCTCACTGATATAATCTATCGACTGAAGCAACTAGATGAGATGGACATCACAGATATTCTTGGTTTGACTACCGAGGATATCTGTGAAAGATTCTTAGATGTAATAGAAGAAAAAGCGGATGTATTAGAACAACTATTAAAGGACGATGATGACAACTAAAAAGCCGTTACACGATATGGGTCCTCCAATCAAAGATGAGATACCTGGGCTGCGAGACTTCTTTGCTACTTCAGTACTCTCAGGAGCAATAGACTCTGCTGGAGTACCAGAATCAAATGTAGAAGAGTACTGTGAGTTCATAGCTATCTTCTGCTATAAAATGGCAGATGCAATGATGACAGAAAAATATAAGAAAAACACACGACACTAAGGACAAGATGTACACAACACCATTTAGCACAGTAGGCTACATTACCTACAAGAGAACTTATGCACGTCGCTTAGACGAAGCAGACATCACCAGCAAGACAGAAGAGTTTCCACAGACAGTAGAACGAGTTATTAAAGCAGCAAACACTCAATTAGGTTGTAACTTTACAGAGAAAGAGCAAGAGCGTTTACGTAAGTATTTAACAGAACTCAAAGGAACTGTAGCAGGTCGTTTCCTTTGGCAGATGGGTACAGACACTGTAGGCAAGCTAGGCTTAGCCTCGTTACAGAACTGTGCATTCACTGTAATTGATGAACCTGTTCGTCCCTTTACTTGGGCTATGGACCTATTGATGTTAGGCTCTGGCGTAGGTTATAACATTCAAAGGAAAAACGTTGAAAAACTTCCTGAAGTCAATCCTAATTTTACTGCCCCTACTCGTTTGGATACAAATGATGCGGATTTTATTGTTCCTGATTCAAGGGAAGGCTGGGTCAGTCTCCTTGGCAAAACGCTCAAAGCAGCGTTCTTAAGCGTTAAAGAACCTACCTTTACTTATAGCACTGTATTAGTACGTGGTCGTGGTGCTGTTATTAAGGGCTTTGGAGGCACTGCATCAGGCCCTGAAGACCTTTGTGAAGGTATCGCTAAGGTAAGTACTATCCTTGAGAAGCGTGCAGGTAAGAAGCTACGTCCTATTGATTGCTTGGACATTATGAATATTATTGGTGCAATCGTCGTAGCAGGTAATGTACGTCGTTCAGCACAAATTGCTATTGGAGATGCAGATGACGTGGAATATCTTCTTGCTAAGCGTTGGGATATGGGAAATATTCCTTCTTGGCGTGCTATGTCTAATAACTCGGTGGTGTGTAACGACATTAAAGACCTCCATGAGTATTTCTGGGATGGCTACGAAGGTAAAGGAGAGCCTTACGGTCTTATTAACCTGCGTCTCAGTCGCAAGATTGGTCGTCTTGGTGACACTAATTATCCTGACCCTGACGTTATGGGCTATAACCCATGTGCTGAGCAGTCTTTGGCAGCTTATGAGACTTGCTGTTTAGCTGAAGTCTATTTGTCTAATGTAACCTCTAAAGAAGAATTCGTTGATATCTGTACACTCCTTTATCGCATTAATAAGCATAGCCTTTCTCTTCCTTGCCATTTACAGGAAACAGCCGATATCGTCCATAAGAATATGCGTATGGGTATTGGCGTTACTGGAGTTCTCCAGGCTTCTGACGAACAACGCTCTTGGTTGAATGAATCCTACACAAAGCTACGTGCTTTTGATAAAGAGTACTCTGCTAAGCATGGCTTTCCTGAATCAATCAAGTTGACTACAGTTAAACCTTCAGGCACTCTATCGTTGTTACCAGGTGTGACCTCAGGATGCCACCCTGCTTATAGCCACTACATGATTAGACGTATCCGTATCGCTGCAGACCATAGCTTAGTGCAGGTGTGTCGTGAGCATGGATACCCTGTAGAGTTCCAGCGTAACTTTGATGGCACTGATGACCACAGCACAATGGTAGTGTCTTTTCCTTTTGCTTATCCTGAAGGTACAAAGATTGCTGCTGAGATGACTGCTATTGACCAACTAGAAGTAGTTAAATGGTTGCAAGAGAACTGGTCAGACAATAGCGTGAGCTGTACTGTCTATTATCGTAAGGAAGAGTTGCCAGAGATTAAGAAATACTTGGCTAAGAACTACAAGAATAACCATAAATCACTGTCGTTTTTACTCCACAATGAGCATGGCTTTAAACAAGCTCCTCTTGAAGAGATTACAAAAGAAGAGTATGATGCTTTAGTTGGTTGTACAAAGCTAATTACCAAGGTGGAAGATGCTTCGTTTGAAGGCGACCTAGAGTGCAGTAGTGGACATTGCCCTATAAAATAACTTGACAAATCTGCCCAGTTGGGTTATAATAGGCTATGGAGGTATTATGAAAATAGTCGATTTAACTGGGCAGGTCTTTGGTAAGTTAACTGTAATTGAAAAGTTACAGTCTTCTAGGGACGGTAGTAAATTGTGGTTATGTAAATGTGCTTGTGGTAATGATTATCAAGCATCTACAAGACATCTAAACCGTACTAAAAATACTGTTAGGTCTTGTGGGTGTGCTAGAGTTAAAAGAGGTAGCGAACACGCTCAATGGACAGGATATGAAGGTATATCAGGGGCTTGGTGGGATTCGCATATTAAACACTCTGCTAATTGTAAATCACGAAAACATTTAGATATTTCGCTTACTATAGAACAAGCATGGAAGTTATTTTTAAAACAAGATAAGAAGTGTTATTTTACTGGTTATGAATTAATTATAGCTAATGACCATAAATTAAACACTGCTTCTTTGGATAGAATAGATAACACTAAAGGATATCATTTAGATAATGTTAGATGGGTACTAAAAGACATTAACATGATGAAACGTACTTATAGTGACCTTTATTTTATTCATTTATGTAATTCAGTATCAGATTATATGATGAAAAATCATAATGAAAGGTAAAAAGATATGATTGATAAACAAGAGTTTATGTTTGGAATGCAACGTTTGAATGAAGTGCTTAACTTGGCTGATGAAGTTCAGCCTTTAGTGATGAAGCGTTGCATGGAAGGTGCTGCAAGCTTTGATGAGATGGACCCATTAGAATTTATTGTTCTGTGGAATGACATTAAGAAAATGCTAACACCTATTAATGACAAAATGCTGGAGCTACAGACTATCTCTATGTTTAGAGAACTACAGCCACCTAATTACCCAGACCCTGAACAGGTCTTGTAAGTTTCCTTGAAGTTGTGATTTGATGGCCCGACTCTATGTCGGGTCTTTTTTATGGGTGAGAGGTTACAAACTCGCCTGCCAATTCGTTGATGCCCTAGTTAGAAAGACGGAAAATCACTAGGTTCTTGATGCCCTCGTGCCGTCTTAACTTATTTGATACCTACTTGTTCATTAATCCACTTCTGAAGCTCTACTACTTGAGCTGTGGTTTCTGCACATTGTCCAGCAAGAACATTGTAGGCGGAAATAACATCAGTGACGCTGGGGGCTGTGGAAAGTCCTGACACTTTACTGCTACTGGGGTTGTTCCACACGCTAGTAGACTTATAGTAGTTCCTAATAGCAGACAGCTTAGCTTCATATTCATCTTGAATTCCTTTTGTAACTAACGTTTGTTGTTTCGTGATTGATTCGACTTTTGCTTCTTGCTTCGCTGCTTCTTCTCTAACCACATGTTGAAAGTCAACGAATCGTTTATGCTCAAAGCTATAGCCAAGATACCAAGTACCAGCCAATAAAGCAACACATACTCCCATTTTGACATAAGTTAATACCGATAAAGGAAACATTATTTATCATCCAAAGGTTTAGTTGTCGTAGCTCTAAGATAAGCTATGACAATACCAATAACAAACATAGAGATACTGTATACCTTAGGGTCTAATAAGTCTTGAATATAAGAAGAATTATCTGAGATAGCCCCAAGTAAGAATAGTAAACCAGAGAACCACATAGTTCTCGACTTTAGCATTCCTTTAAACTTGTTCATTACTTAATCTTTTTCTTAACGGCAATCTTACTTTTAACTTTAGCTTTACCTGCTTTAGATAGTGCAATAGCAATAGCTTGTTTCTGTGGCTTTCCTTCTTTCATAGAAGTACGAATATTAGATGACACAGTCTTTTTAGAACTACCTGATTTGAGAGGCATGATTATCCTTTATAATTTGCATGTAAGAAGCATTCTTGCTCAGCAAGTCTACGCTTTAAAATACTATCGCTGTGTCCATTACTTACCATACACCACTTAGGAAACTCTACAGCAGCTTCGTTTTTTCTACCTTCTTTAAGTAGTTTAAGAAGTGTAGAACGCTTAAAAGCACCACATCCTAAGTTGTAAGTAAAAGACACGAGAGCATCAAACTCGTATTGAGTAAGGTCTAGTGCTGAAGAGTTAACACAATCTTCAGCAGACTTAACATCATCTCTAAGAAGTTGTGTAGCTTGTCCCATAGTAATAGGGCTTCCTTGAACTAAACCATCACCAACAACCATTAGATGTCCATAACCCACTGTCCATTTACTTGCTGTATCTAAGTAAGGCATACTACGAAAGCCTTCAAAGGTTTTAAGTTGTTCAATACCTTTATCAGAAGTTCTCATGTTGCTGCAGTCGATGCAGTTAAGATACCATTGGTAAATGTCATACTACCATTAGTACCACCAGTAGTTAATTTAGCTGTTGTAATAGTTCTAGTAATACCTACGTTCTGTGCAGCCATTGTACCGAGAGTAGGTTTGTGTTTAATATAATCTACGGCAGCAGTATTGGTTTGTGTCCAGTCAGACTGTACTTGATTAAATCCTTGAATACCTGTAATAGTTCCACCAGTAATTCTAACGTTGTTAGCACTCTGAGTAGCCATATCACCTAGACCTAGATTAATACGAGCACTTGATGCGTTATTTGCTCCAGTACCACCTTGTAAGATAGACCAAACATTAATACCGCCTTGTGCTTGCTGAATGTAAGTACCTAAGTTACGAAACCAATCACGCCAGCTTTGTACTTCACCAATCTTATCTTGAGGAATTGGAGGTAAGTTGTTAGCAGCCATCTTCAACACCTTCAGCGTAGCCACAACTTTGTAAATCTTCTAATGAATCTTGGACTTTGCATCCAATGTCAAGTCTGTAGGCGATTGAATTTGGAATCTCAATCTTTTTCTTAATCTTTCCGTAGACTGAATCACGAGCTTTCTCAATAGAATCTCCTAAGCCTACTACTGTGCAGACATAGTCACCAGCAGTAACAAACATAGGAACATCTAATTTAAGTTCTCCGTCAACCATTGCAGGACCTTTACCCCATTGGACCTCACAGAGATGTACATCATTAACGGCATCTTCCATTGTTAAGCCCCAAATAGGATAACCAGAGTTTTCTTTCTTAGTCATACGACTATAAGGATAATCAGGAATGGTAACTACAACACCGCAAGCAATCTTATCTGAAGTCTTTAAAGTATCTTTACCATCAATCATGTCAAGCATCCATTGGGCAGGGTCTCCCTTGTGCAAAGACATCTGAATGTTAAACAAAGGCCAACCTGGACGAGTAGTAAACTCTAAAGGCCATGCTTTACCGTTCTTGTCAATAATGCAGTTCACATCGATATAACCTGTGTAGTCAATACCATGAAGCATATTTTCTAGTGGCTTGAGCATCTGGTCAGCTAGTTTAGATTCTTTAGTGTAGCGAACAATAGTACCTTGTTCACCAGTAGTAACACCTAATTCACCATCCATAAGCTTCTTGTGTTCCCAAGATTCACAGAAGTTCTTAGAGAAGCCACCAGCACCAAACCAACCACCAACACCGAACTCAATGCCAGGACGGAACTCTTGAAGAATGAACTTACCTTTAAAGGATTTCTTTTTCTTCCAATAGCCAAGCATGTAAGTCATATCAGCAGCAGATTTAGCTACATAGGATAAAGTCTTATCTCCATCACCAATAGGTTTAGACACAAAGCGACGTGGGTTTTCTTTAACATAGGCGATAGCATCGTCATAGTTGTCAAAGGTTTGGCTAGGAATAGTTTCAATGCCTGCTTTGTTCAGAATCTGCTCACCATAGTCACGTTCTTGTTCCCAACGAGTACCAGCTAAGTTTGCACCAAAAATAGGAAAGCCTAAGTCACGATAACGCTCTAGACCATGAATGTAATAGATGTTATCTGTAACAAAGATTAAGTCAGCCCATTTCATGTGGTCTTCCCACGAGCTAACTCGTTTAATGAGACCACCGTCACCTACTTCAGCACGTGAGCCATCTTTGTTATGACGTAAGAACATCTTAACTTCATGTCCTGCAGCTTCACTACGAAGACCAAAGGAAAGACCGCAACCGCAGCCTGATGGGTCAATAATTAGTATTTTCATCTTGTTTCATCGCTAGGTGCTGCTACCACAGGAATAGAAGTTTTCATTAACAACCTACGGAATTGATTAATTTGTTTAGCAGCTTCTGCAGTGTTCATAACACTTGTCATTGCATCATATTTCTCAGCAGGAATATTAAATCTTTTTTGTACTTCAGGACCTATTTCATGCCACATTGCTTTAGCATCTTTTACAGTAGCATTATTTAAATAAGATAACATTTCTTGATTAAACTGTTTCATTCCTTCAGGAACTTTACTTAGATTCCATAGGTGTGCTTTTATTTCTTTAGCACCTCCAGCACCTTTTTCAAATAGACCAGGGAGTTCATCTTTAGCAATAGCAAGAGCTTCTTTAGAATAAGCATCACGAGCCATCTTTTCAGAAGCTTTACCAGTAGTAGAAGTTAGATATTCATTAAAAGCAGTACGGACTTTCTCAGCATCTTGCCAAGACATCTTAGTAGTAGCATTTTTTAAGTTCTCTACTACATCTTGACCAACTACTGCTTGTCCTTTAGCATTTCTAAATAAGTCACCAAATTTAGTTTCTTGAGCAGCGTTACCGCCAGTCAATGCTTTAAATTGAGCAGATTCTAAGAAAGACTTACCTGCTTTGCTTACTTTGTCGTAAGCTTGTTTAGTTTGTTCATATAGACCATGTGATATTGGTTTACCTGCAACAACAGCATCAGGATGAGCCGTAGCAAGTTCTTCAGCTACAGCACGTTGATTAATCATTTGACCAGCTTCGCCATGAGCTGCTGTGGCAGTTACAGGAGTAACTTCACCTGTAATAGGATTAATATGTTCTGTCTCACCAAAGGCTTTAGCACCTGCCTGAGCATCTACTTTAGCACCACCAGTAAAGAATTCTTTAGCTTTACCTACCATGCCTTGTGCAGCATAACCTGCTCCAGGAATACCAGTAGTTTGTCCTACTTTATAGGCCATTTTCTTAGCAATAAATGTTTCTACAGAATTGCCAAGCAGTGCTTTATATCCTGTAGATATAGCTTGTGTAGGTAACTTAGCACCTGCAGCAAGACCTGCTATTACTTGTGTTCCTGTACCAAAACCTAAATCTTTTGTTATTTGTTCTGCTAAACCTGAAGCAGCCCCTAGTACTACACCAGCAATAGCTGTAGGAACAGAAGCAACACCCATACCAGCGACTAATCCTATACCGCCTCCTATGGCAGCACTTGTGCCAATAGTTTTAGCATACTCACTAGCATCGCTAAGTTTAGCTTTAGAAGGGTCTCTACCAAATGTTTCTGTAATATCAGAACCTAATCTAGCACCTTCTTGTTTACCTTGTTCTTTTTGTTGTTGTTGTTTAAAAGAAGGAACTAAAAAGCCAACAATATCTTCAGGTTTATATCCAGCTTTTTCAGCAGCATCTTTATCAAAACTAGCTTCTTGAGAAACAAAAGAAGCAATCTCATCCATTGAATGCCCAGCAGCTTTAGCACCTGCTACATCAAACTGTACATTTACTTCAGCTTTAGGCTCAGCAGCCTTAGCTGTGTCTACAGCAGGAGCAAAACCACTTTCTTTTGGAGCTACTTTAGAAGGTGCTATTCCTGCAGTAGCTTTAGCTGTATCAAAGCTTACTGGCATATTAATCCTTTTTAATAAGGAAAGAACTCATAGGAGCTGTTGGCTTACCTTCTGGTGTAGTAGTGCTTCCGCCACTTTCAGGGTATTTCTCAGCTACATAATTACCAAAAGTTTGTTTACTTCCTTCTTTAACTTGGTTTTGCCAAGTAAAGACATCTTGAGGAGTATATGGATATGCTTTGTTAATAGCTTGATAAGATTTAACAAGAGACTCACGTTGAGATTTATTTAATGTAGGATTTGAAGCTTGACCTTCAATACCTGCTCTAGCCGACTGAGCAAACTCAGCAAGCTTTTGATAAGCTAGTACAGGACTCTGAGCAAAAGCTTGTGTCATTAATGACTTTTCAAGATTCTTTCTATCTGTTTCAGAAGCACTTGTACCTAAGATAAGAGTAGCTTGTTGACGAATTAAAGGTAATGCTAAGGCTTCAAATTGCTGTGTTGCTACGTTAGACATAGGACCTGTAGCAGCAGACGCAGCAGCACCAAAGAAAGTATCTGTTTTAAGATTACTAAATGCACCACGAGAAGGAACTTTCTCACCTTTATTAGTAAGAATAGCCATGTTGTCTAAACCAATTTTCATTTCATTGGCTGCAACAGTTACGTTAGTATTTGTTTTAATGTTATTAACACCAGGCTCTTTATAAGGACCTGCAACGTTAGCAAAAAGCTGAGTTTCTCTTTCATCTTTAGGTGTGTATGTTGTACCTGTAGAGCCTACAAAAGATGTTGGAGTATCTGTAGAAGGTTTAGAAGCACCTCTACTAGGTTTATCTAAACTTAAACCAGGAGCAGGTTGTTTTTCTACAGAAACATTACCAGCAATAGCCTGTGCCACTGTTTTACCAGCAAGGTCAGGGTTTTCTTTAATAACCTGAGCACCAACAATAGAGTCAATTTTAGTGTTAGGATTTTTATCATACGCATTAAGAATCTTAGTTGCGTCGGGAGCACCAAAACGATAAAATAAATCTTTATTAACTTGAGTTACTTTATTACCAGAATTTTTAATTTCTTTTTCATTTTCTTTTTCAAGAAGAGAAGCAGCTTTATCTTGAGCTTTAGGGTCTTTTAAATATTCTTCATTAGTTTTAGGTAAAGAAGGGTCTATTTTACGTAACAAGTCTAATGTTTTAGGTTTCATTCCATATTTACCTAAAGCACCGCCTTCAGCTACTGTATCATAACTTGGGGCTTCTGCAGCTCCTCTACCAGCTAAGAAAGTTGAGGGAGCTTCGCCACCTGGAACAGGTAAACCAGCAGCCTTAGCAATTTCAACAGGAATAGGAACATTAGCTGTTGTATATAGTTTTGCTTGCTCTATAGCATTCTTTTTATCTGCTCTTACATTATCATCAACTCTATTTTGTATTTGAGAAAGTGTATTAGCAGCAGTAGCAGCAATTTGTTGTGCTTTTAAATGCTGGTCAGCAGTCTCAGTCATTTTAATAAGTTCTGCTTTTTGAGTTTTAAAATCTAAATTAGGATTTCTCATAATAGATTCTACAGACATACGAGCAGCAGGGTCTTTAACAGTTTGATTAATTACGTTTTGTAAATCTTCAGGAGAAGAAGCACTTTGTAATAATTGACCAGCGTATTCTAATTCACCTACTTTAACTTTTAAAGTATCAAGTTGTTGTTTATTTACATCTGTAGATAAATCCCCAGCTTGCTTTTGTAGTTTATAAGCAGCAGAAGATAAACCTTTACTATTAAGCATTCCAGCAGCTTGGTTTAAAGTAGCTACTTGTTTAATAGGGTCTTTTATATCCTCAGGTGTTTGTCCTGCATACATTTGTTTAAGAACATCTTTAGAAGCAATGTCTTCAGATATTCCAGTACCTGCTTTATAGCCTTCGCTAACAATCTTCCCAACGTCTAAATAGTCTGCCATAATTATTCCTTATTCAAACCCACCTGTGCCACTACCATAGTTGCCGCCAGTATTACCTTGATTTGTATAAGATGGCATACTAGCGTAGGGGTCAGACCAATTAGGTGTTTGTTGATTTCCCATCATTCCTGTATTTGTATTTGTACCACCAAATAAACCACCAAGAGTACTCATACCACTCATTAACGTACCTGCACCTTGAAATTGACGATTCTGTGCTAATGTAGAAGCTTGTTGTTGTGCCATACCTGCAGCAGCAGGAGACTGAGAAGCACCTGATAATTGCATTAAATTAGCAAGCTGTGAGTTGTAAAAAGAACCAAAAGTATTTTGCCCTACGTTTTGTAAAGCATTTTGCTCAGCACCTGATTGAAGCATACCAGTGGCAGCAGCACCACGCTGAGTAGTTCTCATGCCTTGTTGTAACTGTTGTTGATAACCAGGCTGTGACATAGCCATTGATGGGTTATTCATCAAAGTATTTAATTGTGTAGCAGCTTGACCACGGTATTGACCATAAGGGTCATATTGGCCTTGACCGCCTCCACCTCCACCTCCTGATGAACCACCGCCAAAAAGGGCGTTAGCGCCTACTGCTATACCTACTACTGAAGCTGCAACTGAAGCTGACATAATGTTGTTTCCTTATAAAGGCTTAGAGCCTGTCTATAATCAATGGTAATTTCTTCACCTAATAAGCCTCCACGCATTCCTGATATTGGTTTAGAGGCTACCAAGTCAATATCTTCATTATCTCGTAAAACAAAAACTGCATTTGCATTCTTGGAATGGTTTGTATATCTACCAGCAGGAGTTCTTTTTTCATTTATTCGAGCAGGGGCAATAACTTCACCTTCTTGAATATTTCCTGTAGCAAACAAACCTTTACCTTCAATCTTGGAATCAGACACCATTGCTTTGTAGCTTCCTTGTGGAAAAGGTATCTGGTCTCCTTCGTATTCTGATATTTGTCGAACAAGATTTAAATCTAACTTATACTCTGCCATTGCTTTTTCAAAGTCTTCAACATCTATTGAATGGTCATAAGTTAATATTTTATTTTGTTCTTTAAGATGTTCTTCAAGAAATTCATTCTCTTCAAACAACATCTTTTCTAATTTAGCAACATCTGTTTCTTCTGTAGCATATATGTTTTGAAAAGTCATTTCTTCTAATACATAAGCTACTTTACGACCTGCAGATGCTATAAATGATTTAGGAGCACTTATTTCAACCTTGTTTCCGTCAGGATTAACAAATAACATTTTACCTGTTAACATTACACATAAATGAGGTTGTTTATGGAAATGACCTACAACTAAAGTACCAGGACCATAAGTTACTTCTCTAATGTAAAGACCAGGACCAAAGTGATGAACTACAGGACAATCAGCTTGTTCTTGCTTTAGCAGTTCTTTGGTTAAGTTATCTATTTTATCTTCTAATAACTTTGTTGGTAACTGCTCGTTCATTCTATTTCCGATACTGAGTAGGGGCAGGACCACCGCCTTCTAAATCTCCAACTTCAAAGTCTATTTCAGCAGCATCAAGTCTTAACGGTTGATTGTCTGTACATAAGAATTCCCAAGCTCTACGACGTGCCTGACCTGTTTGATAAATCTGAGCACGAGACGCATTAAGGCTTACAGTACGATAAGGAGACCATGATTTGTAGTCATCATCGCTATGACGAATGTTCATCGTAGCAGGAGCTTTATCACCAATAATCTCAACACGATTATAAAACTTACGCTTGGTAGTTCCATTATCAACAATGTCTGTTACAGCTCGATAATAAATTGGAGCACCAGCGTCATTATAATACAAATCTGATAAAGTGTAAAGAGTTCCGTTATCATCATCTAAAAGATAATAAGTTAAACCATCACCTGTAAAGTAACTAGGACGGAAGTACTGTTCTGCATAGACTCCAGTAACACCTGAAGTAGCATTACCAACAGCCCACATAGTCCATTGATGCCACATTTTCTCAGATACGTCGTATACTATTGTAACATTTAAATCATGTAAAGTCAAGACATAAAAAGGATGTCCATTGAATCTAAAAGAATAAGCAGTAACAGTTTGCATATTACTGTTATTCAAAATACGGTCAATATAGACAGTAGAGAGCTTTACAGGAGATACACCATCAATACCATAAACACCAGTACCTGTGGTCTTAGAGATACCTACAAATAGCACTGTATTCTCAAAGCTCACAATAGAGTTACCATTAGCACAGCCTACTTCAAACTTATAAGAAGGAGCAACAGCCAAAGGGGAACCTGGGTAGTTACCAGCATCATAGAAGAAGTCTGTAGACCACTGACCAAGCCCTAGAATGTAGTTTAAATGCTTAGCAATACCTACTAGATTATCTGGCTCAGATTCGGCTGAAACATAGTTTAAAGCATTCCAAATAGTAGGATTACCTAAATCACAGTTATACAGTCTACCAGCTACAGTACCTATAACAATGTAAGAATCTAAGAATACTGCCCCAGGCGTTAAAGGTCCTGAAGGAAAAGCATTTAACAATGCTGTAGCCGAAGCTCCTGAACCTGTAATGTCAACAAAAGTAACTATAATGTTGTCTGAAGATGTATATCCTGAACCACCATTAGTGATGGTAACACTTTCAATAACACCTGCTTGCCATGTAGCATCTGCAGTAGCACCTGTGCCTGCACCGCCTGAGAAAGTAATCAAAGGAGGAGCATTGTAGCCACTGCCGTCTAAAGTCATGGTTACAGCGTTAATACCACCGTTACTAATAGTAGCAATAGCTTTAGCAACTAAGCCTGAAAAGGCAATCGTAGCTGTACCGTCAGTAGCTGTACCGCTAGTAAAAGTAGGGGCTGTAGAGCCTGTAACACCGCCTACTGTGTAGGTATATAGATTGTTACCATAATAAACTTGTTGTTGAGCAGCTACAGTTAAACCTGCAGACCATACAGTACCAATAACCACTGTAGGAGTGCTTGTAAAGCCTGAGCCTGACGCAGTAACAGTAATTGCTGTTACACCACTACCTGTAGTTGTAACCGTTCCTGTAGCTGTTACACCGCCTCCTGAAGGGGCTGAAAAGGTTACTGTAGGGTTTGTATAGCTTAGACCACCAGTAATGATGTCCACAGAAGCTACGTTATCGTTTTTAATCTGACTAAATACACCAGTAGAACCATCTACTAAATAACCATTAGTTTGGTTATGTACAAATAAATAAGTACTATCTAAGGTTTGAACAAAGTAACAAGTTTGGACAGCTCCTGTAAGCGTACCAACAACAGTTGAAACATAAGTGCTGGGGTCAATTTTATACAGAATATTGTTAACGACAGTATATAAGAATCCTTTAAATAGGTAAATACCTTGACCTTGTGCAGAAGGCAAAGTAGGCGTTACAGTTTGAATTGCTAAACCAGGACGCTTAATAAACTCACGCTTAACATCTCGTGATTCAAAGTAACCATTGACGCACTTGGAATCGGTCTGTAAATCACCATTCCGAGTCTCAATAGGTTGAGATAAAGGAATTCTTTGTAGTGGCATTAGTTTGGTTGTCCAAAGGTCACGTTAGACATGCGAAGGTCAGCTTGGAAGAATGTAGAAGTTGATTCAACATCCCAGTCTGTTAATTGGTCACGATATGCTTTAGCTCTTGCAGCAATCTCTTGACGATGTCCTGTAGGTACAGAGTATTCAATAGCAAGCTGGTCTGCTAAGTTCCATACTAGAGTATTCATCCATTCATTAGGGAAGTTAGGAATAGAAGAACCATAATTGATGTCTTCGATAGGCTGTTGAGCCATGACATGCAGTTCATACTGGTATGCAGCATTGTAGTTAGGAGTCAAGTAAGCGTATAGATTACCTGAGTTCTGACGAATCTGATAATAAATAGAGTTAGCAACACCAGTACTAAACTTAGAGCCTAAAGTGTTGTATTCTTGTTGACTCAGAATCTGCAGAGGAATATCAATAGGAGGGCTTACAGTAATCTGACGTAACCATCCTTGGATAATCTTTAAAGGCTTAGGAGTATCCAAGTCAGTAGTAGGGTTCTGTGATACAGGCCCTAAGACGTATTCAGTTTGTCCATTAACTAAAGGGACGACCAGTTCATTTACTGTCCAAAGTTTTAAGCCTTCTGTAGCCATCTGCTTAACAAAAAGGTTTAAAGCTAAAGACGCATTAGCCACAGTCTCTGAATCAGGAACAGAGCCTAGTTCCAAGACACCTAGCTTACGAAGAGCTAAGGTAATAATCTGGTCACGAGTAACACTAAAAACACTTGACATATTTAAGCTCCAAAAAGGACACGTAAGGCTTTGTCTAAGCCGATGGTTTGTGCAACAATGACCACTAGAGCACCAAGTGCAATATACTTAATCTGTGCTAAGTTCTTTTCAATGGAGTGCATTGTAGTACTTAAATCAATAGTAGTTTCACGTAACTCTTTAATATCTTCTGCATGGTTAGCTTGAGTTACTTCAAGACGCACTACTCTGGTTTCTAGTTGGTCGGACATAGGATTATTCTTGTGGTAAGGTTGGTTCGTCAGTAATTATAGCGTACTGTTGTTGTAGTTTCTGTAGCAACGGGTATGCTCCTGAATTAGTAGGGAGCTGACCAATTACTTGAATAATAAAAGCTGCTTCGTTTTCTTCTAATGTAAATGTCATTTTATAAATTTCCCATAGATGCCCAAGTGCCAGGTGCCCCAGTAACCGTACAAGTCCATCCTTTAGGCTGACCAACAGTTGCTACACTATTCCAACATTGAGAACCTTGTGGAAAATAAGTTGTATAAAATTGCGAGCTTGCATTTGACGGAATTAATGTATCAAAAACAACTAATTGGCTATCTACAGTTCCTATATTGTTAAATGCAAGGCAAGCATTTCCTTGATTTGCTGGACTTCCAAAAGATAATGTTTTTCCAGAAGTAAAAGTATTACCTGAATAAATGTTATTTGAAACAACAATTTTTTGTAATAAATTTCCAACACCATTGCCCACTACCAAAGCAACGGTAGGCGTTGCAAAGTTAATAATTACGTTGTCAGAAATTACAACATTAGTTATAGGAGTGCTTGAGCTTAAAACTATTGGTGGCGCTTCAGGAAAAGATGCTTGGTCAGTACCACATTGATTCATAGTATTACCAGTTATTGTTGCATCACTAGCACCCATACCAATAAAGCAATTTGCAGTATTTGAGATACTATTCCCACTAATAACTGTATACGCACAACTTATTTCAAGACCATAGGCTGAAATATTTTGTTTTACAGTTCCATTAATAATATTGTTTGTTATAGCGATAAAACTAACAGTATCATTTATATATATCGCAGATTCTTTAACATTGGTAATAGTATTTCCATCAATAATAAGTCTTGTGCACATACCATAAATTGCAGACCAATTTAAGTTATTAAAGTTGTTATTTTGAATAGAACCAAAAGTACAAGCATCCATCCATATTGCTGCACCGCCTTCTGCTGTAACTGCAGGATTACCTGTTGCAGTAAAAATATTATTGTTTATATTTATATATGTAGAAGCACTTACAGCTAAGCCCATGTAATGACTATTAGCAAATTTACAATTTTGTATTAGTAAGTTTTTTACCTTACCAAAGGTAACTATTCCTGACGGAAAAGATAAATTATTTCCATCAAAGAAAATTCCATCTACAATAATATTTTGGTCAAGAAAAGTAACTGCGCTAGGATTTTTATTTAAAATAAGATTTTTAGACCCACCTAATGCAGCACCAGCTAAAATAGTTGTAGCACCAAAACCAGCACCAAGTAATTTTGTTCCGTTGTAAACATATATGGTATCGCCACATAAATATGTCCCAGCAGGAAAATATAATTCATTTCCTTCCGCTGCGACTAATGCAGCATTAATTGCTATTGTATCGTCAGTTGTTCCATCGCCAATAGCACCAAAATCTTTTACGCTTATAGTTTCAGCAAGTTTTTCGTTAAAGGGTCTATTGATTGCGCCTGCTGGAGTTGTTCCACCATTTTTTAAATCAATTTTTGGGATAAGTGTTGTCATATTTTAACCTTATGGGTGGGACGCTGTATAAGCATCAAATTTATCGTTTAACTCTTGAATTGTTTTTAATGCGTTTTTCAATGACATAACTGTAACTGCTAAAACCGACCTGTCATAGTAGCCCCAAGGCTTGCCTTCTTCAGGTATTGGCGCTGCTTCAGAACCAATAGCAGCATTAACATTTTGAGCATAGAAGCCAAGTTGTCTATCTTTACCAAAAATAGGTGCTTTTTCTTCATTGTAAAACCAATAGCCAGGCTCTAGTTTTTGCAACATTTCATCAGGATTAGCAGGAATATCATCTTTAATTTTCCATGTTTCATCAGATACAGAGCTAATAACACCAGAAGCAGAAAAAGTTGCGGCTCCAGCACCATAAGCAGACATGGTAATTACGCCATTAGTCGCAACAGTTAATCTAGCCGTATTCGCTGTTCCTAAAATAACAGCTTGACCATTAACAGAATTTAGCCAAATATCTCCTGTACTTCCATTACGACCTACATAATTATCTGCAGAAATAAAATATAAATAATTATTGCCGCCAGCGTATGATAATTGTGCAGAACCAGTTACATCTAATACTTGTGTAGGGGCAGCATTTCCAATTCCTATTTTTCCTGCAACGCTTAAATTAGTAGCACCTGGGTCTGTAGTGTTACCAATAGAAACACCGCCTGAAGTTCCAATAGCCATTCTTACGGCTGCGGCTGTAGCATCCCAAAATATTAAACTAGTAGGAAAACCACCAATACCATCGCCAATACGCCAACTTTTTCCACCATTAGTATTGGTCAAAGTTAAATCGCCAGCGTTTGCAGTGTAATCCCCAGAAGATAACAACCTAGTAGTAGCTAATTGCGTACCGCTAAAAGTTAAATTAGCGCTAGAACTAAGCGCGCTAGTGCCAGTGCCATAAGGAACATAACTAGCAGTAAGCGTAGCTAATCCTGTACCGCCGTTACCAACTGGTAAAGTTCCCAACAAAGTTAATAGTTGAGCGTTTGTTGCCACAGTTTGAGCAGATGCCCCATTGCCATACACAAAACCAGTTAATGTAGCTGTAATAGGTGCTGAGCTAAATGTCTGTGTTTGACTAAATGTATTTACTTCATCTAATTTTGGAAAGTCATTAAGACTTGCACGAACAAGCCGAAGAGATACTACAGCTCCTGAAGCAAATACAGTTCCTGTAGTACCGTCTTGACCACGAACAATAGTAAATGTAGTTCCTGATACTGCAGTTACTTTAACAATTTCAATAGTTGTTTGAGTAGCAGCATCAGCTAGTGTGCAATAAAAATATTGTGAACCAGTAGGGACTGGAAAGCCTGTCGCAGATGTGACAACCATTGAAGTTGCACCAGCAGTAATACCACCGTTTAAAGTAGTATTACAGTTGTTAGCGAAGAGCATATTAGGCATATGTATTTTCTACAAAAATAAATTCAACAATATCTCCAGCATTTAAACCAGAAATAAACGTAACAGTAGATGTAGATGTTTCTATATAATTTAAACCTATAATTTGTTTACTACCGTTTACAAAAACAGATAGTGCATTATATCCTACTAAATAAGCAAAAGAAGATATAGTAAATATTGTTTGTGCTTGTGTTGCTACTTGATATTCTTCAAATATAGTAACAATATCTTTACTAGAAGCAAATAAATTTAAACTTCCAGCAGTGATACGTAATTCAACATTATCACTAATATTAAATATTTGTGGTTGGGTTCCTTCCTGTCCTCTGACAATAGTTAATATATCTCCAACACGTGCCGTGCATTGTACAATTTCAGATACTTCAGGGTTATTAACTTGTACTAAAGTCAACATGAAATAGTTACCTAAAGTAGGCTGTGGGAAGTACTGACCTGTTCCTGCAGTAAGTTGTAGAATAGTATCGGTAGGCGTAATAGCTCTAGCAAGTACGGTAGAAGCGTTGTTTGTAAATAAAGGACGTGACATTGAATTATCCTACTGTAATAGTGTTTACTAAAAAGCCATTGACTAAACGATTAGTGCTATAGACTTTAATGAATTGGTCTTGTGGTTCTGGTCTTGTCCAAGGAGGTGCTTGGTAATCTGCTACACCACGAACGAAATCCTGTGGCTGTCTCGGCTCCCAATCATCAGGGCAGACCTTAAGACCGTCCCAACGTTGACGTAAGTCTGTAGCACGCATTTTACGACCACAAGCGTCGCAGAGTACTGCCCAGTCACCACGGTCATAACGAGAAAAATAACTCATACTTGGGAAGCGTCGTAGATAGTTAAGTCACCTACACCAACATAGGTGTTTCCTAGTGATGTAGTAATTGTCATCTCTAGACGATAGGTTACTTCAGCTAAGCCTGCAACTACTCGTTGGGAAGCAGTCTTATTAACAATAATGGCAGTAGACTGTAGGATAGAAGAAGGACTAGGGTCTACTCCGTTCATCACAATAACAGTACAAACTGCCGTCAGAATAGTTTCTGCAGCAGTTAGAACCTGCGTAAAGTCAAAAGTGAACAACTCACTTTCAGTAGTAATTTTATAAGAAAAGGACTCAGCCATGTTTCTTCCATAACATTATAACACGATTTTTAACAAAAGTCAAAGTTTTATCAGCCTTTTCGACTAAAATATCTCTGTCTTTAACTACCATTGTCATTAACTTCTTAGGCCCGACAATGAAGGTAAACTTGGCTACAGCTCCGAACTTCTGGATAATAGCAGGGAAAAGCTGGACTATTGAGGTGCTGATTACCGCTAACAGCTTACCTACACGTCTTAAAAGAGTTGCGGTAGAAACAACTAATACACTTAATGTCCTTAGAAAAGCTCTTGCAATACTAGCAGTAGATGTAACTGTTACAGACAATAACTTAAAGAAAAAGAAGTTCTTTAATATAGACACTGTGCCTGTAACTGTTCTTGTAATGACTTTTAAGAAAGTTATAGACTTTGCTATAGTTACTGCACTTACTACTACTTGGTTAATTGTCTTAGTAATACTCTTAAACAAACTAGGCAAACCAGTTACTGCAATGTTCTTAGTTATTGCTATAGCTTTTTTCAAGGATACTACAGTTACTTCAGTCACAGAAAGCAGTACTAAATGAAATGAACTTTCTGTTAAAACTACTATAGCTACTTCGCTAATAGTAGACATTATCTTTTTAATAGCTCTGCTTATTGTGACAAGACTATTAACTGTTACAGCTAAAAGCTTATTTGGTATTTTAACCAAAGTAGCTAGTGAAGTAACAATAACACTTAATGTTCTTGTAATTGCTTTTGTAATACTTAATACTGAAGTAACAACATATAAAAGAGTTCTTAAATATGCTATTACTTTAGTAATGGTACTAGTACTCGTAGAAGTAACACTTAATGTAGGCGTTAACGTGATGTTATCACTTGCATCGATTGCTACTCTATTTATACTAGAACCATTTATTGCCATTAGCTAAACTGTACTTTGAATGTAAAAGCAATACTATCACCGTTATTCAAAGCAATACCTGTAAAGTCACCCTTTACAAACAAGTTACCAGATGTAGCAGCATCAAATAAGCCAGCATTCGTGATTGTCTCAGTCGTACCAGCAGTCTGTGTTGCAACTACTTGGAATGTATCATTTGTAGTAGATGTTGTTACCTGAGATACAGTACCACTAACTCGTGGAAGTACCTCAGTAAATAATGTTGTATCCGTAGCACCAGTAGTACCTGCACCAGTTCCCCACCCGACATATTGAGGAACAGTACCACCGCTATTTAAACGGCTAGTAATAATAGCCCTACCTGTATTGACTAGTAATGTAGCCATTTTTTAATTCTCCAGATAAGTCTCTTGATTGGATTTTGATGATAATAATCTATAACGCCAAGTTCTTCCACACTGCCGTCAGCACGAGTGATGGTAGCAATTAATTGGATTTCCTTAGCGTTAAGATTAGTGTTCATCATGTGTGTTGCTTAACCAACTCAAGAATAATTGTAAAAGTCAACGTTTGTGCTGTTCCTTCGTAGTCAAAGCTTGAAGTAATACCGCCTGTAGGTGCTGGTGTACCATTATTAATGATACCGCCAAAACGGAAAGCATCTACTTTACCACGACCTGCTAAGTTCCAGATAATTTTATTACTGGCAGCAGTTGTATCTTCCCATAATAAATTAACTGTCAAAAGGTCTTCAACGTCATAAATAATCTTGTTAATACGGAGGCGATTAGCCTTTACTCCGTTAATATCAAAATCACTTAATAAAGAAGGAAGAACAATTTGTTTATAAGTTGCATCAGTCGTTGTTAAAGTACCTTCATACTTAATAACTACGTTACGTGGGCCGTCTACTAACGTTTGAATCGATGTAGTAGTTGTCATAGTAGCCCCTTATTAACGTGTAGTTTCTTCGGCAATAATAGCGTAGTCGATAGTAACTGTCTCGGTAGCAACTGGAGTCAGACCAAAGAAAGGCGACATTAAAGCGTTACTGATAGTAGTACTAGCAGAACCGATAGTAACACCTGATACACGAGCAATCATGTTGTCAGAAACAAACACTTGCAAGTCAGTACCATCGTAGTAGAAACCTACGTCAAGGTACGTATCAGCAGCAACAGTAGTAATACCTGTAAGCAATGTTGTAGAAACGTTGTTAACTACAGAAACCAAGTTCAAAGAAGTTGAAGAAGCTGGTTTGGTAAAGTATAGACGGTCAGTAGTAGCAATAGTGCCACCGCTAACTTTAGACATACCAAAGTTCAATACCATAGCACCTGTAATAGCAGAAGCTTTGATACGATGTAAGAACCAAAACTTGTTACCGCCAATAAATTGGAATGCAGCAGCAGTACGATACACAGAAGCAGCAGTAGCGGATACTGGTGTCAAAACACCGATACCGTTTAAACCATCAGCCAGTGCAAAAGCAGCGCCGCCAGTGATTGTACGAGCAGCAATAGCACCTAAGTCTGTAAAGTCGTTGGAATATGTAAATACATCAAGACCTGCGTCAGAGGATGTATGGAAAGGGTCTGGCAACGGATAATCGCCTAGTGGTTTGCCTTTTGCAACGGTGGCAATACCGTATGTAAATCTTGTTGGTGTTCCCATTTGTATCTCCTAAAAGTGATGGGTCACGTCAATTAAGACGTTTAGGATAAAAAAGTATTACTTTGGATATTTCAGAGCTTCTACAGGGTGTAGACGCTTCTTTTTAAAACCTGAATCTTGACCTACTTGATTCTCTACTGCTTGTGTGTTACCTAATCCTTTTTTGGCATTAGACTTTGGAGTTGCCATATTGCTTGGCTTATCTTTAGCTACGCCTGCTGGAAAGGTTTCGATGATTCTTTTTTCCATGATTTGTCCTTAAGAAGGAAAGGAAAGGAGTCTTGTGAACTCCTAACCCTCCTATTATATCACAAACTAACTCTAATGTAAAGAGTTAATTAAGCAGATAGCTTATTGCTTTAGCTAGAAAATCTGGGTTATCTCTGAAATTACCTAAACCTTGGTTGCATTTTGTACAAAGCAAGCCTCGTACCTTACCAGTTGTATGACAATGGTCAACCGCTAGATTTCTCACACGGTCTGTATTGTTATGTCTAGTTGTTTCAGGATTATCGCAGATAGCACAGACACCAGACTGAGACTCAAGCATTACATTGTAATCATCTAAAGTAATACCGAAGTTTTTCTTTAAATCTGCACTTCGCCACGCATCAGGATTTTTCTTCCTGTTATCACGTGCTCGTTGTGCTGCTTTAGCCTTTTGTTCTGATGTCTTTGCCATTTTTCTTTCTAAATCAAAGTGTTATCTTCAAGGGCCATTCACGCCATATACAGCACGTGGGTCTGACCAACCGAAACTATAACGCTCATAGCCTTTAGCTTTAGCATTCATAGTGTCAAAGTCATTGTCTTGGTCAAATGTGATACCAACACGTTCATAGTATTTCATACCATTTTGGATGTTAGTACGCAAGAACCAAGCATGTGGACTTGTAAGGTAATGGTTCATAGTGATACCTTCTGGGATGGCATTAGTTGCCTTCAGAACGTTGATATCGTTATTTGCAGTACCTGATTGGAATACAGACTTCAGAATGCGGTTAGCGTTGTACCATTCTTGACGAGCTACAATCAAAGAACGTGGCATTACGTTAATCAACAAACCACGGTCATTTTGGAAACCCATGATTGCGATTGTTGCATCTTCCAAAGAAGCTTCGGAGAGGTCAACAGACACAGTAGGGGTATTAGCAAAAGTACCACCAGAAGTATTTGGATGAGCTGTAGAGCACAAAGGTTGAGCATCACCACCTGTGTAGGTAGCATTGAACGCACGATTGTAAACGTTAGCACCAATATTTTCTTTGGTTTGACGGAAAGACATAGCTAAAGCAGCAGCACGACGCTTAGAAACTTGCTCATACAAATTGTCATCCAACTCTTCTTTAGTTACGATGTAACCAAGAGCGTATGCAACGTGTGTGTAGCGAGTTACGAAACCTTGAACTTCTGAATCATACTGAACGCCTTGACCTTCAGATTTAACAGGAGCAAGACCAAATCCAGTTAACTGAACGTCTTCCTCGTAGTTTTGATGTGAAGTATCTTTGTCGAACAAGTGAATATATTCTTCAGGATGTTCGTCGTAAGTTTGACCCCACCAAGCTTTAACACCAGGCCATAGGGCCTTTGGGTGAGTACCAGTTGTAATTACACCAGCCATTTTTTATTCTCCTATTAAGCGCCGAAGGCTTGTAAATATTGGTGTTTATTAAACTTCACCAAAACGTTATTGTAAGCACCAGGAACATTGTTTGGCTCTTGGTAGAGACCAACAACTTGGAACATGGAAGCTGCAGTAGCAGAGCTATCGCAAGTTACATAAGTGCTTGAGAAAGGTGAAGACTGGGCCAATGTTGAAGTCTGGTCAGCAGTGATTGTTGGAACTGCAGTAGCACCAACTTTAGCATCTGCAGAAGCGTTAGCTTGAACAGAGTAAATTACAGCAGGGTCAGTGATAACATAAACATAGGTATATGAACCAGCACTTAAGCCAATCCAGAGTTGTGCTAAGTTTAAGTTAGTACCTTGCAATGAAACACCTGGGTTAGCTACACGAATGGAAGCAATAACACCTAGTGGAACGGAAGCAGCTACAGCTTTAGTAACGAGTGGAACACCATTAGCATCATTACCGACAGCAGACTTCACAACATCGCCAATAGCGTATGTGTTGGATGCGTCGTTAGCGATAGCGTAAAGTACGCCTTGCTCGTTAAAGGGTGCACCAGTGATTGTGCCAACTGGCGACAATCCTGTTACGGCATTTACGTTTGCCATTTTTTTTCCTTAATTAGAAAGTTTTAAAATTTAATACCAGCATTGTAGAAACCTGTGGAATCTACGCCAGGTGTATTACCACCACGGATTGCTGCATCGGTTTTGTCGTTACGCTCTTGTAATTGACGTTGGTCTTCAAGCCACCACTCTTCTTTGATTTTCATCAAGTAAGCATACATTGGGTCGCCCTTCTCACCAGCCCCTACTAAGAACCTAACCTTATCTCCTACATCGGTGTTACGTGATGTAACATTATCCGTAACGCCACCTACCTCGCTAGGGTGAACAAACTCATAACCGTTTTCAGTGGCATTCTGGATGCGCCCAGGCGTGTCATTGAAAATATGCAAGTGATACCCTTCAATTTGGTTTCCTACTTGCAGCTTACCTTGAGTCCCATTAAATACGCCTTTTTTACGTTCACGTGGACGCTCTACCTTAGTAGACTCTGGTACAGCTTTAACTTCTTTTTTAATTTCAGTCATGTTCTTTCTCCCTTAATCCCATTCATATTCTGCAACATAAGCTTCTTTGGTCATAAGACCTTGCTTAACGAATTTATCACAAGCTGCTTTAGCTTCTGCAGGTAAGTTGTTGTAAGATTTCTTTCCAGTACCCACTGATGGTCTAGCTGTTCCATTAGAGGAGCCTTCCATCGGATTCTGTACTCGTTTCTTACCAAACTTCTCTGGCAACATAATTGCAAGCTCTTCATCTAGTTTGTCTAGAAACGCTTTACCTTGTAGCGAAGGGTTTTCACGTCTTAATTCAACGCCTAATCCATTAGCCATACCAGTCAAACGTGTATCTTTACCAAACCAATCATTCTTGTCCATCCACTCATTGAGTGTAGGGTCTTGAGTGACTTGAGGAGCTTCTTTAACTTTTTCTTCAGCAGCTTTTAAGTCTTCTTTAGCCTCTTGACGTTGCTCTTTCAGTTCATCCATTGCATCGTCAATCGCTATTGCCCTGTCGCCATCACCTTGCGTAATTGCTTCACGCTTAGCTTGCTTCAGTTGCTCTAGCTGGCTTTCAAGTTCTTTGGTTTTGCGTTCAAATTGTTGCTTTTGGAACTCACGGAACTCTTTAGCAGCTTCCCGTACTTCCGCAGCGTCCTTCTTAGCTTCACCTAATTCTTTAAGCAGTTTCTCATTGTTCTTACGAAGGATTGGCATAATTTCTTTGCCACGACGTACAAACGTCTCAGCATCAACCCAATCGCTCTCAGAGCCACGGAACTCATCTGCTGCTACCCAGCCCTGCGCCCTTGCTTCGGACTCGAACTGAGGAGCTTCTGGAGCGTCCTGTGGTGCTTCTTGTTGTATTTCTTCACTCATGGTTTTCTTCCCTGTGCTAGATGTGGGTCAATCAACTTCATGTCATCATCTAATTTACATACTAAGTTGTCGTAGTTAATCATTCGATAATCCACGCCATCTTTACCTTTGTACATCAAACCAGCATACTTAGCGTAGCCAACTCTCATACCTACTGAAACAACACCGTCTGGAACTTCTTCACCTAAGGCAATAATCTCACCTGTAGTATTTGAAAGCTGTTCTCGCTCGCTGGTTTCTGCAGTAGAGATAATGATTCCACTTGCTGTCTTTTCTTCCACTTCGAGAGGCTTAATTAAAATCCTATCAAACACTGGAGTAATGCCAGACACGTTAGTCATCCTTCTTCTCCGTTACTGAATTCATTAACTCGTTGTAGTCTAAAGCTAGAATAGCTGTACATGCTGCTGCTCGTCCTCGAATACTCGCATCATCTTCGGTTCCTGCTAACAACATTTCTTTTAACCACTCTCTGTCGTTGTAAATAGCTTTCATAAAAGCTTGTGTTACTCGACTTGCCTTCCACTCGTGAAACTCTTGCTCTGTTACGACGATTGCCATACTTCCTCCTTAGTAAACCTACTCTTTTGCTGCTCCCTCTTTTGGTGCTTCTTGAGGTTTATTAATGTCAGACAGGTGCTTTTCAAGAGCCATAACTGTCTTCATACTATCTTGAATACCTTCTTGTTTAGCTTTAGCTGCACCAATCTGGGCATCTAGCATTGCAATATCATGTCCAGCCTGCACACCACCAGCTTGTTCAATAGAGAGGATAGCGTCTGCTTCCAACTTATGAATCTTAGCTTGTTGTAGCTCTGCAGCTTGTGCCAACTTGATAGCAGCCAATTTAGTTTGCAATTCCATATCCATTTGTTTAATCTGGCTACGCATTTGCTCAATTTGAATCTTCTCTGAAGGTCCTGGTTTGATAGCGTTAGGACCTTTAGGGTCAGGTAACAACTGGTCAATGTTAGAAACTTTCATTGCTTTGAGGTAGTTCTTCTGAACTTCATACATATTCATGCCTGGAGTTGTAGAAGCTAACTGTAGCAACGCTGAAGCTTGTTGGATACGTTGGGTATCTGAAACAATGTTAGGGTCTGCAGAAGGACGTACATCAGATACTGGACCTGCAAAGTCATCAGCATCAATAAAGTTTTGACCTGTATCACTGTTGTAATCTTCGATACCTTGTAGGTACAGTTGGTTCAAGCGATACAGCTTACGGAACTCATCTTTAAGACTACGGTAAGTACGCTTAAAGATACCAGAGAAAATCTTCATTCCTTGTTCTGCCATTGTCCTTGTAGTCTCAGCAGCAGTATTCTGACCTGGGTTTTGACCAGACAAGATGTCAACCGAGCCACCAATACGCTCACCGTAGTTGATAAGCATACTAAGCAATGTAAACAAAACTTGAGAAGGCTCTCTAACAGGTAAAGGCATAATACCTTTACGCAGGTCATCACCTGTCGTATCGACATGCTTCCACTCTAAAGGTGCGAAGTTGTAGTTACCGCCTCTGAGCTTGATTCCACGACTGAGGAAGCCACCTGCGGTATTGGCCATTGTGCCTGTGTCAATAAGCTGGTTGAGAAGGGTATCGATACTCTGATTAAGTGGTCCAAGAAGGCTTCCGAAACCGAGGTCATAAAATCCACCATCAGGTGAGGGAATGAAAGGGAACTTAGTGAAATAGCTTTCTGCTTGGATGGAGAGGACATTACCTTTTTCATCTCTTTCAATAGAAGTGTCAAAGTAGCGAGCTACAATGCGAAGAACTTGTTTAGTATCACGACGCATCCAAATGATGTACGGCTCAGCGTAGCCATCACCATCAAAGTCAATGAAGGTATGCTGTTCTAGGATTTCGTAAGGAGTGCTATCGTCAATAGAATCAGGAGCAGACATACCCTGAGCTTTATTCTGAGCCAAAGTCATGTTTGACTGAGGAACAGCAGCAGGACGACCTTCCTTCATTTCGCACCACAAGCCACGAGCTACACGCTCATAGATGTCGTTCTTAGATAGGTATTGGATTTGAGTAATGCGTGGGGATGTATCTAAATGCTTAGTCCAATAGTTTACGACAAAGTCTTTAGCAAGGATATGCTCAGAGACGTTGTACTTTAGGATTGGGTCAAAATAAGATTTCTTAAAAGCACAACCTACAATAGGCTGAGAGATAAGAACTCTATCCATCTCTGATTCCCAAGTAGTATCTTGCTCAAGAATCTGATAGGACATAAACTGAGCAACACGATGGGCACGAGCGTCTTTAGCACCTGTAGGGTCGTCACCGATTACACGACACTGTACGGGAGTCTCCCCGTTAATAAGTACGGGATAACTGCGAGCATGAAACTGCAAAGCAGCAATAGTAATAAGCGGAAATTTGACATTGGACGCTCCAGGCCAAGGAAAGGACTTAGCTTCAGCTACCTGAAGAGCTAACTTCATAGCATCTTCAGTACGTTTCTCCCAAGCAGAACGAGACTCCAAGTCAGCTTGAAATCCTTTGTAGACGTTGTAGCTAATAGTATTGAGGTCAGCCTCGTCTAGCATCTCAGCGATGTTAGGGGAAGAGACAATCTTGTCTAAGTTAAATTCGTTTTGTAATTTCATTCGTGTTTGTTGCCCTTAGAAAGGTTTTCCTTTGCAGGAATAACTCTTAAATTATATTCAACGTGTAGTCCGCAAACATTTTTACCTTGAAGTGGGACTATGTGGTCAACATGCCATATATCTGCTGTATGCTTATTAAACATTGCAGCTAACTGATACTTAGCTTTAATTGCTACTAAATTAACCCAGCTAGGAGTTCTTTTTATTTTAGAAACTTTATATGCTTTGTTTAAAGCAGTTATAATTCCTCTATTATTTTTTTTATATTCTTTATTATAGCTATTTTCTTTATTTTTATTTTTGCTATAGTTTTGTTTTCTACGAACAGCACTACACTGTTTACACTCAGACTTATAACCAGACTTTAACATTTTTCTTTTAGAAAAGCAATTAATATCTTTTTTTACTTTACAGTTAGTACAGGTTTTAATAGCCAGTAACTGCATTTCGTCCTTCTTGTCCGTAACCGTAGTCGTGCATTGCTTGTTGGTACTCTTCGTCCTCTAGTTCTTTAGGCGTTGCAGCTTCCATCATTTTGTCAATCATCAAGCCTATATAAGCCCAGGCATCGACTTGGTCATCATGGCGGTCACGTGGAAAACGAAGCAACTCATCCTTAAACGTTTGGAACCAATCAGTATGGGTATCAAACTTAACACCACCTGCTCTCATTCGTGCTTGCATACTACGTGCTCTTGATAATTTGTCACCACTGGGCTTTAGAAGCATGACATTAACAAAAGTACCTGTTTTCAGCATTTCTTCATTTAGATAGGGTCCAATACTTTTCTGAATTGTTCCAGCCTCAAGGCCGAAGAGTTCTGGTTCATACGTTCGCTGTAAAGCTAGGATAGTATCAACAATCTGTTTAGCATCCATCCTATCACGGATTACGTTAACGCATTGCAAACGATTTTGGTCATCCATCCCAGCTACAGCGAATACAGTATAGTCGCTGTGTTGTCTCTGACTAATCGCCAAGTCAGCAGCTATATAATAATTTAGGTTAAGTTTTCTATCTTCGTCTTTTAAAGGAGTAAAATCACTTTCTTTAAAGAATCCGTTAGCATCATCAAGAGGTACGTTCAGCATCTCTTGAGAATATACGTCAGCTAAGCCTTGGGCAACGTATTGGGCTTTACGCTCTTCTAAAGCTTTCTTGTTCCACCTATCAGGCCACAGAATCTTACTAAAGTCATCTGTATGGGCACGATACTTAATGGACAACCAAGAAGTCTTGTAATTTGTAAACTGCTTTAAATCTTCAGTAATGAGATTCTTTAAAGCTTTAGTTCCTAGTGAGGCTAGTTGGGACTCAGGCATCAACCTTTCAAGAAGGGAGTCTAAGTGCAAAATAGTACCTACTATGCGAATCTTACCTGTAACTGACAGGGCAGGGATAAGAGCTGAATAGAACCATCTACGAAGCTTTTCACGTCTATCCTTATTTAGAACCTGTTCATCAGATTCCATATCGTCACAGATGATTAAGTCTGGACGTTTGTTCAACCATTTCAAACCACGAAGCTTTTGTTCAGAGCCTTTGGCTTGGATACGAAAAGATGTACCATCGCTGAATACACCTATTATATCATCTTCGGTTTGTTTTGTCAACTCAATGTGACCAAATAAACCATGTATGTCTTCATTGTCCCTGAGTTCCTTAATGATATCACCTAAGAACAAACCAGCTTGACTAAAGCTATCTGAGACAATCAAAACATACTTAGACCTACGAAATAATACTTCTGCAAGACAATAGGTATAAGTAACAGCAGTGCTTTTACCATGACCACGAGGAGCAGCAATAGCCACAAACTTGTCTTTAGAACAACATAGTTCCCATAATTCTCTATGGAACTCTGGGGTCTGAGTCGCTGAGTCAAAGTTCTTAACCAGACAAGCATTACTAAAACCCTCAATGACTTCACTGGATAACTCCATTAGGCTTCGTTTTCAATTACTAAAGGCTTAGGGGTAATATCTTTTTCTTTAGGCTTAGCAAAGGCTTTGAACTGTTCAGCCAAAGCAGCTAACCTAGCATCGACAGTTTTTTCAATCTGTTCTTGTACTGGCTTAGTCTCAATAACATCTTTACGCTCTAACATGTCGTTGGCTACCTTAGCTGCGTCTTTCATTGACACAGGGACACGAATTAGCTCAGAAGTCTTAGGGTCATATTGATAGTTACCTTTTTCAAGCCTATCTTCTGTGACATCTAAAGCTCTAGCGACAATCTTGTTCAAACGAGCATTAAGCTTAAGGTTGTCCTCAGCCTTGAGGTCGTCAACCATCTTCTTAAACCACTCGGTATATCTCCAGCGATTGAATGTCGCTAATGGGATATCCAGTGCAGCAGCAGTCTGTGCTCCGTTACCAATGGCTAAGAATGTAGTAGCAGCTTCTAACTTCTGTGAGTCAGACCACCATTTACCTTCAGCTTTTAATTCTCTCTTTTTACGCCTTGTCATACGTTCCTTTACTTGTGGGGTCATTATAACATGCTTTTGTTTAAAAGTCAAGGATTATTTTTAATGATACAAAATGTATCTCATAGTTTACAAATACCGATAAAACCAACCTATAGGGGACAACTAGCTATCGACAAATACTACTTGACAAAAAGAGAAAGTAGTGTTATAATTACTATATAGTTTAACAAAGTAGTTTCTTCTTAGTAGCAATATAGTATGGTTTTAATATAGTAATAAAGACTATTACTAAATAGAGCTAAAGAGCACAATGTAGCCTACATAGAGCTAGAGAGCACTATTCAGTACTGTTACTAGACATTGTTTTAATTGTCTTACAACACTCCGTAGAGCCTATGGAGCACGTCCCAGGTCTGTTCTGACCGATACTACCCCTTGTTTTAAAAATTACATCAGCGTTATAAATAGCGTTATATATATAAATAAATAATTCTTTTTTGCCCTCCCCTGCCCTGTAAATCTATGGGGATTCTCCCCAGCTCTGCCCTATCCCTCCCCAGCTCTATGTCATGTCTCATGTCTAATCTGAGCAGTCTGTGAAGACCCTGTGAAGATTTCACATGGTGAAAAGCTAGGGTGTTTCTGAGGCGTTTCATAATGTGGTATTTAAAATCAAAGACATGCACCACTCTAGTGCTCAGCAGTTCTACCCAGTAACTGATAAGCATTCTCATCTACTCTATTGAGAATCATTCTCGTTTGTATGTCTTCGCTGTTGTCCCCTATAAATTGTCAAATCTCCTATCATTTCACAATGTGAGATAGTCTATAAACTAAGGGTTTATCCCTATTCTTTTATGTTGTTCTTAGCCGTATATTGTAGTTATGGCACTTAGCCATGATAACTAACCAATAAGGAATAGAACAATGGATTATTCAATCGGAACAAAGTTTGCAACAAGAGGAAAAGCACCTAGAATCTGTATCGTTACAGATATCCTAAAGACTTACAATAGTGCAGGCGATTTAGTTAAAACACGATATCAAGCCAGCCATGAGTTTTTAGGTCAAATCGTTACAGATTATGACGTTTGCGCCACCTCCATCGCTATGGGCTTAATTAAGGAATAAGAAAATGAAAAACTGGCACGCTGTTATTCTTACAATCTTACTTTTCATCGTGGCTCAGGTTGTATGGCATTATACTAAATAATTGAAAAACTAAGGGTTTGTCCTAATAGACAGACCCTGCAGTCCTTGTAATACTGTATCCGTAGCACATTGAATTACTAACCCAATAAAGAGGAATAGAACCATGAAACAGTCCGTAAACTTCAGCACTTTTCAAACTGCCTTCGAGCAACTTCGCCCAAATAATTTTAGTTATGAAGGGCTCACAGCTCTATTCAACTGGATAGAACAACAAGAAGATGATACAGGCATTGAGCAAGAATTAGACGTAATCTCCCTTTGTTGCGACTTCATCGAATGCACGTATGAAGATGTTGTAAACGATTACAGATTGGCTGATGGCGAAGATTTAAACCTAGAAGACATTCCCCAAGCTGTTATCGACTATCTAAACGATGCAACAATAGTTGTTGGATATAACGATAAAACTATTACTTATTTAAACTTTTAAGGAGTTGCACAAATGAAACTCAAACAGCTAGGCAGTAATCAAACAGAATTAGTCCTAAACGATGGCACACAGGTTCTTTTTAGTTATGAAACGCCTGTGGCTTGCTGGATAGATGGGCAGTTCTACCGCACCGATAAGAAATGGAGTCAGACCACCAGTCGGCACATCAACAAATGGGCGCATTGTGCACTCAGCAAACCGCAGGTGTTTTTTGATGTCTTAGTTCTTAAGGAGTCAGCATGAGCACATATATCTTTAAATGTGAAGACTTCGACGTCGTCGGCTGGAAGTATGGATATGAGCTGGCGGAAGATAAGGAAGGGCTGGATATTGTTCATGTCGAGTGGTTTTTATCTGAGGAAGAAAGAGACGACGCCATAATTCACCTATACGAAACAGAGGAGAACATTAAATGAAACAATATGACATAGAATTAAACAAACATAAACTAGAGTTAATTTTAGACTTAGACAGAGAGAATTGGTATATGCTTTTTCCTAAATATGGGCAGTTTGCTAGTGGTTCATTCAATGATAACGGCTTAGAGCGTATCCATCACCCTATTACAGTAGGCACAAGGGATTATGAGCTAGTCTTAGACCCAAACGATGAGCGAACAGCGTGGGAGAGTTTTAGCGTGTTTGATTGTAAAAAACAAATGTATATAGACACAGCACAAGGGAGAATCTAACATGAAATATATTATTGAGATTGATTTAAAAGAGGGTCAGGGCGTGCCAACTGCTGAGGATATAGCTAGGCTTACTGACCCTGACTGGATAGCGTCATGGTGGCATATAGACGATGTGCAGAGCTGTTACAACTCAGAGGAAGACCCCGAAGAGCTAAACCTGACAGATGAGGAAGCGAGAGAGGTTCTCCGCTTAGCTGAAAAATACCATAATGCAGAGAATGGGCTTAACTGGGAAGTGCTCTTCGCATGGGTTGAGCATGTCAAACAATTACGCAAGGAGACAGCATGAACATCACACTAACACTAGAGCAATATGACAAATTACGCAGGCTCTCAGACTTTGCCGATTGGTATCTAGATGACCAAGAGCCAAGTGGCGAACAATACGAAAGCGACAAGGAAGAAGCATTACAGGCTCAAGAAGTTATCCAAGATATCGACGCAAGGATTTCACAGGAATACACCACACCAAAATTCGAACCAGCTCAGGAGGAATTATGAGAACCTTTAAAATTGTCATGGAAATATCCGTAAAAGATAAATCATTGAATTATGATGATTGGATTTATAGAGCCATTGAGGAACAGCTAGAACCTAAAGAGCAGATTCTTGAATATGATATTGAGGAGGTCTTAGAATGAGTCCGATTGGTGCTTACGCATGTATATATTTCAAAGATGACGGGCAAGAGGTTGACGGCTACTATATATCGTTTGGCACATATAGAGACGATGACGAGCACGAGGAAGGCGAAATCTTTGATAATTTCGGAGTGGCTGATAGTCGCATATTCTACTACGCACCCGAAGGAGAAGCCGAACTAGTGGAGTTAATGAAAGACAATCCCCACAATGATTTTAAAATCTTATCTTACGAGCTGGAGTATTCATTATGATAGACTTTCACAATACAATTAAGACTGGCGCACGCTGGGAAGTGGTGCTAGACTATGAGAATGTGTGGCACGATGGCGACCAGCCACAGACCTACGCAAGCGAGGAAGAAGCATGGCAAGCAATAGACGAGTATTTTAAAGATTGCGAAGAAGCGGTAAAAGAAGGCTTTATGATTGATGTAGACTATGACCTTAACTTTAGAGTGAGACAAATCAAATGAAACATGATATATTTTTTAATACTAAAGACTTACTCATCGAATGGCTTGATGAAAACTTCCCCGACGCTACGCTTAAGCACATCGAAGCTGACGGTGCTACATACGACGCTACGGGTTGTTCCTTAGAAGTCAAAGGACTACACCTTATCCTAGACTTAACAAACGCTGGAGGGCTTTAAAATGGGAATGTATACAGAAGACAGATATTATGAACCCGAAGACGGAGACGACGAAGAAGTATTCGAAGAAGCAGTCTCTATCTACGCAGGCGAGATGATGATTGATGAGTGTAACCCCTACACGCCTGTGAACTGGGCTGAGGGCTTGAGTGAGTGTGGTTATGATGAAGAGCAATATCCTACACCTTCTCATGCACCTGTGTTTGTCATTGAGAAAGTGGTAGACTATTGGCAAGAGATTGCTCGCATGAGGGCAGAAAACCATTATCACAACCATCCTGAGGCTTTATATGACTAATTTACAAGACCAAATGACAAGTGGAGAAGCTCAGCTAATGTGGGAAGAATTTTGCTACCACAATACACTTGCCGACGCAGTCGCTATGATGTTAAAATATGGTGAAGGTAAAGTAATTATGGATATTTTGTCCATGTATCATTCTGCGGAGACTGTAAAAAATGATAAAGCTATTTAAAAATAAAGAAGAGAAAAGAGAAGTAGTCGAGAAGACTGTTAAGTATGTTGTTTATACAGAACCCTTCGCACAAGATGGGTCTTACCTTGAGTGGAAAAGTATGTTTGAGTCTAAGTTATACTCTGACTTAGGAGAAGCTAAAAAGTATGCTGAAAGCAATTCAAAGTATTTTCCGTCGATTGTGGCAGAAATTAAACCCTTGTATAAGTATAAAAACAATCCTGTTGTGGAGATATTGTAATGGTTGAGAACCTCGTTAAACAACTAAGAGCATACGCTGATAAGGATGAGTACGTCGTTACTCGCTCACTCCTGATGAGGGCTGCTGACGCTCTCGAAGCACAAGAGGATAATAGAGCACACCTGTTCGCTAAGATGTTAAGCGACAATCAGAACTTCTTAGACGCTGAGCGTTATCGCTGGTTACGTGATGGCTCATGGGATGTACCACAGGAAGAGATTGCACCAGCTATTGTCTTATGCGACGGGAAGATGACTACGCACGTGTGGCTCACAGGCGACCATGTAGACCAAGCCGTTGATTCATGGATGTTGAAAGACTATAAGAAAGTGGTGAAAGAATGAGTGACATTACAGTTAAAATAGATTTAGGAGTATGGCTAAATAGTAAAGGTCAAGTGCTTCTTTATGTTGGTGAGCACCCCGAAGCAGAAGAGACATTTTCATTACTAGATTTAGTAAAGATGGAAATCAATTCGCATAAGATACTAGGTACGGATACACTTGATAGAGATGATGCTAAGAAGTTTGTGAAGCTAAAGAAGGTATTGACACAATGCTTAGACCATCTTAATCGTGAGATGTCGGAGGCTAAGTGAGCTTTACCATCTATCAAGCAGACGGCTTAAAAGTAATTCAATGGTTTAAGTCCGTTGATGAACTATTAGCCAGCATGTTCACACATCCCCATGACGCTTATCATAGGAACTAACATGAACAGAGAAGATATATTATTGATTATATTCGCAGTATCCTCAGTAATAGATACTGTATTAAATATTTATAAGGAGTTAATAAAATGACAGACGCAGAGTTAATCGCTATACTAAACAGAGGTGGGATTGTTTCTACATTGTATGAAGGAGAAGTAGGAGAAACTAATATGCCTACTTGGAGAAAATTAGCTAAGGAGTTTAGAAACTATTATGAGGTATATTATAACACACAATCTGATTCACGAGACTCTTTCCTTAATGGAGATAATGCCTGAAGTTAATCGAGCTAATACTTATTCACCTGAGCAGATGGATTGCGAATGGGTAAGTTGGGATTGTGACAACGTCTCAGGAGAGGCTCTAGGAGGCGATGAAGAAGAAGATGAGGTGTAGGTATCAAATGTATGAGAAAACGGCTGTAAAGAGCTTTAAAATCGATTTAAATGGTACTGGAGACCACCATGAGATGTTATTGTTGTAACACCCTGCTGACTGATTATGAAGCAACGATTAAGTCAGTGAATACTAACGATTTTCTTGATATGTGTTTAAAATGTCTTAAAACAGTAAAAACAGATATACTATATAGAGACAGAGTAGATTTACTAAGTAGTGAAGACATAGATGATTTAGATTACTACTTAGATGATTTAAGTAACTTAGATGATTATTAAGTTATTATTATAATATTAAACTACATTAACTAAATAGAGAGAAAATGAGCAATTTAATAAAACATATTCCATGTCTTAAATGTGGAAGCTCAGATGGTAATGCAATTTATGATGATAACCATGAATATTGTTTTGTTTGTGGTAATCATATTAAAGGTGATGGAACAGAAAGTTATGTTGCGCCTACAAGGAAGAAAAGTATGTTAGAAATTAAAGGTAGTGTTATGTCGATTAGCGACAGAGGTATCACACGAGATACTTGTCAGCATTATGGAGTATCCCAAGACGGGACTACGCAGTATTATCCCTACGCAGATTCAGAAGGCATTATTGTAGCCACTAAGAATCGTGTGGTAGAGACTAAGTCTTTTGGTATTACTGGTGAGTGGAAGAACACTACACTGTTCGGTCAGCAGTTGTTCGCTAAAGGCGGTAAGACAGTAACGATTCACGAAGGTGAACTAGACGCTCTCGCAGGCTTTCAGATGAGTGGTAGCAAGTACGCTAACGTCTCAGTACGTAACGGTGCTCAAGCAGCCTTAAAGGATGTTAAACAGGCTTATGAGTGGTTATCTTCATTCGAGAGTATCTACATCTGCTTTGATGCTGATGAGGCAGGACAGAAAGCAGCCAACGAAGTAGCAGAGATTCTTGGTAGCAAGTGCAAAATAGTGAAGCATGTCTCAGGTTTTAAAGATGCGTGTGATTATCTTGCAGTAGGCAAAGGAGCAGAGTATGTCAAACAATGGTGGGCAGCAGAGCAGTGGACACCTGATGGAATCATCGCAGGCTCTACGCTATGGGACGAAGTTAATAAACCTGTGGAGAAATCATCTGCACTCTATCCATGGGCAGGAGTCAATGAACTCACCTACGGCATTCGTCCAGGAGAACTCATCACAGTCTGTGCAGGCTCAGGACTAGGTAAGTCTCAATTCTTACGAGAGATTCTATGGCACTTAATTCAATCTTCAGAAGGTAACATCGGCTTGATGTTTATGGAGGAGTCAGTACGTAAGACTGCTCGTGGTATCATGTCGCTCCATCTGAATAAACCACTACACCTACCTGACACACTCGTCAGCCCTGAGGAGTTAAAGAATGCTTTTGATACAACACTTGGCACTGATAGGCTTTTCTTTTGGGATAACTTTGGTTCTACTGATATCGACAATGTGGTCAATCGTATACGCTATTTCGCCAAAGCAGCAGACTGCAAGTACGTCTTTCTTGACCATATTAGCATGGTTGTATCCTCTCAGTCTAATGGTGATGAGCGTAAAGCTATCGATGAACTTATGACTAAGCTTCGTATGCTTGTGCAAGAAACAGGTATTAGTTTGATTGCAGTATCACACCTGAAAAGACCTGAATCAAAAGGACATGAGGAAGGTGCTGCAACATCCTTATCACAGTTGCGTGGCTCTGCATCGATTGCTCAGCTATCTGACATTGTCATTGGCTTAGTTCGTAATGCTCAGCATGAAGACCCGATGGAACGTAATACTACGAGGGTTAGTATTCTAAAGAATCGCTTCAGTGGGTTAACCAGTCCTCACTGTGCAAGCTTGCTCTACAACAAAGACACTGGTCGGATGTTAGAGATTCAGGAGACACTATGAAGCTATATGAATTGAGTAAAGGTGATTGGTTTAAAATCACTGATGAAGAATTGAGAGTACCTCCAGCACATGATGATGTAGACCTTGATGAGGCATATTGGTTTGGACACGTTGATGGAATGTATAGTTACTGCAAAGATAAAGACGGACAGTTATGTCACTTTGCGGCTTGGACAGAAGTGGAGAAGGTATGAAAGTAAAGCTACACATAACACACTGGCACAGAGGGGGTGTGTTTCATTGGGGCGACTTACGATTTAATAGTGGCGACCCATATACTAGCTACCGAATTGGCCCACTACTAATACAGGTGAGAAAATGAACGCAAATGAACTAGCTGATGCAATGGAAATTCGTGCGTCAATTCGCAGGCAGGCAACAAGCCGTAAAAGCGTACAAGAAAACGCTAACGATAGACTTGCTGACCAATTAGAACAAGCCGCCACCATGCTACGCCAGCAACAGGCTGAAATAGAAGCGTTGAATA
>SESB01000200.1_pt1 | contig 44059 bp, 39 predicted proteins | sample 3171441 | NCBI WGS metagenome assembly SESB01 (sample SAMN06051867, study PRJNA518727) | freshwater metagenome | biome: subpolar coniferous forest; feature: holomictic lake; material: water; isolation source: holomictic Lake 227, 6 m depth | place: Canada: near Kenora, Ontario | collected...
GAACAAAGTGGAGCGCCTGGGAGCAGAAGCTGCTCGTCCGCACCGTGTCACCTACCGAAAGTTAACTCGATAATGCGATTCCAAGGAAAGGCCCACGTTCGTTGGGATGACCTAGATGCCTTCGGCCATGTCAACAATGCTACTTACCTGACATACGCACAGGAAGCTCGTTCTGATTTCTTGTGGTTCGATCGGGTTCGCAACGGGTTTGAACCAATGCTGAATGACATGGTGGTTGGTCGAACTGAATGTGATTACTTGCTTCCAATCATGCAGGGTAGTTTCGATCTTCGCGTGGATATGTGGATTGTCAATATCGGTAACTCTTCATTCACCATGGAATATGAACTGATAAGTAAAGCCGGGTTACACGCCCGAGTTAAGACGGTTCAAGTTGCAATCAGCATGGAAACCAAGAAATCTCGGCCGCTGTCACCTGCAGAGCGCGAATTCTTAACCCAATATTTGGAAGCAGCTATTTAACGAACTAGTTACTAACTGTCAATCAGCTAAGTGCCAAATCTCTTTGAGCTCCATTAGGTTTCCTTGACTGTCTGCCAAATTCACAATGATGTCTTCAAACCACTTCGCCCATTTAGCGTTCACTTCATAGTTCGCTAACTTTGCGAAGGCAGTGGCTTTGTCAGGGACTGCCTCCAGATAGCCGATAGTAGTCAGACCACGGCGAAAAATGCTGTAATTAGTAAACCCACAAGCCTTTAGTGCATCAACGAGTTCAGGCCATATTTCTGCGTGGCGCTTTTCATACTCTGCAACTTTTCCATCATAAATATCAAAGGTAAAGCAAACTCGCTCCATTGGAAGATACCTTTCTGCTTGGTTCGCACAGCCACGGCTCGCGAAATCGCTATTGACCTTTTCTTAGAATATTGGATACTTGTCCGCAGTCCAAGGGAAAGCAGAAAATAATTATGGCAAAAGTTCGTGTTGGAGTTATTGGTGCCGGAAGCTGGGCCATTGCATCCCATCTACCCAATTTAGCGAAGCATGACGATTTAGAGTTTGTCGGTATTTCGCGAATTGGCGAAGAGATTCTTTACAAGATGAAAGACCGCTATGGATTTCAAGTTGCTTCGGAAGATTATCGTGATGTATTGAGCGCTGGTGTCGATATTTGCGTAATTGGTAGCCCGACCGGCTTGCACCACGAACATGCAAAAGCAGCACTTGAATCTGGCGCGCACGTTATGTGTGAAAAGCCGGTTTCGATTGAGCCAGACGATGCTTGGGATTTGGTTAGGACTGCCGAAGCAGTTGATAAAAAACTAATTATCGCCTTTGGTTGGAACTACCTTCCAATGATGCGTCAGGCTAAACAGTTAATGGACCAATACGGGATCGGTAATTTAGAACATTTAACCATTCATATGTCTTCAGCGACTAGAGAACTGCTATCTAATACCGGCGCTTATCCAGATGCAACACCTGAATCGTTGCCAGATCAAAAGACTTGGACGGATCCACGATTCTCTGGCGGCGGATACGGACAAGCTCAGTTAACTCATGCTTTAGGAATGGGACTCTGGCTAACGGGGGCTCGCACTGAATCTGGGTTTGCTCTGATGAGCGCACCAATGAACGCTCCAGTTGAAATGCATGACGCCATTAGCTACCGCTTCGACAATGGTGCGATTGGATCGGTTTCGGGTGGTTCCGCACATGCGCCAGCGCATAAGGGTTATCATGCTTTGGAGCTCCGAGCCATTGGCGATGATGGACAATTGTTGCTGGACTTGGAACGGGCCGCTGTTTGGCTTTATCACAAAGGCGAAAATATCAAACTCGAACTAGGCGACGACGACGGCTACTACAACTGCCAAGGTCCAATAGATGCGCTGGTTTCAGCCGGCAAGAATGAGCCTTTCGTTAACTATTCCCCAGGGGAACTAGGTGCGCGGTCAGTCGAAGCGCTTGATATTGCTTATCGAAGTGCTGCCAGTGGAAAGTTGGAACATCGTAAATAGTTTTCTTCTGTTGTAGTAAGTCCGGCATGGCTCCACTTGCTGGTGATCCAAGCCGGATCCTCGGGAACTTTTTCGACGAGCTCTTCGTCTGCACCATTTGTCGTTTCAACTATCACCTTGGCTGTGCCAATCGACATGTTCTCGAAAATCAAATGGGTTATAGGTAAGAAATTTGACGCATCAGATAAGTCAAGGGGATCACCCGACTGCCAAAGCGCCGCAATCGCAAATTTTGGATCCCACCAAGTGCCACCCAGGGTTCCATCCAAAAGCCCTTGAGTGGAGATCGGCATGACAACGGTAATTCTCGATACATCAAGGCCATTTCGTTCTCGCAGTTTCCATGCCGCTAAAACTGCGGAATGAGTAAAGCCGTTTGTTGGAAGAAGCCTTAAATTTGCCGAACTCACGCCATCGAGAATTTCGAAGGATTTTGCTTCAACGGAAAACATTTCAAAGAGCCCTCTGGGTCCAGTCCAAATATCTTTTACATGTGGCGCGCCAATCGCAGCGGAATGGGCGCTTGTTATTCCAAGTGCTATAGCGGCCGCTCGATTCGATTGAGCGGCACCGTGCCGTTCAAAACCCGCTTGCGGGGATCCACCGATGTTGGCACCACAAATTCGTAACGCATTTAGATGCTGTGCCAAAGAAAGGCCCATGGCAACGCTAGCTGTCGTCGCAGCAGCAAAGGCTCCGCTGGTCGAAGTAACATGCCATTTCGCTCGATGAGATGCCCCGAATAGCTTTGCGATTGTCGCGCCTGTTCTATAACCGTAGGCAGCGGCAGTTTCTACCTCTTCAAGAGTCAATTTCCTAAATATTCCGACAGAAATCGCTGTTGGCCAGATAACTGATCCAGGATGAGTGATGACCTGCCAGTCGATGTCATCCATATCGGCAGCGCTGGAATAGAGACCGAGTCGGACGGCGCGTTCGGTCATTCCTGTTGTTAGATCTTCGAGCACGCTGCCATATTTTCTTTCGCCAAGAATGGCTCCGGCAACAAAGTCGTTTAACAACGTTTCTAAGCGTGAAAAATCAATATTCTGAATGGGATTAACGAGAGAAGTGAGGACTTTCTCCGCTAGTTCTGCATCTGACACTAGATCGACTTACCTGCTGTTAGTGACTTACTGCTTTCTCGAGCGCGGTAGAAGGTAGGAATCAATTCTTGAGAAGGGGCGCTGCCTGCAATTAAATCTAGGATTAATCGAGCAGATGCTCTACCCATCTCTTCAGGGTCTCTATATACGGAGGATAATTCCGCAGTTAGCACATCAAACATCGGCCATTCATCCAGTGCAACAAACCCGATGTCTTTACCGGGTTTGATACCTAATTCACGAAGAGCTCGTAGCGCTCCAGCTGATGCGCCAATTCCACCCGCAATTAGTGCAGTCGGATGATTCTTTGCAGAAAAAAGTTTTTTGGTTTCTTGATAGGCAAACGGTTCGCCAAATTTCCCCAGGCGTATTAGGTCTTCATCAATCTTAATTTTTGCTTTAGTAAGTGCCTCTTCATAACCCTTAATTCGATTTTTTGTTATGTACACATCTCTTCTGCCTGAAAGAAACGCTATCTTCTTAAATCCACTTGCAATCAGATCTGAAGTTGCTTCGTATACGCCAGTTCTGTGATCACAAATCACGGCACTTGCATCAAGCCCGATCACCTCACGGTCAAGCAGCACGACAGGCGCTCCTAAATCGCTAATAGTTTTTCGCACATAAGGGGCATCTTCGGAAACTAAAGATGCAATAACGCCATCGATTCTGCGACGTTTGAAAAGTGCAAAATTTTCAGTTTCGGCTTCAAGCTCCCCATGTGAATTGATCAAAATCATTGAGTATCCGGATTTGCGGAGTTCATGCTCAGCGCTTTGTGCCACGATTGAAAAGAGTGGATTTGTGATATCTCGGATCATGAAGCCAATGGTGTTAGTCGCCCCTTTTCGAAGCGATTGCGCAAGGTGGTCTGGTTCATATTCAAGTTCGGCGACAGCTGCCTCAACTCGAGCACGCATTTTCTCGGAGACATCCAAATGCCCGGAGAGCACTCTCGAGACGCTTGAAATCGCTACGCCAGCTTTCGCTGCGACATCGTGAATGGTGACGCGATTCTTTCCCACAGTTGGTGAGATTAGTCCTACAACGGAGTTATAAGAACGGAAACTGGAAATTTTTTCCAGAAAGTTGTTTTGAGCACATATTGACAGGGAGATTACATCGCCTAGACTTAGGAATCGTTTCCAGTATTTCAGAGCCCAGGAGGCATGAGCGTGGATTTAACTATTACTCGGATAGAGACCGAATCCGTGCGCGTTCCGCTTGAGACTGTTTATCGCGGTAGCCACTACAAAATGACGCATCGCTCCACGACTATTACTCGGATATTTACAAAATCCGGCTTGATGGGAGAAGCCTACGCTGGCGATGAGGATGCCGGATTGCTTGAGATCGATGCGATCATCCATGATGAATTAGCTCCAAAAATTTTGGGTCAAGACGCATCCGCAATTGAGCTCATTTGGGAGCTATGCCGGCCTGCGACATGGGACATTTTGCGTGATCGTCGACTCGGACTGGTAGCAACGGCATCAATAGATGTAACGCTGTGGGATTTACTTGGAAAGGCGTATAACGCCCCTCTCTGGAAGCTTTGGGGTGGATACCGCTCTAAGGTGCCAGTAATAACCATTGGCGGTTATTACGGTAGTGATATGTCCATTGAAGAAGAAGTTGAATATCTTCTAAAGGAGCAATTCGCTGGAATGAAATTTAAGATCGGCGGCCTAGAACCCGAAGAGGATGCCAAACGTTTCAAGCGGGCGCGAAAAGTTGGTGGTGATAACTTTCGGATTGCCGTCGATGCGAATCAGGGTTACACAGTTCCACAAGCAATCAAGTTTTCCCACTTGGTCGCGGATGATAATTTGTTGTGGTTCGAAGAGCCATGTATTTGGCAGAACGATAAAAAAGCTATGCGCGATGTTCGCTATGTCGGTAACGTTGCGGTGACTGCGGGACAGACTGAATTTTCTGCTGCAGGATGTCGCGATCTCATGGAAACGGGATCTATCGATTATTGCAATTTCGATTCTTCGTGGTCGGGGGGCCCAACAGAATGGCGACGCGTCGCCGGCATGGCTACCGTTTTCGATGTAAAGATGGCACACCATGAAGAACCTCAAGTTGCTTCGCACCTTCTGGCATCAATTCCACACGGAACGTATCTTGAATTCTTTCATCCTAAGCGCGACCCAATTTGGCACAACATGATTGCCAATCGTCCAGCCTTGAAGGATGGTCATATGCAACTTAACGACCGGCCGGGCTTGGGTTGGGATCTTGATCGTGATTACATCGAAAAATATCGAATATCAGAACGAGTTTCTGAACTCTAAATATTCTCGCTATCCAAGTAATTGCTTGATTAAAGCACCTTGGCTTAGGGCAAAACGCTCTCCCATTAAGCGATAGCCATCTGCGCTCGGATGAAGTTGGTCGGGCATCATGGGTGTATCTTCCGCGCCAAAGAGCTCCAAGCCATTTAAGTAGTAGAGGTTTTTATCCTGCCGTCTTTCTACGATCATCTCAAGCAGTGTTCTAATTCGAGGCAAGTTAAGTGCTCCGTGCCCTAAATCGTGAGAGCGCGGCTCCGAGTAAAGTCCATCGGGTCCAATCAAAGTCGGTCCGGGATTAACTTCATGAAACGGGCAACAAATGGGGGAGATCACCATGATCGGAGTTGTTGGTTTCTTTTCGCGAATAATGTCGAGAAAATTGTGAACAGCCGGTACGAAACTTCTTTCTCGCATCGAGTCGGCATTTACGATATTAATTCCGAGCTTTAAGGAAATTAAATCAGCTTCTTCTGAGGCGATTGTCCGAGCAACAAATCCGTCCAGATGACATTCTCCGGCCAGGCCAAGATTTCTAATATTAAGTTCTAGTAAACCAGCTGCTCGAACATTCCAAACATTCATCGGGCGTTGCGCCTCAACACAATGGCTGATGGAGCTTCCGTAATGAATCCATTTCTTGCGATGATCCACTGACGGCGGAAGGAGTTCTTCCTCGCTCTCGAGAGCGAGAATTTCGACCTTTCCCGAGGTTGGAAGCCAAATTTCAACCTCCTTCATCTCATCACCCAGATCGATAAATGAAATATTTTCGGATTCTCCGCGAATGAATTCTTCGTTGGTTACGGCAGGGCCATCCATCGTTAGGCGAACTACACCGCCCTTTAAAGTTTGCGCCGTCGAGTGCTCTTGCCCATTAATCAATAGGTCAAAACCGGCTGGCCCAGCCTCCTCTGCGAGGTCTTTAATGGTCAGTCTGAAGACGTGGACCTTTAGGGTTAGAGATTTGGATTTGGTCGCAAAACGAAGTCGAACTCCAGATGGGAAAGAAGCCCAGCGCCCGATATCACCTTTGGCGAATTGGGCTTCGGTCCAAGCCGGCAGGCGAGAGAAGCTCGTCCAGCCTTCGGCCGATTGGAGAATTTGCTCAGCATTGACGATCTCAATCGGCGACCCGATCAGCGTGGTTTCCATTCGGCAATTATCTCTAGTTATATCTGTTCAATTTATAACAATTAATTTATCTGGTTCGCTTTAGGGCGCCTGCTATTGACACTCCCTCCTGCGCAGGAAAGGATTCCAGCAACGGCAACACAGGTGCCTGAGGAATTGGCCTCAGCTCGCCTTGCCCAATTATGAATGTTATGAAAGGTCTCGGTGAAGAATGAAAGCTCTTTCTAAATTTCGCGCCGGTGCTATCGCTACTGTAGCTATCGCTGCACTTATCGGTACATCAGTTCTTCCTGCAAACGCTGGTCAAGTTGCCTTCCGTAAGGCAGTTGCCGGTAGTGGTAAGGGAATAACAATTGGTCTGATCGGTCTCGCAGATTCAATTGGATTCGGAAAAGATGTCCATGATTCAGTTGCTCGCGAAGCTAAAGCAGCAGGTGCAAAACTTGTATTCTGCGATTCCAAGCTCGACGCTGCAACTGCCCTTAACTGTGCAAAGACATTCAAGCTAAAGCATGTTCAGGGTTTGAACTTCAACCCAGTTTCATCTGCAGCTCCTGCAATCTGTAAGGCTGGACCTAACGTTCCTGTTATCTCAATCGATATCGAACAAGATCCTTGCCAGACTGCATTCATGGGCGCAGACAATAGCTACGCTGGCCAGGTCTCGGGCATCGCCCTAGGCAAGTACTTCAAGGCAAACTTCGATTGTAAATTCGATGCATTTATCTCACTTGAAGATTATGGTGTCGGACTTGTAAACGAAGCTCGTATGGGTGGATATCGCACAGGCTTTGAAAGCATTTGCGGTGCTGGTTCCATCGGTGACAAGCTCGTCAAGATTGACGCTGGACGTCTAGAGCCTGCTCTAGCAAAAATGAAGGATGCGCTTACTACGCTTCCTAATGCTCATCACGTAGTAGTTGTTGCAATTAACGACGAAGGTATCCAAGGTGCATTCTCAGCAGCTAAGGCTGTTGGTCGCGCTGGCGATATCTATGCTGCTGGTCAAGGCGCAGGCGCTTCAGCTTGGTGCGATATTAAGAACACACCAAACTGGATTGCAGATACTGCTTACTTCCCAGAGCGTTACGGCGAAATCGGAGTTCCTTACCTACTTGACCTGATTAAGGGCAAGAAGGTTCCATTCCAGCTAAAAATCAAGCATGTTGCAATCAACGCAGGAAACCTCTTCACCGTATTCCCTGCAGCGAAGGCAAAGTGCGCATAACGCGTTAAAGTAAGTAAATTAGTAAAAAGCGACTACGCGTATGAAAGGTTTTTAAATGTCGAGCAAGACGGAGTTAATTCGTTTAGAAGGCATTAAAAAGTCTTATAACAGTGTAGAAGTTCTTCACGGAGTGGATTTAACTGTGAACGCCGGAGAAGTCATTGCACTTCTCGGGGAAAACGGAGCAGGTAAATCCACTCTGGTGAAGATTCTCGCCGGAGATATCAGCCCAACTGAGGGCGTAATAAGAATTAACGGATCTGAACTATCCGAGTTAGATGTATACCAAGCTCGAAATCTTGGAATACGAATGATTTTTCAAGAACTAAATGATGCGCCAACTCTCAGTGTGGCGGAGAATATTTTTCTTGGACAATGGCCAACCTCTGGCAAAAAGATTGCTTGGAAAGAGCTAAGGAGCAAGGCTAAAGAAGTATTGGATCGCCTTGAAGTTAACATTCCCCTTGATGTAGAAGCAGGATCATTGCGAGTCGGCGAACGCCAACTCCTTGAGATCGCTCGAGCGTTAATTCAAAATGCAAAGATATTGGTCTTAGATGAGCCCACAGCAGCTCTCTCGAATATCGAGGTTGAGCGCTTGTTCAAAGTAATGGATCAATTAAAAGCGCAGGACGTGGGCATGGTGTACATCACCCATCGCCTAGATGAAGTTGTTCGAGTTGCGGATCGTGTTCAGGTACTCCGAGATGGCGATTCTGTTTTAGTCGAAGATGCAAGTTCAGTAAGCCGTGATTCCATGGTAACCGCCATGTTAGGACACACAGCCTCAGAAAACGTAAGGCCGGTTTCTAGCCGAGGCGGCGAAGTAGCTCTAGAAATTAAGGATCTTTCAGACGGTACCGTCTTCAATAATATTGATTTTTCAGTACATCAGGGCGAAGTTCTATGCTTATTTGGAAAAATTGGCTCCGGAACCTCGGAAATTCTGGAATGTATATTCGGCCTCAGAAAAATAGCTTCTGGTTCTGTGGAGGTATATAAAGAGGGATTCACCCCTAAGTCACCGCAGGATTCCACTGCTAAGCACATCGGCTATCTACCGGCAGATAGGCAGCGACTTGGATCGTTTGCTATCAGATCAGTAGCTGAAAATCTCTCTGTTAGTTCCTGGCCCCGTATGGCCAGATTCGGTTTTCTCAAGAAAGCCGATGAAGAAGCAGCTTTCGCCACATGGCAGCAAGCTTTAAATATAAGCGCACGTCGCGGCCCCAGCCAGGAGATTGCAACGCTCTCTGGTGGAAATCAGCAGAAAGTACTGCTGGGTCGTTGGTTCGAAGCGCAAGTAAATATTCTGTTGCTCGTCGAACCAACCAGAGGCGTGGACGTTGGTGCCCGAAGAGATATTTACGAAATCATCCGCAAGCAAGCCGCCGAGAGCAATATGGCGGTTGTGGTTGCTACCTCTGATTACGAAGAAGTAGTTCTATTAGCTGACAGGGCCTTAGTGATCTCTCGAGGAGCGATTTCGGCGGAATTCAGCGATGATTTGATTCAAGCAAATAAACTCATAGCAGCATCCAGTTAGGAGCAAGCGAATAATGGTAAAACTTAGAGCTGGGTCATCTCATCAAAGCACTGAAGACGGTGGCAAGCGCTCGCGAAAGATTCCTGATTCAGCGCCGCTAGTCGGTGTGTTACTTCTGATGATGGTCATCTTCTCTATAACTAGCGAATACTTCTTTCAGCTCGATAACTTTAAGAATGTATTGGCAAATGCGGCGGTTACAGGAATCGTATGTATTCCTTCTACTTTGCTAATTATCTCTGGACAAATTGATCTCTCTGTTGGTTCGGCTGCCGCTGTCTCTGGCATGCTTTTAGCTCAAGTTGTGAATCATCATGGGGTCCCGCTCGGACTTTTGTCAGCCTTGATATTTGGGTTGGTGCTCGGGTGTTTTAACGGTTTCCTTGTCACAGTAATTGGTGTGAACGCACTGATCACCACTTTAGGTGGGCTCGGATTCTTGTACGGCGTGGCATTGCTTATCGGCAATGGCCAAACCCTCGGAATGAAGAATTTCGAGTGGTTAGGAACGGCTCAACCGCTCGATATCCCGCTTCCGATTCTAATTTTTGCCGCATTGGCAATTGTGGGATCCGTAACGCTTCGATATACGAAGTATGGTCGATCAATTTACGCAATCGGCTCTAACGCAAATGCAGCTCGAGTTGTCGGTATCAGATCCAGCCGCATCATCTTTCAAACCTTTATTCTCTCTTCAGTTTCCGCAGCTCTTGCCGGAGCTGTTCTCGCATCGCAGCTATCTTCAGGAGATCCAAATGCCGGTCTAGGCCTTGAACTCCAAGTTGTTACTGCCATTGTTTTAGGTGGCGCAAGTTTGGCAGGTGGTCGGGGCTCGATCTTTGGAACCGTTTTGGGTCTACTGATCGTTGGAATCTTGAATAATGGTCTGATCCTTTTGGACGTACCAACTTTCTGGCAACGAATCGCTCAAGGCATGATGTTGATCATTGCCGTCTCGTTCGATTCAATTAGAGCCAAACTGAATAAATCGCGGGCGTAATAAAGTGACTCTCAATGTTTCTCGGGAACGAATAGTTCCGGCCAGGCGCCCAAAAAAGAATGTAAAAGTAGGGCTCGTCGCCGGCGGCTTGGGGACTTACTGGCCGCAATTTCCACACCTCTTGCCGCAACTTCAAGCTTCGGCAAAATATGTCTCCGATCGCATCGGGGGTATGGATGTTGAACTTGTGGATGTGGGATTCATTTCTGACGCCCAGGAAGGGGCGGTAGCAGCCGAGAAACTACGTGCTGCTGGTTGCGACATGATCGTAATGTTCCTTACGACCTACATGACTTCTTCGATGATTATTCCCATTGCTCAGCGAGCCAATGCCCCAGTATTACTAATAAATCTGCAACCTACTGAACAGATGGACCACGCTAACTTTGATACTGGCGCATGGCTTGCTTATTGTGGCGCCTGCCCACTTCCGGAAATGGCCAATGCTTTTGAAAGATCTGGAGTTCCATTTCGGTCGGTTTCGGGTTTCTTAAGGGAAGAACGGGCTTGGACTAAAATTCATAGTTGGATTCAAGCTGCTGGCGTTCGCTCAATACTTCGGAATTCACGCCATGGAATCATGGGACACCTTTATCCGGGAATGTTGGATGTCTCAACTGACATGACCATGGTGACAACCCATTTCGGTGGGCATATGGAAGTACTTGAATTTGATGATCTGCGAGTCCGGGTCGATAAAGTAACCGAGAAAGAGATTGATAGCGTCCTTGATGAGACTCGATCAATTTTCACTTTAGATAAGTCGGTTGTTGAAGAAGATTTGCGATGGGCTGGACAGGTCGCTGTTGGTCTTCGTCGATTGGTTGATGATTTTGATATCACTAGCCTGGCTTACTACCACCGTGGTCTTGATGGCGAAATCCATGAGCGCCTTGGCGCCGGGATGATCCTTGGGTGCTCGCTACTAACTGCCGAAGGCGTACCAGCCGTCGGGGAATATGAACTTCGCACTTCGATTGGCATGCTTATGCTTGATCGAATTGGTGCCGGCGGATCCTTTACCGAGTTTCAGGCCCTGAATTTCAATTTGGGAGTTGTGGAAATGGGTCACGATGGCCCAGCGCACCTTGCAATCACTAATGATCGGCCGGTTCTACGTGGCCTCGGTGTATTTCATGGCAAACGTGGTTATGGCGTATCGGTCGAGTTTGATGTTGAGCATGGACCGGTAACAACATTTGGAGTTACCCAAAGAAAGAACGGCACCTACCAATTCGTGGCATCCGAAGGCGTTGTAGTTGATGGACCGCGACTATTGATTGGTAACACCACTTCGCTTGTGGACTTTGGAATGAATCCTGGTGAATGGTGCGATGCTTGGAGTGCAACAGGAGTTCCACACCACTGGGCTTTGGGTACTGGACACCGAGTTTCGGAGTTGCGTTCTATTGCTGAACTCCTAGATATCGAAATGGTAGTCATCTAGTATTTCGATATGACATTTATCGGCGAGGACCTCAAAGGCAAGTGCGTAGTAGTAACGGGCGCAACTGGCGGAATAGGGTCTGCAGTCGTTCAGGCATTTGCAGAGGTCGGCGCTCGAGTTCTTGCTGTTGATTTAAACGAAGATGCGTTGAATGAGCTAATTTCGAAAACACCTGGTGATGGCCATGACGTCTACCCACTGAATTTGACTGATTTGAATTCTCACAAAGAGCTTTTTAACTACGCTCAAAGAATGGGTGGCTTCCAAGCCTTGGCACATTGCGCAGCTGTCTTGCGGCGTCGCTCAACAGTAGATGAAGTCACCGAAGAGGATTGGGATTTTCAGTTAGATACAAATCTCAAGGCCACCTTCTTTCTTAATCGCTCTGCAAGAGATGAAATGAAAGCCAATGGAACTCATGGCGCGATCGTTAATTTTTCCTCGCAAGGTTGGTGGACCGGAGGCTTTGGTGGCTCGGTAGTTTATGCCGCGAGCAAAGGTGGAATAGTTTCGATGACGCGTGGCTTGGCACGCTCCTTTGCCCCCGAAGGGATTCGCATCAATGCAATTGCGCCTGGGGGAGTAGATACTCACATGCTTACTGACGGCCAAAGCGCTGAGGCGATGAAAGCATTTATGGACTTGATACCGTTGGGACGTTTGGCCGAACCCCAAGAAATTTCACAGTCTGTTCTGTTTCTTGCATCTTCGGCCTCTAGCTATATTACTGGAGCGCTAATAAATATTTCTGGTGGACAATTAATGTACTAAGCGAGGCTTAATACCGTTATGCAAATAATTATCGTTAGCGAGGAGAAAACAACGGCCAGTGTTGGCCGTTTCCTATAAGCGACAATTTCCATGATTACGATTATTAGTGGGATTGCTGACAATACTGACTGCACTACAAGTGTGCTTCCTCTGTGAATTGCAACGAAGGAGAGAAACCACCCTGAGGACATAAACATCGCTCTTTTTGCTAACCCTGGATAGGAACGCAATTTTACGTCTTTAGGCGGGAAACTAAGAGTGAAAATCAGACCGGCGACGAGTTGTTGAATAAACAGAAATTCTGAAAGTCCGACACCAGCTCTAGATAACTTAGTTACAAGTATCGCAATTACGCCAGCATTTACGCCCTGGGTAAGCATCAGCAGAAAAGTAGCTCCTGAGTGAATGCCAATAACAGATTTACGAATCGGGAACAGGGCTGCCGCCACCAAAAAAGCGACCGACAAGAACTGCAAAACATGGACATGAATTCCGAGAAGGACGGGAGAGAGGAACAGAACCATTGCTGGGCTCAATGATGCGCCCACTATCGAAAGCGATGCGGTTCCTCGTTTTACAATCACAAAGACAAATACCGCTCCGAGTGCGGTCAGAGCGCCCAGGAGAGCTATTTCGCCAACTTGCAACCAAGAAAGGTGAATCCAGTCCCGTCGGACTATTACAAGAGGGAGTGCAAAAAACGAATTGAGTAAAAAGAGTGGACCAACGATCTGGAAAGCGGGCAATTTTTGAATTAGCGACCGCGTGAGAAATGTTCCGAGTCCGGTACTGAGTGCTGACGCAAAAGCGAATATTAAGTACATAAGGCTCCCATTATGCCAAGCATTCTGTAGGCTATCGCTTATGACAGCAGGGTTTCTCTCGCCAGATTATTTTAAGAATCCTTATGAGACCTACAGTCAATTTCATGAAAATTCTCCAATATTTTGGCACGAGGAGATTTCAGCCTGGATAATTTCCCCCTATTCAGAAGTAGAAAAAGGTCTTTCCAACTCCAATTTGAATGCCGGAGAGCGCATCGCCTCTGCGTCCGCGCACTTGACTGAAAGAGAGCGAAAGGAATTCAGTACTGTCATTGCGACTTTGAGCAACTGGATTGTCTTTCAAGATCCGCCGAAACATACGAGATTAAGAAAATTGGTAAATAAATCTTTTACTCCCAGAGCGATTGAAGCATTTCGCCCTAAGCTGGAAGCCATAGTTCTAGAACTAGTTTCTGAAGCACTAACCGAAAAAGAATTCGATTTTGTTTCTCACCTCTCCTTTAAACTTCCAGCAATTGTAATTTGCGAGTTGTTAGGAATTCCAAGAGAACGTCAGAATGATGTTCGGAGGTGGTCCGATAAGCACGCGGGATTTAGCGCTTCGGCACAAGTAAGTTACGAAGCTGCTAAGGCCGCCAATGATGCCTCCATTGAAGCCTCGAATTATCTCTTTTCCTTGTTCGATGAACTCCGACGGAATCCGGGGGAGAACATTCTTTCGAAGCTTGTAAATATGGACGAGGCTGAAGATCATTTAAGCTACGAGGAACTTGCTGCATTGACGATCCAACTGTTCTTTGCTGGATTCGAAACTACTGAAGGGTTGATTGGTAATTTAGTTCTGGCGCTTCATAACAATCCGGAGCAAATGCAAATTCTCAAAGGCGATCAATCGAAAATGGATGGTGCTATAGAAGAAGCCCTGCGCTATGACTCCTCTATCCTGAAACAATCGAGAGTTGCTTCAATTGATATGGAAATTGGCGGATTTCAGATCGCTAAAGGCGATTATTGCCACTTCATGATCGGAGCAGCGAATCGAGATCCAAATCGCTATGAATCACCTGACAAATTTCTCATAGAGCGACCAGATTTGGGGCATTCAAGTTTCGGCCATGGAATACATTTTTGTATCGGGGCACCGCTTGCTCGCTTAGAAACAAAAACCCTGATGGGAGTGTTACTGGAAAAAGTGCCGAGTTTGCGAGTCACTCAAAAAGTTGTTGAATATCCACAACTATTTGCCGTCCGCAAACCCTTAGAGCTTCAAGTGAGTGTCATCTAGAACTTGTATAACTTCGCTGCATTCCCACTACAAACTTTCTCTTGCTCAGATGAACTCAGAGTGGCGATGTAATCGCGAGTGAATTCCATCATAGTGGCGTAAGAAACGAAGAGCCGATCTACAGGCCAGTTTGATCCGAGGACCGTTCGATCGGGACCGAATGCCTCTAAGGAACTTTCAGCCCACTTTCTTAAGGACTCGCGAGTGAACCCAGGGTCAGTCATTCCGACGCCGGAAATCTTCATCGTTACATTCGGAGCTTGTGCAAGATTGTTAATTGCGGACTTCCAGTTCCTGAAATACTCATCATCACGCTTTCGCGGAAAACCAATATGTTCCAGAACAATCGGAAGTTCTGGATGGCGTTGAGCCAACTTAAGGGCTTCAGCCATATTTTGCCATTCGCAGTCCATATCAAAAACTAGCGATTCCTTAGCCATATATTTCAAAGAGTTCTCATAATTTGGGAGAGTTGTCTTGGCGGCAAACATTGGTTCTGCATTGAAATCTCGAACGCCCACAAAGAGATTAGATTCTTGGCGCCGCTGCAGTTGCGAAATGGAATCTTCAGAATTGAGATTGGCATCTCCGACGATTCGCATCGGAATGGGTCCGGTTTTCGCCATTTCCGCTAGCCAGGTAGTTTCTGTTACGGGGTCAGGTGAACCAATAGCTGCTTGTATATGGACAAACCCGGAAATGCCAGAAAAGCGCGCCTCCGACCACAAGTCATTTAGCGTGAAGGCCACAGACTTGATCGCATCAATATTGCCCAAGATTGGATGAATTGCATCCTTGTCTAGCCAAACCCATTTGAGTTCGGGATGTTTGGTATCCCATAAGTGGATATGGGTATCGATGATCGGCAGGAGTTCTGACATTTTGGCCTCTTTTCCCTTTAAAAAACGTTTCCTAGGAGTAAGTTAGTACCATAACTAGCCCGCCAACAGGTCTGTGAGAGATTTTTTATGAAAATTGTAAAGGTCGAACCTATCCCGGTCGCTTATCCCGAACCTAATGATTTCGGTGCCGAGCGGTATCTCTGTCTTGTAAAGATCACGACCGATGATGGTCTGGTTGGCTGGGGTGAATCCATCACTCAATTTAAGGAAGCGAACTTCGCAGTAGCGGCATTAATAGATGGGTTGGCTGAATTTGTTATCGGGAAATCTCCAATCGATAATGGCGCCATTTGGACTTCAATTCGAGAGCGCTACTGGTGGTATGGATATCGAGGTGGTTTAGCTGCCTATGCGCTTTCCGCAATCGATATTGCGCTTTGGGATTTAAAAGGCAAAGCCTTGAACACCAGTTTGTTGGAGTTACTTGGCGGCCCAGTTCATGAAAAACTTCCAGCAATCGCTTCCGGCCACGCACACGATTCTTCAATACCAGCCATGGCTGAGCAAGCGAAAGGCTGGATGGCAACCGGAGTACAAGGCATGAAAGTCGGTTTTGGCAAGCGCGGGAATGCCTATCTTGGTTATGAACACGATCGCGATGTTGAATACGTCAAGCAAATGCGCGAAGCTATCGGGCCTGATAAGAAGTTAATGATTGATTTGGGTTATGCCATTAAGTGGGACGTTGCCACGGCGGTAAAGCGGGTTCAGGCCTTTGACGAGTACAACATTGATTGGATTGAAGAACCCCTTGGTGCCTGGGACCCAGAGGGTTACCGAACATTGCGTGATAAGACCAAGACCTTAATCGCGTACGGGGAGCGGGAGTGGAATGTCGCAGGATACGAGCAAATCCTTGCTACTGGAACGTGCGACGTATTTGGAATAGATCCAGGCCGAGTCGAAGGGGTCACTGGATTTACCAAAATAGTATCTCGAGTTGAATCCGCTAAGAGGCAAGCCAATGCACACGCGTGGTCTTCGGCAATTGTTTCGGCAGCGAGCATCGCAGTGAGTTTCAGTAGTTTGGCATTTAAACTTTTCGAGTTTAAGCCACTTGCCAACCCCATGCAAAACGATTTGGTATCGGTCCCATTAACCCACAAAGATGGTTGGGTTTATCCACCTTTAGGTAAACCAGGCTTAGGAATTGAGATAAACGAAGACGTGGTTAATAAATATCGTCAATAACCGTCATTTATCTACGTTTGGTGCACTCCGGTAAATTTCTGGTCTCACTCCATCAATAGTGAATGGTAATCCAGGGATCCATTTAACTTTAGAACTTGAATCTGGATTGGGAAGCAGTGCACCGATCTCTTTTACTTGCGGATCCTTAAGTAGTGCTTCTGGAGGAACTACTAAATCTGCCGGAACGCTATTTTCTCCTAACCGTTTTGCCCAGTAAATGGCGGTGTTGCTTGCCAAGGCTTTCTCAATTTCAATATGCAGCAGATTACGGTTAGCTACGCGACCTACATTTTCAGCGTACAAGGGATTGCTAATTAAATCGAGGCGATCAATTTGATGACAAAGTTTTGCAAAAACTGCATCACTTCCTACGCCGATGCAAATTTCTCCGCTTTTAGTTGCAAAAATTCCATATGGTGAGAAAGTTGGATGGCCGGCGCCGGAACGCACAGACTCGACTCCGGAAATTTGAAATGCAGCTAAGTGATAGCTAACCCACGAAACTCCGGTTTCAAAAAGTGAAGTCTCAATCAAACTACCTTTGCCCGTCTTAGTCCGCTGGATAATTGCAGCTAAAACTCCGGTTGCCAGCCAAGTGCCAGCACCGATATCTAAGACCGATACGCCCGCACGGACGGGCTGACCTTCGGGTTCTCCGGTCACGTACATGATCCCCGTTCGCGCTTGAACCGTGGCGTCATATCCTGGAATTCCCGAATCCTTACCTTTTGATCCATATGAAGTCAGGTTTCCAAATATCAATTGCGGATTTTGTTTCATCAAAGCTTCTGGAAGCAAATCTAAAGCCTTCAACCGATCGGGGAGGAAGTTGGTTAGAAAGACGTCGGCATTGGCTAATAATTGGTCGAATTCAGCTCGCCCTTCCTGGCTTTTAAAATCGATCGTTCTTACCAATTTGTTTCGATTCACTATATTGAAATATGCCGACCTTTCGCCATCGATCGGCGCCATGGATCTGGCCGGATCTCCGGTAGGGGTCTCGATCTTTATGACTTCGGCCCCTAAATCTGCCAAAACGGCGCCTCCAAAAGGTCCCGCGATATTGGAGGTTGCGTCCAAGACTCGGATACCGTCTAGTGGCTTAATACTCATGGCTCATTATCGGCCATTTGTTGACTATCGGATACCCCTTGGGTAATCTAGCAATCGTTTCCAGTAGTGGTTTTTCGCACTTTTTATCACATTAGAAGAGAATCGAGTTCTCGTGACTGTAATGAGATTTCGGCAAGCGATTGTTGCCGCCATGACTGATGAGATGGCAGCCGACCCCAGCGTCATTTTTTTTGGTGAAGACGTTGCTGCTGCAGAAGGTCCGTTTAAGACTTCAGAGGGGCTCTTGGACGCATTTGGCTCAGATCGCGTTCGAGATACTCCGATCTCTGAGATGGGCTTTACGGGCGCCGCCGTGGGTGCAGCGATGATGGGCATGCGACCAGTAATAGAGATCATGTTTATGGAATTTCTTGGGGTAGCTCTTGATCAGCTCGTAACTGAAGGTGCCAAGATGCATTACCTGAGCAAGGGCGAATACTCGGTGCCCATGGTGGTTCGAGCTTCTTGCGGATCCGGCTTAGGTTTCGGAAGCCAACATTCTCAAACTTTAGAAAATTGGGTCGCTGCGACACCTGGTTTAAAGGTAGTACAGCCGTCTGATCCTCAGTCGGCCTATTCCCTTTTGAGAGCCGCAATTCAAGATAACAATCCAGTGATGTTTCTTGAACCACGCATTCTCTACGCGGAGCGCGGGGAAGTGGATATAACTCTCACGATGGAGATTGGGAAAGCCAGAATTTTGCAGGAGGGTACCGAAGTAACCGTCGTTTCCTTGGGGAATATGGTCAGCGTGGCTCAAACAGCTATTAAGGATTCCGGCTTGAGCGCTGAACTAATTGATCTAGCAACCTTAGTTCCTTGGGACAGGGAGACAGTTCTCAATTCCGTGAAGAAAACTGGAAGATTAATCGTTATAGAAGAATCTCCATGGAGTGGGGGTTGGGGTTCAGAAATTATCGCTTTTGTAACCGCGAAACTCTTCTCGGAGCTAAAGAGTGCGCCAATGCGCATCACCGCCCCGGATGTACCAGTACCTTTCAATGGAACTCTAGAAGCCAGATTTGTGCCAACTTCAAAGGACGTGGTCGCAGCTATGACGGCCCTTGTTAATACAAATCAGGTATTACAGCCGTGGTGGGTTACGGAAGGATTTAACAAATGAGTACTTCTCTTGAACGTCGCATGGCTCTAAAGGATGGCGAATTAGCTTGGTACGAGCGCATGCTTGAAATTCGCGAGTTCGAAAGGCGCACAAATGAGCTATTTGCGTCCGGCGAAATTCGGGGAACCACACACTTGTGTGTTGGACAGGAAGCGCTAGCCCTCGCCCTCGCCACCGTACTTAATCCCGATGATGTTATTGCAGCTACCTATCGAAGCCACGGAATCGCTTTAGCATTTGGTCTCACCTCACACACTGCCATGGCTGAAATCATGGGCAAAGCGACAGGTTGTGCCGGCGGCGTAGGTGGATCAATGCATATGTGTGACCAATCAATTGGCCTACTTCCAACTTCAGCAATCATTGGCGGCGGTATGCCAATTGCGACCGGAGCAGCGCTTGCTTTTCAAATTCAGAAGAAATCCAACGTTGCCGTCGCCTTCTTCGGCGATGCAGCCACAAATATCGGAGCCTTTCATGAATCTCTGAACTTGGCAGCGATTTGGAATTTGCCTGTGATTTTCGTTATCGATAATAATGTTTACGGCGAATATAGCCGCATCAATCTGACTACGCCGATAGAAGATCTTCATTTGCGCGCTGCAAGTTATGCCATGCCAAGTATCAAAGTAGATGGCATGGATATCTATGCAGTACAAAGCGCAATGGCTGAGGCGGTAGATCGAGCCCGAACAGGAGGCGGACCAACTTTGGTAGAAGCCAAAACTTATCGTTTTTCCGGTCACTCAAGAGCAGATCAAGCGCTGTATCGACCTGCTGGTGAACTTGAAATGTGGCAGAAGCGAGATCCAATTTTAGTAACCGAACAATCACTGACCGCTAAAGGCCTTTTGACTGAATCGCAAATCGTTAAAATGAAAGAAGAAATGGTTCTGTTCGTAGATCAAGCGATCAACATGGCGAAAAGTGATCCTGAGCCTGGCGTCGAACAGATGTTTGCGAATATTTATTCTCCAAAGAAGGTGAGCTGAATATGAAGATGACAATAAAGATGCCTCGAGTCGGAGAGACTGTTGATGAGGTTTACTTGGTCAATTGGAATAAGAGCGTTGGTGACTCAGTATCGGTAGGCGATTCTCTGATGGATGTAGAGACTGACAAGGCAACCGTTGAAGTTCCTAGCCCGGTAGCAGGCACGTTGGTCGAGATATTCTTTAAAGCCGGCGATGAGATCAAAACCGGGGATGCAATTGCTATTTGTGAGAGTGTGTAGCTCTCTCAAGTAAACTTTCGGCAACCTTCTTGGAAGCCTCATCGATCATAATTCCATTAAAATTGATGGCTCCACTTGAATTTCCGAAGGCAGCGATAATGGATTGTGCTCGAAGAATCTCCTCCTTGCTTGGCGAAAAGACTTCGTTGCAGGTAGCAATCTGATCGGGATGAATTGCCCATTTACCATCGGCTCCTAAAGCTTTCGATGCCAAGGCTGCATCATGAAGCCCTTGACTGTCGGAGAGCTGGAAATAGGGACCGTCGAACGCCAGTTTTTTGTGAGCATGCGCCGAAATAACAATCTCTAAAAGTGGATACTCGAGAGCTCGAGGCAGAGTTGAAATTCCAGGATCGCTAGCTGGCATTCCCAGAGCGGCCATGAAATCTGCCGGTCCAAACGAAAGTGAGTGCACCCGAGGATGCGCCGCAATCTCAGCGCTGTTAACAAGTCCTAGCGGTGACTCGATTTGGACATCTAACCCAAAACTTTTGGGAATATTACGTGACCAAAATTCAATATCACTTTTTGAGTGAACCTTTGGAAGCATCACATTTTTCAGGGCGGATTTACGCAACAACTTTATCAAGTTGATATCGAGGGAATTATCCTGGTACCCGCGTTGATTTATTCTCAAAGTTATGAACTTCGAAGTATTGATGTTCTTGAAAAATTCTGCGACGTTCTCTCGACCAAGTTCCTTATCAGTTGGTATGACCGAATCTTCAAGGTCAATGATTAATCCATCTGCTTCAGTTGTGAGCGCCTTTTGCAGCATATTTGCCTTGTTAGCGGGAACGCACAAGAGTGATCGCATAGGGTGATTCTACTCGGACATTTAACTTGAAGGAAGGAACACTTTCTGAGTGATAGAGGCTGAAATGATTTCTCGTAACTTTTGGAGATCTGCAATTTCGCCCGCAGCAATGGCCTGCATTCCAATATTTCCCAAAAGCGTGGCCTCGACAAGTCCAGTGATAACCCGCTTTTGCGTAATATCAGCGGTTAACTGATTGAGGAAATCATTCGCACTCCCTCCGCCAACGACATAAATAGCTTCAAAAATCTGACTCTCCACTTCTTCAAAATCAGATATGACCTCTTTATATGCGTGCGCCAAACTGTCAAAGATGCAGCGTGCATATTCAGCTGGGTTGGAAGGCGGTTGAGCATTATTTATTAGGCAGTATTCGGCAATTCTTCCAGTCATATTTCCGGCCGCCAGAAAGAGATGGTCATTCGGATCGATTAGAAATTTATTTGCCGGGACTTTCTTAGCAAATGCAATTAACTCTTCCACTTCAAGATGTATTCCGGCTTCTGCCCAATCCCTCTGGCATTCTGAAAGTAGCCACATTCCTGCAACGTTCCTTAGTGATCTGACTGTTCCTTGAACCCCTAATTCGTTCGTCAAATCGATTTCGTATGCCTGTTGGGAGGTGTTGGCGATCCGCTTTTCATAACCCACAAGGGACCACGTACCGCTTGAAATATAAATCGAATTCTCTGGATTCACCATAGGAACCGCCGCAACAGCCGATGCCGTGTCATGCGAACCCACTGCAACTATCGGTGTTCCATCAAGTTGACCTTGACCTTTGATCTTTCCGAGGAGTTGCCCTGCTTCGTGGAGGGGAGGGAAAATACTTCTGGGGAGGTTGAGCTCATCGATCAGGCGCCAATGCCAGTCGCGGGTTGAAGGATCCAAGAGCTGAGTAGTAGACGCGTTTGTAACTTCTTGACTCCTACTGCCGCAAAGAAAGAAGTTCATAGCGTCGGGCAACATTAAGAATTGGTCAGCATTCGCAAATTCGTCAATGCTAAGTCCAGCGATAAATTGATAAATTGTGTTGAAGGGCAAGAATTGAATCCCGGTGTACCGGTAAATATCTTCTTTCCTGATAGTTTTCAAGGTGTTTTCCATGACTCCTTCGAGCCTAAGATTTCGATATGAGAACACGCGGCTATCAAGCGCTCCGTCTTTATTGATTAATTGGTAATCGACGCCCCATGAGTCGACTGCAATCGACGTAAGAAGATACTTCTTAGTTGTTAGCCGCAGGCCAATTAAGACTTCCTCGCGTAATTTATTCCAGTCCCACAAGAGACCATAAATCGGATCCTTAATTGGTTCATTGTTAAAACGGTGCACGATTTCGTAAGAAATCTTTCCAGCGGAAATTGTTCCAACAGCTACTCTTCCGCTGGTAGCTCCCAGATCTATTGCAGCGTACGAAGCCATAGTTATCGCAGGAATGCGCTAGCGACGCCACTATCAACTGGGATGTGAAGTCCAGTTGTGAGCGGAAGTTCGCCCGAGACCAATGCAAATGCGGCTGCGGCGATGTGAGAAGGAAGTACCTCAAGCTTGAGAATACTTCGCTGTGCGTAGAACTGTCCCAACTTCTCCTCTTCGACGCCATACACGGCAGCTCGATTAGCGCCCCAGCCGCTGGCAAATATTCCCGAGCCTTGGACCACACCATCTGGATTAATGCCGTTTACGCGAATTCCATATTCTCCAAGTTCTGCTGCCAGCAATCTAACCTGGTGGGCCTGATCGGCCTTTGTGGCTCCATATGCAACATTGTTAGGACCGGCAAACACGGCATTTTTTGAAGTTATATAAATAATATTGCCAGCCATCTTCTGAAGAATGAGAGCCTTTGCGACCTCGCGAGAGAATAGGAATGATCCTCTTGCCATCACATTGTGCTGTAGATCCCAATCTTTAACTGTGGTTTCCACGAGCGACTTCGACAGTGATAGTCCAGCGTTGTTGACGAGAATATCAATTCCACCGAATGCAATGGAAATGGCATCGATAGCTTGGGACACTTCATCTTCAACAGTGACATCGACGCCGATAGCAATCAATCGTTCGGAATTTCCAAATTCCGCCACCAATTTTCTGGCGCCCTCGAGGTCTCGATCCGCTATCGCTACACAAGCGCCCTCTTCAAAATATCGTTGAACAATGGCGCGTCCGATTCCAGACGCACCGCCGGTTACAAGGGCGATTTGGCCAGCCAAAGGTTTGGACTTGGGCATGCGAAGAAGTTTTGCTTCCTCAAGTTCCCAATATTCGATGCGGAACTTCTCTTTTTCAGTTATTGGTTCGTATGTGGAAAGACCTTCTGCGCCACGCATGACATTGATGGCGTTGACATAGAACTCTCCGGCTACACGAGCTGTTTGCTTATCTTTACCGTAGGAGAACATTCCTATACCTGGCACAAGAATGATAAGTGGATCAGCGCCACGCATGGTTGGTGAGTCTTTGGCGGCATGACGTGCGTAATATGCCGAATAATTTGCTCGGTATTCATCATGCAATATTTGAATTCGCTGTATCACTTCATCGATTGGAGCACTTGGCAAGGTATCTAGAACCATTGGTGAAATTTTTGTACGCAGGAAGTGATCAGGGCAGGAAGTGCCAAGTGCGGCTAATTTCATTAGCGATTCTGAAGTTAGAAAATCGAGCACAACTTCAGAATCGGTGAAGTGGCCCACCATGCGAGAATCTTTGGAAGCGACTCCTCTTAAAACGGGGGCGAGTTTCGCAGCTCTATTTAGCCGATCCTCTGGCTTTAGCTCCGCAAACTTTTCAACTCGCTCTCCAAAAGGTTTAGGACGACTGTTCTCAAGAATGTATGCCTCAGCTTTTGCAATCGCATCGAGCGAGCGTTTTTGGCATTCATCGGATGTATCGGCCCATGTTGTGAGCCCATGTCCTCCGAGTATGCAACCTTTGGCCGTTGGATTCTCCTTAGCGATCTTCGCGATATCTAATCCCAGCTGGAAACCTGGTCGTCGCCAATCCACCCAAAGGATCTCGTCGCCAAAACATTTTTGAGTCAGCGAAGGGCCATCAGCCGAGGTAGCAAAAGCAATTACTGAGTCTGGGTGAAGATGGTCAACATGCAATTTATCGACCAGGCCATGCATGGAGGTGTCAATGCTGGGAGCAGCTCCGCCTTTACCGAAGAGGCAATAGTCAAAAAGTGCAACCATTTCATCTTCGCGTTCTTCGCCAGGGTAAACGCCGATCAACTCATGCACTTTGTCGGTAATGAGAACGGCCAACCCTTCCTCTTTCAAAGTTCCCAAATCACCACCGGAGCCTTTAACGAAAAGAAGTGATATCGGTTTGCCTGAAATTGGATCAGTTATTGTGCCCTTCGCTGAAGTATTTCCTCCGGCATAGTTGGTTACCTTTGGATCCGCTCCTAATCGATTGGAACGAGCGATAAGTTCATTAACTGCAGGCGTTAATTCAGATAGCTTTTTAATCATGCACCCCATCCGGCTTGGTTTCCGCCTATACGTGACTCGGCAATTTTCTTTAGATAACCGGAAGCCTTGAATGCTTTCATTGGATTTGGATCAAGACCTTTTTCAGTCCGCCATTCCTCCAAAAGTGGTCGCACGTCAGTGTTGTATGCATCCATGATGACGCCATGGGCTTCCAAAACATCACCTTCCTGTTGAGCTCTGAGAAGTGCATCCTGATCAACTAGCAGTGCTTTAGCTGTCGCCTCTTGGACGTTCAAGATTGAACGGATTTGGCCTGGAATTTTTGCCTCGATGTTGTGGCATTGATCTAAAACGAATGAAACTGGTGTGCCAACGTCGAAACCGCCATTGACATTTACTTCATGAAGAATCCTAAACAACTGAAATGGGTCGGCGGCTCCGACAATTAGGTCGTCATCGGCATAAAAACGAGAGTTGAAGTCAAACGCTCCAAGCTTTTTAGCGCGTAAGAGAAAGGCCACTATAAATTCAATATTTGTGCCTGGGGCGTGGTGTCCGGTGTCCACACAAACCATCGCTCGTTCTCCTAATTGGAGACAGTGGGCGTAAGAAGTTCCCCAATCTGGGATATCAGTTGTGTAAAAGGATGGTTCAAAGAATTTGTATTCAACGAGCATTCGTTGATTTCCAGTCAAATGAGCGTAAGTTTCGTGTAAAGATTCGGAAAGTCGATCCTGCCTGCCACTGATGCTGTCCTGACCAGGATAATTTGTACCGTCAGCGAACCACAATTTTAAGTCCTGTGAGCCAGTGATATTCATAATTTCAATGCACTCTAGTAAATGCGCAACAGCCTTTTGGCGGATTTTCTTCTCTGGGTGGCAAACTGACCCGAGTTTGTAATCATCGTCTTGAAAAGTATTTGAGTTGATCGTGCCGAGAACAACTCCATGGTCTTTCGCATGGTTTGCAAAGGCCGCATAATCTTCAACTTTATCCCAAGGAATGTGTAAGGCCACGCTATTAGCTGCACCGGTGTATTTGTTTACTTGCGCTGCATCTTCAATCTTTTCAAAAGGGTCTCTTGGCACTCCTGGCTGCCCGAATACTTTAAATCTCGTTCCAGAATTACCGTATGCCCATGAGGGGGTCTCAATTTGGAGGCGAGATAAAACTTCTTTTACTTCGGACTTGGCTGACATTTGACTACTCCTTTTGAAATTGAAGCTAGGGCTATTGAAGAAAGAAAACTTGTTCCAACTTAGTGAAACCTTGATCGGCATTTACTCCATCTAGTTCCTCAAAAAATGGCGCCATATCCTTCTGCCATTTCTCGTTAATTTCCGTTTTGCCCATGCCAGCGAGTGCTGCATCCAGACTTGAGGTCTCAAAATATCCAAATAAGTTGCCATCCTGGCGATCTAGAAATATCGAATAATTGGTCCAACCAGTAGATCTGAGCGCATCCAACATTTCGGGCCAAACCGACTCATGGCGTCGAACATATTCATCCATCATCTCTTTGCGGACCTTTAAGCGAAAGGCAACTCTCTCCATTTAAATCTCCTTATTGAACCGATTTAACGCTGCGCTAACCGTATCTATCTGGCAATTCATCGTCAATCGAGCGTGGAATGGCTACCCCTTTTCCTTCAGTTCAAATTGAACAGGTAAGACTTTAGGCGCAATTTCCTGTATCGTTTCAATTTAGAGCGCTTCGTTGTTCAATATTTGAAAACCAATATTTAGAAATCTAGAGCCGGTCCGTAAAGAGGAGTCAGATGTCCCCAAGTATTCGCGAGGTAGCCAAGAAGGCGGGAGTCTCACTTGGCACCGTCTCAAATGCGATCAATCGTCCCGAAATACTTGCTCCTGGAACCTTAAGAAAAGTTAACCGAGTCATTGAAGAGCTTGGTTTTGTTCCAAATGCCTCGGCCCGAAAATTGCGAGTGGGGCGTACGAGAGTTATAGGCCTAATGGTTCCCGACATCTCGAACCCATTTTTTACCGACTTGGCAAAAGGGGTAAGCGAAGCCGCGCTCGCGGGGCGGTATGTCGTAATACTTTGCAACACGGACGAAAGTTCAGAGAAAGAGCTTCAATACCTTGATGTGCTTACAGCCCAAAATGTTGAGGGCATTCTTATTACTCCCGCCAGAGATTCAAACCGAGCCTTAGTTGGCGTTGCCGAAAAAGGAATTCGCTTAGTTCTCGTGGACCGAATTGCCCAAGGACTTCAGGCCTGCAGCGTGGCATTCAACGACTCATATGGCGGAACATTAGCGATCGACCATCTTTATGAAAATGGTCATCGCAAAATTTTGCTTCTAACCGGCGAGGAGAACATTCCACAAGTAGCCGAGAGAAATTCCGGTCTTCGCAAGGCGATGAGCAAATTTCCTTCGGAAGAAGCTACGGTGGTCTTAGAAATAAGAATTGAGTCAATGACTACTTTTTGTGCGTATGAAGCGATGCGCAAAAAGTTGGAAAACCCCTTGGATTTTACCGGGATTATTTGTGGCAATGATTTGATTGCGTTGGGGGCAATTAGGGCGTTGCGGGAGCGGAATATTTCGGTTCCAGGTGAAGTAAGTGTAATCGGCTACGACGATATCGATTTTGCCAGGAGCGCTGCTGTCCCGCTGACTTCGATTTCACAACCAGCATTTGAACTTGGCTACGCCGCTGCTGAATTATTGATCTCGGAGTGTGAATATCCAGAACGCCATGTACACCAAAGAATTGAATTTCAGCCCAACCTGGTTGTGCGTGAATCTACTGGACCAGCATCAGGGCAACTAAGTCACTTGAAGATCTCTTAGCGGTGACGTTAAAAACCCCATAATATATGCCCATGTCAAAATCCCAGGAATCAGCATGGTGGCGTGATGCCGTTACCTATCAGATCTACATTCGTTCCTTTGCTGACGCAAATGGTGATGGCAAAGGCGATGTCGAGGGCATTCGCTCTAAGCTGCCATATCTGAAGAAGTTAGGCGTAGATGCAATCTGGATAACTCCTTGGTATCCATCACCTCAGAATGATCACGGTTACGACGTAGCCGATTACATGAATATTGAACCCGATTACGGAACTCTGGAGCAAGCCGAACAATTGATTCGCGAAGCCCACGATCTTGGAATTCGTTTCATCGTTGATATCGTGCCAAACCATTCTTCTGATCAACATCGTTGGTTCCAAGATGCCTTGAATTCAGTGCCCGGGTCTCATGAGCGAAATCGCTATATCTTCCGCGAAGGTAAAGGCGAACACGGCGAACTGCCGCCAAATAACTGGCAGGCGGTCTTTGGTGGTCCAGCGTGGCATCGCATTACCGAGGCCAACGGCGAAGCGGGGCAGTGGTATTTGCACCTGTTTGCAGTGGAACAACCTGATTTCAACTGGGAGAACCCAGAAGTCCGGGCACACTTTGAAGAGGTTTTGAAGTTTTGGCTCGATCGTGGCGTTGACGGCTTCCGCATCGATGTCGCGCACGGCATGATCAAAGAGCAGGGCCTACCCGACATCACCACCGATCCAGAACTTCTAAAAGTTCAGAAGATGCCATATTGGGATCAAGATGGCGTTCACGAGATCTATCGCGCTTGGCGCAAGATTTTGGATTCGTATCCTGGCGATCGGATGGCAGTTGCAGAGGCATGGGTATCTCCTACGAGCCTGCCGCTCTATTTGCGCAACGATGAATTAGCAAACTCTTTTAACTTCGACTTCTTGGATTCGAAATGGGATCGCAAAATTTTGAAGAAGAGCATTGTTAGAACGATCAAGAATCTATCGGACGTAGGCGCTCCAGCATCTTGGGTCTTTAACAATCACGATGTGACTCGCTCGGTTACTCGCTTTGATTTGGGTCTCAAAGGTGGCGGAGTCGGCACCATCAAACAGCGCTTCGGAAACATTAAAAAGTTCAATGCAGAACGAGGTGTTCGTCGGGCACGCGCTGGTGCAATGTTGATGTTTGCTCTTCCGGGTGGCGCTTATGTATATCAAGGCGAAGAGTTAGGTCTGCCGGAAGTTACAAATATTCCGCAAGATCGACTTACCGATCCCCGTTGGAAGATGAGTGAGTACACCGACCCAGGTCGGGATGGCTGTCGAGTTCCACTTCCATGGGCAGCCGCTGAAGCCGGTTCGCATGGTTTCTCATCTAATTCTGCTTTAAGTGATCAAGATTCGTGGTTGCCACAACCAGCATGGTGGGGCAAGTACGGTGCTGATACACAGGAGAGCGATGAGAACTCAACGTTAAATATTTATCGCAAAGCCTTAGCGATCCGCAAAGCCGAACCAGGGTTGGGCGATGGCAAATTAAAATGGGTCGATATGGGTAAAGAGGTCTTGGCATTCTCTCGAGCTGGTGATTTCTTATGCGTCGTGAACTTTGGCGATCCGATTAAGGTTCCAAAGGGTGCGGAAGTTTTGCATTCAAGCTCGCCAATGGATGGGAAAAAAATTCCTACTGATGTGACCGTCTGGTTGCGTACTAAGTCCTGATGACGAAACGCATTCATCCGGCGTGGACAGCATTTGGGGTCACTTTTCTTACGCTTATAGCTACTGCTGGTTTTAGATCGGCGCCTTCCGTTCTGATCGTGCCGTTGGAAGATGCTTTCGGCTGGAGTAGATCCACCATTTCTTTGGCGCTGGCTATCAACGTCTTGCTCTACGGTCTGACGGCGCCGTTTGCAGCGGCGTTTATGGAGAAGTTCGGCATTCGCCGGGTAGTTATGTTTGCCCTAGCAACTGTTGCATCTGGCGCGCTGGGGACGGTTTGGATGACACATCCTTGGCATTTGATTGTGCTGTGGGGCGTAATTGTTGGAATGGGTACCGGCTCGATGGCCTTGGTTTTTGCGGCATCCGTCGCAAATAGATGGTTCATTCAGAAGAAAGGTTTGGTGCTTGGCGCTTTGACAGCGGCCGGCGCTACTGGGCAATTGATTTTTCTACCAGGGCTCTCTTCCCTTGCCGTTCACTATGGCTGGAAGTGGGTTTCGATCACCGTAGCGGCTGCGGCTTTTGTGATGGTTCCGCTAATCGGAGCTTTCCTAAAAGAACGGCCATCCACTGCTGGCGTAACTCCATATGGCGCACCAGCTGATTACGTTGAGCCACCTATTGTTCGACGCAATGCCGCCAAAGAGACGATTGATACTTTGCGGGCCGCCGCCAAACATAAGGATTTTTGGTATTTAGTCGGATCCTTCTTCGTATGCGGTCTATCAACTAGCGGATTGGTCGGTACTCACTTTATTCCCGCGGCACATGATCATGGCATGGCTGAAGTTACTGCCGCCTCACTTATGGCGATGATCGGCGTTTTCGATGTAATCGGAACCGTTTTTTCTGGCTGGCTAACGGATCGGATCGATCCCCGCAAGTTGCTCTTCTTCTATTATCTGTTTCGCGGACTTTCGCTCTTCTTGTTGCCCTCAATTCTTTTTGCAACGCTTCACACTTCAACTTTGGTCTTCATCATTTTCTACGGGTTGGATTGGGTGGCTACTGTTCCACCCACTGTTGTGCTTTGCCGCAAAGTACTAGGACTTGAGCGAGGCACTGTTGTTTATGGCTGGGTTTTTGCGGCGCATCAAATTGGGGGATCGATTGCAGCTTTTGGTGCGGCGGTCCTTCGAGTGAAGTTCGGAAATTATTCGACCGCCTTCTATATAAGTGGCATTCTCTGTGTAATAACTTCTTACTTTGTATTGCAGATCGGAAAAGCGAAAGAGAAGGCGTTAGCTGCGTAATGAGTGAAATTACCTTCTACGAAAAGGTTGGCGGCCACGAAACTTTTGTGGCAATCGTGGATGGTTTTTATCAACAACTAGAAGTTGAACCTTTGCTGCTGGCCATGTATCCCAAAAATGACATGGCGGGCGCTAAAGAACGACTAATGCTCTTTCTTGAGCAGTACTGGGGCGGGCCGACTACCTATTCAGATCAACGCGGACATCCTCGACTTCGGATGAGACATGTTGGTTTTCAGATTGGCGAAGCGCAGAAGCAGGCGTGGCTTCGCTGTGCTCACGCTGCCATCATCGATTTACCTATGGAGGAGGCACTCAAAGAGGAGCTCTGGAGCTATTTTCAATACGCCGCCCATTCCATGCTGAACCAATCGGAGTAGCCTTTTCTGCGTGAATCTTGAGCAATTGGCCAAAATGCGTAATGGCAATGGATTTATTGCGGCGCTAGATCAGAGCGGTGGAAGCACGCCAAAAGCCCTTAAGTTGTATGGGATAGCGGAATCACAATATGTCGATGAAGCGGCGATGTTCGATTTGGTTCATCAAATGCGAGCCAGAATTATTACTAGTCCTGTCTTTAACGGTGATCGAATCCTAGGCGTTATCCTCTTCGAAATGACGATGGATCGGAAAATTGATGGTTTAGGTAGTGCGGAATACTTATGGCAACGCAAGCAGATTGTGCCCTTCTTAAAAGTTGATGTAGGTCTGCAATATGAGATTGATGGTGTTCAGTTAATGAAGCCGATCGCAGACTTGTCCGAGAAATTGGAGAGCGCCGGGCGTCATGGCGTCTTTGGCACGAAGATGCGCTCAATAATTGCTCATGCTGATCCGATCGGAGTATCGAAGGTAGTTAATCAACAATTTGCTTTTGGCAAGCGAATTATGGAGACCGGTCTGGTTCCAATCATTGAACCCGAAGTTGATATCAATAGCACTACAAAGCTTGAATCAGAAATCCTGCTTAAGAAAGAATTGATCCAAAATCTTAATTCACTTACTGGCTCGCAACATGTATTGCTTAAATTGACCTTGCCCGATGAACCCAATTTCTACTCTGAATTGGTAAACCACCCAAGAGTCATTCGAGTGGTGGCGCTTTCAGGCGGGTATTCGCGAAGTGATGCTAATGAACTGCTAGCCAAGAATCAAGGCGTAGTTGCAAGTTTTTCTCGTGCCCTTAGTGAAGGTTTAACCGCGCAACAATCGGCTGCTGAATTTGATCAAATGCTGGACGATTCAATCGAAAGTATTTATCAAGCATCAATTAAGTAACGTACTTATCCAATCGCGGTATCTCGTCGATTAAATCCAAATAAGCCCGCCAAACTAAGAACCGCAGCGATTCCGAGCAATAGCAAGTTCTGCCCGCCTCTGGGCGAAGCTGCGGGGGCAAAAGCCATGTGGTGTAAGAACGAGGTATCCAAGAGGTAATGATTAAGTTTTAAGGTTGAGCCAATTAACTCAAGCAGAAAACTCCAGGCTAAGAGTGATTGGCCGACAATACTTACGGCTCGGGGATAGAAGCCGAAGACCATCAGCGAAACCCCAAATAAGACCATCGCACTAGGCACCATATTTAACCCTGCCATTAACGCATCCTTGATTCCCAGATCTCCGGTTCGAAGACTTGAACCTGAAAAGGCACCAAAGCCAGCCATTAGCGCGATGAATGTTAAGCCTACAACGCTGATAAGTAGACGGCTCAGGTAAACCTGAGATCTAGATTTAGGGGAGACCAAGAGGTGATCGATATAGCCCTCGGATTCTTGTTCCCGAAACGCAGCGGCATGGCTGTTGGCAGCAAACATCAACCCAGAGGAAAGCATCAGAAAAATGATGCCGAAGAAGAGCTCACTCATTTTTGTGATTCCTAAAGCACCGAAAGTTTTTTGAATTGTCGAAGAGCCAGAGAAAGCCTTGGTTGCCCCGTGGGCTACTAAACCAAAGGCGAATGACATAAAGAAAAAACCTGCGCCCCAACTAAGAATGTTTAAGCCTTGCAATTTAACCCATAGTTTTGGGATGCTCTTAATTTCGCGGCCATTTGTATCGCTGATTCGTTCCGGAATTAGACTTGCCGTTAAGTCGCGCTTAGAGCTGAGCGTGATTGCGACTCCTGTGCAAATGACGGTAGTGGCGAGTACCAACGATAGGCCCAGCCAGTGCGATTTAGTTAGTGGTGCAGTGGAGGTAATCCAACCGAGAGGTGAGAGCCAATGAACCCAGGCGATCGACGGGGACGAGTCTGCGACTGCTCGGATCAAAAACGAAATTCCAATAACCAATCCGGTGATTGTTGCGGCAGTTCTTCGCGTGCTTACTAATTGAGAAGCCACTGCGCCAACGCTGGCAAAAAGGTAACCTGAAGAGACCAAGGCAAGTGCAAAAAATAAGGCGGCGCTCACCTTAAAGTCATGTGATAGCAAAGCCGTTGCCGAAAGCGCTAAGCAACCAATTGCTAGAGTTATCGTGAGCGATAAGTAGATCCCTCGGAGTGCAGCCAACGTCGCCGCTCTTCGTGTAATAGGCGCGGATACCAGGATTTCCCACTGTCCAGTGTCTTCATTTCCACGCAGCCCCTTTGTCGCGCTGAGCGCCGCCCAAATTCCAATTATTAGTGGAATAACAGCGAGCGAACGAAATGCCGTGAACCCAGCGACAGTCTCAAGTGAGTGCGCTGGTCCGAAGACAGCTGCGATGCCGGCGTCATGTGAAAAGGAGGCGGATAGTCGAAGTCGATCGGTTAGGTGCGGGTAGGCGGTGCGATATCCGTAAACAGTAGAAATTGAAACAACGCCGACCATCCACCCCAGGGCAGCGGCAACTTTTCGTCGCTCTTTGAAGAAGTGTTTGGTGATAACTAAACCAGTAGACATTGACTAACTTCCGTAATGTGACAGGAAGATCTCTTCCAACGAAGCTTCGTGAGCAACAAGTTTGGTGACATTGGCGTTAGCCAACGCCTGCATTAGAGCGGTAGGGGTACCAGCTAACTCGCACGAGACGCGATGGCCTTCAACAACTACTCGCTTTACATTTTCGACTTTGGCGAGGTCGATTGGGGTTCCAGCAAAAGTGATTTGATATGTGAGTGCCGAGAGATGTCTCATCTCCTCTAGCGTTCCGATTTCGATGAGTTCGCCATTTCGAAGCAGTCCCACTAAATCACATAAGACTTCGACTTCGCTCAAGGTGTGAGAAGAGAGAAAGATTGTTTGTCCATGCTCCTTGGCTTCCAGTACGACACTTCGGAAGACCTCTTGCATGAGTGGATCTAATCCACTGGTTGGTTCATCAAGCAGCAAGACATCGGAACGAGTAGACAGCCCAGCAACTAATAACAATTTTTGCCGGTTTCCTTTTGAATAGGCCCGAACTTTTTTACTGGGATCCAGCTGAAAGCGCTCTACCAAATTTGACTGATATGTAGAATCAACTTTTCCATGCAATGAGCTCAATAACTCCAAGGTTTGTTTCCCTGTTAATGAACCCCAAAGGTTTGATTCGCCAGGCACGTAAGCCAATCGCTTGTGGATCTCTTCGGGGCTCTTAGTGCAATCCAAGCCAAAGATTTCGGCGCTACCAGATGTTGGTTTTATCAACCCAAGCATCATTCTGATGGTCGTGGTCTTTCCCGCTCCGTTAGGCCCAAGAAAGCCAAAGACCTGCCCTTCAGCAATATCCAAATTTAAATTCTTTACGGCAGCTTTATCACCGTAGATTTTTGTTAGCTCGAGGGTCTTAATAATTCCCATAACAACAGCCTAGCCCGGAATAAAATTAATGTTTAGGTTGTGACCGATTACCTAACTTGAGAATCTCGCCATTGCGCAGATACCAAAGGGTTCCTTCTTCGTTTCGCACGGTTGTGATTCGAAGGCCGACAGATTCGACAGTCCCTTTTACTTCCATAACTTCGACACTGTCACCCACGCCATACTGATCTTCGATCAACATAAAAATTCCAGCTAAAACGTCGCGCACAATGGTCTGCGCGCCCAATCCCAAGGCAACGCCAATTACGCCTGCCGATGCAATAAGGGGTCCCAAGTTCAAGCCAAATTCGCTCAAGATCATGGTGCTGGCAATTAACAGGATCGCGGCGTTCATTGCGGAACGAAGCACGGTTCCGGCGGTCTTTGCCCGCTCCTTTTGACGCAAGCCGCCGCGACGAGGTCCGGGAACAAGGTCGGTCTCCGCCAGGCGATTCATGGCTTTTGTTATGGCTCGAGAGCCCACTTTCTGAGCCAAAACCGCAAAAGCTAGGATCGCTAAAATATGGAGTGGTGCGCCGCTAAACCAGTTATATGCCGATTTTAAGTGGGTATTTACTTCCAAGTGAAGATTCATAGTGGTTCCGACTTTATCTAATTCACCTGGAATTCAACGCCAAGCCACAGCGAATTGGCTATGAAATACCGCGAAAACACCCGCGGATAGGGCAGTATTTAGCCGACAGCACGAGCCACGCGCTGCCAAACAGGGGAGCTAAATTCAGTGCCAAATACTTTGGTCCTGAACGCCACCTATGAGCCACTAGGTGTCGTTTCGGAGAGACGAGCGTTATTGCTCGTGCTTAATCAGCGCGCGATCAGCGTGGAAGATTCCGCGACGGTGCTTCATTATGCCGGCGGCGAAGTTACCTTGCCCGCTGTTATTAGATTAGTTAAATATGTTCGAATTCCTTATCGACATTCAGTTCCACTTTCACGACGTGCAATTTTTGCCCGCGATGGTGGACGTTGCGTCTATTGCTCTGCAACTGCAACTTCAATTGATCACGTAATTCCACGAAGTCGTGGTGGCGGTCACAATTGGGAGAACGTGGTCTCAGCTTGTCATCGCTGCAATCACCTGAAGGCCGATAAATATTTGAAAGAGATCGGATGGCGCCTGCGTTCCTTACCGCGCGAGCCAGTCGGTGCCGCTTGGCGAATCCTTGGAACCGGACGTCCAGATGCGCGTTGGCTGAGCTATTTGGCTCCTTACGGGGTCGAAGGTTTCATGCCAAACACTGCGACAGCGTAATAATTTTTCTTCGCTAGACTTCCGCTTATGTTGTTACATACTCTCGCAGCCACATTTCACTTTGCCGCCCAAGAGGATGGTTCCTTGCCCGGCAAGGGCTTAACGGCGATTCAAACAGTTTTGCTTTATGTGGCAGCTCCAGTGGGGCTATTTACGCTGATCGCAGGAACGGCCTACGCTTTAACCGGAGAGCGAAAGAGCAAGTCTTCCGCCATCTCCCATATCGAATAAGTTTTATTTATCTTTTTTCTGCGCCGCAAGGTCGCGCTTTATTGCATCAGCGCCCTCAGATACATATCGTCGAAGCGCAGCTGGGGCTGACTCATTTAATTCCAACCAAGCCGTAGTTTTGGCCAAAGTTTCCTCGGTGTTGATGAACTTTGGATAAGCGGCAGTGACAAATTGATTGGCTACCTCGAATGAGTTTTCTTCCCAATACTGCAACAAAATTTTGTGAAAATGATCCACGTACTTGGTAAGTAGCTCTCGATGTCGGGCGCGCTGAAAACCCTGCAAGTTTGCCCTTCGGTAAGAGATCGAAAGTTCCTTGCCCATCAGACTCTCCCACGCTTGCGCTTTAGCTTCCGAGGTAGGAAAAGCGGCTAGGCATTCGGCGTAAGCAAGTTGCCCATCCATTGTGTTATCGCGTTCAAGTTCAAGCGCTAATTCCTCATGGGTAAATAGCCCCCGCTCAACTAGTGAAGTTACAAGAATCCAACGCAAATTATTATCAATCGTAAGTCCGCTAAGTGAGCCAGCCAATAAATCAACAACACGATTACATTGTTCATCCGTTTCTGCAAAACTGGCGAACGATCGAGCAAATTGCAGTTGGTGGTCGCTCCCCGGAGTAGATCGATCCATCGCCCCCTCGAGCCCATCGGCAACGAAGGCTCTTAGCTCTTCGCGGTGCGCTGGGTGGGCGTAGTTCTCTATTGCGGTCACCAGTTGGGCAATCACAATAAATATGACATCCATATCGGTTTCAGTGAGCAATCCAGAGATTGAAAGTTTTACAAACTCGGTTGCTGAAAGTTCACCATCTCGGGTCATATCCCACGCCGCGCTCCAACAGAGAACTCGAGCAAGCGGATCTTTAATCTGTCCTAGATGTGAAGTGAGGGTTTTGATCGAGCGCTCGTCGAAGCGGATTTTTGCAAAGGCCAAATCGCCATCATTTATAAGGAGCAGATCGGCGATCCTTTCACCGTTAAGTTCCGGAAGTGCCGTCAAAGCACCAACCACATCAACTGCAATACCTTTACGGAGGAGTACCTCGCCATCCACAATGTCATATAGCCCCACTCCTAATCGATGAGGTCGAAGCTCGCTCGAGTTGGCAGGAATAGTGGGAGCGGTTTGCAAGATGGCAACAGTTTCGTATTTGCCCTCTATAACCTTCAGCACGGGGCTCAAAGTATTAACGCCGGCTGTTTCTAGCCAGGTCGCTGACCACTTGGTTAGCGATCGACCACTTGTTGCTTCGAGTTCGACCAAGAGGTCGGACAAAGTGGTGTTGCCCCATGCATGTTTTTCAAAATACTTTTGGAGTCCCGAAATAAAAGCTTCCCGTCCAACGTAAGCGAATAACTGTTTCAGAATGGAAGCACCTTTGGCATATGAAATACCATCGAAGTTGGTGCTTGCCGTTTCGACATCGGGAGCGTCGGTGACTATTGGATGAGTCGTAGTGAGTTGATCTTGGCGGTAGCCCCAATTCTTGATATCAATGTTGAAGCTCACCCAGCTATTGGTAAATGGCGTGCTTTCGGCAAGGGCAAGATAGGAAACCCATTCAGCAAAGGATTCGTTAAGCCAAATATCGTTCCACCATTCCATGGTGACCATATCGCCAAACCACATGTGAGCCATCTCGTGAAGAATGGTGCTGGTGCGCCAAGCGTATTGCCGTTCGGTGACTTTGCTACGGAAGATGAAGCGATCTTCTTTGAAAGTTACGGCACCAGGATTCTCCATGGCGCCCCAGTTGTAGTCGACCACGGCGATCTGATCATATTTTTCAAATGGATACGCCAGGCCAAATACTTCCTCATAAAAGGCAAAGCCGGCTTTGGTAGCGGTGAAAATATTCTCGGCGTCCAAGTATTGCGCCAGAGATTTACGGAGATAAATTCCAAGGGGAACTCGCTTCTTACCAACAAACTCATCATGCACATGATGGTAAGGACCAGCAATCAAAGCGTAGATGTAGCTTGAAATTCTGGGAGTAGGGGAGAACTCCCACTTGACTTTGGATTGAGCCAGTTCGATGCGATCCTGCATGGGGCTATTGGAGAGAACTTCCCAATCACTTGGTGCCACAACAGTCAAGGTAAACGGCGCCTTTAAATTGGGTTGATCAAAGCAGGGGAAAATTAGCCGAGCGAAGGCGGGGGCGGCTTGGGTGTAGAGGTAAATCTCGCCGTCCGATGGGTCAACCGAACGTTGCAGACCTTCACCGCTCCTTGAATATATTCCCTCAAGCTCGACATTCAGCTCGTTGAACTCAGCCAAGTTCGGCAAGTAGATACTCTGGCCGTCATAGCTTGAAAGATCGAGCGCAACACCGTTTAGCGTTGCTGAAATTATCCGCCGCGCCACGGCATCAATAAAGGTGCTGGATCCTGGATTGCTGCTGGTAAACCGAGCAGTACTCGTCACGCCAAAAAGCTCATCACCGATGGTGGTGTCGATGCTGACTTCATAACCCAAAACTTCTAGGTGCGAAGAACGTTCATCGGCTTCGACTCGCGTGATATTCGATCCGGGCATTGCTACTCCTAGATTAAGTGGTGCTTAGGCATCCTTGGCTTGTGCGCGCAATGCAATTTCCATTGCATCAATGCCATCAATAACTAAACGACGAAGCGTTGCATGCGCATCGTTACCGACGCTATCAAGCCAACTCTTTGACTTAGCCACAGTGGCTTCACTCACAAATTGTCCTGGGTAGATACTCTGAACAAATCGACGAGCGATTTCATAAGAAGCCTTACCCCAAACTTCAAGGAGGACTTCAAAGTATTTATCTACATATGGCGCCACAAGATCCAATTGAGTTGGTCGAGCAAAGCCGCCAAGGACTGCTGAGCGTTGCGAAGTACTTAGATCATCGCCCAACAATTCATTCCATGCTGTCTCTTTTGCAAGCGCAGTAGGAAGTGAGGTCAATGCGCCCAAGTGAGCAAGCTGACCGCTAAACGTATTGTCAATCTCGAGTTCGGCATTTAGTTCTATCACTCCGACCAGGCCATATTCGGCTTGAGAAGTAATCAAGGACCAGCGTAGATCAGAGTCCATGGTCAAGCCATTGATGCTTCCCTTGAGGATTTCTGCAATTCGCGCGCGTTGTGCCGGGCTCTTGGCGGCGCCAGCAAAAGCGCGAACATAAAGAAGTTGGAAGTCGCTGCCAGGAGCCGCACTATTTAGCAGAGCTTCAAAACCATCGGCCAGTTTGGTGGTTAGTTGATCCTTATGTGAAGGGTGCGAATAAGTATTTGCAGCGCTGGCCAATTGTGAAACCACAATTCGACCAATGGTGATGTCAGTTTCTAATTGAAGAGCGTTAAGTGCCATAGTGACGAAATCGGATGCTGAAAGTTCGGCATCTCGAACCATGTCCCATGATGCGCTCCAACCGAGGACGCGGGCCAATGGGTCGACCACTTTGCCAAGGTTGTACTTCAGAGTTTCAATCGAGCGCTCATCAAAGCGGATCTTGGCGTAAGTTAGATCGCCATCATTGATAATAAGTAGATCAGCAACTTTTTCGCCGGCCAATTCATTGACATTAGTTAGCGCTCCAGCAATATCAACTTCAACTGTGCGACGTAGAACAAGTCGATCATCGCGCATGTCATAAAGCCCTACGCCTAAACGATGTGGGCGAAGTTCAGTTGAGCCAACGGGTATTAGTGGAGCTTCTTGAACGACAGCCACGGAGGTATATACCCCGTCAACGATCTCAAGTTTCGGGCGTAACGTATTTACGCCGGCGGTCTGCAACCAGGTAGCAGCCCATGCAGTGAGATCGCGACCGCTAGCTGCTTCAAGTTCATCGAGCAGGTCTTTTAGGGTGGTGTTCTTCCAAGCATGCTTGGCGAAGTACTTCTCTAGGCCGGCCAACATGTTGTCGCGACCCACGTGTGCTGCAAGTTGCTTGAGCACGGATGCGCCTTTGGCATAAGAAATTCCGTCGAAGTTTGCTGCAACGGTATTCAAATCGAACATATCGGTAATGATCGGGTGCGTGGAATTACGTTGGTCTTCGCGGTAGCCCCAGTTCTTACGCTCGGTATTAAAAGTAACCCAAGAGTTGGTAAAACGAGTTCCTTCTGAGACGCCGAAGTAAGAACTCCATTCGGCAAATGATTCGTTTAGCCACAAGTCATCCCACCAGGTCATTGTGACCATGTCGCCAAACCACATATGTGCCATCTCGTGGAAAATTACGTTGGCGCGCCAGGCGTAGCTCTGATCAGTGACTTTGCTGCGGAAGATAAATGAATATTCGGCATAAGTTACGGCGCCGGCATTTTCCATGGCACCGGCGTTGAAGTCCACAACGGCGATCTGGTCGTACTTGTCGAATGGATAGACCAAGCCCATGGTGCGCTCGAAGAATGAGAAACCCTGCTTCGTCAATAGGAAAATATCATCTGGATCTGCGAACTCTGCCAACGACTTTCGAACATAAAGTCCGAGTGGAATAACTTTCTTGCCAACATACTCATCGCTGAAACGTTGATATGGACCGGCGATGATTGCCGCCAAATAAGTTGAGATTCGAGGCGTTGCAGTAAAAGCCCAGACAGTTTTGTCCGCACCAATTTCAGTTTTGGATTCAACCGGATTATTGGAAATAACTTCCCAATGACTAGGAACGATTGCAGTTAATTTGATCGTGGCTTTTAAGTCAGGTTGATCCCAGCAAGCGAACATTCGACGAATATCAGCGATCTCACCTTGCGAGTAGATGTAGACCTCGTTATCCACGGGATCTGAAGAGCGTTGCAGACCCTCGCCGGTTTTGGAATAAATGGCTTCGAGTTCAATTACTAATTCATTATTTGCTTGCAAATTCTTTAAGTAGACCGTCTCACCATCAAAATTGCTGGTGTCCACAGGTTGGCCATTGAGCGTGGCTGAAATAATGCTCTTGCCAACAGCGTCAATAAAGGTGTCGTAGCCCGGAGTGTTACAAGAAAACTTAACGACCGTTTTCGAGTAGAAAGTCTCTTCGGCAACGGTTAAGTCCAACGAAACGTCATAACTTTCGACGCTTAGGTGGGCCGATCGTTCAGCTGCTTCCGCGCGGGCAATATTTAAACCAGGCACTTAGGGCTCCTTGTGGTTGTTCTTGTACTCTTTGCCCTTATCTAAGCAGAGATTGCAGGTTCAATTCTTATGGAACGGCCCGCCAACCGCTCGTACATGCTTCGTGGCACCCGTATTACCCAGGCTCAGCAAACAGCCACGGAAAAATACTGGGGCGAATTTGGCATCTCCGTAGATGGAATCGAAAGCCCACCTCCGATCGTCCCGATGAATTATTTCCCTAATTCCCAAGCGCGAATCATGGAAATTGGAACTGGTATGGGGGAGGCGACGGCAGAAATTGCAGCTCAGTTTCCCGAAATCGGCTTCTTTGCCGTGGAATTGCATAAACCTGGGATTGGCGCACTTCTTGTTCGAATTGCCGAAAGTGATCTGAAGAACATCCGAATAATTAATGACGATGCTCGAATTGTTTTGGAGTATTTAGTTCCAGATCAATCGCTTGATGCTTTCCATCTCTATTTTCCCGACCCGTGGCCAAAGAGCAAGCACTGGAAGCGGCGCATCGTTCAATCGGATTTCATCGAACTGATCGCTAAAAAATTAAAACCCGGTGGTTACATTCATATTGCTACCGACTGGGTGCCATATGCAGAGTGGATTGAAGAACTCTTCAACCAAAGTTCCCTCTTCCAAGGCGGCATAATTGAAAAACCAGATTTTAGACCGACCACAAAATTTGAAGGGATCGGATTACGGAAAGGGCATGAAGTGCGAGATCTAAAGTTCTTTAAGAATTAGCGCCTCTCTTCATATGCAGCAATTAAATTAATCCTGCGCACATGACGTTCATCTCCAGGAAATGAAGTTCCAATAAAGGTATCTACCAACTGCAAACAGAATTCTTCAGTATGCATGCGGCCGCCAATTGCGATTACATTGGCATTATTATGTTCCCGGGCTAAGACTGCGGTATCCAAACTCCAGACCAGCGCTGCGCGTACTCCAATAACTTTGTTCGCCGCCATCTGCTCTCCGTTTCCAGAGCCACCAAGCACAATTCCGAATGACCCAGGGTCCGCAACGACGGCTTCGGCTGCCGGAATGCAGAAAACTGGATAGTCATCTAGAGCATCATAAACATGTGGTCCGTGATCAATAACTTCATGACCCGCACTCCGCAGATGGCTGATGATTACGCTTTTGAAATCCAAGCCTGCATGATCGCTTCCGATGTGAATTCTCATGAGGGCATTGTGCCAAAGAATCCAAACAAAAAAGAAGAAGTCCCCGCACGTTCGGAGACTTCTTCTTTTGATCCAACTTTAATTAAGTCTGGGGACTTTCATAAAGTGGAATTAGGCATGGATGCTTGGCGAAGCAGATGGTTTGCCAAGCAAAGTACCGGCGCCGGCTGGCTTCTTGCCCTTGCCGTCATCGTCACCGAGTCCGAAGCCACGAGCGTTATTTACTTCAGCCGTGACTCTAATCTTTAGGATTGCGAGAAGGGCCGTCTGTTGTAACGCTGTAAGAGTTTTTGCGGTCACTGCCGCGGCAATTGCAGCAGTATCAAAAGCAACTAGATCAGTGATCAACTTTGTGACCTTGGCTGGATCAGTTGTTAGTGATGCCAAAGATTTGTGTGCAGTGCGAGCCGCGGTTAAAGCGGCTTGATTAGCTAGCCCAAGATCAGCAACGATGATTGCATCGCGTGCGGCTAAGTTAAGTCCTGGAATTGAACGAGGACCTTCAGGACCCTCACCCTTTGGCATAGGCGAAAGAGTTGGCTTTGGTAGAACTGGTGGTTTTACCTGAGATGCGATGAAAGCGGTAACAGCCAGATTGATATCGGCAATATTTGCATCAGTTAATTTTCCGGCGGTCTTTAGACCAGCCAAAATTGTGGTGAGCTGTGCTTGACTTATTCCAGCAGGGGCGCCAGGCATACCTTTGCCGTTATTCGAATCGGCTACGGCCGCAGATACGGTGCCGAGGGAAAGTGCAGCAACGAGTGCAAGAGCGGTGACTTTATTTCGCTTCATTTTAAAGCTCCTTCAAGAGAGTGATCGGAATGTTTCTGCCGAACGGTTAATTTCAATTGCCAAATGCCCTCACACTTGGATAGGTATAGATAACTCAAATACCCTGAGTTAGCGGGCTATTGTGCCTGAGAACTTGGTGAGAGTTCTATCGTCTTCCGTGATTGGAATCATGTTGAAACCCAAAAACCATTGGGAGGAAAATATGAAATCCGCCCCCGTTATCTGGGGGATTTCCCGACCCCAATTGGAGGGGTGGAGCCATGAAAACAAAAATTAAATCTAATTCGCATGGGCTTTTAATTGTTCAAGTTGCAATGGGCCTGATTCTCTTCGAATCATCTCCCGAAGCTCTCGGAGCCGGATTATCTAAAACCAAATCACCCCCTAAAGCTGGCAGAGTCGCCGCCGCCTCGGCGGTAAACACAATCTTGAATGGTAAAGGCGCTCCAAGTTCGAGTTTGGGAAATAATGGCGACTTCTATTTAGATACAAAAGCGCTGACCATTTATGGCCCCAAGTTGGCAGGTAAATGGCCAACTGGCGTCAGCCTCAAAGGAAGCAATGGCGTTGATGGCAAACTCGTGGAGAAGTCCACAACTCCATCGTCAGGAGCTACTGGTCCTCAAGGCGAGCGCGGACTGACCGGTGCAAAGGGGGACAAGGGCGAGAGAGGTGAAACCGGTGCCACTGGTCCCGCTGGTCCGATCGGATTGACTGGAAAAACTGGCGCTGATGGAGCGGCTGGCGCTACAGGCTTGCCAGGTAAAGCCGGTGCCGACGGTGCCGCTGGCGTTTCCGGCGCTGCTGGTCCAGCCGGAGCTTCGGGTGCAGCCGGGGCAACGGGTCCTGCAGGTGCAACGGGCGCAACCGGTCCTCAAGGTCCAGCGGGACCAACTGGTCCGCAAGGTCCTACGGGGGCAACAGGCTCGACAGGTGCTACTGGTCCTGCAGGTTCATCACACGTATCCGGTGGCGCAATAACTTTTTCTGGAAGCATCAGCGGGTCTGCTGGATCATCGGCAGTTTCGACGATCTTCGGAAATTTTTCTGCTGGAAGTGCGTATGAAGTCGATATTTACATTTATGGGACATCACCTTTCGGGTCAGCCCATAATTTGTCTTTGAGCATAACTTCAAGCGCCGGTTTGCCAATCACGTTTAGCAATTTTCAAACGGTCTCCGGTCTGAGTTATCGAACCGGAGTGAACCGTGTCGAGAGCGGAGTCATTGGCCGAGTTCTAATCAATTCAACGAACGCATCGTCTCTCTTTGCAACTGTTTATTGTGGAGACACGACTACGGGGGACAGTCTCACTTTAAGTGGGTTTTTCCTGGCCCAACAAGTGGGGAGTGTTTCTTAAGAAGAAAGTTGAAAGAGCCCCAGATATCTGGAGCGGGTGACCGGGATCGAACCGGCATGGCCAGCTTGGAAGGCTGGGGCTCTACCATTGAGCTACACCCGCGTAGTTACGCGTGAGCGGAATCATGAGATAAATCCTGCTTGTACTTGGCCTAGAGTAATGGTTC
>SESB01000202.1_pt1 | contig 43964 bp, 46 predicted proteins | sample 3171441 | NCBI WGS metagenome assembly SESB01 (sample SAMN06051867, study PRJNA518727) | freshwater metagenome | biome: subpolar coniferous forest; feature: holomictic lake; material: water; isolation source: holomictic Lake 227, 6 m depth | place: Canada: near Kenora, Ontario | collected...
GTTAAAAATATCGTCATTAAGAATCGTCCACTCAGCTCCTCTGGGGCTGGAGCTATGAATCTTTGCAATTTCAGCGGCGATCTCAATGTCCGCTGGTGGCACGATCTGCGAACCGTAATATCGTTGTCCGGCTACGGTGCCACCTAGGTAAACCTTGTAACCATTGTCTTGTGGTGGGTTATGGCTTGCCGTAACCATGACTCCGGCTCCTACTTTTAGTTCGTTAACTGCGAAGGCGAGAACTGGAGTTGGCAATGGTCGCGGCAAGATAAAAACTTCGAGCCCGGCTCCCGAAAAAATTTCGGCGCTTTCAAAAGTGAAATCCTCTGAGCCATAGCGAGCATCCCGGCCAATAACTACCGATGATAAGCCATGATTTTTCATGTAAACCGCTAAGCCAGCGGCGGCTCGACTAACGACGGCGCGATTCATACAAGATGGTCCAGGTCCCATGGGACCACGCAAACCCGCGGTGCCGAATTGAAGAAAGCCAGAAAATGATTGTTTTAGTTGAACTTCATTTTCTTCGGCAAGCCAGAGGCGAAGTTGCGCGGCGGTAATTGGATCTGGATCTAGAGCAATCCATTCTTCGACTTCGGCGCGGAGTTGGTCATCAATCACAGTTGTGGCAGCACCTTCCCGAGTAGTTCACCCATTCGGCCAGCTGCCGCCTTTCCTGCGGCAATAACTTCCTCATGGCTTAATTTTTCGCCAGTAACCCCAGCGGCGGCATTGGTTACTAATGAGATTCCGAGAACTTCAGCGCCAAGCGCGTGAGCGGCGATCGCTTCTGGAACCGTTGACATGCCAACCAAATCGGCACCCATGGTTCGCATCATTGAAATTTCTGCGGGAGTTTCATATGCCGGGCCGCGCCAATGGACGTAGACACCTTCAGAGAGTGAGGGGTCTTCCTTTTTTACGATTGCCCTGATCCGCTTGCTGTAAAGATCAGTCACATCGACGAAATCTGCGCCAATCAATGGGCTTACCCCAGTCAGCGAAATATGATCGCGAATCAGTACCGGCTGACCCACGGTGTAGCCGCGATTAATTCCACCGCAGGCATTTGTAAGAACTACTACTTTGCATCCGGCTTTCACTGCTGTTCGAACTCCATGTACAACAGGCTCAATCCCTTTACCTTCATAAAGATGAGTTCGACCCAGGAAGACCAAAGCATGGATTGGGCCATCGGGACCAATCAAATCATAAGAACGAATTACGCCGCCGTGGCCGACAACTGTTGGTGGCAAAAATCCGGGGACATCAGTGGCGGGGAATTCGTGGGTGGGAGTGCCTAAGGAATCGGCAGCTGAAATCCAACCGGACCCCATCACCAAGGCAACATGGTGAGCGTCCTTACCGGTCAGTTCTGAAATTTTCTTAGCTGCCAGCGCGGCCGTACCCAGCGGATCCGAATATAAATCACTCATATGCGAAACTTATCGGAAGGTTCCGCTAATCGTTAGTGGGATGGGAGCGGAGCGCTTCAAGGTAGTCATCTGGAGCACCAGCGGCAATCGCCGAATCGACCATAATTTTGAGGTAGCGCTGACTTGGATAACCACCTTCAAAGCCATTTAGAACATAGATAAAGGATAAAGGTGAGCCATCTAGGGTTTGTACCCGAAGGCGGATCTTTCGGTAGAGATCGGCGGCAATGCCCTCCCACTGATCAAGGGAGCTTTCATCGAAATCCGTTAATTCGTAGAGCGAGACAAAGACGTGGGAGCCGGGTGATTCAACAATTGTGGCAACGGAGCCTTCCCAACCGATATCTTCACCGCCAAATGTTAGGCGCCAGCCTTCAATCCAACCCGTTCCGCGGTGTGGGGAGTGCGGAGCGCGCTCGAGCATTTGCCTTGGATCCATATTTGATCCGTATGCTGCGTAGAGCGCCATGAGCAGGAGTTTAGTTAATTAATCCTCGATAACACAGAGAATTGAACCACTTGCAACGGTCTGTCCGACGCCGACGTGGAGCTTGGCGACAGTTCCGGCCTTGTGGGCGATCAGCGGCTGCTCCATCTTCATGGCTTCCAGCACCACGATCAAATCGCCAACTTCAACCCGATCGCCATTAGATTTAACGATTTTTACGACCGTACCTTGCATCGGACTCTCGAGTGAGTCACCGGCGATCTTCCCAACTCCACTGGGCTTGACCCGGTGGCGCTTATGTAGGGGTTCTGGAGTGTGCATCAAAACTTCAAAGCGATGACCATCGACTTCTGCGATGATTTTTTGTGAAGCTGCCTTTGAGTCCGCAACACCCTGTTTGAAAGAGAAGGGCTCGATCTGATTATCGAATTCATTTTCAATGTAGCTGGTGTAAACCTTAAATTCGTCGGTGAAATTTGGATCATTGACAATCGCCTTATGAAAAGGAAGCGCCGTGGCTAAGCCACCGATGTGAAATTCTTTTAGTGCTCTGCGTGCCCGCGCTATCGCTTCATCGCGAGTCGCAGCAGTAACAATTAATTTCGCTAATAGCGAGTCAAAGTGGGAACCGATCGTGTGGCCATGATCAAAGCCAGCGTCAATTCTCACTCCTGGACCATCAGGAACTTCCCACTTGGTGATTGTTCCAAGTGAAGGCAGAAAGCCTTTACCGGGATCTTCGCCATTGATTCGAAATTCAATACTGTGACCTCGAATTACGGGATCGACTGGGTTTATTTTCTCACCAGCGGCAATTCGGAATTGTTCTCGAACTAGGTCAAGGCCAGTAACTTCTTCACTGACGGGATGTTCTACTTGCAGTCGGGTATTAACCTCTAAGAAGGAGATAGTTCCATCCGCGCCGATTAAGAATTCACAAGTACCCGCGCCAACGTAGCCCGCCTTCTTCATGATTGCCTTGCTGGAGGAATACAACTGATCAATCTGAGCCTGTGTCAGGAATGGCGCCGGGGCTTCTTCAACTAATTTTTGGTGTCGTCGCTGTAATGAGCAGTCGCGCGTACTGACAACCACAGCCGTGCCGAACGAATCGACTAGTACTTGGGTTTCAACATGTCGAGGCTTATCTAAATATCGCTCGACGAAACATTCACCACGGCCAAAACCAGCGATGGCCTCTCGAACTGCTGATGCATAAAGTTCTGGAATCTCTTCTAAGTTACGTGCAACCTTTAGCCCGCGACCGCCACCACCGTGAGCCGCTTTAATTGCAACCGGAAGTCCATGCTCTTGGGCAAAGGCGATAATTTCTTCTGGAGTGGTTACCGGGTCGATAGTTCCGGCGACCAATGGGGCGCCGACCTCGGCGGCAATTTTGCGCGCCGATACTTTATCGCCCAGCAAGCGAATAGCAGCTGGCGAAGGACCAATCCAAATTAAACCTGCTTCGATAACGCGATCGGCAAAATCGGCATTCTCGGAAAGAAAGCCATAACCAGGATGAACAGCTTCGGCGCCACTTCGCTTTGCAATTTCAATTATCTTATTTTGATCCAAATAACTGTCGGCAGCAGATAGTCCGTTGAGGGCATAAGCCTCGTCGGCGGTCGCAACATGCAGAGAGGTTCGATCTTCATCGGAGTAAATAGCGATGCTCGTTATTCCGTGGTCGCGGCAGGCGCGGGCGACACGAACGGCAATCTCGCCGCGATTAGCGATCAGTACTGATTTCACGCTGGAACCACCATCTCTGCGATCTCGGACCACTGTAATCCTAGAGAGATTATTGCTCTTCGAAGTAGCGGCAAGGAGAGTCCGATGATCCCGCTGGGATCACCTTCAATTCTTTCAATAAAGGGTGCGCTTAAACCATCCAGTGTGAAGCCGCCAGCTACATGTAGTGGCTCGCCAGAGTCGGCGTAATTCTCGATCTCACGATCAGTCATATCGGCAAAATAAACTTTAGAGGTCGAAATATCGGAAACTTCTATCTCTTGCATATTGTCAATGATGCAGTGGCCGGTGTGGAGCAACCCCATCTTTCCGCGTAATAATTTAGAGCGGGCAATCGCATTCTCGCGCGTCTCCGGTTTACCTAATGATTGACCTTCAAATTCGAACGTAGAGTCACATCCGATTACGAGGTATTCCGGACCCACCAACTTTCGAACCGTGTGAGCTTTGAGGATTGCTAAGGCGACCACCATTTCAGCGGGCTTGAGTGAAGTCATTGCTGGATCTTCTTCATCAACGCCGCTGACGATGATCGTTGGATTAATTCCAACACTTTGGAGCAAGGATTTTCGAGATGCCGAAGCCGAGGCCAGGACTACCTGACGAAGTGGCTGAAAAGTCATTAGAAAGTTGGTCCCCACTTCCGAGGTAGTGGCTGGCGAATTTGAGATTTGCGCCAAAGACCAGCCGACTCGACCTTTTTTACAACAGGGGTTGGTAGCGCCTTCTCTAAAGCCGCTAACTCAGCTTCGGTCGGAGCGCCATTAACGATCGTGAATCGGCGCTCCATTAGAGGGGAATATTTCCATGTTTGCGTGGTGGCAGCGCAACACGCTTGTTTCGAAGCGCTCGAAGCGCCCGGGTAATTTGGTGACGAGTTTCTTGTGGCTCGATTACCGCATCAATAAATCCACGGTCGGCAGCAATATACGGATTAAGAAGCGTCTCTTCATAGTCATCAATTAGCTCTTTGCGAAGTGTTTCCGGCTCTGCGGAATCCGCTAAATCTTTTCGATAGAGAATATTTACCGCACCCTGGGCGCCCATGACGGCGATCTGACCGGTTGGCCAAGCCAAATTGATATCGGCTCCAAGATGTTTTGAACCCATAACGATGTAGGCACCACCGTAGGCCTTGCGAGTGATCACAGTGATAAGCGGTACTGAAGCTTCGCCGTACGCATAGAGCAATTTTGCTCCACGTCGAATGATGCCATTCCACTCTTGATCGGTGCCAGGTAAAAATCCAGGAACGTCAACCAAAGTAATAATTGGAATACCAAAGGCATCGCAAGTGCGCACAAAACGTGCCGCTTTTTCGCTGGCATCGATATCGAGAGTGCCGGCTAAAGCTTGAGGTTGATTTGCGACAATACCTACGGAACGACCTTCGATTCGGCCAAAGCCAACGATGATATTTGGAGCGAAGAGCGCGTGAACTTCGAGGAAGTCCGCTTCATCAAGAAGCGCTTCGATCAAAATCCTCATGTCATAAGGCTTATTGGGATTGTCTGGAATTAACGAATCTAGAGCGCGGTCAGCTGGCGCGATGTCATCGCTCTCGGTTGGTGGCAATAGTGGCGACTCATCCATATTGTTGCTTGGCAAGTAAGAGAGGAGTGCTTTCACATAATCGAGCGCATCATCTTCGCTTTCGGCCAGATAATGTGAAACGCCAGTTTTAGCATTATGGGTCTGCGCACCACCCAGGGCTTCCATTTCAACATCTTCACCGGTTACCGCTTTGATCACATCAGGACCGGTAATAAACATATGCGATGTTTCATTGACCATAATCACAAAATCGGTTACCGCGGGGGAGTAGACCGCCCCGCCAGCACTTGGTCCCATAATTACCGAAATTTGTGGGATGACACCAGAGGCTCGAACATTTCGCTTAAAGATTTCGCCGTACATACTTAATGAGGCAACGCCTTCCTGGATGCGCGCACCGCCAGAGTCATTAATTCCAACGAGTGGAATTCCGCTCTTCATCGCGAAGTCCATGACCTTAACAATTTTTTCACCAACGACTTCTCCGAGGCTGCCGCCGAAGACTAAGAAATCTTGGGAGTATATGGCGATTGAGCGACCATCTATCGTTGCATAGCCTGTAACAACACCGTCACCATAAGCGCGATTCTTTTCCATTCCAAAATTTGTAGAGCGATGGCGGGCAAAGGTATCCATCTCAACGAAGGAACCTGGATCAACTAATCTCTCGATGCGCTCTCGTGCCGTTAGTTTTCCCTTGGCGTGCCGCTTTTCAATGGCGCTCTCAGATGCGCTGTTTATCGCCTCAAGGCGACGTCGACGCAAATCTGCATTCTTTCCGGCTGTTGTACGCATATCATCAGTCACAGTCCTACCGTACTAGTGATGAGGCTCTAGGTGAAACGTCCCGCCCTTGATCAGCAGCAGATATCTCAAGGACTCGCTGACAGTTACTGGCGAGTAAGCGTTCATGATGAAGTGACCTCCACGCAATTGTTATTGCGAAAATCAAATCCCGTGCCAGGAGTAGTAATAGTCGCGGAATATCAAAGCCAAGGTCGTGGTCGACTAGGCCGAAGTTTTGATTCCAAAAGTGGTTCTGGTCTCTTGTTTTCGGCGTATGTAAGACCAAGTCTTGAAGATGCGAAATGGGGTCTGCTGCCGTTACTGGTGGGTACGACGATTGCACAAGTGCTAAATAAACTTACTAATTCAAATCATTACTTAACCAAGTGGCCCAATGATGTCGTTGCACCCGAGGGAAAGGTCTGTGGGGTCCTTTGCGAATATTCGGATAATGGCGTGCTAGTTGGGATTGGAATAAATGTAACTACTGAAATAGCTGAATTGCCGGTGCCTACCGCTTCATCAATTATTTTGGCATCTGAAATGGAATTGGATCGTAATGAATTGCTCATTTCCCTTCTCACCGCTCTAGCGATGAATATCGCAGCTTGGGAAGCTGGCGCCGATATTTTGGCGGACTACCTAATGCTTAGCTCAACCATTAACCAAGAAGTTGAAGTAACTTTGCCTGGCAGTCGTACTTTACGATCGGAGGCGATTGGCATTTCTGCCGATGGCGGTCTTATTTTAGCCTCGGGCGAGACAGTTACCGTTGGTGATGTGCTGCATCTTCGCAACCAAGTGAAGTAGCCTTTAGCAGTGTCCTTTCCTAAAGTTGGCGTAATTGGTGCTGGACAACTCGCCCGCATGCTTGCAGTTCCTGCCAATTACTTAGGAATTGAATTTGAGGTATTGGCCCAGAGCGCAACTGATTCAGCGGCCCAAATCTGTAATTTCGTAATAGGTGATTACAAAAATAGTGAAGAAGTTGTTGCCTTTGCAAAGAGTTGTGATGTCGTAACCTTTGAACATGAACTGATTCCTCAGTCGGTTATTAAAGAGATTGAAAAGGCCGGGGTTAGGGTTTATCCAAGTTCGGAAAGTTTTATTTTTTCGCAGAATAAAATTGAAATGCGAAAGCGTTGTGAAGCGTTGGGATTGCCGAACCCCAAGTGGGAGATTCATACCGGCGAAAATCCCAGCTTGGAATTTCCCCTAATTGCAAAGTTGCCGATGGGCGGGTACGACGGTCGCGGAGTCTATGTTCTTTCAAATATCGAAGAACTGGAAAATCTTTACGCAACTATCAATTCACCGATCCTGCTCGAAGAGAAGTTGGAGTTCACCTACGAAATCTCAGTACTGGTGGCTCGCTCGCCTCATGGACAGGCGGCAACTTGGCCAGCCACGTTGACGGTTCAAACTGATGGAATCTGTACTTCAACTGTAACGCCAGTTCCTGATCTTTCGGAAGAACTCGCGATCCAAGCTCAAGCAATTGCGCTAGAGATTGCCGCCGGGATTTCATTGGTAGGAGTTATGGCTGTTGAAATGTTTTTGGTCGGCGATCATCTGGTGATAAATGAACTGGCACTCAGACCCCATAACTCTGGACATTGGAGTATTGAAGGCGCCATAACCAGTCAATTTGAGCAACATTTGCGCGCCATTTTGGATTTACCGTTAGGCAGCACTGCCATGGTCGCCGAATACGCCGTAATGGGAAACCTGCTTGGTGGGGAGAAAACCGATATGTATCGCCCCTACCTGCACCTGATGGCCCGGAGCCCCGAACTGCATTTTCATCAATATGGCAAGGAAGTACGCCCGGGAAGAAAGATTGGCCACGTTACCGCGATTGGCGGCGATCTCCTAGAATTACGGAACGAGATAGCGCACGCAATCGACTACATGAGTGGGGCGATCGATGAGTAGCCAAGTAGCAATTGTTATGGGATCTGATTCCGATTGGCCAACAATGCAAGAGGCCGCCGATGTCTTGGATGAATGTGGCATCGAATTTGATATTGATGTCGTAAGTGCGCATCGCACTCCCCAAGAAATGTTGGATTTCGCGAAAGCAGCCAAAGCAAATGGAATCAAAGTGATTATTGCAGGTGCCGGCGGCGCCGCACATTTGCCAGGAATGATTGCCGCGGCAACGACGCTTCCGGTTATTGGCGTGCCAGTTGCACTTAAGTATTTAGATGGGATGGATTCGCTACTTTCGATTGTTCAAATGCCAGCAGGAGTTCCAGTAGCAACTGTCGGTGTTGGCAATGCCAAAAATGCCGGACTATTGGCGGCGCGAATACTCGGCGTCAGTGATTCAGTTGTCGCGACGAAGGTCGGCGAATTAATGGAGAAGGCACGGCAGGAATCTTTGGAAAAAGGGAAGAATTTAAAAAGCAAACGCAATCAAAAGCCGGGCTTTAATTAATTGCTTTTCTTCCTAGCGCCCGGAACTTCCAACCGGCGCGGATCCATAGATCTCGATCCAGTGCATTTCGGCCATCAATTATTATTGGCCGTTTAACCAAACCGATAAGTTTTACGGGATCTAGTTCGCGGTATATTTTCCACTCCGTTAGATGCAAAATTAGATCCGCTTCAGCGATGCACTCTTCAATTTCTTTGGCGTACTTCAAGGCCGGAAACCGAAGTTGAGCGCTCGTTAGCGCCTTGGGATCATGAACTGTTACCGCCGCCCCAGCCGCCTGAAGTTGCGAAGCAATATCTAAAGCGGGCGAGTCGCGAACATCGTCACTATCTGGTTTAAATGCCGCACCAAGAATTGCAATCTTGTAACCAATGAGATTTTCTTCGAGTTCGGCTCGAACTAAATCAATCACGCGAGTACGAGCCCGCAAATTAATAGCATCGATCTCGCGAAGGAATTCAAGCGACTGGTCAGCGCCCAACTCTTGAGCCCGCGCCATGAAGGAGCGAATATCTTTTGGCAGGCAACCGCCACCAAAACCAATTCCGGCTTGCAAAAATCGGCTGCCGATTCTTGGGTCATAACCAATTGCCTTGGCCAAAACGGTTACATCGCCGCCGGCGGCTTCACAAACTTCCGCCATCGCATTTATAAATGAAATCTTGGTGGCTAGAAATGAATTCGCCGCACCTTTAACTAATTCGGCGGTGGGAAGATCAGCTCTAATCCAAGGAACTTCTTGGGCTAAATTCTGGGCATAAACTTCTTTTAAAATTACTTCGGCCTGATCGTTAGTGACACCAACTACCAACCGATTTGGGTGGAGGGTATCTTCAACCGCAAATCCTTCTCGCAGAAATTCTGGATTCCAAGCCAGGTCTAATAGCGGATTGATCTCTTGCAATCTTGCCAGGAGTCGCTCGGCGGTTCCCACCGGAACCGTGGATTTACCAACCACTAGTGAGCCGCTCTTGATCACGGGGGCAAGGTTGTCGATGGCGGTATCGACATAAGATAAATCAGCCGCCAGGCTCTCAGCCTGCTGCGGTGTGCCGACGCAAATAAAGTGAACATCGGCCGCAGCGGCCGATGTGATGGAATCTGAGAATGTCAGTCGACCACTAGCTAGTTCGGAAACCAGCAGTTCCTGCAACCCCGGCTCATAAAAAGGGAGCTCACCGGCCCTGAGCGCGCGGATTTTCGATGGGTCGATATCGATGCCAACCACTTCGAAGCCCATAGAACTCATGCAAGCGGCGTGCGTCACACCAAGGTACCCAGTACCAATTACGGAAATTTTCAGCGTCATTAGCCCGATAGTAGCGTCCGAAAACGGTACCGTGGGAACTCTATGAGTGACGAAACCATTAACACTTCTGCCTCGGAGGCATTTGCCTATCCTGGGGTATCAGTCGTTCTGCCAATTTTAAATGAAGAGCGAGATTTGGCCGAAGCGGTCACGGCAATTTTGGCCCAGCGTTATCCCGGTCATTTTGAGGTCATCTTGGCAATCGGTCCTTCTAACGATCGAACTCATGAGATTGCGGCTGAACTGGCGGCCCGGGATTCTCGAATACTTTTAGTGGAAAATCCAACAGGTCGCACCGCTAACGGATTGAATTTAGCAATCGAAGCGGCAAACTTTCCCATAATTTGCCGAATCGATGGTCATGCCGAAATCTCGCAAACTTATGTGCAGGAGGCGGTCTTACTGTTGGCAAAGACTGGCGCGGTCAATGTCGGAGGCGTTATGGCGGCCGAAGGTAAGAACCACTTCGAGCGAGCGGTAGCAACGGCAATGCGCTCGCCTTTGGGTGTCGGCGCTGCGCGCTTTCATGTTGGTGGCAGCGCCGGCGCTGCAGACACGGTCTATTTAGGCACTTTTGACAAGAAGGCATTGCTCGCTGCGGGTGGCTATGACGAACGTTTTACCAGAGCCCAAGATTGGGAGTTAAATTTTAGACTCCGCCAGGCTGGCGGAACTATCTGGTTTGATCCCAGCTTGATCGTTCGATATCGGCCGCGTTCTTCGATCAAAGCGCTAAGCAAACAATATTTCGAATATGGTCGCTGGCGTCGCGCCGTTGCCAGAAGTCACAAGGGGACGATCAATTATCGTTACTTGGCGCCGCCGATTGCGCTTCTTGGTCTAATCGTTTCAATTTTGGCGGGAAGTTTTATTAGCCCGATTTTCTTTCTTCCGGCTGCGGGCTATCTGCTATTGATTCTCATCGGCGCCATCATCATTGGAAATTCAATTGCTGAAAAGTTAATCCTTCCAACTGTCTTAACAACGATGCATATGTCATGGGGGTTGGGTTTCTTGACCTCGCCTAGCGGTCTTATCCCCGAAGAGCAGTAGATAAAATGCGAAGAGTTCTGGCGTTAACTATCACCCTCCTCTTCTTCGGGAGTTCGCTAGCGATAGGCGATGATGTAGTACCTGCCAATTTTGTTATATCAGGTTCTGGTTACGGCCACGGTGTTGGTCTAAGCCAGATGGGTGCCCGCGGCCAGGCGCTGGCAGGTAAATCCGCTACCGAGATTCTTTCCTACTACTTTCCCGGCGCCACGGTTGCGGCAGTTGATGACAGCGGGCTGATTCGGGTCAATGTCGGACACCAGCTTAAATCGGCGACCATCAGTATTGATAAAGCGATCAATAAAGATTCCAGTTTTCAATTAATTGCCGGTAGCGCAACCCAAGGAACACCAATTCCATTTGCGACTGCGCCATCTGTTGGGGTTTATGACCAGCGGGCTTCGTTAAAGTTTTCGATAGTTGGAAAGCAGGTAAAGGCAACTCTCGCCGGAGTTGGAATCGCTTCGCCAATAATTACCATGGGCGATATTTTTACCGTTCGTTGGCCCGGCACAGATTCCTTTGATGGACCACCATCGGGCATTGTGATTTCAGGCGTAGCTAGCGGGATTCGGTTGCGCTACGGCCAAGTCCGCGTGAGCGCAGTAGCGGTGACGGGCATTGGTTATCGACTGGAAATCTCAGACTCGTTGGCAGTGCACGATGAATACCTTTATGGCGTCAGTGAAGTTTCTTCATCGTGGCCGCTAGCGGCTTTGGAGTCTCAAGTGATCGCCTCTCGCACTTATGCGTTAGCTAGATTGGGAAAAATAAAGAAAGATTGCGATTGCCAAGTTTATAACACTAAATATGATCAAAACTATGTTGGGTATGCCAAAGAGGATGAAGCTCGATACGGAAAACTTTGGGTGAGCGCGGTTGATGAATCCACAGTTGACCCTACTCATTCCTTAGCAATTCTCTATAAGGGCAAACCAATCAATGTCTATTTCTTCTCGTCAAGCGGTGGCACGACGCAACGAAGTCTTGATGTCTGGGGCACGGCTTTTCCTTACTTAGTAAATGTTCCTGATCCGTGGAGCTTAGATTCTTCGCTAAATCCAAAATATGCGAACTGGTCTCGAACGATTACCCAATCAACAATGGCCGCAGCTTTTGGGCTACCAAATGTCACTAGATACCAAGTTACTTCTCGCACGGCTACTAATAGCGTTGTAGCTGTTAAAGGTTATTCGAGTGCTGGCACAACTAAGACTTTAAGTGTGAGCGATTTTAAAACGCGAATTAAATTGCCTTCATCTTGGTTTGATTTACAAACCCCAACCCCAACCCCAACCGCTAGTTAGTTGGAATGCAGAACGGAATTCAGCCCGCCCCAACTTCCCATCTTAGGAAGGGCTTCAATTCCACCTGTTTGAGAGTTTCGGCGAAAGAGTAAGTTATTGGCTCCCGAGAGATCTCTGGCTTTGACCGAACTGCCATCTGGCAGTGAAACTTTTGAACCAGCGGTTAAGTAAAGCCCCGATTCAACAACGCAATCATCGCCAAGTGAGATCCCCAATCCCGAATTGGCACCGAGCAAGGATCGTTCCCCAATTGAGATTACCGTCGTACCGCCACCACTCAAGGTTCCCATAATCGAGGCGCCACCGCCGATATCGCTGCCATCGCCAACAATAACTCCGGCGCTGATTCGACCTTCGACCATTGATTTGCCCATGGTTCCGGCATTGAAATTTACAAAGCCTTCATGCATAACAGTTGTGCCAGAAGCGAGATATGCGCCTAAGCGCACTCGGTCCGCATCGGCAATTCGAACTCCGCTCGGAATTACATAGTCAACCATCCGTGGAAATTTATCGACCGAAAAAATCGTGAGTTGGCCAAGCTTCTGGCGTAGTCGTGGTGCTACTTCGCCGAATGTACTGAGCAGACAAGGACCAGCAGAGGTCCAAGCCACATTATTTAATATCCCAAAAATTCCGGATAAATCCAAGCCATGCGGTACAACAAATCGATGGGAGAGCAAATGAAGACGCAGATAGGCATCGGGAACTGATTGTGGCGATGCGCTCAAATCAATCTCAATTGCCACTAGTTCTTTTGTAACTTCTCGAGCCGAATCTGGACTTAAGAATTCACCTAGATTAGGCGCACTCTGATCTGCCAATTGGCCAAGGCCTAATTCGAAAAAATAGGTATCGAGAATCGAGCCATCTGCTGCGACGGTGGCAACCCCAAATCCAAATGCTTGCGTCATGCGCCAACGCTACCAAAGTCTCTAGAATGGCGGATATGACTACCAAACCTCGGATAGCGGTTTATTGCGCATCATCACCGACGCTCGATCAGAAATATTTGGATCTGGCTTATGAATTAGGCGTAGCAATTGCCAAGGCCGGCTTTGATTTAGTTTGGGGTGGTGGCAAGACCTCAATGATGGGAGCGGTGGCTCAAGGCGCTCGCAAAAATGGAGCTGCGACTTTCGGCGTTATTCCCGAGAAATTGATTTCGGTCGAATTCGCTGATGAAGATTCTTCGGAACTTTTGGTCGTTAGCGACATGAGAGCACGCAAAGGCGAGATCGAAGCGATGAGCGCTGCCTTTATCGCACTGCCTGGTGGTATCGGGACGTTAGAAGAGTTCTTTGAAATTTGGGTTGGACGTTACCTTGGTTTTCACTCGAAGCCGGTCGTTGTTTGCGATCCATTTGATGTCTACACACCTTTAAGGGCTTCACTAGTGCATCTTCAAGATTTGGGTTTTATGAAGCCCGGCCAGAACGAGCTTGTTGCATGGTGTACCGATGTAGCTGCGGCGGTGGCAGCTTGTTCGCCAGAAGGTTCAAATTGAAATTTCGTAACAATGAATTTAACGTGACGCTCGAATTCAAATCTCCAGATCGTGAGTTGGAAGTTGCTCAAGTATGGGATCGCTTGGTTGATTGGGAGGGCCAATCCGATTGGATGTTCCAAACAAAAGTCTGGAGCGATTTGAGCGGCGAGCACGAGAATGGCGTCGGCATCAAGATCTGGGCGCTGACTGGATTGTTTGCAAAAAAATTCCCCAGTGCGAAGTTGGGGTTATTAGACGAAATGGTCGTAACCAAATGGCAGCCGCCGCTATTTTGCGAGGTCGACCACGTAGGTCGGATTGTCAAAGGGCTGGGCACATTTAGGCTGGAACCGATCGAAGGCGGCATTCGCTTTCACTGGTTTGAGCGAATTGCGGCACCTTGGCCCCTTTTGCTCTTGGTTCGGCCAGGGATCTTAGCTGGGGTGCATATTTCACTCCGACGCCTTCGTCGGCTGGTTTTAACGACAAATAATTGAGGCTTTTTTCTCAGCCCTGACTAGTAATCTGCCCTCTGTGGCAGAAAAATCCCTCTCCGAGCTCATTGCGAGCCTGCCAGAGGAGGAGCGCATCATCCTCTCTCTCCACTACTTAAAAGGTCACGACGCATTGGCGATCGCCAATCTCCTTGGCGTGCCAGAACGAGCGGTACTTTCATTGATCACAATCGCCAAAACCCGACTGATATCAGCCTTAGACCCTAATAGTTAAGCCTGAGCAGCCGATTTCCCACCCACCCCATGGATGCGAGATACTTCTCCTCTGCAATCTAATGGCGAGGCTTAGTCGCCCAGACGAGATCAAGGGAGTCGAAACATGGCAGCCATGAAACCACGTACTGGCGATGGACCGATGGAAGTAACCAAGGAAGCTAGAAGTTTGGTTATGCGAATTCCGCTCGAAGGCGGGGGCCGTTTAGTCGTTGAACTCAATGTCGAAGAGGCAACAAATTTGGGAAATGCCCTTCAGGCTGCAGTAGCCCTGGTAAAGAAGTAGTAACTTCCCAGCCCCAATAGGGCACATGGCAGCGTTAGAAATATGGCGATTATCGCGGCTTGTTGATCGGCACCGGTCAAACTTAATTCGGCAAAAAGTAGTGAAACTGAGAAACCTAGCGTTCCAAGCCCGCCAGCGAGCCAAAGTGCTGATTTTGAAAGTTGGAGCTCAACTTTAAATAATTTCGCCACGATCCGAGCTCCGAGCGCGATTCCTAACGGTTTGCCTAACAATCTGGCTATGACCAAGAGTGTGATCAACTTTCCAAGCTGCGTATTTGCTGGCCAATTCAATTCGATCGCAAGTGCCGAGAAAAGAAATAATGGAATTGCCACGAAACTGGAAATCGGCTCCCAGAATCGCAGAGCCCGGTTAATCCTTTTTTTCGCGGTGGCGACCCCCAACATCACCCCATAGACAGTCGGATGAATCCCTGAGGCGAGAAAGAATCCCCAGCCAATAAGCGCGGGAATAATTGCAATTGCGCCAAAGCGGTTTAATCGTTGAGCGCTCCAGGCCAACCCGATTGAAATTAGCGCCAATAGAAAAGGAAGTACTGCAAAGTGGCGATGAAATTTGAGCGCAACTACGGCGATCGATCCAACATCATCGGCAATTGCCAGCACTAAAATAAAAATTCGAAGGCCGACGAAGCCTCGGCCTCCAATTAGAGTCAATACCGCGAGCGCAAAGGGCAGGTCGGTTGCCATAGGCACCCCCCAAGCAGCGGGATTCGCGCCAAAGATGTGGGCACCGAAAAAGTAAAGGAGGGCAGGAAGCGCCATGCCAAGTAGCGCGGCGCCAACCGGCGGAAGTAGCGCAGCTCTTTTCTTGCCACCCGATGCTAATTCTCGCCGCAACTCCAAACCCGCAACATAGAAAAAAATTACCAGTGGTCCAGCGGAGACCCATTCGCGAATCGTCATTCGTTGGCCGATTACCGCGAGCGAGTTATTAAAGAAATTGAGTTGATGCAACTGCGCCAAAAGTAAGCTTAAGAAGGCCACTGGCAGTAAAAAGGTCGCGGAGGTGCGCTCATTTTTCAGAAATCTCGCCACGCCACCTTTCGACTTCACAGAACTCTCCTTCATTGGTTAGCGTCAGCCATATGAATTACCGGCCCACGATCAAGCCATATCTAACACTGCTTCCAGTGGGTGCGTTGAACTATTCCACATTGAACAAGTACTGGCGGGGGATTGATGCGGTGGTTTTCGCGGTTGGCCAATCCGAATCTGGCCCTAAGCTTTTAAAGAGTGCAATTTTAACGGCGCTGGAAGCTCAGTTAGATCGAAAACTCTCCTCTGAGTTTGATTCTTGGCCAGAGTTCAGCGCAACGGCGGGGGAGATCATTGAGCTTCCCGTGAAGCAAGCGGCGAATTCTCTAACTCGAATCTATTTATTGGGAGTGGGTGCCGGTACCCGGGAAGAATTTCGTCGGTCTGGGGCGGCTTTTGGCAGAAGAGTTAAGAACTCTGGGAAAACCATCCTTGTATCAACTTTGAGCCAGCGGAAAAATCTGACCGTTGCAGAGGACGAGGCTGCCGTGGCGCATATGGTTGCCCTATCGCTCTCTAATTACGCGTGGACTTTGAAGACAACTTCGCAAGCAAAGCCCGTGTTATTTCTGGTGCCGCCAAATTTAACGGAGCAGATTGATTACGTGGAGACATTGGCCAGCGCCGTATGGCGGGCGCGGGATTTAATTCATACCCCATCAAATATTAAGAACCCAGCGTGGATAGCAACGCAAGCTAAATCTCAAATTGCGGCAACTAAAAGTAAGGATCTTTCAATCGAGGTGCTCAGCGGCAGTGCGCTCGCTGAATTCGGCGGCCTGATGGCGGTTGGCAATTCCTCCCCGAATCCTGGTCCTCGCTTTATAAAAGTTACATATTCACCAGCCGGTTCAAAAAATTGGCCGCATGTAGTTTTGGTGGGAAAAGGAATCACCTTTGATACCGGTGGCATCTCGCTAAAGCGGCCCTATGAATTGATGATCCCGATGAAGAGCGATATGGCTGGAGCTGCTGCCGTTCTATCTGTGGTCACTGCAATGCCCGATTTAAAACCAAAAGTGAGAGTGACGGCGCTATTAATGTGTGCCGAGAATTCGATATCCGCGACTTCGCAGCGTCCCTCTGATGTAATTACTCAATATGGTGGCACCACCGTGGAAATTATTGACACTGATGCTGAAGGTCGCTTGGTTTTGGCAGATGGCTTGGCCTATGCCAACCGCAACTTAAAACCCGATTATTTAATTGATATCGGTACGCTGACCGGTTCTGCCACTCTGGGGCTAGGTCGTCAGTACGCGGCAATGTATAGTCGAAATAATAAATTGGCGGCAATTTTGAGCGCTATCGGCGAGCGCATTGGCGATCGGGTTTGGCAGCTGCCTTTGGTAGCGGAATACCGCCCCGCTCTTCAGAGTGAAGTTGCAGACCTTAATCACACCGCCGATAAGAAACACTTTAGCGGTGGCTCTATTACGGGTGCGCTCTTCCTGGAATACTTCGCCGAGGAAAGTAACTGGGTTCACCTAGATATTGCAGGTACTGGCCGCTCCGATTCAGATGCTGGCGAAAATCCAAAAGGCGGAACGGGTTTCGGAGTTCGACTTTTGATTGATTGGATTGCAACGCTATGACGATCTCGCCACAAGGCACACCTCGAGGAGATATGTCGGCCTTTGCTGAGATCTATCCGCATGAAGATATTTTTATGCAGCAAGCAAGAAACAATGGCGCTGAAGTTGGGGCAATTGATCCAAGCCCGGCAGTTTGTGCGCTCCTAAAATTTATTACCTATTCGGTACGCGCAAAGTCGGTGGTAGAAATCGGAACCGGGTCGGGCGTGAGCGGCCTTTGGATCTTTCAAGGTTTACCAACGGATGGCACTTTCACCTCTATCGATACCGAGCGCGAGCACAGCGGTATTGCCCGGAAGGTTTTCGAAGAATCCGGTATTTCAGCGCAACGATTCCGGCTGATCACTGGAAACGTGATCGATGTAGTTGGAAAATTGGCCGATAAGAATTACGACCTTATGGTGGTTCGGCCAGCTCAAGATCTCTTTGATGTCGTCCAAGAAAGTTATCGATTGTTAAGCCCGCGAGGAACGTTGATAATCGATGAAGTTTTAAGCGGTGGGAAAGTGGCAGATCCGACCCAAAGAGATTTCGACTCCATCTCCAGGCGTGATGTTGTTCGTGCCATCAAGGAAGATCTTCGCTGGCATTCCAGCCTGCTCCCAGTTGGGGCAGGAGTCTTAGTCGCCACTAAGGTGGGCTAAAACCTGGGATTTTAAGCCACAATTTGGCGTTTTCTCATACCTTATTAGGCTTAACCTCTGAAGATTGTACTTTTAGCGTTACGTTAATTGTTGAATTAATGATTGAGGGAGAGAGATTGAGTACTGATCAGCCAAACCCCACCCCCACGCCCTCCTCTGAATTTCCTTGGTGGTCCTCGCCGCAGCCCAACCCCTCTAATTTCTTAGCGCCGTTGCCGCTATCGGTTCAAGAGGCAGCGTCGACTATCAAACCAAAGCGCGCCAGCATCGGGCTTGGCATTGCACTTTTAATGGCGCTGGTAGCCGGAGTTCTCGGTTCTGTAATAGGACGTTCAATTAGCCTCTCTTCAGGTACCAGCAATTTAGTCTCCCTGCACTCAAATATTGAGCGCCAACCTAATTCCATCGCTGGGATTGCAGCTCGGGTTTCACCTTCCGTAGTTTCAGTTTCGGTTCAAAGCTCAAGTGGTGGCGACACTGGCTCTGGCTTCTTTATTCAGAGCAATGGTTACATCCTTACAAACAACCATGTCATCGAAGCAGCCGTGACTGGCAATGGAACAATTTCGGTAAATCTGCAAGACGGTAAAAGTTATCCCGCTGCGATAATCGGGCGCGATGCCGCTTATGACTTAGCGGTTCTCAAAATCGAAGTAACAAATGCACCGGCGCTTTCATTGGGTAATAGCGATGATGTGCAGGTCGGAGATGCTGTGATCGCGATTGGATCGCCACTCGGATTATCTGGAACTGTTACATCAGGAATCATTAGCGCGAAAGATCGCGCCGTCACCGCTGGCTCCGGAACTGGTGAAAGCTCTTTCATCAATGCCATTCAAACCGATGCGGCGATTAATCCAGGTAACTCCGGTGGTCCGTTGGTCGATTCTGCCGGCGCTGTTATCGGCGTCAACTCGGCAATTGCTTCCCTGGGATCTTCATCATCGGGCCAAGCTGGCTCAATTGGTCTTGGTTTCGCGATTCCAATTAATCAAGCAAAGAAGACAGCCGACCAATTAATAAAGAGTGGCGTTGCCACCCATCCAATTATTGGGCTCTCTCTTGATAATTCCTTTACGGGGACTGGCGCAAAGGTAGCCAATACGGCTACGGCAATCTTGGCTGGCGGCCCTGCCGAGAAGGCTGGCATAAAGGCAGGGGATGTAATCGTTGCTTTCAATGGCAAAGCGATAACTAGTTCTGACCAGCTGATTGTCGCTATTAGATCTCAAAGCGTCGGAGATACCGTCACCTTGAAATATCTGCGTGCTGGAGTGGCTAAGACCGTCTCGCTCACGCTGATTGCCAAGCAATAGCTGATACGGGCTACGCTCTACCCATGTTTAATATCGGCGCTGAGAAGTTCTTGACGCTCGCAGTTTTGGCCATGATCTTGATTGGTCCAGACAAACTTCCGCACTTTGCCGTGGAAGCAGCAAAATTCTTGAAGAAATTGCGGACGCTCTCTCAAAGTGCCACTGCTGAACTTAGATCCAATCTCGGCCCTGGTTATGAAGATCTTCAAGTTACCGATTTAAATCCAAAGAAATTTATTCAAAAGCACCTGACTGATGTTATGGACGGGGTAGATCCAATGCCAGAAATTAATGAAATCAAAAGTGTGGCCAAGATCGACCCTGACCTGTTATGAGTCATGAAGCAACTATCGCGGCGGCGCGCTCGGCTTTAGCAACTGTTATTGACCCAGAACTCCATCGGCCACTGACCGAATTGGGGATGGTCGATACGGTCGAGTTCAGTAAAGGTCGCCTTTATGTAAAAATTCTTTTGACCATCTCTGGCTGCCCAATGCGGGATCGATTGCAGAAAGATGTCATGAGCGCCGTCTCAGTTATTCCAGAAGTTTCAGCGGTTGATTTGGAATTTGGCGTGATGAACGAAATCCAGCGCGACGCTGTAAAGAAATTGCTTCACGGGGGCCGCGAAAAATTTATTCCATTTGCTCAACCAGATTCCCTAACAAGAGTCTTGGGGATTGCATCTGGCAAAGGCGGCGTTGGTAAATCCTCGGTCACCGTGAACCTTGCTGTCGCCGCCGCCGCTCGCGGTCTAAAAGTTGGAATCTTAGATGCCGATGTTTACGGCCATTCCATTCCACGTTTGATGGGAATGTTGGGACAGCGCCCTACGGCAATCGATCAAACCTTTATTCCAGTTGAAAATTTTGGGGTGAAAGTTGTTTCGATGGAAATGTTTAAACCCGAGCGCGCCGATGCAATTGCATACCGCGGCCCACTGCTTCATCGCGTTTTGGAACAATTGCTTAGCGATGCCTATTGGGGCGACTTGGACCTGCTGCTTTTAGATTTGCCGCCAGGAACGGGGGATATTGCGATCTCGCTTGGACAGTTAATCCCAGCTTCGGAGATTGTTGTTGTAACAACCCCTCAAGTGGCCGCCGCTGAGGTGGCTGAGCGTGCCGGCCGAATCGCCCACCAGATGAAGCAACACATCCTCGGCGTAATTGAAAATATGTCAGATACCCCATGCCCCCACTGCGGGGAATCAATTTCGATCTTTGGCTCCGGCGGCGGGGAGGAGACCTCAATTCGACTTTCAGCGTTGGTTGGTGCTCCAGTTCCGTTATTAGTGAAGATTCCCTTTGCCAGCGCGTTGCGCGAGGGCGGGGATAATGGGCTCCCAATCGTCTTAGGAGCACCGGATTCACCGGCAGCTGCAGCCTTCAATCAACTGCTCGATAAATTACTGGTACGGCCAAAATCTATAGTTGGCGTCCCGTTAACCCTTCACACCTAAGATTTAGCCATGAAACGGCCACCAGTCCCAGTACCCGGGATCAACAATGTGGCTAAGCGAATTGTGGGTCGACGCGACTCGGTTTTGGCGCGAAAAAATATTCGTGATTCATTGGTATCAGTCGCTGGCTTAATCGGTCGTCCGGTTCGTGATATTGAAGGAAAAGATATTGGTCGCTTGGTTGACGTGGTTGTTCGTCATGGCGAGGAGACTTACCCGCCGGTTTCTGGTTTGATCGTAAAAGTTGGGCAACGTAAGTCATTTATTAATGGGGCCCGAATTTCCATTTTAACTAAGGATGAAATTCGACTCTCTACAACCAAAATCAATTTAGAAGATTATCAACGTCGTGAAGGTGAGTCGCTTTTGGATGGCGATGTAATTGATCACCAAATCGTCGATGTCGATGGCTTGCGCGTTGTTCGATCCTCCGACCTTTATTTGGCACCATTCGATAAAGAGATTCGAGTTGTTGGCGTTGATATTTCATTCGTCTCATTTTTGCGTCGAATTTTCCCGGGTGCCATTCGTCGGCGACCAACCCCGGAGCATGTTGTTGATTGGGCATCGGTTGCATCGCTGGCCGATGGTCACGGCGTTGTTAGAACTTCAAATTCCAGAGCGGCACTTAGTCAGTTGCGCCCAGCCGATCTTGCTGACCTAATTGAAGATCTTGCTGGTCGTGAACAAGGCGCCTTGATCGAACTATTGGATCCAGAACTTGCAGCGGATGTGCTCGAAGAGATGGAAGAGGAAGAGCTACAAGGTTTAATCAGAGGCTTAACCTCCGAACGCTCGGCTGAACTACTTTCTCGAATGGAGCCTGATGAGAGCGCCGAAGTGCTTCGCGATCTCGATGAAGAACACCGCGAAAGTATTTTGCAGGTAATGGATGCGGTTGTCGCTAAGCAACTTCGTGAACTTGTTGCCTTCGACGAGACTCTAGCCGGTGGCATCATGACTACTCATATTTTGATTGTTAAAGAGGTCGATACCGTCGCACACGCTTTGAAACTCTTAGTTGATAACCGAGAACGCGACATCTCAGATGGTGTAGTTGTTGTGGATGCCAGGGGACGATTGGTAGATCACATCCAAGTTGTCGAGTTAGTAGCTGCTAAAGCCGGGGATTTGCTTTCGAGTTTGATTGGTCCGCCCTATCCAACTTCAATCAATCTAGATACACCGCTTGATGAAGTTGTTGAAGAATTCTCAAATAACCGCGGTTCTTCAGTAATTGTCGTTGATGCTAAGAATAAACCGGTTGGCAGAATTCTTGCCGATGACTTGGTCGACGCTTTGGCTTCACAAGTTGATCGTCGCAAATTTTCTCAAGGAAGTGGTGGGCTCTCGTGACCGAGGTAAAAAAGGCTGCGAAGAAGATTTCACCTTCGGCAGCCAGAACCATCACGCCACGCAAAATCCGAATAGCAGCGCTGTTATCGGTCATGGGACCCGGGGTGATAGCTGGGCTATCTGATGATGATCCAGCGGGTATCACTACTTATTCGGTATTGGGCGCCAAATATGGCTACCAGATGTTGTGGGTCTTGGTTATCTCAACCATTGCTCTAATTCTCTTTCAAGATTTGGGAGCCCGGATCGGCGTCGTGACGCGCCAAGGTTTGATTGGTCTGGTCCGACAGAAGTACGGCGCTCGATCCGGGGTACTGAGCGCAGTTGTTTTGATTTTGGCGAACATTGGAACAATGACCGCGGAATTTGCAGGCATTGCCGCCGCGGGTCAACTCTATGGTTACTCAAAATATGTAACGGTTCCGGCTGCGGCTTTGATTGTCTCGTTCCTAGTTCTTAAAGGTTCTTTCTCCAGAGTTGAAAAAGTATTTTTTGTCCTGTCGGCAGTCTTCTTTGCCTATGTTATTGCCGGCTTTCTAGCTCACCCCGATTGGGGCCAAGCCTTCCACGGCATGGTTGTGCCATCGATGCCATTCACCAAAGATGCGGTCTTTATCGCCACTGCAACTTTAGGAACAACTTTGGCGCCTTGGGGGCTCGCCTTCATTCAGTCTTACGCTGTTGATAAGCGATTAACTCGGGATGATTTGAAGTTGCTGCGAGTAGACGTTTGGACCGGCTCGCTCCTGACTGGCGTTATTGGTTTCTTCGTCATCGTCACTTGCGCCGCTACTTTAAATAAACAACACATAACGATCGTCGATGCTTCCGATGCTGCAGCTGCGTTAAAACCGCTTGCCGGCACCTTGGCGAAAGACCTATTCGCTATTGGGCTTGTTGGAGCTGCTTTATTGGCCGCTTCAATTTTGCCGCTTTCAACAGCCTATTCAGTTAGCGATTTAACGGGTCGGCCAGCGGCGCTGGATGATGGTCCAAAAGAGGCACCGCTTTTCTATGGCACCTTTGCGGCAATCACAGTTTTGAGCGCGCTACTTATCCTGATTCCGGGCGCTCCGCTGATTACTATTTTGGTTGTTAGCCAGATATTGAATGCTGCGCTATTACTTCCGTTATTGGTTTATATGTACGGCATTTCAAAAGATAAACGATTGATGGGTGAGTATTCCGCGACCAAAACCATGCTTTGGATCTATCGCGTAATTATTGCGATTGTTTTTGTATGCGTTGGCTGCATGCTCTGGTTTACCGTCCACTAAATGGCGATTGACGACCACACTGCTCTGCCCAAAGGCCGAGACTTACTGTTTCTATCGCTAGGCATCATCGGTATTGGCACATCTGGCCCAGTAATCGCATTGAGCACTATGGCCGTTCCAACTTTGATCTTTTGGCGAAACTTAGGTGGCGCATTAATAATGCTTCCAGCGGCATTTCGGCGCGCAGAATGGCGCACCGCTAGTCAAAAGCGAGCTTTAAAGTGGTCTGCGTTGGCTGGCCTCCTGTTGGCTCTTCATTTTCTCGGGTTTTTTATCGCAATGCGTTTTACCAGCGTTGCTGCGGGAACGGCCATAACTTCATTGCAGCCCGTCTTTGCGGCTATCTTTTTACGAATTAGAGGCGGCCATATCCCTCGTAGAGCTTGGTGGGGGATGCTGATCGCTTTCAGTTCGGTGTTATTGATAACCGGAATTGATTTAAGGATTTCATTTCGATCATTTCTAGGTGATCTTGCTGCACTTGTAGGTGCGGCTTTGGCAGCAGGCTATGTGTTGATCGGCTCCAAAGCGCAAAAGGAACTTTCGACCAGTACCTACACCAGTGTTTGTTACACCGCTTGCTCTCTATCGGTCTTGCCCGTGGTTTTTCTATCTGGGTATTCCTTCTTCAGTTTTCCGCTAAAACAATGGTTGCTCCTACTCGCACTGATATTTGGCGCTCAACTATTGGGACATACGATGTTTAATCTTTCGCTTAAGCGTGTCTCACCGGCTGTTGTCTCACTGATTACATTCTTCGAAGTGCCAGTAGGAGCGCTCTTGGCTTTCTGGTGGCTGGGGCAAAGCCCGGCAAAGGGAACCATACCTGGCATCATCGGGCTATTAATAGGCTGCGGGATCTTTGTGCTTCGCTCAAAAAGCGCTGAATAGCACAGTACCGATAGATTTAAGCCGTGATTGATCTACACACTCATTCCGCCATAAGTGATGGCACTGATGCGCCGGGTGCCCTAATTAATAAGGCATTAGCTAACGGAATTACCGTTTTAGCTTTGACGGACCACGACACAATTGCCGGTTGGGATGAGGCGCTCTCCTATTTGCGACCAAATCTCGATTTAGTTTTAGGTTCCGAAATCTCCTGTCAAACTCTTGATGGCATCAGCGTTCATATGCTCGGCTTATTGTTTGATCCGTTAGACCAGCAACTTCAGCAAACGTTGGCCCAAACCCGAGAAAATAGATACGGCCGAATGGAGCGAATAATTTCGCGACTTAATCAGGCTGGCTTTGAAATTTCGATGTCCGAAGTTCTCGCGCAACTTTCGGACGGTGCAACTTTGGGTCGGCCACACCTGGCGGATGCGCTAATTGAAAAAGGAATCGTTAAAAATCGTGAGGAAGCTTTTTCCGAGCTGCTACACAACCATTCGAAATATTATGTTTCACACTATTCCCCAACGCCCGAGGAGACGATTCGACAAATTAAGGCAGCGGGCGGGGTGGCAGTAATTGCTCACCCTTTTGCCTCGCTCCGCGGGCGAACTATCTCGTCGGAAACCTTCACCACTCTGGTAGCCGCCGGCCTAGATGGGATTGAAGTTGATCATCGAGATCACACCCAAGAGCAACGCGAATTATTGCGCGCCATTGCTATGGATTTTGACCTAGTTTCAACGGGTTCCAGCGATTACCACGGCAACGGTAAACTTAACCTGCTCGGAGAATTCACCACATCAATACCTCAATGGGAAAAGTTAGAATCCAGAGCACGAGAGCGAAGGGTCGTAAGGGTATGAGCAACATTGCAACGGTCTCGGCGGTCACTTTTGGAATCCAAGCTTTCGTCACTTTCTTTGTAATTTTAGATCCGCCTGGCGCTACGCCAATTTTTCTGGCACTGGTTTCTGGACATTCACCACGGCAACGGATCAAGATGGCGTGGCAAGGTGCGGGAGTCTCACTCCTGGTTATCGTAATTTTCGCACTCTTTGGAAAATTGATTCTGGATTATCTTCACATTTCAGTTAATGCCCTGCAGGGTGCGGGTGGGCTGCTGATGCTCTTAATTTCGCTAGAACTTTTAACCGGTAAAGATAGTTCGGGTACCACGCCCGAGAATGTGAATGTAGCTCTGGTTCCCCTAGGTACACCTCTACTTGCAGGTCCAGGTGCCATCGTTACCACCATTATTTATGTGCAGTACGCGCACACCGGCACTGCTAAGTTGGCGCTAGCTTTTGCCATTATTGGAGTGCATGTGGTCATCGGACTAACTTTGATGTTCTCGACCAAAATTCTTGGATTAATTCGAGATTCTGGCGTAACTTTGTTGGCGCGAATCGCCGGCTTACTTTTGGCTGCAATCGCCGTTGAGATGGTCGTTCAATCTATTAAGGGTTTCTTTAATTTATGAAAGCAGAACAATCACTTTTCGCTGCTGATTCAATTACCAGAAAGCTTCATTCGGATCCTGCAATGGCAGTGGGCGGAATCCGCGCCCTGCTTCAGCAAGCTCTGCACCCTGAGGCGATGGCGGGCGTTGCAAATAACTCAAATTTCCGCGAGGACACTTGGGGTCGGCTACGCAGGACGGGCGACTATGTAGCACTTTTGACCTTTGGACCGATTGTTCAAGCAGAATCAATGGCCGCCCGCGTGCGCGCGATTCACACCAAACTTGGACTCGATGATCCGCACTTACTTCTGTGGGTACATATGGCAATGGTCGACTCATTCTTGGATGTAGCAGTCCGCTCCGGTTTAGCGCTGGAGCCCGCAGAGAGAGATACCTACGTTCTCGAAATGCGCACTTTCGCGAATCTCGTTGGTATCAATTCCGATTCCGTTCCAACAACCGTTCGCGAAATGCAATCCTATTTCGCCGAGATTTCGCCGGAATTAGTTGCCAGTGAAGATGCTAAACGAGCGGCGATATTTTTGACCTTCCCACCCATGAGTAAGTCGCTGCGCTTTGGAACTCCTGCAGCGCCGGCTTGGACTTCCTTAGCTGCGCTGGCTACTGCGTCTCTGCCAGTTTGGGCTCGAAAACTTTACAATTTACCGAATCTGCCGGGCCACGAAGTTGCGACAAATATTGCCCTCAGGGCAACTCGTTCGACTTTGGGATTGATCCCCGAAAGCGTTTTTGCATGACGTTAGTAATCACAGTTGCCAACACTGCTGGCGGGGTTGGCAAAACGACGACCACTCATGCCCTGGCCGTGGCCTTTGCCGAATATGGGAACCGAACGCTATTGATCGATCTAGATGTTCGAGGTAGCGCAACCTATTTACTAGGCGTTGAAAATCCAAGAATCACTGCGATCGACGTTTTGCGCGGTAGCGCTCCCTTAAGCAGCGCCATCACAACAACGTCGGAGCGTTTCTATTTACTACCTAGTGATTCAAGATTGTCGCATTTAGATGAGAAAGAATCGGATTTGGCACAGATGGCGAAGCGGCTTCGCCGGGAGTTAGAACTCCAAGATTCACCTTTTGATTTCGTGATCATTGATTCCCCGTCCACCATCTCTAAAACGCTCTTGTTGAGCTTGAATTTGGCTGATTTTGCGATCGCGCCAACAACTTTAACGATGACCAGCGTAAGAGGAGTTTTACAAGTTTTAGAACTGGCGAAGACCACGAATTGGCTGGGTGCCCTCCCGATACTTACACATAGCGCCTCGAACCAATTGCTCGAACTCTTAGCGGATGAAATTGAGATTCTTTCACCGCATATCCCAAAATCAAATTTAGTATCGGATGCCGCTTTAGCTGGGAAATCAGTACTTAACAACGCAAAGAGCGGCTCGGTTGCTTTGGCCTACCGTGAACTTGCCTATTTTCTTCTGGAGCGCATTAACTCAAAGAGTTAAATCGTGGCAAAGCCAACTTTGCGATCGGCTGTTTCGCCAATTTCTACAAAAGAGATTTTATTGTGGGGGACAATAGTTTGTCGGCCCCGAACATCTACAACAATCAGTGAAGTACCTTGATTCAAACTCTCGGTAACTGATGCCAAAATCTTCTCCGGGGAAAGTTCACTTTCAATATTCAATTCTTGAGTGGAATCTGAGATTCCAATGCGAATTTCGGTGTGCGCTTGGACCGCTTTTTTTGTAGACATATTCTTAGTTTAATCGCGGCGCGGAATTCCCGCGAATTAACTACCAGATTTGGGGAAACCCGAGATTCCGCGCCAAAGCAGGTTTGAAACCAACTCACCTGCTACCTCACGGTTAATTTTGCCATCGCGTTCCAACCAATGGCGGGCGGCGGTTTGTGTGGTGCCGATTAGCCCCACGGCTAACATCATTGATGCTTCTTTCGCCAATCCGGTATCCAGGGAAATCACAGCGCTGACTGCGGCGGCACAGTCATAAGTCATTCGATTTAACCGTTCTCGAACTTGCGGTTCGACGCTCATATCGCTTTCAAAGAGCAACCGAAATGCTTCGCCTTCATCATTTATGAAATCAAAGTACGCATCAACTGTCGCCTTTACGCGGTCGCCATTGTCTGAGGTGGAGGCGATCGCCTTTTGCAGATCAAAGACCAGAGAATCGATATGTAGATCGAGCACCGCGAGGTATAGATCCAATTTCGAAGGAAAGTGCTGGTAGAGGACCGGCTTACTTACTTTGGCTCGATCGGCGATCTCATCCATTGCTGCTTGGTGGTAGCCAGCTGCGGTAAAGACCTCGAGCGCGGCGCTAAGTAATTGCGCCCGACGTTCATCGCGGGGCAGGCGCGGCTTATTTGGGTTTTCAATGCTCATCTGGGGAATGGTACGACCAAAACGCCCACCTTTCACATCCCTTTAGCCTGTAACCATGCCCGAAACCGCCTAATTCTGCTTTGGCTTTGCTCATCTGATCGATTTCCACGAAAATTAGGGCTTATCGCCCGCGAAGCAGAGAAGAGAAAAGTGTGTCGGCTCAGAAAGTAATTGATGGGAATTCGCGTCGCCTGCTCCTAGTTCACGCTCATCCTGATGATGAAACCATAAACAATGGCGCCACCATGGCCAAATATATTTCGGAGGGTGGCAAAGTAACTTTGGTTACCTGTACCCGAGGCGAAGAGGGTGAAGTCCTGGTAACAGAGTTGGCTGCATTAGCCAGCACACATGATGATCAACTAGGCGATCATCGGGTTGTCGAACTTGCCGAAGCGATGTCGATTCTCGGGGTGAGCGATCACCGCTTTCTTGGCCAACCGGATCGAAAATGGCGCGATAGCGGAATGATGGGGACCGAGCCAAATAATAGAAGCGATGTTTTTTGGCAGGCTAATTTGGATGATGCGGCTAGTTATTTGGTCACTTTAATTCGAGAAGAAAAACCACAGGTTCTTGTTACTTACGATGAGTTCGGGGGCTACGGTCACCCAGATCACATTCAAGCTCACCGTGTTGCGATGCGTGCTGCCGAGCTCGCGGCCGATTCCAACTTCGGCACCGGAGCCGCCTGGGAAATTGAAAAAATTTATTGGAACACCATGCCGCGCTCCGTCATTCAAGCAGGTATAGACAAGATGAAAGAGATTGGCTCCGATTTTTTCGGCGTCACAAGCGCTGATGATCTGCCATTTGCCAAGCCCGATGAACTTGTCACAACAGTTATCAATGGCAGTGCTTATGTAGCTGCCAAAATGGCGGCTATGAAGGCACACGCAACGCAGATCTCACTGGACGGTCCGTTCTTTGCGCTCTCTAATAATGTTGGGCTAGATGTTTGGGGACAAGAGTTCTACACCTTAGTTAAAGGCCAGGTTTCCGGAGAGCTAGATGAACAGGGTAGAGAGACCGATCTCTTCGCGGGCGTAACCTCAAATTAAACTACTCCGAACCCTTTCGGCAACGTTTGCCGGCATAGCGATCGGCTTCGCCGGAATAGCGCTGCACAATGCTTTTTCCCCTTATGGTCTAATCTTTTCGCTGCTTGAAACGGCCGTAGGAATTTGGCTGGTGGGAAGATTTTGGGAGTCGCGTTGGTTAAAAATAGCGGCCGGCATCGGATGGTTGGCGATAGTTTTCCGAGGCGGCGTTCACGGAACCAGTTTTGAATTGCTAATTATGGGTAATAACAATGGGAATATTTTTTTGCTCGGCGGAATAGTGCTCGTAATTATCGCTGCCGCTCGAAGGGTTTAAATAATCGCTTCCCACTCTTGACCGACCGCGGTGTCCCTAACGTGGATTCCAATTCTTGAGAGCTCATCGCGCAACTTATCGCTTAGGGCAAAATCCTTAGCGGCTCGGGCGGCAGAGCGCCGTTCAAGAAGGTCACTTTGATCAGTGGTCAAAGTGGTTTCAACCGGTTTTCGATTTAAATCTAAGCCCAGAATCTCATCAGCGGCCAAGAAGATTGAAGCCTTATCAGCGTTAGCAAAATTTTCATCCCGCTCTAACGATCGAAGTCGCTGAAGGGCTCGTGTCGTATCCAAATCATCTTCGGCATCCTGATAGATCAATTCAATTAATTCAGTTGCAGCGCTGGAAATTGGCGAATCAGCGGTTTCCCATTGGCTGATCTTGGTTCGCCATCGATTCAAAGTTGAGTTGGCAGCTGCAATTGATTCCCAAGAGAGATCCATCTGACTTCGATAACGATTTTCTAAGAAACAGAATCGAAGTGCAAGCTGATCGAACCCGCGTTCTGTTAGGTCCGAAAGTAAGACCACGTTGCCCGCGCTCTTGGACATTTTTCGGCCCTCGAAGAGCAGGTGTTCGCCATGCATCCAGTGGCTAACAGCCTCTTTGTTTCTCAAAATTGAATTCGATTGTGCCCGCTCATTCTCATGATGCGGGAATCTCAAGTCAATCCCGCCGATATGAAGGTCAATATGGTCATGCAAGAAGTGCAACGACATTGCACTGCACTCAATATGCCAACCCGGAAAGCCCAACCCCCAAGGAGACGGCCAGACCATTTCAGTCCTACTTCCGGCCGCCTTCCAAAGCGCCCAATCAGCATGGAATTTCTTGCCATCACTATCTTCCTGATATTCGTAGCGATGGCCAGGCTTTAGCGCGGATAGTTTGTTTCCACTCAGGGCGCCATATGAAAGAAAGGATTGAGCGGCAAAGTAAACGGTGTTATCACTCCCTACATACGCACAATCGAGTTCAATTAATTTCGCGATTAAATCCTGCATCAGGGCGATCGATTCGCTGGCTCGAGGATATTCCTGTGCCGGATTTATATTGAGCCGTGCTAAATCTCGGTGATAGCGATTTTCATATTCGATCGCAATTGCAAATGGATCAAGATTTTCTTTCTGCGCGGCACTCAACATTTTGTCTTCTGCAATGAAGTCATCGCTCATGTGGCCAACGTCAGTGATGTTTTGAACTAGATGACTTTTTATCCCCCGGATCTTTAAAGTTCTCACCACAAGGTCACTCAACAAAAAGGTTCGAAGATTTCCTACGTGTGCATCTCGGTAAACGGTTGGACCGCAACAGTAAATGCGCACAAGCCCACTCTGGCCGGGAGTTATCGTTTCAAGTTGCCGACTCATGGTGTCGTAAATTTGCAATCCAGCCATTCGAATCACCTTCTCCAGGTTCGATAGCGGTAATTGTGATGAACTCGGAAGCCCATTTTTTTATAGAGATCAATAGCGGGCAGATTACTGATATCCACTTGAAGTGCAATCTTTTCGCAACCGCTTTGGCTAACCAATTCTTTGATTACCGCCGCACCAAAACCGCGTCCGCGAAATTCTGGTTTAACAAAAATTCGGGTAAGGATTGCCCAGCCATCGGCTTCAGCCAACCTTCCGACGGCGACATCTTGGTCGGCCACTCGAAGCCCGACGTATTTGGCTGGGTACCGGCTCATGATCGGGCCAGCTCGGTCCTCACCTTGAACGCTTAGCCAAGCCGGAGTGGGAGCTGTGCCGATCCAAAACTCCAATGGTTCGTTCGAAAATTTAAGCTCCGCGCGATCGGCGATCATTACGTGGGCTTCAACCGTTAACTCCCACCCGCAATCGGCGAGATATTGGTCCAAAGCGCCAAAACCAGGAAGTGGCAGGTGAAAAGCGGGGAGGAGCCCGCGCTCCTTAAAGTAGGCAATCGCATGGGAGGTGGCCGCCTCGAGTCCGAAGAGCGGCTCGCCAAGCGGCGCCTTGCCGATTGGAAGAATGGAATTTGCTCTAAAGGTGAATCCTTCAGAGGTTCGGTAACGCCAACCACCGAAATCAACGCTCTCGGCCGCTGGCCAGGTGGCGGCCGCTGCCTCTTCTAATTCGGCGATTCGAAGGGAGAGCGGGGCACCAGTACCGGCGCTGTGGTTGATGGTCGGGATGATCTTCCAAATATGGATCTTTGCGGGGTCAAAATGGGCTAGTTCACCGCTGCGCTTACGTACGGCGGTTGTGGTTTCGAGGATGCCAAGAATGTCCCGATAACCGCCCTCTGGGTCGTGTAAGCGCACAGTGACCTTAGAGCCGATATCAGTCTGGGCTGGGAGGTTCATCGGCCACCTTGCCTTCCTGTGCGGAATTGGAAGAAAATGAGAGATCTAGCACCATTATAAAGTTGCGAACTTCGTGGCTCTATTCTGTACCCTTCCATCAAGTGCTAACCAGTTGAAAATGTCGAAGTAAGTGAAGGAGTAACGTGACTTACATAATTGCCGAACCTTGCGTTGACGTTAAGGACAAATCCTGTATCGAAGAGTGTCCCGTTGATTGCATTTATGAAGGCGCGCGAATGCTCTATATCCAACCCGATGAGTGCGTGGATTGTGGCGCCTGCGAGCCAGTCTGCCCCGTTGAGGCGATCTATTACGAAGATGATGTCCCGGCAGCTTGGAAAGAGTATGGCGCTGCCAACAGCGAATTTTTTGTCGAACTCGGTTCCCCTGGTGGTGCTGGCAAAGTTGGTTCAACTGGAACCGATCACGCCCTGATCTCTGCCTTGCCAATTAAAGCCGGCGAGTAGCAATCAAGCTTCCTGATTTCCCTTGGGATGCCTTGGCGCCCATCGGCGAAAAGGCTAGAAGCCATCCCGATGGCATTATCGACCTTTCCCAAGGGACACCAGTAGATCCAACGCCAGAATTTATTCAAAAAGAATTCGCCGCCGCTTCAAACGCGCCTGGCTATCCAGTGACTATCGGAACGCCAGAACTACGGGCAGCGATGCGAGTATGGGCTAGTCAAGTGCTTGGGGCTACGGGCGACTTTGATGTGCTGCCAACTATCGGCTCTAAAGAGTTGGTTGCATGGCTGCCAACAATCCTTCAATCAAAAGTGGTTCTCTACCCAGAAATTGCTTACCCCACATATTTAGTGGGTGCCATGATCGCCAGTGCCGAGGCGCTCGCAGTGGATATTGATGCGAAAGATTGGCCGGCGGCCCAATTAGCGTGGATTAACTCGCCTTCAAATCCAACTGGGCGGGTTCATTCGGAAGCGGAATTATCCGAGGTCATTGCCTACTCCCGCCGAACTGGAACGGTCATTGCAAGCGATGAGTGCTACATAAGTTTTCCAGATTCAAAATCTGCAACATCCATTTTAAAACTTGCTGCTGGCGATAATCAAAACTTGTTGGCTGTTCACTCATTATCAAAGCGATCAAATCTTGCCGGATACCGCGCCGGACTAATTGTGGGCGATCCCAGTTTGATCGCGAAAATTCGAGAACTCCGAAAGCATGCCGGAATGATGGTTCCGCTCCCAGTTCAACGAGCCATGGTTGTAGCGCTCGCGGATGAAACCCACGTAGCTCTTCAGGCCGAGCGTTATCGAGCACGCCGAGCGCTCTTGCAGCCAGTCTTGGAAGCGGCGGGATTCAAAGTCGAATACACCGAAGCCGGTTTGTACATCTGGTGCACTCGAGGCGAGAGCGATTGGGAATCGGTTTCATGGTTAGCGCAATTTGGGATCTTGGCGACACCGGGACATTTTTATGGCGCTAGCGGAAGTTCGCACATTCGAGTCGCACTAACCGCGACCGACGAAGCCATCAGAGCGGCAGCCCAGAGAATTAGTGAGCGCTGAAAAGATGAGCCTCTCCGCAATTCTTTTAGTAGGCGGCTTTGGAACCAGATTGCAGCCGTTAACTCTTAAGGTTCCGAAACCAATGTTGCTAGTTGCCGGAGTTCCATTTATTGAACATCAGATAGTTCGCGCCAGAGAGGCTGGGGTCTCAGAAATTGTCTTGGCGACTGCTTTTCTCGCCGAAGTATTCGAACCTTATTTCGGCGATGGTTCAAGCTTCGGAATCAGCGTTAAATATGCGGTTGAGAGCACTCCGCTCGGAACTGGGGGAGCGATCCTAAACGCCAGCAAATCGCTTACCGGGGAGGGACCGGTTGTGATATTTAATGGCGATGTATTAAGCGGTCACGATTTGGTGGGTCAAATTGATTTTCACCAAACCAACAAGGCCGACCTCACTCTATATTTAACGAGCGTAGTTGATGCCCGGCCGTTTGGTGCGGTAGAACTCGATGAAGAGCAGCGGGTAATTGCTTTTAATGAAAAAATGGAAAATCCGCCAACAAACATTATCAACGCCGGTTGTTATATTTTTAATCGGGATCTCTTTGATCAGATTCCGGCCAATAAAGTTGTTAGCGTGGAACGCGAAATTTTTCCCACTTTGGTTTCAACGAATTATGGCGTTTACGGCTTCATAGATAATTCATATTGGTTGGATATCGGCACTCCAGCCGCTCTTTTAAAAGCTTCACAAGACTTAGTTTTGGGCGAGATTTACTCATCGGCAGTTCCAGACCATGAATCTGGCTCATTAGTTCTCCCTGGCGCCATGGTTAGCCCGACCACCGCGCTAGTAAATGGGTGTGTCATTGGAGCCCGCTCCATTGTTGAATCCAATTGCGTAATTGATGGTTCGATAATTGGCAACGGTGCAATTATCGGCGATGGCTCCATATTGCGAAATTGTTTCGTCGCCGAAAATTTCAAAGTGCCAGCTGCGACTATGGCTGATTTCACTTACTTTGGTTTCTAATTCGTAAAATACTCGCCTAAAAGTGCAAATTTTGGCTCTCGTGGACTTGACTAACTGGAATAACACGCGTGTAATTCACCTATTAGAAGTTACCAAATCTGGTAGCCCGGCCCTTGAGGAGAATTCACGATGTCAGAAATTCGCCCCTTGACCATTGAAGGCGGACACCCTGGATCTGGTGGCATGGAGCCATCGTGGCAAGAGCATGCATTGTGCGCCCAAACCGATCCGGAAGCTTTTTTTCCAGAAAAGGGTGGTTCCACTCGTGAGGCAAAGCGGGTCTGTCTCTCGTGTGATGTTCGCTCCGAATGTTTGGAATATGCCTTGGCTCACGATGAACGCTTTGGCATCTGGGGTGGACTATCCGAGCGTGAGCGTCGCCGTTTAAAGCGCCGTACCGCTTAAATTAAGATCGCAATACCTATATAGACTTTCAGCGTTCTATCCGCCGCCATAGGTCTGGCCGAAAACTTAGTTGGTGATCTAAATGAGCGACAAGTTTTTTGTAACAGCGATAGTCGTCGCTCACGATGGCGCTACCTGGATTCCAGATGTGATTGCTGCTCTCGCCAATCAAAGTAGGCCAGCGGATCGAATTCTTGCAGTAGACACTGGCTCAATCGACCAATCGGCAACTTTCCTTAAACGTTCCGGAATAAAAGTCCTATCGGTGGGTCGAGATGTAGGTTTCGGAAGCGCAATCGATCAAGCTCTCTTTGAGTATCCAGCCATCACTTCAATTAGCGGCGATGAAGCTGCATTAGAAGAGTGGCTGTGGTTCATTCATGATGATTGCGCCCCGGCGCATGATGCGCTGGAAAATTTATTGGAAGCGGTTGCCGATCGACCAAACGTAGCGATCGCTGGTCCAAAATTGCGAGGTTGGTATGACCGCAACCATCTGCTCGAAGTTGGCATAACAATTGCCGGCAACGGTGCCCGGTGGACCGGATTAGAACGACGCGAACAAGATCAAGGTCAACACGATGGCAATAATAATGAGGTGCTTTCAGTTAGCACTGCTGCGATGCTAGCTAAGCGTTCGGTCTTTGAAGATATCGGTGGCTTCGATCCAAATCTTGAACTCTTTCGCGATGATGTCGATCTAGGTTGGCGAACTCACGTCGCTGGTTTTTCCGCCATCTGTGTCACTTCTGCGCTCGCCTTCCATGCCGAAGCTGCAGCGAACGAGCGTCGTACTGTAGATGTTTCGGAAGCATTCCTTCACCGGCCGCTACTCCTCGATCGACGAAATGCAGCTTATGTGCTCTTGGCCAATTCTTCCTGGTGGATTTTGCCCTGGCTTGCCCTACAACTAGTTGTTTCTAGTGGTTTTCGGGCACTTGTTAATTTACTTGCGAAGTTGCCCGGTTATGCTGGCGATGAGCTAGCTGCCGTTGTTTTATTGCTCGTTAAGCCAGCCGATCTTATTCAAGGCCGACGGTTACGCCGTCACAATCGCATGATCTCCGCACGAGCGGTGACTCGTTTCATCCCGCCACGTTCGCAACAATTCCGCGCCACCTTTGAACGAATGAGTAATTTACTGCTGCACGACTTTAAGCCAAATTCAGATTTCGAAGAGCCACAAATCTCGCAAAGTTATTCAGATATTGGCTTGATCGAGGAAGGGTTTGATGATCCAGAGTTACTGGTATCTAAACCGCGACGAAGTTTACGGAACCTAAAGTCTCGCCCGTTGCTAGTCGCCATTGCGTTTATCGTGGTCATAACTGCCGTTGCTTCCCGATCCCGTTACGGAGCGATTTCTGGTGGCGCGCTTCCGGTCTCACCTCTAGGCGCTCGTGATTTGATTTCAAAATATTTTGAATCTTGGCATCTAGTTGGCTTAGGAAGCAGCGCATCGTCGCCGACTTGGCTAGCGCTGCTTGGTGTTGCTTCGGCAGTAACTCTGGGAAATTTTCCATTATTCATCTCGGTGTTTTTTTGGCTAGTGCCACCGCTTGCCTTCTTTATTGCCTATCGATCCATGAAGCGCCTTTCGATAAAACCTCGAACTGCGATTTTGGGTGGGGTTGTCTATGCACTTTCACCAGTGGTCTGGTCCAGCATCAATCAAGGCCGGATAGGAACCTTGGCGCTCATTCTTTTGGGACCTATTTTGATCTCTTTGGTCCCGCTTCGGATTGAAATAGCCGACAGCTCTTGGCGGAAAATTTATGCCACATCATTATTGGTTTCAGCGCTTGCTGCCTTCTCCGCCACATTCCTGCTGTTCTGGAGCCTGATCAACCTTTGGCTGATAATTGTTTCGGTAATCAAGGTCTGGAAATTGTCTAGCGATAGTGAGCTAAAAAGTTGGCTTTCAAAAATCATATTTTTATTCACCCCAACAGTTAAGCGCCGCTTGGCTTTCTTGATCTTGCCGTGGTTAGCAACTTTTCCTTGGTCGGCGATCATGTTGCTGCACCCAACTAGTTTCTTATTGGAGCCAGGCCTACCGCTTTCGAGCGCTACCCGTTGGTCGGTAATGCTTTTAAACCCTGGCGGACTCTCCGGAACTCCAATTTGGTTAGTTGCACCATCCCTACTTTTCATAATTATTGCTTTATTGACGCCGGTTCACCGCAACTGGGGTGCTGCTTCGGCGGGCTTGTTGGCCGCTGCTATTGCCCTCTCATCAGTAATTATTAGTGGCCACGGATCGAGCGCAAATGTGTGGGTTGGCCCGCTCTTAGTATTCGCGGAGTTCCTAGCTCTGATTCCGATTTTAAAAACCGCTGATGAATTAATTCCAAATCTGCGAGATTCAAGCTTTGGTTTCGGCCATATTGTTTCGGCGCTGGTAAGCGTAGTTACCATCATTTCGTTAGTCGGTTCAATTTTTTGGGTGGTATCCGCGGGCTCAAACTCCTTAGTAAAAAGCGGGCAAACCCAAGTGATCCCTGCCTTCGTTGCCTCATTAGCCGAAACCGATGCGAAACCAAAAACCTTAGTACTTCGGAAGAGTCACGGTTCGGTTCAATATTTTATTTCTCGCGGTTCGGATTTAGAACTGGGGGATCCAGACGTTGTCGTCGCTCCTTCAAACGAGGTGCAAAGTGCCATAGCAGACCTGGTTTCTGGTGCCGGCGCCACCACAAGTAAACTCATCGGTGAAGTTGGAATTCAGTATTTATTTATGCAAAACCCAATTGATCAAATTCTAGTTAGAACAATTGATGGACAAGGCGGCTTTACTCGAAGTTCAGCAACGAAAGACGGAATTATTTGGCGAGTAGTTGGCAGTTCAACTCGTCTTATTTTTACCAGTCTTCATGGAGATAAAGTTTCACTCGCTTCCAATGATGTGGGCGCTAACGTAAAAGTTCCCGGGACTGGAATAATTACTTTGGCGGAAAAATTTGATACAAAGTGGCACTTGCTCTTAAATGGCATGCCAGTTCCGGTGATCCAAAGTCCGAGCGGGTTGCCGACTTTTGCCGTTGTTTCATCGGGAGATGTATCCCTTTCTCATGATGGCACGTTGCGACGAGGTCTCCTTTCAATTCAATTTATCTCCCTTCTCGTCATAGGGGTGCTTGCCCTCCCAGCTGGTCGGCGCCGTAAAGAAGTTCCGATAGAGGAGCTGGTATGAGGAACTTTAAAGGGGTCGTTGCGGTACTCGGAATCGGTTTGGCGCTTGGAATTACTTATGTAACACCACATGTAGAGAAAGTTGCCGAGGTTAATCAGACCTTCCCACCCTCCGTCTGCCCAGGCCTGAGTACAAACGGAAGTACCTACGCGCACCTGCCCTCTTCAAAAATAAAGGTACGAAGTATCACCACCAAATCAATCAAATTCATAGCCGCGCGTGCCCGTGATTTTCACGTAATTGGTTCCGCCCTTTTAGTTTCGGGAAATCCGAGCACTTCGGTAACCACCAGCTCATTCACCGGCGATTGGTTTGGCTCGGCAATTTGTTCGGTCGGCGGCTCCGATCAGTGGTTTGTGGGTGGCTCTGCGGGCATAACAAGCACCTCGCGCCTCGATTTGGTTAACAGTGGTTTGAGCGATGCGATCGTTGAATTGACGATCTACACCTCAAAGCCGACCCCAATTAAATCGACCATCTCCGTTAAGGCCAATTCAGATAAAGCCATCTCGTTAGATGCACTAGCCCCGGGGGAGAGCTCGCTAGTTATTCACGCTTTAACCAGGTCGGGGCGAGTTTCCAGTTTTCTTTTTGACCAACAACATAAGGGGCTGAAATCGATCGGGATGGATTATGTAAATCCAATTCTCACTCCGAGCACAACCTTAGTAATCCCTGCCGTTACTAATTCTCCTGGTAAAAACAATTCGATCTCCCATTTCCTAAGGATTTTGGCACCGGGTAATTTGGATGCCTCATTGAAAGTGACGATCCACTCAGCGGAGGGAGATTTCACGCCCTTAGGCTTTGATCAACGGAGCCTTTCGCACGGCCGCGTCTTTGATCTGCTGCTTCCTTCCTTAGCCGAGAGCACGCCTTTTGCCCTTGAGCTGACTTCTGATCAACCAATAGTTGGTGCGCTCCGCAGCGCGTTGACTTCAACTTCTAACTCTGATTTTGCATGGGCAACTCCGGCACCGAGACTCGGCGTTATAACCATGAACTTGGGTGGAACGACTCCGACCTTTGTCTTCAGCGGCGAATCGATCCGAGTGGCAATCCGGTGGACGCTTCCTTCCGGGAAAGTGGGCACCGCGACCGCTGTTGGGTCGCAAGTTGCAACTTGGAAACCGATGACCGGAATTAACCAGGTGACTTTAACCTCCGAAGGTACCATCACTTCCGCTGGCTTGATCTTCCTAAACCCCAGCCCAGCAAATTTTGGTTTAAGTTACTTGCCAGTGATGGCCGGCTCTGAAATTGAGAGCGCAACCATGCCGGTAACCGATGCGCACGTGATCTCACGTGGCTAAATCCCCGCTTTTCAATCCACTAGGCAGTAATCTCTCAATATGAGGAGCATGCAACCACGAACTGGGCGAAGTTGCTCTCGGGCTGGCTGTCGAGCGCTCGCGGTTAAAACCCTTACCTATATTTATTCAGATTCCACGGCCGTGTTGGGACCTCTAGCTACCTTTGCCGAGCCACACGCTTACGATCTTTGTGATGAGCACAGTGAGCGAATGACCCTGCCCAAGGGTTGGACTGTCATCATGCCGGAGCCAGATGGGCAGGCTCAAGGGCCAAGCGATGATGATCTGATGGCAATTGCAGATGCGGTACGAGAGGCAGGAATTAGTCAAAATTCACCAATGGATGGTCAGCCCAAGAGTCAGGAAATAGGCCGACGCGGTCACTTGCGCGCGCTTCCATCCAATTAATCTTTAAAGCTTCCTTTTAACAATATTTTGAAATCCATATTTTCGCGATAGATTGCCGAAATGTTTACTGAAGCCGAACTTTCAGCGATTATTAAAGCCTATGACATCAGAGGTCTAGTCGATACTCAAATCACTCCCGACTTTGCTTTCGCCCTAGGTTCGGCCTTTGCAAGATTTCTTGAAGAAGAACGAGAACCAGCGACAATCGTGATCGGTGAAGATATGCGCCCTTCTTCGGCGCTACTGGCTACGGCATTTGCTGACGGTGTGAGCGCCCAAGGAATGGATGTAATTCGAATCGGGCTGGCCTCAACCGACATGCTCTATTTTGCCTCCGGTTCTCTAAATCTGCCAGGAGTTATGTTTACCGCCAGTCATAATCCAGCGGCGTATAACGGTATGAAACTTTGCAAGAGTGGCGCTCGTCCCATAGGTATGGAATCTGGCTTGGGAAGAATTCGCTCGCTGCTCATCGACGGTATGCCAATTTCAAATCGGCCCCCAGGAACCAGCAGTGAAAAAGAAATGTTGAGCGCATATGTTGATTTTCTGCTTTCGATTTTGCCGGCGCAAGGAGAAGGTTCACTTCGCTCGTTAAAAGTTGTGATCGATGCGGGTAACGGGATGGGCGGCTACACCGCGCCAGCAGTGATGGAAAAACTGAATGTTGAATTGATCCCAATGTATTTCGAACTAGATGGCACCTTTCCTAACCATGAGGCCAATCCGATCGAGCCAAAAAATTTACTCGACTTGCAGAAGAAAGTACGAAAAACCAAAGCCGATATTGGGTTAGCTTTCGATGGCGATGCTGATCGCTGTTTTTTGGTTGATGAAAATGGCGATTTGGTAAACCCATCTGCCCTCACTTGCCTGATCGCGGTCCGAGAACTAAAACGCAAACCTGGGGCAAATATTATTTACAACCTAATTTCTTCAAAATCAGTCCCAGAGGTTGTAGCAGAACACGGTGGCACTGCAATCAAATCGCGCGTGGGTCATTCATATATTAAGAAGATGATGGCAGAGACGGGCGCTATTTTTGGTGGTGAACATTCGGGCCATTTCTATTTTGCAGATTTTTGGCGTGCGGATTCCGGAATGCTGGCGGCCCTTTTTGCGCTAACCGAGCTGGCCGAGAGCGATCTCCCGCTATCGAAGCTCTTGCAGGAGTACAACCGCTATGTCGCCAGCGGGGAGTTAAATACCATCGTTGCCGATATACCAGCCGCGCTAGAACGGATTCGCCGGGAATATGGCCAGGTCAATCAGATCGATGAACTTGATGGACTTACGGTGACCGCTAAATCTTGGTGGTTCAACGTTAGAGCCTCTAATACTGAGCCACTTTTAAGGCTCAATGTTGAGGCTCAAACCCAAGAGTTGATGCGAGAGGTCAGAGATGGCGTACTTGCGGTAATCTCTTCCAGTCCACTGAATTAAATTGGAGTCCCGCGTGCCGTTAGAAACCACAAATTTTGATGTAGCAAACCCCGCTCTTGCCGCTGAAGGAAAGAAGCGAATTGAATGGGCTGAACGCAACATGCCAGTTTTGGCTCAGATCAAAGCCCGTTTTGAAAAGGAACAGCCATTTGTAGGTATCCGAATCGCTGCCTGCATGCATGTCACTACTGAGACGGCAAACTTGATGCGCGCTCTTAAAGCCGGTGGCGCTGAACTAGCACTTTGTGCTTCCAATCCATTGTCTACCCAAGATGACACTGCGGCAGCTTTAGTTTCCGAATTTGGCATCAATGTTTTCGCTCGAAATGCTGTGGATCGCGAGGGCTACTATCGTCATATAAATGCCGCCTTGGATATTAAGCCTCATTTGGTTTTTGACGACGGTTGCGACTTAGTAAACACTTTGCACACGACTCGTACCGAACTGATTGAAGGCATTATCGGCGGCTGCGAAGAGACAACCACTGGTGTCATTCGCTTGAATCAGATGACCAAAGATGGCGCCCTAAAGTTTCCAATGATTGCCGTCAACGACACCGACACCAAGCACATGTTCGACAATCGATTTGGCACTGGCCAGTCAACTCTTGATGCTATTTTCCGATCCACCAACTCATTAATCGCAGGCAAGATTTTTGTTGTTGCCGGATTTGGCTACTGCGGTAAAGGCGTTGCAGAACGCGCAAAAGGTTTAGGCGCCGATGTGATTGTTACTGAAATTGATCCGACCAAGGCGCTTGATGCAATGATGCAGGGCTATCGAGTCATGCCTATGACTCAAGCCGCAGCTTTGGGCGATTTCTTCGTAACAGTGACTGGCAACCGTGATGTTCTTCGCGAAGAGCATTTCCGCATTATGAAAGATGGCGCGATTTTGGCTAACGCTGGTCACTTCGACATCGAAATTGATGTTGCATGGCTTGAGCAGAACGCCGCGCAAAAGAATTCTAAAATTCGCCACCAGACTGATGAATACGCCCTAAAAGATGGCCGTCGAATTTTATTGCTCGCAGAAGGTCGCTTAGTAAACCTTGGCGCAGCTGAAGGCCACCCAGCCTCCGTTATGGATATGTCTTTCTCAGATCAAGCTCTTACCGCCGAGTGGCTATTGAAGATGGCTAGCCAACTGAGCGCTGGGATCCACGACGTGCCAACCTCGATCGACAAAGAGGTAGCGCGATTGAAACTCGAGAGCATGGGCGCCACCATCGACAAGCTGACTGCCGCTCAGGACCTGTATCTGAACTCTTGGGAGCACGGTAGCTAATGACCCTGATCATGGTCGTTGATGACGATCAAGATTTAGCAGAGATGCTTGGCATCGTTCTGACTGGTGCTGGGTTTGAAGTTGATTTAGTAAATCGGGGTGATGAGGTCATGGATCTATTCCATGCTCAAACACCAGATTTGGTTCTCCTTGATGTGATGCTTCCCGGAATTAACGGCAACGAGGTTGCTCGCTTAATTCGGGAAGAGTCGATGGTCCCGATCGTTATGTTGACTGCTAAGGGCGACACTCATGATGTGGTGTTAGGTCTCGAGGCCGGGGCTGACGATTACATGGTTAAACCATTTAATCCTTCGGAATTAGTCGCGCGAATCAAAACTCGGTTGCGACGCGTCATTTCAGAGACTGCAGGCGGTTTGAAAATTGGCGACATCGCCATAGATCAATTGGCTCATTCCATTATGCGCGAGGGCAAAGTAATTCCACTTACTCGCCTCGAGTTCGATCTCTTGGTTGCTCTTGCCAAAGAACCCGGTCGGGTTTTCACTCGAGAGGCCCTTCTTAACGAGGTCTGGGGTTATCGGCATGCCACAGATACTCGATTGGTAAATGTTCACGTCCAACGGCTGCGTTCAAAAGTTGAAACAGATCCTGAAAATCCCGAGTTGATTGTCACCGTTAGAGGGGTTGGTTATAAGGCAGGAGTGCCTGGATCGAAAGAGCAATGATGGCAGAAAAACGCCGCTGGCGAAATTCGCTGGTTTGGCGAGTGACCGGAAATAGCGTTCTTCTTTCACTCGGAATTATTTGGTTAGTCGGATCGGCTCTACTCAGCCAGATTTCCACTGGTATTTTCCACGAGAAATTAAATAACGCTATTTCCGATTCCGAGACTTCTGCTCGTTCAATCGAGGTTCAAATTGCGGTTGCGCAATTCCAAAATGATGCGGCTGTTAAAAAGTCAGTAGATCAAATGATTTCCATTGCCTCTCTTAACGGGGCAACCGCTGGCCGTGAAATTGCTCTGCTTCATTTTCCGATAGTAAAGCCGGTCGCCAATAATCTGGAACGCACTTCAAATCTACTTTCTCCGGCATCAGTTCCTGATTCACTGCGCACCCTGGTTCGAACTAAAACCGGTTCGCATTGGGCAAAGACCAAGATTCGTTATCTAGGAGGCAAGGTCGAAGATGGAATTGCGGTCGGCTCTCGAATTGGAATCCCAAGAGCCGGAACCTACGAGCTTTACTTTCTTTATCAATTAAATTCTCAAGCTAACACCGTAAATCTAATTCGTACCTCTCTTTGGTTTACTGGGTTGGCTCTGTTGATATTGATTGGGTTAGTGACCTGGCTCGTTATTCGGCAGGTGGTAATCCCTATTCGCGAGGCGGCTGAAATTGCCGAGCAACTATCGGCGGGTGATCTTGGGCGCCGGATGGAAGTTCATGGCGAGAATGAAATTGCCCGACTCGGCACTTCATTTAACGAGATGGCTCTTTCTATGCAGCAGCAGATCTCTCGGCTGGAAAATCTCTCTAGGTTGCAGCAACGATTCGTGTCGGATGTTTCCCATGAGCTTCGAACCCCATTAACTACCATTCGAATGGCCTCTGAAGTTATTAACGACTCACACAGTTATTTTACCTCAAAGGTGGCTCGAAGCGCCGAGCCTTTAATAGCCCAAATCGATCGTT
>SESB01000203.1_pt1 | contig 43785 bp, 28 predicted proteins | sample 3171441 | NCBI WGS metagenome assembly SESB01 (sample SAMN06051867, study PRJNA518727) | freshwater metagenome | biome: subpolar coniferous forest; feature: holomictic lake; material: water; isolation source: holomictic Lake 227, 6 m depth | place: Canada: near Kenora, Ontario | collected...
TTCTCGCGCTTGAGCGTGAGCCACCCCTGGTTGGCGCCCGCCGGTTTCTTCACGCCCAAGCTGCAATTGAACGCCACCCAGTACCAGTTTGACACGCCGTTGACCAACGGTGACAGCGCGGCAAACCGTGCGCTGCCGACTTTCAGCCTGGACACCGGGCTGGTGTTTGAGCGCGACGCCAACTTCTTTGGTCGGGCTTTGCGCCAGACGCTGGAGCCGCGCGCCTTTTACGTCAACACACCTTACCGCGACCAGAGCCTGTTGCCCAACTACGACTCGGGTAGCAACGACTTCAATTTCGCCACCATCTGGGCTGAAAACGCCTTTGTCGGCAATGACCGCATTTCGGACAGCAACCTGCTCACGCTGGGCCTGACCACGCGTCTGCTGAACCCGGATACCGGCGCGGAAGTGGCGCGTTTTGGCGTAGCCCAGCGGCTGCGCTTTACCGACCAGAACGTGACCTTGTTAAAAACAGATGCGCCTGCGGTCAGCGGTATCAGTGATTTGCTGTTGGGTGCCGCCGTCAACTGGGACCCCAAATGGGCCTTTGACGCCACCGTGCAATACAACCCGACCACCCGGGAGTCGGTGAGCTCAACCCTGGGTGCGCGCTACAACCCAGGCCTTTACCGGGCCCTGACGGCCGCTTACCGTTTCCAGCGCGTTGCCAGCGCGACGGCCATTGCCAGTGAACAAATGGATATTGGCTGGCAGTGGCCCGTGAATGATCTCTGGGGCGACAAAGGTCAGGATCTGGGGGCCGGACGTGGCCAGGGCGAGGGCCGCTGGTACAGCGTTGGCCGCCTCAACTACAGCATGGACGAGGGTCGCCTAGTCAATACCCTGCTTGGCTTTGAGTACGATGCGGGTTGCTGGCTGGGTCGAGTGGTGTTGGAACAACTGCAGGTCAGTACCACTGCGGCGACGCAACGCATCATGTTCCAGCTTGAGTTTGTCGGTTTTACACGCTTGGGCGTGAGCCCCCTGAAGACATTGAAAGACAATATTCCAAGTTACCAGTATCTGAGAGAGCAAACCAGCCCTCCCAGCCGTTTCAGCAATTACGATTGATCCATCATGACTCATCGACTTTTGGCCTTGACCGCGGCCAGCCTTGCCCTCTGTGCAGCCCTGAGTACGCAAGCCCAGGGGTTGAAACCCCTTGCCGCGCCAAACATCCGGCTTCAGCCCACGGCCACGCTTCAGGCCGATTTCATCGTGGCCGTGGTCAACTCTGAACCCATCACCAACAACGAAGTACGTGCCGAGATGCAGCGGCTTCTGCAACAACTTGCTCAGCAGCGCCGGGCACCGCCGGACAGCAAACTGCTGGCCGCGCAAGTGCTGGAGCGCCTCATCAACGACAAGGCGCAATTGCAGTTGGCACGCGAGTCCGGGGTGCGTGTGGACGACACAGCAGTTGACCTGGCAGAGCAAAACATAGCACGGCAAAACCAGATGGAAGTGGCCGAATTGCGCCGCCGCATCGTGGCTGACGGCATGGTGCTGAGTCAATTTCGCGACCAGTTGCGCGACCAGCTCATGTTGACCCGTCTGCGTGAACGTGACGTTGAGCCGCGTGTGCGGGTGTCTGACCTGGAGGTCGATCAATACCTGCGGGAGCAGCAACAGTCAGCCACTGTTGACCCCGCTTCCCTGGAAATCAATTTGTCGCAAATCCTGGTGGCAGTGCCTGATGCCGCTACCCCGGTGCAGATAGCCGCCTTGCAAACCAAGGCCCAGCGCGCCTTGGACCGGGCCCGAGCCGGTGAAGATTTTGTCACGCTGGTGCGAGAGTTCTCGGATGCCACCGACAGCGCCAGCCGTGCCAATGGCGGCCAGCTTGGCCTGCGCACGGCAGACCGTTACCCACCGTTGTTTGTGGAAGCGACTCAAGCACTGAGCGTGGGCGATGTCTCAGCGGTGGTGCGTTCTGGTGCCGGCTTCCATGTGCTCAAGGTGCTGGAAAAGAAAAATACCGGCTTGCCGGCCATGTCGGTGACACAAAGCCGGGCGCGCCATATTTTGTTGCGTGTCAGCCCGCAATTAAGCGAAGCGGCGGCCCGCACCAAACTTGCCGACTTCAAGAAACGCATCGTGGCGGGCCAAGCTGATTTCGCCACGCTGGCACGCGATAACTCTCAAGACGGCAGCGCTGCACAAGGCGGTGATCTGGGCTGGGCCAACCCTGGCATGTTCGTGCCAGAGTTTGAAGAAGTCATGAACCGGCTGACCCCCAGCCAGGTCAGCGATCCCTTGGTATCGCGTTTTGGTGTGCATTTGATCCAGCTGATGGAGCGCCGCAACACCGCTCTAAGTCCCCGCGAGCAACGCGAGACCGTACGTGCGATGCTGCGTGAGAAGAAACTCGACGAAACCTATGCGACCTGGTCGCAGGATTTGCGCGGACGCGCCTATGTCGAAATGCGTGAGCCACCGCTTTAAATGAAACACATTCCTCGCAAACGCTTTGGCCAGCATTTTCTGGCCGATCGCAGCATTATTGAATCCATCGTTGACGCGATTGGCCCCCAACCGGGCCAGCCCATGGTCGAAATCGGGCCGGGACTCGCGGCCTTGACGCAGCCTCTGGTGGAGCGATTGGGCCATCTGACGGTGATCGAACTGGACCGCGACCTGGCCGTTCGGCTGCGTGGACATCCACGGCTCTCGGTCATTGAGTCGGATGTGCTCAAAGTGGATTTTGCCCAAGTAGCGCTTGGGTTAAGTGCTACTAAATTAAGAGTGGTTGGCAACCTTCCCTACAACATCTCCACGCCCATTCTGTTTCACTTGTTGGAGTGTGTCGACGTCATCGAAGACCAGCATTTCATGCTGCAAAAAGAAGTGATCGACCGCATGGTGGCGCGACCCAGCACCTCCGATTACGGCCGCTTGAGTGTCATGCTGCAATGGCGCTACGAGATGGAAAACGTTCTCTTTGTGCCGCCCGAGAGTTTTGATCCGCCGCCCCGGGTCAACAGCGCGGTGGTGCGCATGGTGCCGCGTGAAAATCCAGCCCCGATTGATGTGAAGTTGTTGAGCGAACTGGTGCAGGTGGCTTTCAGCCAGCGCCGCAAGCTGATGCGACACACGCTGGGCAAATGGCTGACGGACAAAGCCTTTGCCGGTGAGTTCAATGTGCAGCGACGGGCAGAAGAGGTGCCGGTTGCGGAGTACCTGGCCTTGGCGCTGGAATTGGCCGGGGAAAGCAAGGGCGCTATCGCATCTTCAGCGTAGCGTAGCGACCGCGTTGCGATGAACGCCCAAGAAAAAAGGCCCAATCTTGCGATTGAGCCTTTTTTAATGTTGGTACTTAGGTCAGGTCAAGCGGCTGCCATCCAATAGCCCGCGTTAAATGGACTGCTCATGCGCAGGGCCAAGGGCGATATGTCCAAAAGTTTGTCGGTAGGCATTTTTTCACCGGATTCCGTGGTGAGTTCAATGCCGGCCATGGCGTGGTTGCCCACATCAGTGCCCTTTGCCTCGTTCGCCCGTTCTGCTTGGCTGGTGTTTGCAGAACGGGCTACAGAAAAGAATAGAAGCATCGGAAGGGGATCTTTCGATCGCCCCAGTAGTCGGCTGCATCCCGGAAGATGTCGAGCAATTGCTCGCGTGCTTCCTTGTCAAACTTGGTGTTGGCAGGAATATGCTCCAGCACAGCAATGAAGCCAGGCTGAACGCCAGACTTGTGCAGCGGGTCGGTCATGCTGTCATACAAAGCATCAAAATTTTTGCCAACATGCGCGGACAGTTTGAACTGTTGACCAATCAAGTCGAGCACATCTTGCTTGGTCTGGGCGTTGGCCAGATTGGCGTAAAGAAAATGCTGACCCAAAGTAACAGCAGCTTCCTGCAATTCAGGCACCCGAAAAGCCCGGATAGACTGAACGATGTTTGGACGAATGCCGCGAAGCGGCAGATCCGTTGGAGCACGTTGAGGTGCTGTTGTTTCTTGCATTAATGACATATTTATTCCCCGCTTCGCCTTCAAATTTAAAAACTAAAAACTACGGCACAATCTTGCGGAAGCTCGCATAGTGATCGGCTGTGTAATAACAAACTTCGGGCGCTTTGCTTGGTCCACCGCAAACAATGCGGCGCACTCCCCGGTTGCGAGAACCTGGTGTGGCGACGGTGTATTCATGGTAAAAACCACGTTTTTCAGTCGGAAGCAAACGCTCGCGATTGCCAAAAACCACACCGTCTTTTTCATGTACAAAGGGTCCGCCCTGAAGAATCAGGGCATACATTTGCGAACCTTGTTTGGGCAACTCGGCAACCGTCATGGTGGCCTTGGCGTCCATGACGACAGGCATTTTGGCCTGCACCAAACCGGTGGCAAAAACCCCCGCAAGCACGAAGCCAGTGAGCACCAACTTAAGGCTTGATAAACGAAACATGAAAAACACTTCCCACAACACTCCGGGTTTACCCGGAAATTTCAAGGTTCGTAGTGTCGCGTATTTGTAATAAAAATGCAAGCGGCTGCCCAAAAAATGAGCAGCCGCGAGAGGGTTTTTACTGAAGTAAGTTAGTGCCAGCTACGGCCAGAGCACTTATCGAGTGGCGTTTGCATCCGCCACTGTCAAGGCTGTCATATTTACAATTCGACGCACAGTGGTACTGGCTGTAAGAATATGCACCGGTTTGGCCGCGCCCAGCAGCACGGGGCCAATGGCAATGTTGCCGCCAGCGGCTGTTTTGAGCAGGTTGTAGGCAATATTGGCGGCATCAATGTTCGGCAGCACCAGCAAATTGGCGTCACCGACCAAGGTGCTGTTGGGCATGAGGGCCGCACGGGACTTGCCGTCCAGCGCCACATCGCCATGCATTTCGCCATCTACTTCCAGCCACGGTGCTTTAACGCGCAGAATCTCCAGCGTTTTGCGCATCTTGATGGCGCTGGGTTGGTCGCTGCTGCCAAAGTTGGAATGACTCAGCAAAGCCACCTTGGGTTTGATACCAAAGCGCAACATTTCCTCGGCGGCCATGACCGTGATTTCAGCCAACTGGTCAGCCGTGGGGTCGTAGTTGATGTGGGTGTCGACCAAAAACAGCTGACGCTCTGGCAGCACCAGACCGTTCATACAGGCATAGGTATTGACACCCGTACGTTTGCCAATCACCTGGTCCATGTACTGGAGATGCAAGGCCATGCTGCCCCACGTGCCGCAAATCAAACCGTCCACGTCGCCTTTGTGCAGCAACATGGCGCCAATGAGGCTTAAACGACGGCGCATTTCAATCTTGGCCATTTGCGCGGTGATGCCACTGCGTTCGGTCATGCGGTGGTAGGTTTGCCAGAAATCACGGTAGCGATGGTCTTGCTCCACGTTCACCACGTTGTAATCGTCACCTTCGCGCAGACGCAGGCCAAACTTTTCGATGCGCTCGGCAATCACCAGTGGGCGACCAATCAGGGTCGGCAATGCCAAGCCTTCGTCCACCACAATCTGGCAGGCCCGCAGCACGCGTTCGTCTTCGCCTTCAGAGTAGGCAACGCGTTTTTTCAGGGCTTTTTTGGCGGCCGTAAAAATCGGCTTCATGACCGTGCCAGAAGCGTACACAAAGCTTTGCAAACGTTCGCGGTAGGCATCCATGTCCAGAATCGGGCGCAAGGCCACGCCACTGTCTGCCGCGGCTTGCGCCACTGCCGGTGCGATCATCATCATCAAACGCGGGTCAAACGGCTTGGGAATCAGGTATTCAGGGCCAAAGGCGAGTTTCTCGCCAGCATAGGCTGCCGCCACCACTTCGCTTTGTTCCGCTTGGGCCAACTCAGCGATGGCGTGCACTGCGGCAATTTCCATCTCGATGGTGATCGTGGAAGCGCCAGCATCGAGTGTGCCCCGGAAAATATAGGGGAAGCACAGGACGTTGTTGACCTGGTTCGGGTAATCCGAGCGGCCAGTCGCGATGATGGCGTCGTCGCGAACCGCTTTAACTTCTTCCGGGAGAATCTCAGGTGTCGGATTGGCGAGGGCAAACACCAGCGGACGGGCCGCCATTCTGCGCACCATGTCGGGTTTGAGTACGCCGCCCGCCGACAGACCGAGGAACACGTCAGCGCCTTCAATGATTTCGCTCAGCGTGCGGGCCGATGTTTTTTGAGCGAATTGAATCTTGTCTTCGTCCATCAACTCGGTGCGGCCTTCATAGACCACGCCAGCCAGATCGGTGACATAAATGTTCTCGCGCGCAATCCCCAACTTGACCAGCAAGTTAAGGCAAGCCAGGGCGGCAGCACCAGCACCGGAGGTGACCAACTTGACGTCTTTCGGGTTTTTGCCAGCGACTTTCAGCCCGTTGAGGATAGCGGCGCCCACCGTGATGGCTGTTCCGTGCTGGTCGTCGTGGAACACAGGGATCTTCATGCGTTCACGCAATTTCCGCTCGACATAAAAACAATCCGGCGCCTTGATGTCTTCCAGGTTGATGCCGCCAAAGGTCGGCTCCAGCGAGGCGATGATGTCGACCAGTCGGTCAAGGTCGTGTTTTTCGTTGATTTCGATGTCAAACACATCAATGCCAGCGAATTTCTTGAACAAAACCGCTTTGCCTTCCATCACCGGCTTGGCGGCCAGCGGGCCAATGTCGCCCAAGCCGAGCACGGCGGTACCGTTGGTGATGACCGCGACCAAATTGCCGCGACTGGTGTACTTGAAGGCGTTATTCGGGTCTTTGACGATTTCTTCGCACGGGGCAGCCACGCCGGGTGAGTAGGCCAGCCCGAGGTCGAACTGGTTGACCAGTTGTTTGGTGGCAGCAATGGCAATTTTGCCGGGGGTTGGGAACTCGTGGTATTCGAGGGCCGCACGGCGCAGAATGGCGCGTTTGTCTTCGGCACTGACGGTCGTATGGGGCATTTTGTTGTCTCCTGCTGTAATCAGTATGACCGAAAAGCCAGCCCGTCAGCGTTTATTTGGAAGCGGAATTGTAGACCGAGACCTTACTTTAAACTAACAGGTGGTTTTGTATTTCATAATATGAAATTGACATGAAGCAATTGTGGGGAATTTAGCCCCCTCTTCTCCAATCCGCTGCCGAGTCGCCTTGCAAGCCCCTTCAGGACCACTTGGAAACACCGGTGCTTGTCTCAGGCTGTGATTAATCTGGCTTGTTCCGCGCGTCGCGTGGTTTGCGGACCCGTCAGAACAAAACCCAGTACCTGACCCTGCGAATTCACAAAATGCCAGACACCGGGCTCGATGGTTTGCCAGTCTCCCGCTGTGCCGGGCGCAGGAGCGGCGACCACAATCGGCAGTGCCGGGGTTTTAATGGCGACCGGCATCAAGGGGAACACCAGCGCGGTGCGCTTACCGGCGAGCGTGGCCGCCAGAGCTTTGGTGGCGTTCATGATCGGCATCACATAGGGCAGGCCCCGGTTGCCCGCGCTGGCGTACTGGGCGCCATCGCCCAGAGCGTAAATATGCGGATCGCTGGTTTGCAAGTTGACGTCGACCAGGATGCCGCGCTCACAGGCCAGTCCAGTGGCTTGCGCCAATGTGGTGTTTGCTCTTAATCCAATAGCACTCAGCACAATATCTACGTCGGCTAGAAAGCCATTTGATAGTTCGACTTGAAGTGCGGGTGCATCAGGCGCAGTTGCCTGATTGACTGATTTCACCGTGACGCCGAAGTGCCAGGTCACACCCAAGGCGCCCAGCGCCTCGCGCAGTTGCCCGCTGGCGTCGCTGGGCAACAAGGCGGAAATCGGGCCGTTGGACGGGTCCACCACGCTGACCTGGTAGCCGCAGGCGGCGAGGTCGTTGGCAAACTCGCAACCAATCAGGCCCGCACCCATGATGAGGACGTGCTGGGCAGCCTTGGTGCCACGGCTTGTCAGGCGGTCGTGAAAGACGGAAAAGTCCCCCAGACTATTAATTGACAGCACCTGATCGGCAGCATCACCCGCCAGTGGAATCCGAATCGCTTGTGCCCCGGTCGCCAACACAAGCTGGCTGTAACTGTACTCACCGTGCGATGTGTTGATGGTTTGCGCCTGCGGGTTGATGGTCTCAACCTGCGTCTGAGCCAGCAGCGTGACGTATTGCGCCTCCGCCATCTTGGCCGCCAGCGTGCTGACCAACTGCGCAGGTCCGCGTTTTTGAGCAAAGGCGTTGGACAGGGACGGCTTGGCATAAAAGTCGCCGTGGTCCTGGGTGATCAACATCACCGGCGTGGAGGCATCAAGCTTGCGGAACTCGCGCACTGTGGTCCAGCCTGCCAGACCGGCGCCGATGATGATGATCGGGTGTGTCATGGGTTGCTTTCTGAGTGCTTAGATTTCAACCGCTTCAAAGTCGGCTTTGGCGACGCCGCAGTCAGGGCATTCCCAACTGTCAGGCACATGGGCCCAGAGGGTGCCGGGCGCAATGCCGTCTTCAGGTCGGCCGGTCGCTTCGTCGTAAACAAAGCCGCAAACAATGCAAAGGTAGGTTTTCATAAGAGTTCCTGAAATTTAAGGTAAATCGGTCGCTAGCCCCCGCTGATATTGCGTGAGTAGCTATTAAAAATAGAGCGATTGAGGCGTTGGTTTACAGCGCCTGCGCGGTCACTTTGGCCAACTGCGCTTTGTAATGGTTGGCATGGCGCTCTTCGACTTTGGCCAAGGCGGCGAAGCGCTTCTGGGCTTTTTCCAGTGTGGCGCGGAACGCGGCTGCGTGTACTTTACTTTCTTCGATCTGCTCGTTCATCTCGGTGACGGCGGCGGCGTGGCCTTCTTCTTCCGCTGTCTTGCGAAATCCGGGGTACATGGTGGTGTATTCGTAGGTTTCACCGTCGATGGCGATTTGCAAGGCCTTGGCGGGTGTCATGCTGGCCTTGGGGTAGAGCAAATCAAGATGGCCAAAGGCGTGCATGATTTCCTGGTCGGCCGTGGCTTCAAAGGTGCGTGCGGTTTCTTCATCGCCCATCTCTCGCGCCAGTTTGGCGAAATAACGGTATTTAATGTGCGCCATCGACTCTCCGGCAAAGGCAGATTCGAGGTTGGCCATGGTTTTGATCTCGGGGCGTTGGGATGTAGTCATCAATAACTCCTGGTGGTTAAACAAGTTGTTGATAGAAGTTTTCGATCAACAATGCACTAATGTTAGTTCTCATCTATTTATTAGGCTAATTGCTTTTTACTAAAAGAACGATAGGCAGCGTTGAAAGAGAGGGATAGACTCGCGCCAAAAGAGGTGATCCATGACCGTCTTCAATATCAATCTGCATGAAGCCATCTATTCGCTTTCCGATGCGCTCGACCTGGTCGGTGTCACGCATATTCACCATGGCAAACGTGTGGCTTACATGGCGGCTGAATGTGGCAAATACCTGGGGTGGAAGGGACAACGCCTGGATGACTTGTTTCAGGCGGCCATCTTGCACGACAGCGGCGTTTCCAAAACGGCGGTGCATGCCAAACTGGCTCAATTCGAATGGGAAATGGAGAGTGACCATTGCCATGCAGGGGCTGCACTTCTGAGCGCCAGTCCTTTGCTGAGCCACCTCGCTCCAGTGGTATTGCACCATCACACGCATTGGGCCGAACTGAAAAGCCTGAATTTGCCGATGGAAATCAAGCTCAGTGCCAATTGCATTTATATGGTGGACCGGGTTGATATCTTGTCGCTGAAATACCTGGTGGAAGAAACCGATATTCTGTTGGGCAAACAAGAAATTCGCCGAACCATACTGGACAAGCGCGGCGACTGGTTCTGTCCGGAACTGGTGGACGCACTCATGGAGGTGTCTGAGTCCGATGGTTTCTGGTTCGCGCTGGAGACGCACCACCTGAACGGCTATGTCTCGACCTGGTTGTCCGAAACCACGCAGCAAGGCATGGCCTTTGAAGAGTTACGCAGTCTGGTGCACCTGTTTTCCTGCATCGTCGATGCCAAAAGCCCCTTCACCAAAGAGCACTCCGATGGCGTCGCTAACTTGGCGAGGTTTATTGGGACTTTGTTTGCACTGCCAGAAGAAACCTGTGAAATGCTCGAGCTTGCCGGTCTGCTGCACGACATCGGCAAACTCAGGGTACCCGATGACCTGTTGGAGAAAACCAGCAACCTCACTGAGAGTGAGTGGATCACCATGCGCCGCCACAGTTTCGATACCTACTGCGTACTCAAAAACATCAAGGGATTTGAACAGGTAGCTCTGTGGGCTGCGCAGCACCATGAACGTGTCAATGGAACCGGCTACCCGAACCACACAAGTGGCGAAGGCTTGTCCTTTGAAGCGCGCATTATTGCCGTGGCCGATGTGTTTCAAGCGCTAGCGCAGCGGCGCCCCTACCGTGAGCCCCTGCCATGTGAGCAAATTCTGCAGATCCTGAGATTGCAAATGCAAAGTGGCAAGCTCGACCCCCGCATCGTCGCGTGCGTGGCTGCTAATTTGCAGAAATGTTGGCAAGCCGCGCTATGGGTTAGCACGCGTATAGCCCCGGATGAAGCACTGACGGAGTCCGTGACCAATCGCTGACTGAGCCAACTTGTCTTAAATCAATTTAGCTAGATTTATAAGCACGCGCTCGTTTCCATTTGTATCCAAGCGAAGCGATTCGGCACACAATTGTTTTTCGCAGTCGTTTGCGAAAAACAGAGAGCTTGGCGCCAAGTCACCCCGTGACGATCTGAGGCATTCGAATCAATGACAACGGCATGAAAAATTCAGTCGCTCTCCCCGGACGACCACGCGTTTGGCACCGTTGGGGAGAATACAGACTCATTTTTGTCGTCGTTTCTCTAATATTCATAGGTTTGGTGGCGTATCAACTCACAGTCTCCTACCAGACCGCTCGTGAATCAGCGACCGAGCATGTGCAAAATCTTGCGCTGGTACTGGAGTCAAAACTCTATTCCGATCTGGATGCAGCGCAACGCAATGTCTCCGACATGGCCACTGCCATTGAGCCTGCTGCGATGGTGGCTGAAAATGTCAGTCGCTATGAAACCAAAATAACGCCCTGGCTGAAATCCCAAGTGCTGGATATTGCATCTGCGTCAGTTCTGCAAATTTTTGGCGCCAATGGCGATTTGCTCTACAGCAACCTCGGCAAGGAAGCGCCCCTCAACATTGCCGACTCGTCGCATTTCCTTCAACTCAAGGCCAACCCGGCCAGTTCAGCAATTTTTTCGGAAGTTCTGCAGTCGCGTGTTCCTCACAGTCCCGCATTGGTCGTGGCCAGACCCGTGCGCAACCCAGCGGGTGAATTCCTGGGGGTTGCGGTCGCCGCCATTGATCTCAACGCCATTCATGAGCAATTTCGCAATATCCAACTCGGGCGCGACGGCTCGGTGTTGCTTCGTCGGTTGGACACGGGTGCGCTGGTGGTGCGCTACCCTGATGTGGTGGATGTCAGTAACCAGCCATCTCCGGATGCGCCTGTTCGTTTGGCCATCTATAAGGAAGGCCCCAACGGAGTGCTGGAAACCACCTCGCCCGTGGATGGCGTCCATCGCCTCTTTGGCTTTCGTACGTTGGGCGAGTTGCCTTTCTTTCTGGCGGTTGGGATAGCGGATAAAAGCTACCTGGCCGGTTGGCGCGCAGACGCGCTTATTCTGGGTGTTGGGGCTTTGATATTTTTGATCATCCTGGCCATTTCAGAGTATTTGCGCAGCAGTAGCGAACTCAAAGTGATTGAAAGCGAGGAACGTTTTCGACATTTAATCAACCACAACCACGCCATCATTCTCCAGATTGATCCGGCCAGTGGTCGCATTCAGGACGCTAACGAATCCGCCTGCCTGTTTTATGGCTGGACGCATGCTGAGATGTGCGCCATGTTGATTCAGGACATCAACCAGATGAACTCGGTGCAAGTGGCGGCTGAATATGCCGCAGCCGTTCAAGGAAAACGAAACTATTTTGTGTTTCCGCACCGTCTGGCCAATGGAGATGTTCGAACGGTAGAAGTTCATTCCTCGCCGATCACGGTGGGTGATAAGCCCTTGCTGGTTTCCATCGTGCACGACATTACTGAACGTGAGCAAGCCGTCGAAAAACTGCGTGTGAGCTACCTGGCCCTCAAGGCGGTGTCGCAAGGCGTTTTGATCTCGGGCGTTGATGGCCTTATCCTCTCGGTGAATGACGCATTCATGGCCATCACCGGTTTTGATAAATCAGAAATCCTGGGCCACACCTGCCGTTTTGTTCAGGGGCCGCTGACCGATCCAAAGAACGTGGCCGCGATCCGTGTGGCCCGCGAAAGCCTCACCGACTTCGCCGGCGAGGTGCTCAACTACCGCAAAGATGGTAGCGTCTTCTGGAACGAATTGACGATCTCGCCCGTGCTGGATACACAAGGAAAATTAACCCATTTCATAGGTATCACACGCGACATCACTGAGCGGAAAACAGCGGCGCTGGCACTTCAGCAGAGCGAGGAATTCAAGCTGGCCATTCTGGATTCGGTGCCCGCCGAAATAGCGGTGGTCGACTACAAAGGCGTGATTCTCGCGGTCAATGAACACTGGCGGCGCTTCGCTCTGGAGAACGGCATCAAACCAGGTACACCAGCGGCAAACACCGAAGTCGGCACCAATTATTTATCAGTATGTCAAGAGGGTCAGGACGACAGTTCCGAAGGGGCTGCGGCTGCGCGTGATGGCATTCAGGCGGTGTTGGATGGAAAATTACCCAGCTTCAGGCAAGAATACCCTTGTCACTCGCCAGAAGAGGAGCGCTGGTTCACGATGAACGTCACGCCCCTGGGTCGGGATGCGCATGGCGGTGCCGTGATCACCCATACCAACCACACCCAGCGCCGCCAGATGGAAGAACAGGTACGCCAGTTGGCGTTTCACGACGGCCTGACCAAGTTGCCTAATCGGCTTCTTTTCAATGACCGGCTGATACAGTCCATGGCCGCCAGCAAGCGCGCAGGCTTCTACTGCGCACTGATCTTTCTGGATCTGGACAACTTCAAGCCGTTGAACGATTTGCATGGGCACGACGCTGGTGATTTGCTGCTGATCGAAGTGGCCAAGCGCTTGAAGTCTTGCGTGCGCGCGATGGACACCGTGGCTCGCTTTGGGGGCGATGAGTTCGTGGTGCTGCTCAGTGTGCTGCACGCCGAAAAGGACGAATCAACCGAGCAGGCCGCCATCATTGCCGAGATCATTCGTCGGACCTTGGCCGTGACGTACCTGCTGACCATTCAGCACGAGGGTAAAGCACCTACCCAAGTGGAGCACCATTGCACCGCGAGCATTGGCGTGACCTTGTTTGTGGACCATGAAACGAGCCCGGATGACATCCTGAAGGAAGCGGATTCAGCCATGTACGCGGCCAAAACAGCGGGCCGAAACCGGGTGAAGTTTCACGAGACAAGCGACTGAGAACAACTGTCAGGGTCTATACCTGTGGTAGCAAGAAGCGCCGTTCCCAGGCGCTGACCTCGTGCAGATAGCTCTCATATTCCAGCGCTTTCACGGCGCAAAAACCGGTCACAAAAGCATCTCCTAACAAGCGACGGTTGTTAGCGCTGCCCACCATTAGCGCATGCGAGGGCAGGAAGCTGCGCGGCAGATCATGGCCATGGTCTGAGGCGTTGTCGCTGACCAAAATAGGCGAGGTGGGCACCAGCGCCTCGTCCATGCCGGCCAGCCCGGCTGCCAGCGAGGCGGCGATCGCCAGGTAAGGGTTGGCGTCAGCGCCGCCAATGCGGTTCTCGACCCGGCGCGCAGCTGGGTGACTCACCGGAATGCGCAGTCCAGTGGTGCGGTTGTCGTAGCCCCAGTGCAAATTCACCGGGGCCTGACAGCCCTTGACAAAGCGGCGGTAGGAGTTGACGTGCGGCGCAAAGATCAGCATCAGGTCGGGCACATAGGTTTGCAGGCCGGCAATAAAGTGCCGAAAACTCGCGCTCTCGGTGTCGTCATCCTGGCTGAAAATATTGCGCCCCTGCGCGTCCACCACGCTTTGGTGCAGGTGCATCGAACTGCCCGAGGCACCGCTGATCGGCTTGGCCATGAAGACCGCATTGAGCCCGTGCTTGATGGCTATCTCTTTGGCCGCGTACTTGAATAAAAAGGCCTGATCGGCCACGTCCACGGCGTTGCCGTGCATCAGGTTGATCTCGTATTGCGTCTGGCCGACCTCGTGTATCCAGGTGTCGGCTTGCACGCCAAGCGCATCGAGCGCGGTGCGAAATTCATCCCAGAAAGGGGCCAACTCATTGAGCATGTTCAGGCTGAAGGCCGACTGGCCGACTTCAGCACGGCCATTGCGGGCGGCCGGGGCGCACAGCGGCAGGTTGGGGTCGGTGTTGGGCGCGGTCAGGTAAAACTCGATCTCGGGCGCCACCACCGGCGACAAACCCTGCGCCGTGTAGCGTGCCAAGACGCTTTTAAGCAGTGAGCGGGCGGCGAACGCACAGGGCTCGCCTGTGAGCTCCACACAGTCGTGGATGGCAACGGCGCGCGGCACGCTCGACCAGGGTGATACCTTCAACGTGGCGTAGTCGGGCACCAGTCGCACATCGGGGTCGGAGTCGGGAAAAATCGGGTCGTAGGAGTAGTCGCCGGTCACCGCCTGCATCGGGATCGCCTGGGCAATGCGCAACTCACCACCCGCGGCAAAGTTGTGGGCAGGCATCAGCTTGCCGCGTGGGTAGCCCGAGATGTCAGCAAACAAGCACTCCACATCACGGATGCCATGCTGGGCAAAAAAGGCCTGGAGTTCAGCGGTGTGGGCGGTGGTCATGGTCACATCTTGATGTTGAATTTTTTGCTGATGACCTTGAAAGCATCCGGGCTGTCCCAGGCTTCGGCGCCGTAGATTTTCTCCAGAATGCGGCCATTGGCGTCGATCAGCAACGTGAGCGGCAGGTGGTCGGCGCCGAGCATGTTTTCCAGTAACAGTTTGCTGTCAATGTAGTGGCTGAAGGTGGTTTTTGCTTTTTGCAGAAAGCCTTTTGCTGCTTCGGGGTAGTCGTCGGTAGAAATGCCGATCACGTTAAATTGCTGCGCGCCCTTGCTGCGCGAAAGGCGCTCCAGTGAGCCCATTTCCTGGCGGCACGGCCCACACCAACTGGCCCACACATTGATGATCAGGGGTTTGCCGCGAAACTCGGACAGCTTGCGCGAAGGGCCGGTCAAGCCTTGCAGCGTGGCCTCGCGCAAGGTGCCGCCTTTTTCAACTTCGCCTGGCGTTGTGGCGTGGGCGCCCACTGTTGCCAGGGCCAAAGACAACACGATGCACCGGTAGATTTTGTTCATCCGAAAGAGTCTACCAGCCGAGAATTACCAGTGTGGACGTGGGTGGTATGGTCAGACCCATGAAAACACAAATTGATCACTTAGTCGTCGTAGCAAAATCCCTTGAACAAGGCGTGCAGTGGTGCGAGGCCAAGCTGGGCATCACACCCGGCGTGGGCGCCGAGCAGGCGGCGCAGGGCACCCATACCCGCCTGTTCAAAATCGCCACCCCGGCCAACCCATTGGCTTATCTGGAAATCATTGCCATCAACCCCGCCGGTAAAAAAAGCGCCAGTCCGACGGCCCGGCGCTGGTTTGACATGGACGATGCCGCGCTGCAAGCGGCTGTGGCTATTGAGCCGCGTCTGGTGCATTTTGTGGCCCATACCGATGACATCCAGGCCGCCCGCAACGCCTTGAAAGCGCAAGACATTGACCGAGGGCCGGCGGTGCACGACAAACGCCACTCACGCCGTGGCGTCTTGCAGTGGCAAATGACGGTGCGCGAAGACGGGCAGCGCCTGTTCAATGGCGCGCTCCCGAGTTTGATTCAGTGGGGCAAGTCCGATGCCGCTGAGCCGCTGCGCCTGCACCCCCGCAACAGCCTGCCGCGCTCGGGTGTGACGCTGCAAAGCCTGACGATTACCCACCCAACGGCCAGCAAGCTGCAAGCAGCGTATGAAGCCATTGGCCTGTCGGACGTCGCGGTAGAAACCGGCCCCGCCAACCTGGTGGCCGCACTGAACACGCCGCTGGGTATCGTCGTGCTGGAGAGCCACGGTATTTAGGGCTCAGCCCCGCATCAGCGCCTCAATCTCCGCCACCGCAACCGGCACGCCGCGGCTGATCAGCTCGCAGCCGGTGGTCGTCACGATGGCGTCGTCTTCAATGCGGATGCCGATGTTGTGAAACTGCGCGGGCACGCCTTCGGCCGGGCGCACATACAGGCCGGGCTCGATGGTGAGCACCATGCCGGGCTGCAGAATGCGGGCCGGTCGGTCGATGATGGTTTCACCGGTCAGGGCGTCTTTGCGCTCGCTGGTCTGACCGATCTCTGACGGCTCGATGTAGCCACCGCAGTCATGCACATCCATGCCCAGCCAGTGGCCGGTGCGGTGCATGTAAAACTGAAAGTAGGCGCGTTTTTCGATCACATCCTGCAGCGTGCCGACCTTGTTTTTGTCCAGCAATCCGAGGTCCAGCAGGCCCTGCGCCAGCACTTTCACGGTGGCTTCGTGCGGGTCGGTAAAACGGGCGCCCGCCTTGGTCACCGCAATCGCGGCTTCCTGTGACGCCAGCACCAACTCATACAAGGCTCGCTGCGGCCCGCTGAAGGTGCCGTTGGCCGGAAAGGTGCGGGTGATGTCGCTGGCGTAACCGTCCAACTCGCAACCGGCGTCGATCAGCACCAGCTCGCCACTCTGCACCAAACCCGCGTCGGCGCGGTAGTGCAGCACGCAGGCGTTGGCACCGGCCGCCACGATGGAGCCATAGGCCGGGGCTTGCGAGCCATGGCGGCGAAACTCGTGCAGCAGTTCGGCGTCGAGGTGGTATTCGCGCACCGCCTGACCCTCACGCAGCATGCGGGCTGAGAGTTGCATGGCGCGGATATGACCACCGGCGCTGATCTGCGCGGCGCGGCGCATGGTGGCTTGCTCGCTGGCGTCTTTGACCAGTCGCATTTCGTCGAGGGGGCCACACAAGTCGCGTTGTTGTTCCGGGCACAAGGTGCCATAGCGCACCCGGGCGCGCACTTTGTTCAGCCAACCGTCGACCCGTGTCTCCAATCCTTTGTGGGTGGCAAACGGGTACCAGACGGCGTCACGGCCATCTAGCAAGCCGGGCAGTTGGGTGTCCAGTTCTGCTATTGAATATGCAGCATCAAGACCAAGTTCAGCGGGGGCTGCAGCGGGTCCGAGCCTGTAACCATCCCAGATTTCGCGCTCCACATCTTTGGGCGCGCAAAACAGGGTGGATTTGCCGTCGCCGGTGATCACGAGCCAGGCTTGGGGCTCGGTGAAGCCGCACAGGTAATAAAAGTAGCTGTCGGGCCGGTACAAAAAATCGGCATCGCGGTTGCGTTGCTGCTCGGGCGCGGTGGGGATCAGGGCGACGCCCTTGGGGCCGATCAGCGCGGCCAGTTGGGCGCGGCGTTGGGCAAAAACAGACGCTGGCGTTGGGAGATTCATGGCGGGTGTTCCGTTAAAGATTGAGCGCTTGCAGTCGCGCAGGCGTACCGACATCGGTCCAGGCGCCGGTGAAGAGCTCGGCACTCACCAGGCCATTGTCCATGGCGGCGCGAAGCAGGGGTGCCAGTGGGGCTTTGAGGCCGTCCGGGTTGCCTGGCGGAATGTCGCAATACGGTGGCGCGAACAAAGCCCGGTGGTACAGGCCGATGGTGGAGTAGGTGAAGCGCGGTTGCGGGTCGTCTTTGGGCAAGTTCAATGCCAGTGCCACAGCGCCAGAGTCAGGGGTCGATAAACCAAAGTCACCGCGTGGGTTGTGTTCGGGATTGGGCACGAGCCAGAGGTGGGCCAGTTTGCCGCTGGCCGCAAAACGGTCGACAGCATCTTGGCTAAACACAAAATCGGGTGCAAATACATCACCCGCCAACACCCAAAACAGGTCGGCTGGCGTGTTGCTGGCGTCAATCGGACAGAGCAGCGGCAAGGCCCGCACAATGCCGCCCGCCGTTTCCAGGGCGCCGCCAAAGTCGCGGCCTTCGTGCGAATAGCTGATGTCAGGTTGCTCTTGTATTAATAGCTGCTCACGCAGGTGGGACGGGGGCTTTAGCACTAAAACACTCATAAAGTAGTCTGAAATCTGGTCGCCCAGCCAGGCGGTGTTGACGACCACCTTGTGAAAGCCACCGCGCACCAGCGCTTCCAGCGACCATTGCATCAGTGGCTTGCCGCGCACCGTCAGCAGCGGTTTGGGCGTGGCGTCGGTCAGCGGGCGCATGCGCTCGCCGCGACCGGCAGCCAGCAGCATGGCAGAGATCGGGGCGGCAGTGGTGGTGTGTCTTTTGGGCATGGTCGCCACTATACGCACGCCGGGCCTCCAGATTGACGTAAATCAGGTCGCGATGCGGCGCCCGGTAAAATCCGTGGTTTCGTCCCTTTCCCCACCAGAACTATCCCGGAGTTGGCACCCATGGCTGATACAGAACAAATGCAAGCAGTAGAACAACTCGAACAGGCCGCCGTCCCAAGCAGCCCTAAAACGACCAGCCAAACCGACATGGCCAACGCCATTCGTGCCCTGACGATGGACGCCGTGCAAGCGGCCAACTCAGGCCACCCCGGTGCGCCGCTCGGCATGGCCGACATGGCCGTAGCCTTGTGGGGTTCCCACCTCAAGCACAACCCCACCAACCCGAACTGGCTCGACCGCGACCGCTTTGTTTTAAGCAACGGCCACGCCTCGATGCTGCTGTACTCGGTGCTGCACCTCACCGGCTACAAGTTGCCGATGGCCGAGTTGAAGAAATTCCGCCAACTGCACAGCAAAACCCCGGGCCACCCCGAAGTGGACGTGACGCCCGGCGTCGAAACCACCACCGGCCCGCTGGGCCAGGGCATCACCAACGCGGTCGGCATGGCGCTGGCTGAAAAACTGCTGGCACAAGAGTTCAACCGTGACGACCTCGATGTGGTCAACCACCACACCTTCACCTTCATGGGCGACGGCTGCCTGATGGAAGGCATCAGCCACGAAGCCGCCGCGCTGGCAGGCGCCTGGAAACTCAACAAACTGATTGCCCTGTACGACGACAACGGCATCTCGATTGACGGTCAGGTCGCGCCCTGGTTCATCGACAACACCGCACTGCGTTTTCAGGCTTACGGCTGGAACGTGCTCGGCCCCATTGACGGCCACGACGCCGAGTTGGTGGCCGACACCATCGCGCAAGCCAAGCTGTCCACCGACAAGCCAACGCTGATCATCTGCAAAACCGCAATTGGCAAAGGCAGCCCGAACCGCGCCAATACCTCCAAGGCCCACGGCGAGCCCTTCGGCGATGCCGAAATCGCATTGACGCGTGAAGCCCTCAACTGGCCGCACAAGCCGTTCACGATCCCCAAAGACGTGGTGGCTGCATGGGACGGCAAGGTGGCTGGCGCTGCCGCCGAGAAAGCCTGGAACGACAAGTTTGCCGCTTACAAAACCGCTCACCCCGAGTTGGCCAAAGAACTGGTGCGCCGCATGAAGGGCGACCTGCCCAAGAACTTCAACCAGGTCGCTGTCGACACCGCCGTGGCGGCCCACACCAAGGCCGACACCGTGGCCTCGCGCAAAGCGTCGCAGTTGGCGCTGGAATCTTTCACCGCCGCCTTGCCCGAAATGCTGGGTGGCTCGGCTGACTTGACCGGCTCCAACCTGACCAACACCAAGTGCACGCCCAACCTGCGTTTTGACGACGTGACCGGCGCCAGCAACGGTGGCCGCCACATCAACTACGGTGTGCGCGAATTCGGCATGGCCGCCATCATGAACGGTGTGGCGCTGCATGGCGGCTTCATCCCTTACGGCGGCACCTTTTTGACCTTCAGCGACTACAGCCGCAACGCCATCCGCATGGCCGCGCTCATGAAGCTGCGCGTGGTGCATGTATTCACCCACGACTCCATCGGTCTGGGTGAAGACGGCCCAACCCACCAGTCGATTGAACACGCTGCATCCTTGCGCCTGATTCCTAATCTGGACGTGTGGCGTCCGGGTGACACGGCTGAAACGGCGGTGGCCTGGGCCGTGGCCCTGCAAAACAAGAACAAGCCCACCGCTTTGCTTTTGAGCCGCCAAAACATCAACTACGCGCCGAAATCCGGCATGGGCGACATCAGCAAGGGCGCTTATGTGCTGGCCGAGCCGACCGAAGTCGGCATGAAAAAGAAGATGCAGGCCGTCATCATCGCTACTGGCTCTGAAGTACAACTGGCACTCAAGGCACAAGAGATTCTGGCGACCCGCAAGATTGCAGTGCGCGTGGTCTCCATGCCCAGCAATACCACGTTTGACAAACAAAGCGTCGAGTACAAGATCAGCGTGCTGCCGGCCGGCGTGCCCCGCATTGCGGTCGAGATGGGTGTTTCTGAGGGTTGGTGGAAATACGGCTGCGCAGCCGTGGTTGGCATCGATACTTTCGGCGAATCGGCCCCCGCGCCGGTGTTGTTTGATCTATTCGGTTTCACACCGGTCAATGTGGCCGATACTGTGGAAAAGGTGTTACGTAAGTAATCCGGTTCAGTTTTTTAACGCGTGGAGAAAAAGCAAATGACGATCAAGATTGGTATCAACGGCTTCGGCCGCATCGGGCGCATGGTATTTCGTGCTGCCGTTCAAAATTTCAGCGATATCGAAATCGTTGGCATCAACGACCTGCTGGAGCCAGAGTACCTCGCGTACATGCTCCAGTTTGACTCCGTGCATGGCCGCTTCAAGGGCGACATCTCGGTCGAAGGCACCAACCTGATCGTCAACGGCAAGAAGATTCGTCTGACCGCCGTCAAAGACCCGGCTGAACTGAAATGGAACGAAGTCGGCGCCGACATCGTGATCGAGTCCACCGGCCTGTTCCTGACCAAAGAAACCGCGCAAAAGCACATCACCGCTGGCGCCAAAAAAGTCATCATGTCGGCACCTTCCAAAGACGACACCCCGATGTTTGTCTATGGCGTGAATGACAGCACCTACAAGGGCGAGACCATCATCTCCAACGCGTCGTGCACCACCAACTGCCTGGCGCCTGTCGCCAAGGTGTTGAATGACAACTGGGGTATCAAGCGTGGCCTGATGACCACCGTGCACGCAGCCACCGCGACGCAAAAAACCGTGGACAGCCCGTCCAACAAAGACTGGCGCGGCGGCCGTGGCATTCTGGAAAACATCATTCCTTCCAGCACTGGCGCAGCCAAGGCAGTCGGCGTGGTCATTCCTGAGCTGAACAAAAAGCTCACCGGCATGTCGTTCCGCGTGCCAACTTCCGACGTGTCGGTGGTGGACTTGACCGTGGAACTGGACAAACCAGCGACCTACGCTGAAATCTGCGCCGCCATGAAGGCTGCTTCGACCGGCGCCATGAAGGGCGTGCTGGGCTACACCGAAGAGAAAGTGGTCTCCACCGACTTCCGTGGCGAAAGCTGCACCTCGGTGTTCGATGCTGACGCCGGCATGGCACTCGACAGCACGTTTGTGAAGGTCGTAAGCTGGTACGACAACGAATGGGGTTATTCAAGCAAGTGCCTGGAAATGGCACGCGTGTTGTCCAAGTAAGCGGTTTCTCGCTCACATAAAAAACGCGCCTTGATGGCGCTTTTTTTTTTGTAAAGACTATAACTATGGGACTCGCACACTTAGTGGCACAACTTCGTTTTGACAGTGTCACTTGGACACTTTCTAAGTCACACGCCCCAAGAGTCAGGGAATATACCCGCCAAGGTACAACTGTGGTTTCCGGTTTCTGGAGGTCGCCGCTCGATGTACATCACGTTGATGCGGGCCACATATTTTGACACCTGGCCACTGACGCGGCAGCCAATGTGGCGCACTGAGTGGGGGCCAAAACCGTGGCGGAAAAACAGGGCTGAACCCTTGCGTGGTTCCACGTCGACCGAGCTGCTATCCGGACGGAACAGGCGCGTGTTGCCACCCTCCACGCCTTCGGCAGGGCCATTGAGGTAGAGCAGCATGGTCAGGCCTGAACGTACCTGCGCCGGCCACTCCAGCATGGCGCTGCGGTCTTTGCTCAGGCTATAGCCGGGCCAACTTCCATCGGTGTGGATGTTGAAGACGTCACCATCGTCATACCGGTACATATTGAGCCGGTGACTCAAGTTGGGAAACAGCGTCTCGCCTGCCAGTGTTGGCGGCAACAGGTGCGCGATGCGCTGAAACAGGGGCGCCATCAGGGCCTCGTCAGCCACCCAATGCACCGATTTATTCATGCGCATCCCTGGCGGGGTGGCAATGCCGGGCGCCTCTTCGCGAAAGCCCATGCGCTCGGAGGCCATGATGATGGCGTTGGCCTCTGCATCGGTCACCACCTGGTCAATCACAAAGGCCAACAAGCCACCCAAGTCAATATCCTTTCGAGAGGGGTGCACAGTCTGCTGTGTATCGAGACACAGGGCGTGCGGCGTGCACTCGAACGCATGCACGGGTGTCATGGGGACCACGCCGCCCATAGGCAGGGAGCCCGGCAGGTGCGCCACCGCATGGTGCTGCGGCCAACCCAAGGCTGTGCTCACCATGTGCCCACGCTGCGCCGCCTTTGTGAAGGCTTGAAATTGCTCAAGTTCAACGCCCCAGTTGGGTCAGGCGGGCGGGTTCGACGATCTCGATCCAGTAGCCGTCGGGGTCCTTGATGAAGGCCACATCCTTCATCTTGCCCTGATCAGGTCGTTTCACGAAAGTGACCTGGTTGTCGTCAAACCACTGCACTGCGGCGTCCAGATCTGGCACTGAGAAGCAGATGTGGCCAAATCCCTGCGGTTGCGCGTTGCCGTCGTGGTACTTGAAGTCTGCATCCGTCTCCGTGCCCCAGTTGTGGGTCAGTTCCAGAATGCCACGCTGGCTGAAAGTCCAGGCGGTGCGTTCGCCTGCGTCCTCGGGCGTGCTGCTGTATTCCTCCGAGCGGTGCAAAAAATAGAGCGAGAACTTCATTTCCGGGAAGTCCAGCTTGCGCAGCAAGCGCATGCCCATCACACGGGTGTAGAAGTCCAGCGCTACTTGCGGATCCTTGACACGCAGCATGCTGTGGTTATAGACAAATCCGCGGGTGGCGTCGGCCACAGTAGCGCAGACACCAGGGTAAATTTCGGTCACAAAAGGCATGGAATTAAGCAATTTGAATGAGAGTTGAGAATACCGCCCCGACATTCTCGGAGCTCGCCGGGGTGATGCGATCGTCAGGTGTATTACCTGCCCACCGCAATCAAGGGCTTTGGGCCTGCATCGCGCGCCTGAATGCGTAAACCGGGTGCCAGGGTTGTGACCGTGGCGGTGGCGTCCGCAGAAGCTTCTGCCTTCTTCTCCATCGCCAACAGACTGCGGTGCAGGTAACGCATGCTGGTGACCCGCAAGAAGGAGGCGAAGTTGGGCACCTCGCCCCGGTGCGCCATAACCTCGTTGTGGAACTGGGCGATCAGGGCGTTGGTGGTGCAACCCTCGTCCTCCGCCATTTCCGCCAGAATGTCCCACACCATGTTTTCAAGTCTGATGCTGGTCAACGCGTTGCGGATGCGGACCGTGCGTGAGCGTTGCTCGTATTGGATGGGATCCGCTTTGACAAAGTATTCACACATGGTCTGCTCCGGTGTCTGGTTTCGGTTGGATTAAATGGCTCGTTCGGTCATTTGCTGGGCGATGTAATCGGCCTGGCGGATCGCCAGTGTCACGATGGTGAGCGTGGGGTTTTCTGCACCACCGGTGGTGAACTGGCTGCCATCGCTGATAAACAGGTTAGGAATGTCGTGCGTCTGGCCGTATTTATTCACCACACCGTCTTCGGGTCTGGCACTCATGCGACAGGTTCCCATGTTGTGCGTAGACGGGTACGGTGGTGTGCGGAACGACTTGATGGAGCCTGCTGCCTCGTAAATGCGCTCGGCCTGTGTGAACGCATGGTTGCGCATGGCGATGTCGTTTTCATGGTCATCGAAGTGCACATTGGGTGCGTAGTTGCCCCATTGGTCTTTGACGTTGGTGTTGAGCGTGACGCGGTTGCTCTCCCGCGGCATGTCCTCGCCCACCAGCCACATGCCAGCCAGGTTGGTGTAGCGGTCCATCCACCAGGCAAAGTCTGCACCCCAGCCACCCGGATTCAGGAAGGCGGCCATGAAGGGTATACCCAGTGACAGCGTTTCGAGTTCATAGCCACCCACAAAACCGCGGTTGGGGTTGTGCCCTGCTTCGTCGCGCACGATACCCGCCATGGTGGTGCCGCGGTACATGTGTACCGGGTTCTTGAAGGCGGCGTAGACCGAGCCCGTCATGTGACGCATGTAGTTGCGCCCGACCTGACCGGATGAGTTGGCCAGCCCGTCCTTGTACATGTTGGAGGCCGACAGCAGCAAGAGGCGCGGGGTTTCGATGGAGTTGCCGGCCACGCAGACAATGCGGGCTTTTTGCCGCTGCTCCTTGCCGTCACTGTCAAAGTAAACCACGCCGATTACCTTGCCAGAGGCGTTGTGTTCGATACGCGACACATGCGACTGGGCGCGGATTTCAAAGTTGCCGGTGGCTTCGGCCTTGGGAATTTCGGTGTACAGCGTGGACCACTTGGCGCCGCTCTTGCAGCCCTGAAAGCAAAAGCCCAGTTGCAAGCAGCGGCTGCGGCCGTCACGCGGCTGGCTGTTGATGGCCATGTTGCCGGTATGCACCTCCTTGTAGCCGAGCTTGGTGGCGCCGTTGTACATGACCTTGAAGTTGTTGTTGCCAGGCAGACCGGGAATGCCATTGGTGCGGGTCACCCCCATCTTGTTTTCGGCCTTGTCGTAGTAGGGCGCCAGGTCCTTCAGGGTGATGGGCCAGTCCAGCAGGTTGGCACCCTTGATTTCGCCATACACGCTCTTGGTGCGGAACTCGTGCTCCTGCAAGCGCAGCGAGGCACCGGCCCAGTGCGTGGTGGTGCCGCCCACCGTCTTGCAGATCCAGGCCGGCAGACCGGCAAAGTCCTTGGCCACGCGCCAGGACCCCGATGTGGTGCGCTTGTCCAGCCAGGCAAGCTGGCTGAAGGACTTCCACTCGTCGTTGATGAAGCTGGCGCTGGACTGCCGGGCGCCGGCCTCCAGTACCACCACCTTGATGCCTTTTTGGCACAACTCATTGGCCAGCGTGCCGCCACCGGCGCCTGAGCCAATCACAACAACGACGGAGTCGTCAGAAAAATCAAATTTCGCCATGCTTATCTCCTGTATTTTTTGTGTGCGTGTGATTAACCCAGATTGGGCGGCGGGCTGGCTTCTTTGGTGGGCGCGGGCAACCACTTAAGGTCCTGGAAGCCTCGGGTGATGTAGCCACCCTTTTCCCATGCCGAGCCTGGGTAGCCGAAAACGGCGTAGGCCATGTCGTTGTCGTACAGCGAAGTCACGCACTGGCCACGAGCGGTGGCGAAGAAGGCGGTGCCTTCCATGCCGCGCACAATTTCTTCGCGCTTGGCGGCGCTGGACTTGGCAAAGTTGCCGCCAGCCGATTTATTCAGCCAGGCAATGCCATCCTTGAGCATCTTGGCCGCACCCGCATCGCCGGAGGCCTTGGCATCCAGATCCTTGGACAGCAGGGCATACACCGCATCGGGCAGTTTCTGGTGAGGGAACAGCACGCGGCCCATGGCGATCAGGGTCTGGCCTTCAGCGGTGCTCAGGGTCTTAAGTTCCAGCGCCCAGGCGGTAGAGGGTGCCAAGCCCGCCAACAGGGTGCCGGTGGCCAGCGTTCCCAGCAAAACGCCAGAACCTTTGAGAAATTCACGGCGCGCCAAAGGCATCGTGACCTTGCGGACTACACCGCTTTCTTCATCGCAGCCCGCGACCTCGGGGCTTTGCGAAGCAATGGAAATCACACGCATATTTGTCTCCAGTTTGTTTAAAAATTTTCAGTTACTTTTAAAATTTTCAAACGAAGTATTGCGCAGATATGAGCCGCGCAGGTGATAGCTGACTACTTACAGGGCAAACCCTTGTATGCGCTTTGCGCGGCAGGATGGCGCAAACAAGTCAGCTTGGCGGCAGGCAATTTTTGGATGCTTAAGTCGCCACAGGCAGTGAGTCCACGTGTAAATAACTTATGGCACTGCATAATCCCGGCTCTTCTTCAACCCACTGCCCCCCCTATGTCCTGCGTCTTTTGTAACCTGCCGGCAGCGGCATGAGCCATGCGGTCGCGCGCCTGCGCGATGAAGGCCTGGCGCGCCGAGACGAGCCCTTTATTGCCCGTGGTTCGCGCGCCCCCCGCTGCCCCGCATGCCGTGTTATTTTTAGCCACTGCCTGTGCGCCTTGCGCCCGCAGGTACCGACTCGGGCCGGTATGTGTTTGATCATGAGCGACATTGAGCCGTTCAAACCTAGCAATACCGGCTGGTTGATAGCCGACGTCGTGCAGGACACGGCCGCCTTTGGCTGGGCACGCACGGTGGTGGACCCCGCCTTGCTGGAGCTGTTGGCCGACCCGCAGTGGCAACCCTATCTGGTGTTTCCCGGTGAGTTTGTTGCGCCTGAGCGGGTCGTGACCGATGTGCCGGTCGTACCCGGAAAACGCCCGTTGTTTGTCTTGTTGGATGCCACTTGGCCAGAGGCGCGCAAGATGTTTCGCAAAAGCCCTTATCTCGACAAGTTGCCGGTGCTCAGTCTGCAACCTGAGCAACTCTCGCGCTACCGCTTGCGCCGGTCAACCCGCGACGACCACCTGTGCACCTCGGAGGTGGCCGCGCTTTGCCTGAGCTTGGCAAATGAGCCGCGTGCAGCGGAAACTTTAGAGGCATATCTGGACGTCTTCACCCACCATTACCTGAATGCCAAGCAGTCCGTACTGCCAGATTTTGAAGACGCCGCGCATCAGCGTTTGCGCGCGCTAGCTGAACCCGCTCACTCGTTTCTGCGATCATCAAGCCCATGAATTTTGAAGCACCGACCCTTGACGCCTCTGTCCTTGTTGTCTGCCTGTGTGCCGAGTGGTGTGGCGTTTGCCGCGAGTATGAAGACCGCTTCGCCCAGATGCAATCGCGTTTTCCGCACGCCCGTTTTCTCTGGCTGGATGTCGAGGACGAGGCCGACCTCATGCACCCGCTGGACGTCGAGAACTTCCCCACACTGCTGGTGGCGGTGGGCAATGAGCCGCGATTTTTCGGACCAGTGACGCCACAGCCCGAGCTACTGGAGCGCCTGATCCGGGCTCAGACGCAGGATGCCTGCACGCCAACCTTGGCCGACCCTGCTGTGGCGCAATTGGTGCGCCGGATTCGAGAAGCCAAACACCTTTGATACTGCTATTCAAATAATAGCTGCTTGCGCAAGTAGCACGGGGTCTGGAGCCTGTTTTAGTACTGATCCAGCCAGCGCACCAAGGCCGCCAGTTGCATAGAATCACCCAGTGCCAACACGCCGCATGCCCGGGCGTCGTCACCCATCTGATTGCGATGGCGGGCGATCCAGGCGTCCACGCCCAAGCCGTCGCCACTGTCGGCCAGCGCCCTGAGTTGCGCCCAATCCAGCGTGGAGTCTATTGGCGGTGCAATCTCCGCAGGGGTTGCGGTCATCACTAAAGCGGCATCAGAGACCGGCACCTGCATCGACCAAGAAAACACGCTGCCTTGCCCGGGAGTGGACTGCACCACCAGCTCACCCCCCATCAAGCGCACCCATTGCCGGGCAATCGCCAAGCCGAGCCCGGAGCTGCCGGTGGCGCTGCGGGCGTCGAGTTGTTCAAACGGCTCAAAGATGCGTTCCAGGGCTTCCGGCGCAATGCCACGGCCGGTGTCACTGACCGAGACCTCCATTTGGGCGTTGACCCCATCGGCCGCCAGGGAGCTGCTCACTGCCAGCGTGATGAGCCCTTGGTGCGTAGCGACGCAGGCATTGGCCAGCAGATTGCGTAGCACTTGCTCGAACCGGGCGGCATCCATCACGACCTGTGAGACAGAAAGCTCTGTTTTCACCTCCAGTTTGTTGCCCTGATGCAGTGCCAGCCAGCGTGTGTTGCTGGCGATTTCCAGCACGTGTTGCAGCAGGTTGACGGGTGCGGTGACCAAGCTCAAATGCCCGGCTTCACCGCGCGCCAATTCAAGCAATTCGTCGGCGAGTTGCAGGATGTCTTTGCCGCTGCGCTGCATCGCCTGCACCGACTCCATCAAGCGATCTTGCTCTGCAGTGCTCCCGGTGCGTGGCAACTGGTCCAGTTCCCGTCGGGCCAGCGCGGCATTGCCGAGCAAGGTGTGCAAAGGGGTGCGCAGTTCGTGCGACACACGCGATAAAAATCGTTGTTTGAACTGGACCGCCGCTTCTGCCACGTCGCGCGACTGAATCAACTCTTGGGTTGCCCCCCGAATGGCGTCTTGCAACGTCACCTGGTAGCGTTGAGCCTCGCGCAGTTGCTGGCTGCGCTGGAGGCGCAACCGGTCGGCCATGGCCAGCATCAGCACGCCTGAGGTCAGCACCGCCGCCAACGGAACGAGCCAGTTTTCGAGCCACGGTGCACTCGCCAGCCAGCCGTGAATCACGGCTCCGCGCAACACCGAGGCGACGGCCAGAAAACTGAAACTCAGCAGCACAAAGCGCGCCGGGCTATCGCCATGGCGCCAGGCGCGCCATGCCAGCCAGGGGAGCATGAAAGGTAGCAAAAACCCGGCGAACTCGAGTAAGCCGATGCCCATTTCAAATCCAAATAGCAATACGACCAGCAAGCCCAGCAGGCTCAGGCCAGACAACCCAAGGGCAGCGCGCTGGCCCCAAACTGGCACGTGCGGAGCAGGAATAAATCGCAGGAAAAACAGGACGACGCAGACATGCGTGCCCGCCAGCGCGGCTGCCAGTGCCGGGAGCGTCCACGATAGGTGGGACGGCCAGAGCCACAGCACCGCTTGCCCGCTGAAACAGGATTGGTACACCAGCAAGCTGGCGCTGGCCCCCGCGTACCAAGCCCAGGTCGACTCACGCAGCCAGAGTGCAAACACCAGCGCCAGAAAGGTGATGAGCGCCAGCGCGCCGGCTTGTTGGCCCTCGTGGAGATCTACTATTCTTTCTTCCTGCGCGAGTGCGCTTGGCATCCAAAGGCTGATCTGGGGTCGTAATGAAGTTCGACTTTGCAGTCGCAATAAAACGGTCGAGGGGCCTTGCGGCAAGTTCAAAACCCATGCCGCGGTAGCCCCCGGCAGGGGTCGCTCGCCCAGCGGTACCGACAAACCAGAACGACCCAATGGCTGCGCTGGGCTGCCCGGTGGCCCGGCAATCAACCAGGCCTCCAACAACTCCGTGCGGGCGGGGCCTACCCGCAAGTGGCGTAGCACCGGCGACTGGGGGTTGTCGATATGCACCGCCACCCAGAGTGCGCCCTCAAGGCGCCCCAGGCGAGGGGTATTGGCACTGAGTGGCGCGAACGTGTTGATAAGTTGCTGCAAGTCGGCCAGCGTGAGGTCGCCCTTGGCGTCATGCCAGAGCAGGGCCGAAGGCGTCAGGTTCTGCGAATCGTGGCCCGGGTCAAGGCGGACAACCGTGGCGCTGGCGTGACTGCTGCAAGCGGCCAGCAAGACCAGCCCTGCCGCCAGTGCCCAGCGTGCCCAAACCTTCACTCGCCAAGTCCGATGGGCTGCTCTGAAAAAGTATGTCGTCCCAGGCGGTACTGAAGTGGTGAGATCCCAAAGCGCTCCCGGAAGGCCGTGGCAAAGTTGGCCGGGCTGGAGTAGCCCAGCGCCGCGCCTACGTCAGCCACTGATTTGGAGGTCTCGCTCATCTGCCATGCGGCTTCTTTCAGGCGGGACTCGCGCACAAACGCGGCCGGCGTGGTGTGCATTTGTGTGCGAAACGCATCTTTCAGTCGGTGCACCGTGGTGCCCGCTTCCAGCGCCAGTTTTTCCAGGTCTGGCGTTTCGGCCAGTGACGCTTGCAGGCGCTGCAAAACGACGGTCAGCCAGCGTGGCGTGGTGGACTCTTTATGGACGGAGCCCAGGCGTCGACCAAGGTTGGCGTGAAGGGCTACGCGAGCGACCAGTTCGGCTTCGGTAAAGGGCTTGGTAATAAAGTCGCGGCCGCCAGCGGCAAAACCTTCAAGCTTGGCTTCTTCCTCCAGCATACCGCTGACAAAAAGTACCGGAATGTTGAGGGTCTCGGGGTGGTCTTGCAACTCGCGGCAGACCGCAAAACCGTTGGGTGGTGGCAGTTGCACATCGAGCAGCACCACGTCCGGGCGCATGAGTTGGGCAAGCCGCATAGCTTCACCACCTTGTACCGCCATGAGAACTCGTGCACCGGCGTCGCCCAGAAAACGGGCAAGCATTCGAAGTTCATCAGGCATGTCCTCAACGATCAGTACGCAGAGGTTGGCGAGGGGCGGGGGCAAGGCTTCCGTCGCAATGGAATAGGTCATATAGTCAGGATTTTCTAAAACACCGAAATTTATTGTGGGTAATTAATGAAGGACTTTATTTTATAAAAGTTTTCGTTTTTTTCAAAAATAATAATTTTCGATGGTGGAGTTAAATCATGAATGAAGGTGCGCTTGGTGCGACAGAGGTCCCCTTTGGGTGAGGAATGCACACCCACGATGAAAGTGGGAAAAATTTGTAACGCCAAATTAAGTCAATCAGCCCACCTTGTTATTCCAAATGGTTCTATATTGAAGGTGAGTATTTTGAAAAAAACGTCTGTTCAATGCATGTCTGCAACACCTCGTCTCTTTAAACCTCTGGCGCTGGTCGCTGCATTGCTGGCCTTGTCGGCCTGTTCAGCTTTGGCGCCTGTGCCGCTCACGGCGCAAGCGATGGCGCCCGTTAACGAGTCAGATCGGTTGGCCATGCGCAATGATGTGCAGTCCATCACCGGCCCCTTGTCGCTGGACGAAGCCATTGCACGGGCCCTGAAGTTCAACCTGGACCGTCGCGCCAAAATGATGGAAGAAGCGATGGCGCTGAACCAGCTGGACGTCACCCAGTACGACATGCTGCCCAGACTGGTGGCGCAAGCCGGCTATACCTCGCGCGACAACGAGCGTGCCACCTACAGCAGCAGCTATAACGCGCCTGTGGTCGGTCCAAAAAGTAGCACTTCATCGCTGTCGCAAGAGCGCAACCACAACACGGCAGAACTGGGCTTGACCTGGAATCTGCTGGACTTCGGTCTGGCGCACTACAGCGCCAGCCAACAGTCGGCCCGCGTGCTGATTGCCGCCGAAAAACGCCGCAAGGCCATGCACCTGCTGATGCAGGACGTGCGCACCGCCTACTGGCGTGCCGCCAGCGCCCAGAAGCTGCGCATCGAAGTTGAAAAGACCATCGCGTTGGCCGAAGACGCGTTGAATGACTCCCGCAAGGTCGAGGCCGAGCGCTTGCGCAATCCGTTGGATGCCCTGCGTTACCAGCGCCAGTTGTTGGAAAACCTGCGCTTGCTGGAGGCCATCGACCAGGAGTTGTCGTCGGCCCAGGTGGAGTTGGCCTCGCTGATCAACGCACCGGTCGGACAAACGATCCAGATTGCTGATACGGATGTGAAAAACGTCGACGACGGCGTGCTCAAAGTCTCCGTGCAAGCCATGGAAGAAGCGGCCCTGGCGCAAAACGCCGACCTGCGCGAGCAGCACTACAACGCCCGCATCGCCCGCGACGAAACCCGCAAAACCCTGGTGCGCCTGTTCCCCAATGTGTCTTTGAGCTATGGCCTGAAGTACGACTCCGACAGCTACATGGTGCACAACAATTGGAACGAAGCCGGTTTGCAAATGTCCTTCAATTTGTTCAACCTGCTTACCGGGCCGACACAAATCAAACTGGCCGAGGCTGGCGTGGCGCTGGCTGACCAGCGCCGCATGGCCACCCAACTGGCGGTGCTGACGCAGGTGCATCTGGCGCGCCTGCAACTGCTCAATGCCCGCAACCAGTTTGATCGTGCCGATGCGATTTACTCAACGGACCTGAAAATTGCCGAGCACGTGCGCAACCGCGAAAGCGCACAGGCGCAGAGCAAGCTCGATAGTGTGAGCAACGCCACGGCGGCCATTTTGAGTTTGTTGCGCCGCTACCAGGCCTTGGCGCAAGTGCAGTCGGCTGAAAACCGCTTGCTGGCCAGCATGGGCCTGGAGCCCAAAATCGGCAGCACCAGCGAGCTGAGCCTGGCGCAACTGACCGCCCAACTCAAGAACAGCGGGACACCGTGGAGTGAGTTGCAAAAATCCACGACGCTCATCCAACCGGGCACCCTCTTGCCAACAACCGCAACCCAGCCCAAGGCAGCCCAGTGAAGCAAACTACCGGGCTGGCTTGCTTGGTGTACGCCATGGTCTTGGCGCATGGGGTGCAGGCTCAAACAGCGGCTCCACGTCCAGCTGTATCGTCCGCCGCCGTCGCCCCTGCAGCCAAACCCGCTCTGGAGCGTCAAGAAATTCGGGCCCAACTGCTGCCACGCCGCTACACCACGGTGGCGGCCGAGATTGGCGCCAAGATCAACCGCCTGCCAGTCGCCGAAGGCGGCGCATTCAAGTCCGGGCAACTGCTGGTGAGTTTTGACTGCACGCTGCAGCAAGCGCAACTGCAAAAAGCCCAGGCGGAGCTGGAGGGCACGGAGCAAACACTCAAATCCAACCAGCGCCTGGCCGAGCTCAATTCGGTAGGCCAGTTGGAACTGGACTTGTCCCGCTCAGCCGTGAGCAAGGCCAAAGCCGAGCTCGGAGCCAATCAGGCGGTGCTGGGCAAGTGTGGTGTATCTGCCCCTTTTGCGGGCCGCGTGGCCGAGCAAAAAGTGCGCGAGCAGCAGTATGTGCAGCCAGGCCAGGCCTTGCTCGACATCATTGATGACAGCGTGCTCGAACTGGAATTTTTGGTGCCTTCCCACTGGCTGAGCTGGTTGCGCGTGGGCGGTAAATTTCAGGTGCAAATCGATGAAACCCGCAAGGCTTACCCCGCCAAATTTATTCGCATCGGTGCCCGGGTCGACCCGGTCAGCCAGTCCGTCAAAGTGGCGGCCGCCATCGACGGCAAATTCCCCGAATTGATCGCCGGTATGAGTGGCCGCGTGCAAGTCAGCCCTCCTTAGCGCACAACCAGCCTGTTGACCTGACACCAAGGCTCACCTTTTTTACTTTCTCGCCCGCACAGACAGCTTGAGAACCGCATCATGAACAAAATCTACCGCAGCATCTGGAACGAAATCACCCGCACTTATGTAGCCGCAGCTGAAATTGTGCAAAGCCGGGGCAAAAGCTGTTCCAGCAGCAGCGACGGCACCTCTGGCGCTGAATGCGCATTGAGAAATCAGGATGCGCAGGCCAGCCCAAGTGGACTGCAGAGCCCGCCCATGGCGCGCCGGGGTCGCCTCCACTTTGGCGGCATTCGTCCACTTGTGCTGGAGCCGCGTTTCATGTTTGACGGTGCGGCACTCAGCGATACGGGCCAGGCCCGGGATGACACGTACCATCCGGTGGTACCCGATGCGATCGCCGGGGCCTCAGCCACGGCTCCTCGCGCGGATAGCAACACCAACAGTGTTGAAAAAAGCTTCCTTGACTTTATGGCCAGCCTGCAAAGTCAGACTTCCCGGACCGACATGCCCAGTGGCATCATCCGCGCAATGCCCAACGCGCGTGAAATTGTGTTCATAGACAGCGGCGTGGACGACATTGCCCAACTGCTCAAAGGCACCCGGGCCGATGTCGAGGTGGTGCTGCTTGATGCCAACCGCGACCCCTGGGCGCAAATGACCGCCGTTATCAGCACACATCAAAACCTGGATGCGGTGCATCTGGTGTCGCACGGAGCCGATGGTCAACTGGTTTTTAATGGCAAAACCTATGGTGCAAACAGCTTCGGCACGACTGAGGCGGCCGAGTTGACGCAATGGCAAAGCCACCTGAGTGCCAATGCCGACATTCTGATCTATGGCTGCAATGTGGCCGCCGGTGCCGATGGCGTGTTGCTGATCAACCAGATGGCCCGCCTGACGCAGGCCGACGTAGCAGCGTCGACCGACCTGACCGGCAGTGCGGCCAAAGGTGGCGATTGGGTGCTGGAGGCTGATACAGGGGTCATTGAAAGCAAGCTGGCGTTTGCTGACCGTACCCTCGACGCTTACGATCATGTGCTGGAAGTGCCCGTACTGGCTACACCCGCTACCCAGCAAGCCTACGAAGACACGGCCTTCAGCTTTAGCGCCTTGAGCGGTGTCAGCAGCCCAAGCAACCCGAATATGCGTGCTGTGGTGACGGTCACTGCGGGTAGTGCCACCATCAGCGATGGTGTCTCTGGCGGCACGCAACTCAACGGCGACGGCAATCTGGCAGGCATCAATGCCTTTATTCACAGCCTGACTTTTCAGGGTGCACAAAACTGGAATGGCACGGCAACGGTGCAGATACTGGTCAAGTCTGATTACAACGTAAGCCCAGGCGAAACCACCACGGTTTCATTTGACATCACCGTCTCAGCGACCAACGACGCACCCACCCGTTCGACCAGCAGCGTGACACTGACCGCCATCAACGAGGATCAAGCCACCTCGGCCAGTGATGCCGCCGTGCTGAACCCCGGTGCTACGGTCATCAGCCTGTTTGGCAGCAGCTTTAGCGATGCAACCGACACCGTCACCAGCGGCTCTGGCAGCAACAGCCTAGCCGGTGTGCTGATTGTCGGCAACACGGCCAATGCCACAACGCAGGGGGCTTGGCAATACGGGAGTGGCAGCACCTGGACTGCGGTGGGGGCAGTGTCAAGCAGCAACGGGCTGTTTGTTGCGTCTGCCGACAGCCTGCGTTTTGTGCCAGTGGCCGATTACAACGGCACACCGACCGGGCTGACGGTGCGTCTGTCGGACAACTCAACCGGCACTGCCGTGCCCACCACAGGCAGCCGAAGCATTGACGTGTCGGACGACAGTAGCAAGTCGGGCGGCACCACACGCTATAGCAACAGCAGCAACGCCGTGGCGCTGGATACCAGCATCAACGCACTCAACGATGCACCGGTGACGCAAGCCCTGGCGCTGACGGTGGACAAAAATTCTTTTGTCAGCTTTAGCCTGAGTTCTACTGATGTCGATGCAGGCAGCAACAGCAGTACCGATGCACGAGTCAACGCTTACAAAATCGTTGCCCTGCCCAGCAACGGCATACTGTTGGATGGTCAAGGCAACGCGTTTGTAGCCGGGGCTACGCTCACATTGGTGCAGGCCACTGGCATGAAATTTACGCCGACGGTCAACTACAGCGGTGCAGCCACATTCACGTTCCAGGCGATTGACGCGGCAGGTGCGACCAGCAGCGTCAGCACCGCCAGCATCACCGTCAGCTCGGTCAACGAGGCCCCGGTTGTCACCGTGCCGGGGGCGCAAAGCCTGAACGAAGACGGCACCTTGACGCTGCCCGACATTTCGCTGGCCGACCCGGATGCCGGCACCGAGCAGGTGCAAGCCACTGTTAGCGCCTTGCATGGCACCGTCACCCTGAGCGGCCTGACGGGTCTGTATCAAGCCGATGGCACAACCGCTGCCACCGTCGCTAGCGGGGCCAGCATCACGGTGCGCGGCAGCCTGACAGCCATCAACAACGCGCTGACGGGTGCAAGTTACACCCCCACGGCTGATTACAACGGCCCGGACACCCTCACCGTGGCCGTTGATGATTTGGCCCACACCGGCCCCACGGCCAAAACCGACAGCAAGACCATTGCAGTCACGGTCAACCCGGTGGCTGACAAGCCGGTGACCGATTCGACCGGCACCACCCCCCTGACTCTGGCGGCGGTGAATGAAGACACGCAGGACCCCAACGGTGTCTTGGTAGGGAGTCTGTTGCCAAACTTTTTTGATGCCGATGGCAACACCTTGGCAGGTGTGGCGATCAGTACCAATGCCAGTGATGCCGCCACACAAGGGGCCTGGCAGTATTCGCTCAACAACGGCGCAAGCTGGCAAAGCGTAGGCACAGTGTCAGCCGGCGCGGCCTTGCAACTTGATAAATCGGCGTTGCTGCGCTTTGTGCCGGTGGCCAATTACTACGGCACGCCGGGTAGCCTGACCCTGCACGCCATTGACAACAGCGTTGGCCGTACTTTTAGCACCAGCACACGCCTGACCACTGATGTGGCAGCCGTTGCTACCGACCTGGATGTCAGCGGCAAGCTGCTGACCACCATCATTACCTCGGTCAACGACGTATTTGTCATCGAGACCGACAAAGCCCTGAAGGTCAACGAAGGTGAAACTGTGGTGTTGAACAGCAGCATCCTCAAGATCACTGATATTGAGGCCACTGCTGCCAACATTGTCTATACCGTGCTGGTCAGCGGCACCAATTTGACCGAAGGCGCAATGCAGTTTGACAGCGATGCCAATGGCAGCTTCGAGTCCACGGTAACGACCGGCACCGTCTTTACCCAAGCCGATCTGAATGCCGGGCGTTTGCAGTATGTTCATAGCGGCGGCGAACCCACGGTGGCCCAGACCCTGGCCTACAGCGTGACCGACACAGTCAGCGGCGGTGGCGGCAGCACCGCTGACCGGGTGCTGAGCATCAAGGTCAGCCCGGTCAATGATGCGCCGGTGCTTTATACGCCGGGGCAAACGCCACCCATCGGCAGCGCACTGACCGCCAATGTCACCGAAGGTCATTCATTTGCCTTCAATGAGTTGTCGGTTTCCAGCATCCGCGTTATTGACCCCGACAACACCGATGTTCAACTGATATTCAAGCTCGAAAGTCTGCCAGTGCACGGCAGCTTAAGCTTCAACGGGCAACCGGTGGCCGCAGGCGTGAGCACCTTCAGCTATGCAGATCTAAATAAGCTGGTGTACCAGCATGACGGCCTCGGGTTGACAGCAGACAGCTTCACGGTCAGCCTGCGCGACGGCGCGGGTGGTTTCATCACTGCCACCACCGTCAACTTGACCATCGTGCCAGAAAACGCTGCGCCAACCGGCATAGGCAACCTGACTGGCTCCATTTACGAAGACCCGACCAGCTACGGTGCCTTGGCAAACAACAACGGCACGGTGCTTAAAGACTTTGCCAATTATTTCCTGTCGGATTCGGACTCAGGGGCAACAGTGGGTGCCATTGCCATCGTGGGGGGCAACACCGCTAATGCCGGTAGCCAGGGCACCTGGCAGTATTCAACCGACGGCACCTACTGGTCTGCGGTGGGCACGGTCAACGATACCGGCGCTGCCCTGGTGCTGGCACCCACAGCGCGGGTGCGGTTCAGCCCCGCCCTTAATTACAACGGCACCCCGCCGGTACTCCAGATTCGGGTGCTTGACAATACCTACACGGGTGCGCTGTCATCGAGCAGCGGCACATCCGAGTCCAGCGGCACGGAAGTCCGCCAAACGGTCAACACCGTCACGCGCGGTGGCACCACGGCGATTTCTGCCAACCTCAACACGCTGAGCATCAGCGTCACACCCGTCAACGACGACCCCTCGCTGGGCACCATCAACACACTGGTCATGGATGTGGCCGTTACGGGCGCGACAAAAACCATCACCACATCCCAGCTTTCAGCGACTGATGTGGATTCGGCCGTCATCACCTACCAGTTGGATACACGCCCCAGCCATGGCTGGCTGCTGCTCGGCGGCAACCCGCTGGGCGAAGCCGCCACCTTTACCCAAGCTGATATTGATGCAGGCCGTCTGATTTATCAAAAAAACACCGACACCAGCACCGCGGATGCCTTTGTCGTGACCATTCGGGATGGCGGCCGCCATGTGGTGTTCAATCGCCCCGGTGGTGTCTATCAAGACAATGCCAGCACAAGCCTTTTGCCGATCACCGTCAACATCGACATCACGAACCCGGCCAGTGTGCCCGGCGGCGGCGGGAGTGGCGGCGGTACGGGTGGCACCGATGCCTTCAACGATATTCTGACAACCTTGGAAGACACGGCGATCACTGTCAATCAGACGGTACTGCTAAGCAATGACAGTGGGGCTGCTAAAACCATTACATCTGTGACGAGTCCCGTGAATGGCAGTGTGGCGTTAAACAGTGGCAACATTACGTTTACGCCTTCCGCAGAGTTTTCTGGCATGGCGAGCTTTCAGTACACCATAACTTCTGATTCGGGCGTTGATAGTGCAGTGGTGACGGTTTATGTGATGTCGGTCAACGATGCCCCCACGCTGGTACAAACACCACTGGTTCTGGACGAAGGAACGGTGGCCACATTCACAATTACGAGCCTGAATGCCACCGACCCGGACAACACGGATGCCCAGCTCTTTTACACACTGCGTTCGTTGCCGAGCAACGGCATTCTGTATTTTGATTCAACGCCGGGTGATGACGTTGCCAACGCCTACAGAATGGCAACCGGCTATAGCTTTACTGAAGCAGATATCGGGGCTAACAGGATCAAGTTTGCGCATGATGGCAGCGAAGATTTTCTGTCGAGTTTCAACTTTACCTTGACCGACGGCTCGGGCAGCGTGGTTGACTACACCTTTAACATTGATGTGACGCCGGTCAATGACCAACCCGTCATTGGCACGGCAACGAGTCTGAACGTCCTTGAGGGCGCGTCGGTGCAATTGATGGGCGGCACTCTGTCCAACGTGTTGAACACGCTGTCATCTGGCGCTGCCGTGGGGGCCTACGACAGGGACGGCGGCGGCGACAAGAGCGCAGGCTTGGCGCAAACCAACACGCTGAGCTACACCGTCAGTAGCTTACCAATCAAGGGTGAGGTGCGCCTTGTCAAGGATGGCCAGACCTATGCTGCGGGCAATTTAATCACTTACGATGTTGTCACTACCACTACCCCCATCAGCCTGGCACAAATCAATGGTGGCAAGCTTTACTACGCCAATGACGGGACAGAAGCCACCACCGACACCCTGACTTTTACCGTGAACGACGGCTCGGGTGCCACCAACGCCACCGCCAGCGCAGTACTGACAATCAAGCTCATCCCGGTCAACGACGACCCGGTGATTCTTGTCAATTCCGGTGCTGTTTTTGAACACACGCCGCTCACAGCAGAGCACGCGGAGTCGATCGAAGCCAATTTTGTGGTTGCGGAAGGGGCAACCACCACCATCAGTGCATCCTATTTATCGGCGTTTGACTCAGACAACACCACGCAACAGCGCCAATTTCGCATTACCAGCAACGTTCAATATGGGCAGTTGCTGCGCGGAACTGAAGTGCTGGGCGTTGGCAGTGCCATTACCCAGGCGGAAATAGAACTCAACCAGATCAGTTATCGCCACGACGGATTGGAAAGCACCAGTGATTTCTTTTTCTACAAGCTGTCGGATGGTGGTGGCGGCAATGAGCCGGAGGGTAAATTTGTCATCACCATCATCCCGGTGAATGACGCACCGGTCATCACCGTGCCCACCGACCGTGTGGCGTTTGAAGAGCAGCCGCTGGTCATCAGCGGCATTAGCATTACCGACCCCGACAGCGTGGCACTCGATGGCAGCATCAGCAGCAGCTTTGGCCCGATCCAGGTCACGCTGACCGTCGGCAGCGGCACGCTGAACCTCACCGCCAGTGGCAGCGCCACACTGGGCACCAACCAGACCGTCAGGGTAACCGTGACAGGCAGCCTGGGCGACGTGAATGCCACGCTGGCCACGCTGGTCTATACCGGCGGCACAAATTTCAATGGCGCTGACGCCATCAGCATCCATGTCACAGACCAGAACGCGACCGGCTCCGGTGGCCCGCTGGTTGATGACAAGAGCCTGGCCATTACGGTACAGGCGGTTAACGATGCGCCAACCTTGACCGGCATCAGCGCCCAAAGCTACACCGAAGATGCCAGCGCTGTGGTGCTGGGCAACGTGGCCCACCCGGTTGATGTGGACATGGATGACTTCAACACGCTTAACGGCAACTGGAGCGGTGCCACACTGACCCTGTTGCGCACTGGTGGGGCCAACACGGCCGATGTGTTTGAAGCCAGTGGCTCACTGGCGGCGCTAACCGCAGGCCAGGCCCTGACGGTAGGCAGCACCACGGTCGGCAGCGTGACCAGCAACGCCAGCGGCAGCCTGGTGCTGACCTTTAACAGCGCAGCCACGTCGGCGCTGGTCAACAGCGTGTTCCAGCAAATAGCTTATCGCAACACCAATCAGACCCTGGCGGCGGCGGCGACTGCTGGCATCAGCATTGACTGGGTCGTCAACGATCGCAATGTCACCGCGCAAGGGGTCGGTGGGGCGCTGAGCGTGACGGTGACGCAGATCGTCACCATGACCGGTATCAACGATGCCCCCGTGTTGACTGCCGTTGGCAGCCTCAGCACCACAGAAGGCACCAGCACGACAGCGGTTGCGCTGTCAACGCTGGTGACGACCCGCAGCGACGTGGATGTTGGCAGCAGCCTGATGGGCCTGGCGATTGTCGGCAACTCTGCCAACGCAGCCACCCAGGGGACTTGGTATTACTCAAGCAATGGTACGGAATGGGTTGCGATTGGCACGGTGGATGACAGCACCGGTGCGCTGGCCTTGTCAGCGGCCACGCAAGTCAAGTTTGTGCCTTTTGGCGATTTCAACAATTTCAATCTAACCCCACCAGGCTTGGTGGTCCGGGCGCTTGACAACACTTATGCAGCTGGCTTTAGCAGCTATGATTCTGCTAGCGAAACACGGGTTGTGGTGAACACAGGCAGCTCAGGCGGCAGCAGCGCCATATCAGCCGCGTCCAAAACCATTGGCCTGAGCGTCAACGCCGTCAACGATGCCCCCACCGTGGGCGGCGGCGGTGATGCCGTAAATTACACCGAAGGCAGCGGCCCGGGTGTGGCAGGCACCCCGGTGCGGCTTGATGTGAACAATGACTTTGCCCTGACTGGCGATGTCGAGCTGATCACCCGGATTGAAGACACTTTTGCGTCAAGTACCTTGACGGTGTTGCGCCAGAGCGGCGCGATCAGCACCGACCGCTTCGGGCTGGACACCACCTATAACACCGACAGCCAAACCGTCAGCCTGAGTGGCAGCATCATTTCGTTTGGCAGCACGGCGGTAGCCAGCATCACCGACAACAGCAGCACAACGGGCCAGCTCGTCATCACATTTAACGCCGATGCCACACAAGCTGCCGTCAGCGCCGTGATGAAACGCGTCACCTACAGCAGCGTGGCCGACAATCCGCCCGGTGTAGCCCTGACCTTAACGGCGGTGTTTGCTGACGGCAATGCCGGGGCGCAAGGCTCTGGCGGCAATCTGACCGCGACAGCCACGTTCACGGTCAACGTCACCAACGTCAACGACGCGCCGGTCGCCACCGCTGCCGCGCTGGCACCGGTCAATGAAGATGCCGGCCTGGCCAGTCCAACGCCCAACCAAGACGCTTCTGTGGCCCCAGTCGGCGACACCGTGGCCAACCTGTTTGGCCCCCATTTCAGCGACACTGACCCTAGCGGTGTCAACAATGCGCTGGCTGGCATGGCCATTACCGGCAACGCCGCCAATGCCACCACCGAAGGCATTTGGCAATACTCAGTCAACGGTGGCGCAGACTGGACTGCTGTGCCGACCAGCGGCCTCGCCGACGACACGGCACTGGTGCTTGATACTGACGCCAAGATCCGTTTTTTGCCCAATGTAGCTCACTACAACGGCACCCCCGGCAGCCTGACAGTGCGGCTGTCGGATGGCCTGGGCTTTACTGCCAGCAGCAGCGTGAGTGATCTCAAGCCTCTGGCAACCACCTCGACCGCTGGCTGGTCCAACCCGGTAAGCCTGTCCACCAGCGTCAGCCAGATCAATGACCAACCGGTTATTTCTGACCTCAACGGCGATATCGTCGCTTTTGTCGAAGCAGTTGGGGTCAACATTGCCGGCATAGCCGTGCTGCTTGACAACAACACTGGTCTCAATATTGCGTCCAGTCTGGCGGATATTGAACTGACGGTGCGCAACGAGGCCAACTTTGCCGGTGCCACCCTGACGGTGCAACAGCACAGCACGGCTGATATCAAAGACTTTTTTGTCGTGCAGAACGCCAACGGCATTTCCACCACGGGCGGTGCCACCGAACCAGGCCCCGGGCTGCTGCTGTACAACGATGGCTCAGCCATCCGCTACGACAACGGCACCACCACCAAAGTGGTGGCTTACATCACTCAAAACAGCAGCGGCAGCGGCAAGCTGATACTGACCTTTACCGCAGATGCCAGCAAGGCTGCGGTCGATATCATTTTGCATAACCTGGCGTATTCCAACAATGAAGACTCACTGCTGAATTCCATTGCAAAAACCATCGACATCACCTTCAACGATGGCAATACCGGTGCGCAGGGCACCGGTGGGGCGCTGCCAACCACCGCGCAGGTGACGATCAACCTGACCCCAAGCAACGATGCGCCATCGTTGACAGCAGGGGCCACGCTGTCAGGCACCGAAGCCGACGCAGCCGGCTTGCCGCTGTTGCCAGGCAGCACCACCACGCTGGGGGCCTTGCTGGGTGGGGGTAACTTCACCGACCCGGATGGGGTGGCGCTCAACGCGTTGGCCGGGGTGGCGATTGGCAGCTTTAGCGACCACAGCACCAATGCCGCGATTGGCGGGCTGTGGCAGGTGTCTTTTGACGCTGGCGCGAACTGGGTGAACTTGTCAACGCTGCAAACGACCCTGGGTTCAAACATTTCTGTAAGCAAGGCGCTGCTGCTGTCGGCTACGACCTGCATTCAATTCTTGCCCGATGCCAATGCCAACACGGCCGGCCTGGCATTAACCCCGCCCCGGCTAACGGTGTTTGGTGTGGAAAGCAGCATCCCGACCAATGCCAACGACACAACGGGGCATGCGCCGCCAATCGTCTTTTCTACCTCGGCCGCACTGGCCGACCTGAAAACCTACAACACCACCACCGATACGCTCGAAGCCCGGGTGTCGGCGGGCAGTGTCAATATTGACGTGACGATTGCGGCGGTGAACGACGCGCCGCTGTTCAACGCCACGACCGCGTGGACCGGGTCGATCACCGAATCGCCCGTGGTGGGCCTTGGTACACCCCAACAGCAGTTGGTGACATTGGCCAATGTCACCGATGTGGACCTGGCAACCACCCTCAACCTGACCAGCACCATTTTTGGCGCTGGCAGCATCACTGTCCATATTGCCGGTGGCGTAACCGGTGATCTGTTTACTCTTTTTGGTAGCCCTGGCGGTGTAGCCAGCACCAATGGTGGTGCAGGTGCTACAGATTTTGCAATCACCCTGAGCGCCACGGCCACTGTGGCGGAGGTCAACGCCATTCTTGAAGCCATCCGCTTCGAAAACACCACCGATGCCCCGCCAACGACCGAACGCGCCTACACCATCACGCTCAACGATGGCAACAACGTGCAGGCCGGTGGCAACGCGGGTGGTGCGACAGCGCTGGCTGCGACGACCATGCTTGGCGGAACGATCACGATTACCCAGGCCAATGATCCCCCGGCTGGTGTCGGCAATCTGACCCTGACTGCGTTATTAGAAGATCAGGTGGCGAACGCTGGAACAGTAATAACTGCGCTTACGGGCTACAACTTTATAGACACTGATACGGCATCGCCCGGTAATCTGGTGGGCGGTATTGCGGTAGTTGGCAATACTGCCAATTCCGGCACGCAGGGTAGCTGGCAATACTCCAGCAATGGCACTGATTGGCACGATATTGGCACGGTTGGTGACACCAACGTCACCCAGGCACTTGTTTTGTCGGTGAGTTCCAAACTGCGCTTTGTGCCTGTCGAACACTACAACGGTACACCTGAGGGGTTAACTGTCAGAGCATTGGATAATACTTATGGTGCTGGCAGCCCCACCTGGACGACATGGATTGGTGCGACTGAGACAAGAGTGCTGCTCGACACCTCTTTGGTGGGAACGAATTCGACTATTTCCAACAACACCAATTCGATCTCGATTGTTGTCACCGCCGTCAACGATGCGCCAGCCGTAGAAAA
>SESB01000204.1_pt1 | contig 43574 bp, 39 predicted proteins | sample 3171441 | NCBI WGS metagenome assembly SESB01 (sample SAMN06051867, study PRJNA518727) | freshwater metagenome | biome: subpolar coniferous forest; feature: holomictic lake; material: water; isolation source: holomictic Lake 227, 6 m depth | place: Canada: near Kenora, Ontario | collected...
AGGTGCTCAACGACCGTTACCAAAAGTAATCACGCTTGGTTTTAAAACTGGTGCCAGATATTTCAGTCACCGCACCCAATCCGATTGGGCAACCTTCTGCAGCTTGTCAAAGGTGCGCGATTTCAAATGAAACATCGAATGAGTTCGTTTATTAGAGGATGCTGGAATTTTCGGTTGAGGGGCACTTGAGCAGCGTCTGGTGTTAGCCGATAAATGCTCTCTATGTTTTGTGACATAACCTCCCTTGGAGGGCTTCCTGAAGCATTAATATCACACAATGTCGGAAATATGTTCCCTAACTTGTGAGACTTTTAGGTTTCTTAGCTATGAAATACATCGATTTCAGTCAGTCATACAGGTTATATAGCATAAAAAATATTGTCATACCAAGTTCGCCTGAGAGAGCCGCCACCTTGCCGATTTGATGTGGTGCTGCTGGAGTCCGGTGGCATTGAGTGGCTGCAAGCGGCTTTTGATGCGTACTGAGCTGCCGCACTGGGAAGCTACGGTTTGATACATACAGGGCAGGTATCATTGACGGATGCTAGAGCAACGAATCCAACAACACTTTATTGACAGCGCAGACTTGAAATACCAGTCGGCGCAATCCTTGAGCAAACCCATCGCAGCGGCCGTACAAGCCATGCTGACCTGCGTCACCAGTGGCGGCAAAGTGCTGGCTTGCGGCAATGGCGGTTCTGCCGCTGACGCCCAGCATTTTTCTGCCGAGTTTGTGGGGCGCTATGAGCGCGAACGGCCCGAGTTGGCTGCCATTGCGCTGACCACCGACAGTTCCATCATTACGGCCATTGCCAATGACTACGATTTCAGTGTCATATTTTCTCGGCAAGTGCGCGCCCTCGGGCAACCGGGCGATGTGCTGCTGGCTATTTCAACCAGCGGAAATTCAGGCAATGTATTGGCCGCCATTGAAGCCGCCCATGAGCGGGAAATGGTGGTGGTGGGCTTAAGCGGGCGCGGCGGCGGCAAGATGACCCATGCCCTGCGCGATACCGATGTGCACATTTGTGTGCCCAGCGATCGCACCGCCCGGGTTCAGGAGGTTCACATCTTGGCCCTGCACTGTATTTGCGACGCTGTCGATGCCCAGTTACTTGGAGACCAGGAACCATGACCATGAAATTTAAATCTCAAAAACTTATTGCTCTGTTGGCGCTGACGGCGTGCCTGGGCGGCACCCTGAGTGCCTGCGCGCCCATCATCATTGGTGGCGCCGTAGTGGGCTCCATGATGGCCACCGACCGTCGTACATCCGGCACCCAGATTGAAGACGAAGGCATTGAAATGAAGGGGGCCAGTCGCATCAGCGATAACCTGGGCGACCGTGTTCATGTCAACCTCACCAGCTACAACCGCCAAGTACTGCTGACCGGCGAGGTGCCGAATGCGCAAGACAAGCAACTGGTGGAGCAAGTGATCTCAAAGGTTGAGAATGTTCGCTCGATCGTCAACGAGATCGCCGTTTTGGGGAGTGCCACTTTCACTCAACGCTCGTCAGATGCCTTGGTCACAGGCCGCGTCAAAGCAGGTTTGGTCGATGCCAAAGACCTGTTTGCCAATGCCTTTAAAGTGACCACCGAGCGCGGCACAACCTACCTGATGGGTCGGGTGACCCAGCGCGAGGCTGACCGTGCGACCGAGGTGGCCCGCAGCACCCCAGGCGTTCAAAAAGTGGTTCGGGTTCTGGAAATCATCAGTGAAGATGAACTAACGAATATGTTGCCAAAACCGGCCGCTAACGAAGCGAAAAAATAATCAGATTTACTTCAGCCGTTTGATCAGGCTGGAGGTATCCCAGCGCTGGCCGCCCATGTGCTGAACATCGGCATAAAACTGGTCTACCAGGGCGGTGACTGGCAGGCGTGCCCCATTGCGCTTGGCTTCATCCAGCACCAAGCCCAGATCTTTGCGCATCCAGTCCACCGCAAAACCAAAATCGAATTTATCGGCGACCATGGTTTTGCCCCGGTTGTCGAGCTGCCAGCTTTGCGCAGCACCCTTGCCAATCACATCCAGCACCTGATTCATGTCCAGCCCGGCTTGCTGGCCAAAGGCAATCGCTTCGCTCAAGCCCTGCACCAGTCCGGCGATGCAAATCTGGTTCACCATCTTGGCCAGTTGGCCCGCGCCACTTTGGCCTAACAAGGTGAATGCTTTGGAAAATGCCATGCCCACGGGCTGCACCTTGTCAAAGGCAGCGGGGTCACCGCCGCACATCACGGTCAGCTGGCCGTTTTGAGCGCCTGCCTGGCCGCCCGAAACGGGGGCGTCGATAAAGTGAAGACCCAGGTTTTTAGCCGCGGTATACAACTCGCGCGCCACACTGGCCGAGGCCGTGGTGTGGTCTACAAATACCGCGCCTTCTTCCATGCCGGCAAAGGCGCCATCAGCGCCCAAGGTCACACTGCGCAAGTCGTCGTCGTTGCCGACGCAGCAAAAAACGATATCGGCCTGCTGCGCCGTCAGTCTTGGCGTTTGAGCATGTTTTATGCCTCTAGCCCCCGTGAATTCTGCGCACCATGCTACAGATTTTGCAGCGGTCCGGTTGTAAACAGTGACTTGGTGACCCGCCCGAGCCAAGTGTCCGGCCATCGGGTAGCCCATCACACCCAGTCCTAAAAAGGCGACTTTGAGGGAAGGGGTGGGTTCGTAGGTCTTGGCGGCAATGTTGGTCATGTCTGGGTGCTTTGCTGGGTTAAACGATGGCGAAATTTTCGGTGCCCGCGCTCAGGTCCTGGGTTCTGCCGCGCTGGCTGTTGAGCTTGATCTGCAAGCGCAGGTCATTGAGCGAGTCGGCATTGCGAAGCGCATCTTCATAGGTGATGAGGTTGGACTCGTAGGCATCGAACAAGGCCTGATCAAAGGTCTGCATGCCGAGGTTGCGGCTTTTCTTCATGATTTCCTTGATCTCGGTGACTTCACCCTTGAAGATCATGTCGGAAATCAGCGGGGTGTTGAGCATGATCTCGACCACGGCGGTGCGGCCGCGGCCATCCTGCTTCGGGATCAGACGCTGGGACACCATGGCCTTGAGGTTGAGTGACAAGTCCATCAGGAGTTGCGAGCGCCGTTCCTCCGGGAAGAAGTTGATGATGCGGTCCAGCGCCTGGTTGGCGCTGTTGGCGTGCAGGGTGGCCAGACACAAGTGGCCGGTTTCTGAAAAAGCCACCGCATGCTCCATGGTTTCGCGGTCACGTATCTCACCCATCAAAATCACGTCCGGGGCTTGGCGCAAGGTGTTTTTCAGCGCGGCACCCCAACTGTCGGTGTCAACGCCCACCTCGCGCTGCATCACCACGCAGTTTTTGTGCGGGTGCACGAACTCGATCGGGTCTTCAATGGTGATGATGTGACCAAACGAGTTCTCATTGCGCCAGTCGACCATGGCCGCCAGCGTGGTTGATTTGCCGGAGCCGGTGGCGCCCACCAAAATACACAGGCCGCGCTTGGACACAGCCACATCCTTGAGGACCTGGGGCACACCCAAGCCGTCAATGGTGGGCACCGCCAACGGAATCACCCGCAACACCATGCCAACTTTGCCTTGTTGCATAAATGCGTTGACGCGAAAACGCCCCACGCCCGGTGGCGAGATGGCAAAGTTGCATTCCTTGGTGCGCTCGAATTCGGCCACCTGTTTGTCGTTCATCACCGAACGGGTGAGCGCCATGGTGTGGCCGGCGTTAAGGGGTTGGGGCGATACCTTGGTAATCTTGCCGTCAACCTTGACGGCCGGTGGGAAATCGGCGGTGATGAATAAATCACTTCCATTACGACTGGTCATCAGTTTGAGCAGATCGTTAACGAACTTGGTGGCTTGATCGCGTTCCATGTGTCAGGCTCCAGTCGGTTATTTTTTGTCGCTGAGTCGGGCGCTGACGACGCGCAAACGCAGCGACAGCTTGCGGGCCAGCAAGGCGATGAGGTTGGCCGCCAGAGTGGGGTCTGCCGTCAGCATGTCATCCATGGCTTGGGCATCGAGTATTGCAATTTCGCAAGGGCTCAACGTGGTGCAGACTGAAAAACGCATGCCACTGTCGAGGAGCGACATTTCGCCCAGAATCTCGCCGGGAACGGCTTCGGCCAGTCGCATGCGCTCGCCCCAGGGTTGCAGACGGTCAATGGCCACCCTGCCGCTGAGCAGTACCACCATGAAATTGCCATATTCTTCCTGGCGGATGATGTCGCGGTTGGCTGCGACACTGTTGAATACAAAAAAACGCTCCATCCGTGCAATGGCATCGTTGTCGAGCTGGGACATGAACTTGTCTTTGCTCCACAAAGCTTGCAGCAGCTTGGTTCCCTTGGCAGAACTGAATTTGGTGGCGCCCACCTCAACGGCGCGGGCCTCCCAAGGCACCAAGAGTCCTTCGTCCACCCCGAGCCCGGCAAAGGCGGTGGTGAACATCATCGAGTCGAGTCGGTCTTCAGTCGGTTCAGGTTTGCTTTTTAGCCTGAGGAGTCCGAGGATTCCTTTCATTGCACACTCCAGTAGGTTGGCGGGGATGGCTTGACTGGGATCAACCAGGGAAGTTCTCAGGAATCTTGGCCTTCGAGCGGGCTTCCGATGGGCTGATGATGTTGCGTTTGACCAGGTCGGACAGGTTTTGGTCCAGCGTTTGCATGCCGACGCTGTTGCCGGTCTGGATGCTGGAGTACATCTGTGCCACCTTGGCCTCGCGGATCAGGTTGCGAATCGCGCTGGTGCCGAGCATGATCTCATGCGCCGCCACCCGGCCTTGGCCGTCCTTGGTTTTACACAGCGTTTGCGAGATCACCGCTTGTAGCGATTCAGACAACATGGCGCGGATCATTTCTTTTTCTTCACCCGGAAACACGTCGATGATCCGGTCGATGGTTTTGGCAGCGCTTGAAGTGTGCAGCGTGCCAAACACCAGGTGACCGGTTTCAGCCGCCGTCATGGCCAGCCGGATGGTCTCCAGGTCGCGCATTTCGCCCACCAGAATGGCGTCCGGATCTTCACGCAGGGCAGAGCGCAGCGCAGCGGCAAAGCTCAATGTGTGGGGCCCGACCTCGCGTTGGTTGACCAGGCATTTTTTGGACTCGTGCACAAACTCGATCGGGTCTTCCACCGTGAGGATGTGGCCGAACTCGGTCTCGTTCAAAAAATTGACCATGGCTGCCAGCGTGGTGGACTTGCCGGAACCCGTGGGGCCCGTGACCAGCACCATGCCCCGGGGCTTGAGTGCCAGATCTGAAAAAATCTTGGGGCAGTTGAGCTGCTCCAGCGTCAGAATTTTGCTGGGAATCGTCCGAAAAACTGCGCCGGAACCACGGTGGTGGTTGAAGGCGTTGACCCGAAACCGCGCCAGACCTTCGATTTCGAATGAAAAGTCGATTTCCAGAAATTCTTCGTAGGTTTTGCGCTGTCCGTCGTTCATGATGTCGTACACCATGGCGTGCACCTGCTTGTGGTCCAGTGCCTCCACGTTGATGCGCCGCACATCACCGTGCACACGAATCATCGGTGGCAGACCCGCAGAGAGATGCAAGTCAGAGGCTTTGTTTTTGACGCTGAAGGCCAGTAATTGGGTAATGTCCACGAGGTTCCCGATCGTTTGTTACGCTTGGAGCAATTATGACCATGATTGCCATTAACCTTAAAACAGTACACGATCGAATCAGCATGGCGTGCCGTGCTGCAGGCCGTGACCCCAAAGAAGTCACTCTGCTGGCGGTTTCCAAAACGTTTGGCGCCGAGGCGGTGACGGCCGCGTATGCCGCAGGGCAAACCGCCTTTGGTGAAAACTACATTCAGGAGGCCGTACAAAAAATAACCCAGCTGCGCCACTTGCCGCTGCAATGGCACTGCATCGGCCCGATCCAGAGCAACAAGACGCGCCTGGTGGCCGAGCACTTTGACTGGGTTCATACGGTGGACCGCCTGAAAATTGCTCAACGCCTGAGCGAGCAACGACCCCCCCATTTGCCACCGCTGCAGGTGTGCATTCAGGTCAATTCAGATGGCGGTAGCACCAAGTCGGGCGTGCTGCCTGCCGATGCGCTGGCGCTGGCACAAGGTGTGGTGGCCTTGCCTAACGTGTGTTTGCGAGGGATTATGAGTATTCCGGAGCCTGCTCCTGACTTTATAGCTGCTTGCGCTTTATTCGCGGGGGCTAGAGCCGTATTTGATGCATTAAATGCAGCGGGTCTGGCGCTTGATACCTTGTCGATGGGCATGAGCGCCGATCTGGAGGCCGCCCTCCACGAGGGCAGCACGATGGTGCGCGTGGGCAGCGCCATCTTTGGGGGCCGCACTTATGCAGTCGCCGCAACAGGCTAAATCCTCAACCTCACGGAGCCATTCCCAAAATGGCGCGGGCCTCCTTGGGCGTGGCAACCGGGCGATTCATCTCCTGGCTGATGCGGGCGATGCGCGACACCAGTTGGGCGTTGCTGCTGGCCAACTCACCTTTGCTGTAAAACACGTTGTCTTCAAAACCGACGCGAACATGGCCTCCGAGCAGGATGGCCATCACACCCAGAGGCAATTGTGCCGCCCCGATGCCGGCCACGGTCCAGGTGGCATCTGGGGGTAATTGCGACCTCAGGTACATCAGCGCCTCGGCGGTGCCGGCCATGCCGCCCGGAATACCGAGCACAAAATCAACATGCAGCGGGCTGTCAATCAGCCCTTTTTTCAACCAGCGCAGGGCGGCGGTGAGCATGCCAGAGTCAAAAATCTCAAGCTCAGGTTTGACGCCATGCAAGCGCATCGCCTGCGCAAAAACTTCCATATCAGACGGGTGGTTCATGAACACACCGTCTCCAAAGTTGACCGTGCCCATGGAAAGGGTCGCCATTTCTGGCGTCAACGTGACCGGGGCCAGGCGCTCTTGCGGCGTCATGCCGACCGCGCCACCGGTGGAAACTTGCACGATCACATCGCAGCGGGCTTGGATGGCGGTGATGATCTGGCGGTAAATGGCCTTGTCCTGCGTCGGGCTACCGTCCGGGTTGCGCGCATGCACATGCACGATCGATGCACCCGCCAGGGCGCATTCCGCAGCTGCTTGCGCAATTTCTTCGGGCGAGATCGGTAGCGCCGGTTGCTGGGCTCGGGTGACCTCTGCGCCCGTCAATGCGGCGGTGATGATGAGTTTTTGCATAGGGAAGTAGGTTCTGTTTAGCGTTTGATGCGTTGGCAATGTGCTGGGACGACGCAGGTGCCCGAGGCCTTGCACACCACGATCGGCACTGCCAGCACATCGGCTGCCGAGGCCTGACCGTTAATGCCGGCGGGGACGATGACCTTGCGCGCCTCAAACACCATTTTTCGAGAAGTATTGCCCATCGACACGATACGCCCGGTGGCTTCGATGTAATCCCCGGCATAAACAGGGGCCAAAAACTCGATGTTGTCGTAGGCCACAAACAAACCTTCATCGCCATCGCTGCGGATCAGCAACTCAGTGGCAACATCGCCAAAAAGGTGCAGCATCTTGGCGCCATCAACCAAATGGCCGGCGTAGTGGGCATCGTGCGCGCTCATGCGCAGTCGGATCAGGCTGGTGAAGTTTTCCAAGGTGGTGTTTTCCATATCAAGCAGCCTTTCGGTGAATCCATTCGTGAATGGCAAAGGATGCCACGTCTTCGGCATACGATTTGGTGCCAAAGCCCGCGTCGTAGCCCAGCTCTTTTGCCAACTCGTGGCTGATGCGCGGGCCGCCGACCACCAGAATCACCTTGTCGCGCAGACCCTCTGCTTCCAGCAGGTCCGACAGTTTGGTGAGGTTGTCGAGGTGAATGTTTTTTTGCGTCACCACTTGCGAGACCAGAATCACGTCGGCTTTCTCTTCAATCGCCCGCGCCACAAGCACCTCGGAATCGACTTGTGCCCCGAGGTTGATGGCCCGAATCTCGTGGTAACTCTCCAGCCCCTTGTGGCCGTTGAATCCCTTCATGTTCATGATGGCGTCGATGCCGACGGTGTGGGCGTCGGTCTCGATCGTGGCGCCAATCACCACCATGCGGCGGCCCATTTTTTCGGCAATTAGCGCGTTGATGGCGTCCTTGTCCATCACCTCGTATTCCGGCTTGACGACCTGGAAACTCGACAGATCGACCTGGTGCTTGCATTGACCGTAGACGACATAAAAACTGAAGCCCTGGCCCATGTCTTCAGCGTGCACCACGGCCGGCTCATTAAGCCCCATCATGGCAGCCAAACGTTTGGCGCCTTCTTTGGACGTTTCGTCCAGCGCCACCGGCAGCGTGAACGAAAGTTGCACGCGCCCGTCGCCCAGCGTGTCGCCATAGGGCTTGACCCATTGTTGTGTTGTTTGGGTATCACTCATTTGGCAGTCCTTGGGTCAGCATCAGGTGCAGGAACGGGTTGTAATAGTTGTCGGCTTTGGGGATCACGCCATCCAGGCCCTTGCCGCCTTCAGGGGTGCGAGAAATTTCAGCAAACATGCCTTGACCAATCGCACCGGGAAGGCCAATTTTTTCGATATTGGCCAGCATGTCAGCCGCTTCAGACAGCACCGCTTGCGCCCGCAACTCGATCTTGCCACCCCGTTTGAATTCGATTTCGGAATGCAGGTCCTTCATGGTGCTAAACACATACTTGGCATTCTGGATGGCGAGGAATCTGTCCTGAATGAAGGGCGTGTGGATGGCCTCGGTCATCATGCCCAGCAGGTGAATGTTTTGCTGTGTCACGGTGCTCACGATGTTGAATAACGCGTCCTGCACATGGCCCTTGAAGATGTTGCCGGTCATGTGTTTGGTCGGTGGCATGTACTTCAGGCAGGCATCGGGGAACACCTGGCGCACCAACTGTGCATGGGCCAGTTCCCACAAGAAACCGTTCTCCAGTTCAGGGTGAATCTCAAACGCGTGGCCCAATCCCATCTGCGCCGGTTTCAGGCCTGACAGGTAGGCGAACTGTTCGTTGATCAGTTGCGAGGCCAGCACCGTGTGTGCCGCGTCATAGGCATCGGCAGTGGTCAGGTAGTTGTCCTCGCCGGTGTTGATGATGATGCCGGCATAGGCGTTTACCATGCGCGAGAAAAACTGGTCGATGAAGGTGCGCTTCATGTTGATGTCACGGAAGATGATTCCGTACATCGAGTCGTTCAGCATCATGTCCAGGCGCTCCATCGCGCCCATGGCGGCGATCTCGGGCATGCACAGGCCGGAGCAGTAGTTGGTCAGGCGAATGTAACGTCCTACTTTTTCTCCTACCTCATCCAGCGCAGCCCGCATCAGCCTGAAATTCTCTTGTGTGGCGTAGGTGCCGCCAAAGCCTTCGGTGGTGGCGCCAAACGGAACATAGTCCAGCAGGCTCTGGCCGGTGGAGCGGATCACCGCAATGATGTCGGCGCCTTGCTCGGCCGCTGCGCGGGCTTGCACCACGTCTTCATGAATATTGCCAGTCGCCACGATCAGGTAAAGCCACGGCGCCTGGCCCTCGCCCAGCGTCTTGACCTTGTCGGTACGGTAGGCGCGCTGCCCGGCGATGTGCTCGCAGGCCGTGCGGGCCAGCGCCTCGGTGGCTGTGCGGGTGGCGGCTTCGTCTTTGGGGCTCGTAAGTGTCAATGTGCCTGCAGTGACCGCTTCGGCGACCTGTTGGGCCGTCAAGTTGTGTGCTTGCATGGCTGCCACCACGGCGGTTGCAGCACCGTGCTGCAGCAGGTTGTGTGCTTGCAGGTGTTCGACCACGCGGTTGGGCAGCGGCACGTAATTTTCATCCACACCATCAATGCCGAGCAGGCGCAGCGTGGCGCGTTCCACCGTGGTGGTGGTGAACTGGCTCATCTCGTCAAACACCTGGCGCGCAATGCGCCCTGCCGAGTCGCGTGCGCGGTCAATTTGCGCTTGATCCAAAGTCAGTTGAGTCATCCTATTGCTCCATTATTTTTAATCTTGTGTTCCAACATCACATCACTGACGTCATAGCCGGCAAAGGCCTGCCGTGCGGCGTTGAGGAATTCTTCAGCGACAAAGCTCCCGCCCATGGGTGAGTAGGGGTTGAGCGTGATGCCTGTCATGTTGATGCCACGGTAGGCCCGTAATTGCGCGCCCAGTTTGTGAAATGCCAAAAGATCGGCGTTCTCCACAAACAGCTTGGTGCCATCCGCCACCACCAACGTCAAACCCGGGTGGCGCTCCGCCAGTTTCATCAGCGCTTGCCAGAGGGAGCGCCCGACCGCCCCACTGAGGGCAATAGTGGCCAAGTCAGTGTCCAGGTATTCAAGCAGTTTTTCGCCGGCATTAAGGGTCGCGATGTTCGCCTGAAACAGCACCTCGCCGTGGCCGTTCCAGATGGCAACACCGCCCTGTGACAACACGGGTTCACAAAGCGTGCGCGTAGCCTCATCCGCTTGGGCAATGCCCAAAATGGCCAGTCGGTCGCGTGTCTTGCGAATGACATCAGCCATGCCGCCGCCCAGGGCGGCACCGGTGGCCAGCATCACGCCATCGGCAATAGCCGGAGAGGCGTGCTGGCTGCGCCCCAACGCCCCGTCCAGCAGCACCAGCGCAGCGCCACATTGCTTGAGTCGGCCGATGACCTTGCGCTGGTCGCTGCCACGCGAGGCCCCGGCGATTTCCATCTCACCGTGTTCCAGCACCTTGACGACCACAACTTCTCCCATCGGGCTGTCAATCCCCGCCGAATCAATCAATTTGTAGCGAACTTTGGCGCGCTGCAAGGTGGCCTGTGCGGTGGCAACCAGTGTGCCGGGCCAGACCACGACCGGGGGCTTCGGGATAAAGAAAACCTGGTCTCTGTCTTCCCCGTCGCGACCGATCGAGGTGACGCCCATCGCCACTTGTGCCGCTGCGGCCTGTGCCAGCAGGTGGTTCAGCGCCACGGTTTTACCCGTGTTCTTGGTCATGCCCATGACCGCGAGGCTGCTCATGCCGCTGGTCTGGAAACGTTGCCAAAGCGTGCTGGTCATGGCTCAGACGTAGAGGTCTTCAAACAACTGCCGCAACTGGGGGCTTTCGCGCAGCAAAGCCAACGCGTGTTCGGCGTGCCCCGTGGCGTAGCCGTTGCCGACAATCATTTCAACGTCCTTGCCCACGCCTTCAGCCCCGAGGGCGGCGGCCGTGAAGCTGGTCGCCATCGAGAAAAAGTAAATTTTTCCGTGTTCGCGTGTCGCCAATATGCTGCCCATCTCGGTGTTCTGAATATTGACGCAGTTGATCACGACATCGGCCATTTTCCCCTGCGTTACCCCTGCCACGGCGTCCATGAGTTCCAGCGCGTGGGTGGCATCTACCTGCAGCGTGTGGTCAGCCCAGCCAAGCGACTTCATGCGCTGGCAATCTTTCTCAAATGGCGAGACACCGATCACGCAGCCTGTAACGCCAGCGCGTTTTTTGGCTTCGTAAATGCACAGCGTGCCCGACTTGCCACCGCCACCAATCACCACCACGGTGTCGCCGGGTTGGACCAGGCGCGCGGTTTGTGCCGGGGCACCCGCTACATCCAAAATAGCCAGCGCCATTTTTTCGTCAATGTCAGTGGGTAGCTTGGCGTAGAGGCCGGTCTCGAACAAAATCGCGCGGCCCTTGATCTCGATTTGGTCCTTGTGCATGTGAATTTTGGTGATTTCATCAATCCTCAAGGGGGTGAGCGAAAGCGATACCAGGGTAGCGATTTTGTCGCCAACTTTGAGCGGGCAGGTGTTGGCCAGTGCAGAGCCAATCTCCAGCACTGTGCCGATCAACATGCCACCTGAGCCAGTGACAGGGTTGTGGTGCTTGCCGCGCTGGGCCACAATGCCGCGCACGATGTCTGCCACGCGCGCTTCGTCACCGTTGGCTTCTTGTTTGATCTGCGTGAAGCTGGCGGCGTCGATGTTGAGGGCCGTCACGTCGATCAATATCTCGTTGTCAGCGATCTCCATCGTGTTGTCGATTTTCCAGGCGCCTTGCGGCAGCACGCCAAGAGGTTCAATCACGCGGTGCGTGCCGTAGGGGGATCCAATTTTCATGGTGCGTCTGATCCTTAGTTGCTTTGGGTGGGCAGGCTGTAGTCCTGGCCCAGGCCTGGCATTTCTACCGTTTTACCAGCATAGTTGCGGCACTTGATGGTCGTGCCACTGCCGTCAAGCAAGGGCTCTTCGCGCACATAGCTAGGAATGATGGGTAATTTCCCCAAACCACCCATGCCATCCACGATAAAGGTCGGAACGGCCGGGCCGCTGATCCAGCCCCGCAGACCTTCGTACAACTCAAGCATGCGACGGTGTGGCACGATGAAGTGGGCGGCGCCCTCGACCATATCGGTCGAGTACACGTAGTAGGGGCGAACACCCATCTCAATAGATTGCATGAACAGGTCGCGCATGACCTCCACGCTGTCATTCACACCCTTCAGGCACACCGTTTGCAGGCCCATCATGATGCCGGCTTTCTGGATCATCTTGACACGCTGGCGCAGCAGCGGGGTGATTTCCTTGGGGTGGTCGATGTGGATGTTGATCATCTGCACGCGGTGCTTTTCCAGCACGGCACACAGTTCGGGTGTGATGCGGGTTGGCAATTGCACCACCATGCGTGAGCCAATGCGCAGGAAGCGCACATGGGGCGCGCGGCGGCGCAATTCGCCCAGAATGTAGTCCAAGCGTTCGTCGGTAAAAGTCAGAGGGTCACCGCCCGAAAGCAGCACGTCTTCAATTTGGGTGTTGCTGGCGATGTAGTCGATGGACAACTCAATCTCATCCTTGTGTACCGAGCCCGACGGTTGCGACACCATGCGCTTGCGGGTGCAAAAGCGGCACAGCGTGGCGCAGGTGTTGGACACCAGAAACAGCACACGGCGCGGGTAGCGGTGAACCACGCTGGTGCCCGGCACAGTGTCGCCTTCTTCGCCCAGCTGGTCGAGCGAGGTAGCAAAGCCGGGTTTGGTTTCTTCATGGTGTGAGGGCATGTACTGAAGGCGAATCGGGCAGTTTGGATCGTCGCGGTCCATCAGTTTGGCCATGTAAGGCGTGATGGCAATGGCAAACTTGTTGTACACCGTCTCATTCACGTTTTCTACATTATTCAGAACGCCATCAAGTTCGGCGTGGTGGGTGTAGCGACGGGCAAACTGTTTCTGCCAGGATTCGGATTCAGGATCGTAGGCGTCCAACTCCGCGCGGGTCAGCAGTTTTTTGTTGAGATTGAAATCGACTTTTTGCAGCATTTTGGTCTCCTGATTTTGGGATGTGCCTCGTCACCTCGCTTGGTGATGAGGACGATGAAACCAAGTTTAGAGAGAAGTTCTGCCGGATGAAACAGGCAAATTGACTGAAATATATTAGAAATTTCATACATAATGCCTGACATTTTTACAACTTGCTTGTTTCACTCATGATCACCCCTTTAGACCCCCTTGACCGGCAGTTGATTGAACTCCTCAAAGTCAATGCGCGACTGCCCATGGTGAAGCTGGCCAAAGCACTGGGCTGTGCCCGCAGCACGGCGCAATTGAGGTTGAAAGCGCTCGAAGATGCCGGCGTCATTACCGGCTACACGGTAGGCGTGACGGTGGCGCAGGCGGCCTCGGGGATTCGCGCCATGGTGTTGATCTCGATTGAGTCCAAGAACGAACACGATGTGGTGCGCTCACTGTCGCGTCGACACGAGATCTTCAAGCTCTACTCGGTCAGCGGGCGCTACGATTTATGCGCCATGCTGGCGACCGAGTCCACCCATGAACTCGATGCGGTGATTGACAAAATTCGGGTCATCAAGGGCGTGGTCGATACTTTCTCGACCATTCTGCTGTCCACCAAACTCGATCGCCCGGAGTAAGGAGTCAGCGCAGCGGCAAGTGTGTGGTGTTCTTGACTTCTTCCATCACCGCGTAGGTGCGGGTTTCGCGGATGCCGGGAAGCTGCCATAGCACGGTACCGGCAAAGTCGCGGTAGGCCGTCATGTCAGCCATGCGGGTTTTCAGCAGGTAGTCAAAGCCGCCCGCCACCATGTGGCACTCCATGATCTCCGGTCGCACCTGCACCGCCGCCTTGAAGGCCTCAAACACATTCGGTGTGGTGCGGTCCAGCAGCACCTCTACAAACACCATCATGCCGGCCCCGAGCTTGAGCGGGTTGAGCCTTGCCTCATAACCCAGGATGTAGCCCTCCTTGGTCAGGCGCTGCACCCTCGCCAACACCGCCGTGGGCGACAGCATGACGTTTTCTGCCAGTTTGAGGTTCGACAGGCGGCCATCCTCTTGCAGGCAATTCAAAATCTTGAGGTCGATTCGGTCAAGGTCGGGCAGGGCGTTCATCTATGGCTCACGACAGTCGGTAGGTTTTAAGGTGAATGCTGGTCTCGGTGTTGCTGATACCGCGAATCAAACGAATGCGCTCCAGCACTTTGGACAACTCTGCCAGGTTGGCCGCCCGCAGCTCGGCCAGCAAGTCCCAGCGGCCATTGGTGTCGTGCAGGGTGGCCACGCCGGGCTCGCCCAGCAGGCTGGCGATGACGGATCGGCTCTCGTTGCCCTCGACCGCCACGCACATCGAGGCGCTGATCTCGGTCGGCTCTGCATCGGGTCGTAAACGCACGGTGTAGCCCACGATAATGCCGGCGTCTTCGAGCTTGGTGACGCGGTTGGTCACAGTGCCGCGTGACACGCCCAGCTTGCTCGCCAGGGTCGCTACGCTGCTGCGCGCATCTTTGCGCAGCAAGGACAGTAATTGGTGATCGGTGGAATCCATTTTGTCATTTTGACATTTAAACCTGGCGAAATGCTAAAAATTTCTCAAAAAGATAGCATTTCTGGCGATTTACATTGCCATGGCACTTAAGGACACTACTCTCAACCAAACGGAAACCTGCACCATGAAACGTACTTCACTCGTCCAAACCCAATTTCTTAGCGCCCAGGATGTGGCCACCATCGTCGTCGAAGTCGGTGTCGAAGCCACCTTGAGTCGCATGGCCGATTTCATCTTCGAAGACTACTTGCGCTGGCAAGATTTCGATAAATGCGCCCGCGTGGCAAGCCATTCCACCGACGGTGTGATTGAACTGATGCCCATCGCCGATGCCAAGACTTATGCCTTCAAGTACGTCAACGGTCACCCCAAAAACACCTTGGCCGGCTTGCCCACTGTCATGGCGTTTGGCGTGCTGGCCGATGTGGCCACCGGCATTCCCGAGTTGCTCAGCGAATTGACGCTGACCACCGCGTTGCGCACCGCGGCCATGTCCGCCGTGGCGGCTCGCGCATTGGCCCGCCCAGGCAGCCGCAGCATGGCCTTGATTGGCAATGGTGCCCAAAGCGAATTTCAGGCGCTGGCGTTTCACCACCTGCTCGGCATACAGGAAATTCGGCTGTTTGACACCGACCCCGAAGCCACCCAGAAACTGATGCAAAACCTGCAGCACACCTCCCTGCGCCTGATAGATTGCGACAGCATCGCCCAGGCCGTGCGCGGTGCCGACATCGTCACCACCGTGACTGCCGATAAAACCAACGCCACCATCCTGACCCCAGACCTGATCGAGCCTGGCATGCACATCAACGGCGTGGGCGGCGACTGCCCCGGGAAAACCGAGTTACACGCCGATGTCTTGCGCATGGCGAGTGTGTTTGTGCAGTACGAACCCCAGACCCGCATCGAAGGTGACTTGCAGCAACTGCCGGCTGATTTTGCTGTCACCGAACTCTGGCAAGTGCTGCGCCAAGAGGCCCCGGGCCGCACCTCGGCACAAGAAGTCACGGTGTTCGATTCGGTGGGTTTTGCACTGGAAGACTACTCGGCACTGCGCTACATGCGAGATGCTGCCAGTGAGTTGGGACTGGGTCAGTTGGTGTCCTTGATTCCGGACTTGCCGAACCCGAAAGATCTGTTCAGCCTGATTGCCCCAAAGGCGCAGGTGGCATCGCACAAATTGGCTTTGGCGGCATGAGCCCGGCACCGTCTGCCAGTCCGGCACCCGGTGGCGTCAGTCTGATCGGTGTTCCCACCGACATTGGCGCTGGCACTTTGGGTGCCCGCATGGGGCCCGAGGCACTGCGCGTCGCGGGCATTGCCCAAGCGATTCGCCAGTTTGGCCTTGACGTCAAAGACTGTGGCAATCTGGTCGGCCCGGCCAACCCCTGGACCGATGCGGTCAATGGTTTTCGCCACCTGCCCGAAGTGGTGCAGTGGAACACCTTGCTGCATGACGCCATGTACGCCGAACTCAATGCCGGTCGCTTGCCCATCATGCTTGGCGGCGACCATTGTCTGGGCATCGGTTCCATCAGCGCGGTGGCGCGCTATTGCCGAGATCAGGGCAAAAAACTGCGGGTGCTGTGGTTTGATGCCCACGCTGACTTCAATACGGCCACCCTGACACCCAGTGGCAATATTCATGGCATGCCCGTGGCGTGCCTGTGCGGCCATGGTCCGCAAGCGCTGATCGAAATTGGCGGCCATGTGCCCGCGCTCAACCCCAAACAAATTCGCCAGATTGGTATTCGCAGCGTGGACGAAGGCGAAAAACGCCTGGTGCACGACATGGGCATTGAGGTGTTTGACATGCGCTATATCGACGAAATGGGCATGCGCCATGCGATGGAACTGGCGCTGGCGCTGGTCGATGCCAACACCCACTTGCATGTGAGCCTGGACGTGGATTTTCTGGACCCTGAAATCGCCCCCGGCGTTGGCACCACCGTGCGGGGTGGCCCCACTTACCGGGAAGCTCAGTTGTGCATGGAAATGATTGCCGACACCGGTCGCCTGGCCTCGCTTGATGTGGTGGAACTCAACCCCGCGCTGGATGTGCGCAACAAGACCGCTGAACTGGCAGTGGATTTAATTGAAAGTCTCTTTGGAAAAAGTACACTGATGCGGAAATCAAGTTAATAATTTGATCCAACACAAGCAAATTGAATGAAAAATGCAACCATGACGCGTGCCAGCGCCAATCTCTTACTGATGCTGGTCGCCGTGATTTGGGGGTCCGCCTTTGTTCCCCAAAGCTACGGCATGGCCGATGTGGGGCCCATGACGTTTACAGGCGTGCGGTTCTTGATCGGGGTACTGGTCGTGATGCCACTGATGTGGATCGAATGGCACAGTTTGCAACGCGCAGACAAGGCCTTGAAGCGCAACGATGGCTTCAAAATTGCTGGTCTGGGCGGACTCCTGTTGTTGGGTGCTGCGATGCAGCAAATTGGCCTGATGAGCACGACCGTGACCAATGCGGGGTTTCTGACAGCGCTCTATGTACCGCTGGTTCCGGTGTTGGGATGGTTGCTCCTGCGGCACCTGCCACACTGGTCGGTATGGATGGGCTCCCTAGCCTGTATTTTTGGGGCCTATCTGCTCTCCGGTGCGCAAATTTCATCCATAGGAAAGGGTGATCTATGGGTGATTGGTTCTGCCATTCCCTGGGCATTTCACGTACTCCTGGTGGGGCGTGTCGCAGATCGGATGCGGGCGCCCTTCCTGGTGGCGGGAGGGCAGTTTGGTGTTTGTGGTTTGCTGGCCTTGCTGTGGGCGATTTCCTATGAATCGATCACTTGGACGGGGCTGCAAGCAGCCGCCTTGCCCATTGCCTACACCGGAATATTTTCTGTTGGTATCGCTTTCACAGCACAAGTCGTCGCTCAGCGTTACGCGCATGCCGCCGATGCGGCCATCGTCTTGTCTTCAGAAACATTATTTGCCGCTGTATTTGGCTACTTGCTGATGGGTGATCGGCTTGACGCCGTTGGCATAGCAGGCTGCGCACTGATCTTTGTGAGTACTGTTGGCGTGCAACTCTTGCCGATGTTGTCACGCGAAAGATTAGTCCCTACCGAGGGAAAACGATTATAGAAACAAGGTTTTTCGGTATTGTATATACAACACCGAAAAGATAAACTTTACTCGGTATTTATTGAGCGCCAGTCAGGTGGAGAGTGTCTGGTGATTCGATAAATTTCAAGTAAGTAGGTTGGGGATTGCGTTCGAAGAAGCCGCCCCAAAAAGCAAGAAATTAATTGCAAACCAAAAGCAATTAACATTTTAAATAATTAGGAGATCCAATGAGATTGTTTACAAAGATATGCGGCGCTGCATCTTGTGCTTTGATGCTTATGGTGGGTAGCGCGCAAGCGCGCGACTGGAAAGTCATCAAAGAGGCTGGCACCGTTGTGGTAGCCACTGAAGGTCAATATTACCCCTTCAACTACTTTGACGGCCCGAAACTGACCGGTTTTGAAGTTGAACTGGCCGAAGCGGTTGTGAAAAACATGGGTCTCAAGATTGACTGGCGCGTGGTGTCTTTTGATGCACAACTCGCCTCCATTCGCCAGGATCGCTTTGACTTTGCCATCGCCTCGCATGGTTTCACCGAAGAGCGCGCCAAAGCGGTTGACTTTGCCAACCCGCATTACTGCTCCGGTGGCCAGATCGTGTCCTTGCCCGGTGGGCCGCTGACGGTGGCGGCACTCAAAGGCAAGTCGGTGGGTGTGCAAATTGCCACCACCTACTTTGATGCAGCCAAGAAGCTCGAAGGCATTGGCGAGATCAAAACCTACAAAGACGAAGCCGCCAATTTTGCCGCGCTCAAGGCCAAAAAATACGATGCCTGGATTTCTGACAAGTACCTCGTGAAAGCGACCCTCGAAAAGAATCCTGGCACCGGCGCCACGCCCGGCGACATGGTGTTCGTGGAGCGCATTTCGATGATCACACGCAAAAACAACAAAGAGCTCGTGGAGCAGTGGAACAAGTCCTTGGCGGAGGTCTTGAAGAATGGCACTTACCAAGCTTTGTCCACCAAGTACTTCCAAGCAGACATTGCCTGTCATTAAGTAGCTCACCATGAACTGGAGTAAGCAAAATCCTGGCTGGGCCATGTTCGTGGCCATGGCAGGACTCCTGCTGGTTTTGTGGGGTCTGGCCATTCCATTGTCAATGGCGCCAGCACCCATCGGACCCGCAGCCCATGAGTTCACTGAAGGAGCACGCGTCACCGTCATGCTGACGTTGATTTCGGGCATCTCCGGCATGGTGATCGGTGTGGTGGCGGGGCTCGGCAAGTTGTCATCTTTTCTGCCGTTTCGTTGGTTGTGCGACTTCTATGTGTGGCTGATTCGGGGCACGCCTCTTCTCTTGCAAATTCTGTTCGTGTGGCTTGCCTCACCCCAGTTGCTGCCGGATTCGATGCAACCGTCGGACTTTGCCTGTGCTGCGATCGCCTTGGCGATCAACATCGGCGCCTACAACACGGAGTGCGTACGCGCCGGTATTCTGGCGGTGCCCCATGGACAGATCGAAGCGGCCAAAGCCTTGGGGCTGTCACCGTTTCAGACCTTCATGGACATTGTGTTGCCTCAGAGCATGCGGGTGGCCTTGCCGGCCTTGGCGAATAATTTGGCCTCATTGGTCAAAGATTCGTCGCTGGCTTATGCCATCAGCGTGGTTGAGTTGACCATGATCGGTTACCGGGTGCAAGCCACAAGCTACCAGCCGATACCGGTGTTCCTGACCACGGCGAGCATCTACCTGATTCTGACCACGGCCTTCACGTCTCTGACGTCTGCGCTGGAAGTCCGGCTTGATGTCGGCAGAAAGCGCTAGGAGCTCAAGATGACGAATCCAAGTACATCCAAGCCGATCATTGAAGCGACGAATGTTGACAAACACTTTGGCGAGTTTCGGGCTTTAAAGGCGGTTTCGGCCACCTTTTACGAAGGCCAGGTCACCGCCATCATCGGACCCTCCGGTTCGGGGAAATCAACTTTTCTGCGAACCTTGAACCGGTTAGAAGCACATGACGGCGGCAACATCCGGATCGACGGTATCGAGCTCAACGACGATTTAAAGAACCTCGACGCCATCCGGCGCGAAGTGGGCATGGTGTTCCAGAACTTCAATTTGTTCTCGCACCTGACCATTCTGAGAAACGTGGCGTTGGCACCGATGCGCGTGCGCAAGATGCCCAAGGCCGAGGCGGAAGCCAAGGCGCTGGCATTGCTGGAGCGAGTGGGTTTGAAAGACCAGGCGCACAAGTACCCGGTCCAGCTATCAGGCGGGCAGCAGCAACGTGTTGCGATTGCCCGTGCATTGGCGATGGACCCCAAAGTGTTGTTGTTCGATGAGCCCACGTCGGCGTTAGACCCGGAAATGGTCAACGAGGTGTTGGCGGTCATGCGGGAGTTGGCGCACACCGGGATCACCATGCTGGTGGTGACCCACGAAATGGGCTTTGCCCGTGAAGTGGCAGACCGCCTGATCTTTTTTGATCTGGGCGTGATCCTGGAAGACACCACCCCGGATGAGTTTTTCTCGAATCCGAATCACCCGCGAGCCAAGGCGTTTTTGTCGCAGGTCCGACCCGGTTAGTGCATCGGTGTTACACGCCAATGCAAGGTTTTCAAACATTAATAAAGAGACATAGGAATCATCATGAAAGTTAACAAATTAGTTTTGAGCTTGTTGGCCGCTGGCCTGAGCGCTGGAATTTTGTCAGGTGCACAAGCCGCTGATGCCGACCGCATCAAGGCCCTGGAAGACCAGTTGCAGGTGTTGCAGCAAGCCATTGCTGAACTAAAAAATTCGACGCCGACGAAAAAAGAAGTAGCTGATTTGACCGATCAAGTTACCTTGCAAGGCAAGGAATCGGTGGTGTTGGGCGACATGCCAAATTCGTTCCGGATGCCGGGGAGCGAGACATCTGTGCGTATCTATGGTTTTGCTGAAGTGAATGCCATTAGAGATACGGGTAGCGTTTCTCCCGACGACCACTTCTCCTGGTTACCTTCACAGCCCCTGAATATCAATACTCCAGCCACTGGCATGACGCGTGTGACGACCCAAACGTCACGTTTTGGTTTTGAAACTTCAACGCCTACCGCGCTCGGTGCTTTTCACACTGTCATCGAAGCTGATTTTTACGCAGGCGATAATTCGGCGCTCCGCTTGCGTCACGCGTATGGCGAATATGCGGGATTCCTAATTGGCCAGACTTGGTCCACCTTCATGGATGGTGATAACTTCCCTGAGTCAGTGGACTTTAATGGCCCGCCTGGATCAACTTCTGCGCGCACGGTGCAGTTGCGATATACCCATAACATTCCTGATGTCGCAACGTTTAAGTTCGCGGTTGAGAGAAATGGTAGTGGAAGTAGCAAGTTGAATCCAACCAACGACCAGCCGTTGAGCTTGGTACTGCGTGCAGACAAGACGTTCGCAAACGGAGCCGCATTGAGTCTGCGCGCTATTCGTCACACTGAAATAGACGCAGGTGGGAACAGTGCCGTAGGTTATGGCTTAGGAGTCAGTGGCTCATTCAAGTTCACTGATACCTTGACGGGTTTCGGTCAGTTCACCAAAATCGACGGTGATAATGTTGGCAATCTGGTTGTTGGCACAAATGGTGCCAGGTTCGATACAACAAGTGGCGCACTCGCTTTCGATAAAACCACTGGCGTGGTGCTTGGTTTAAATAATGTATTCAATGAAAAATGGCGTACAACGGTGTCCTACGGTCAGTCAGTTTCTGACGAAACTGCTGTATTTAAAGGCGGAGATAACAGCAGCTTGAAACAGTGGCACTTGGGCTTCTACTACACCCCGATCAAGAGTGTTGATCTTGGTGCTGAATACATCAAAGGAACCCGCACCACTTTCGACGGTGATACGGGCGATTTGAACCGATTCAACCTTCAAGCACGTTATTCCTTTAACTAGCAACAGGTGATGCCGTCAGTTCCGACTGACGCGATCATTAGAAGCCCCGGCAAGCCATCGGCCCCGGGGCTTTTTTACGCCAGAACGTGAGGCTTGTACTTCAGGAAAAAATCTGGCGTCTTGGGTAGCTTAAAACATCGCATCGGGTGACCCAAGACGCCTCTGAACTCGGTGTGAACTCTGACTTCAGTGTGAAGTTAATCAGCCGCAAAGCAGTAGAGCAGTCCCGCACCACCGGTGCGCACCAGTGCCTGCTGGCTGCAACCGACGGTGTTGTGCGAAGAGTTCCAGGACGCTGACCACGCATCGGTTGCCAAGCCGGTACGGTCGTGGTGACCTGTCATGGCCGAGCCGTCACCGCTTTTTGTCCATTCGCCGCAGGTCATTTCGGGCATGCCGGGGGCGGATGAAAAGGCGGTGCCGTCGCTGCGGGACCCCGTCAGGATGTCGTGGGTGTTGGGTGTGTCGCCACGGCCATTGACGACAGTGCCCTTTTCGTCGAGAGAGGTCGACTTGGTCACGTTGTTCGCGGTGTGCAAATTGTCCACGTCGCTGGCGATCAGCACGCCCTTGGCGTTGTACCAGGGGCCTTTTCCGATGCGGTCGCGGGCGTTCACGACCGGGGTTGTGCTGGTCCAGCCGGTGCTGAGGTAGGCGCGCCAAGTGCGTTCGCCAGCGCCGACGGATGTGGCCAGTTTCTGGCAATGGGCATCGGCGCCGGCCAAGCCGCCGAGGTCGGCGCCGTTACCCGGGCCCGTGCTGGTGACGAAAAACCCCATGGGCCCACTCGACGGTGTTGTGGCACACGCGGTAAGTACGGCCGTAGTTGCAGCGACTTTCAAGACGAGCGCCAAGGCGCGAATTGTTCGGGACATGTTGGACTCCTTTTGGTCGGCAGGTCGGGGATTCAACCACCGAAGCGCGAGTATCTCACTGCTGAATCCACCCGAAAAATCCACAAAAAAATCCCATTCCTGACATGTCAGGAATTGGCGAGTTCACGCCAACAAGTGTCACTTGGCGCAGGGCCCCGCTTAACATTCGTCTTTAACTACTCCACAGTTGCTGCATCGTCTGTACAAAACCAGTCTGGAGTTGCAAATGCAAGCTGGGTTCAGAATCTTTCCCACAGACCAGACCATTCTGAACCACTAAATCACCCGCTACGTAGACCTGCGTATAGGTCGCATCCGGGCTGGAGAACACCAATGCGTCGAGCAGGTTGTCGGCAGGCACGCCGAGTAAGGCGGAAGACGTTGTTTCCAGCACCAGAAAGTCGGCGCGGTTGCCTACAGCGATCGAGCCTAAAGCACGAGAGGTCGCCGAGCGCCCACCCGCCAAGGCTGCTTCAAACATGGCCGCCGCACTGCTGTCAAAACGACTCACCTGCGCGGCGACATTGCGCTGGCGTTGTGTCAGGCGTTGCGAGTATTCCAGCAGGCGCAGCTCTTCAGTCCAACGGCGCGTGACATGGCTATCAGAGCCTATCGACCACTGACCCCCCACGCGTGCAAAGCCTGAATAGTCAAACACACCGTCGCCCAGGTTGGCCTCGGTGCTGGGGCAAATGACAATCGCGGCACCGCTGGCGCTTACGCCTTGTAACTCAGCGGGCGTAGTGTGCGTGGCGTGCACCAGATTCCAGTGCGCATTGATAGGAATATGCGCCAGCAGCCACTCAATCGGGCGCTGGCTGGTGTGGGTCAGGCAGTCTTGTACCTCCTGCATTTGTTCTGCAATGTGGATGTGGACCGGCAGGTTTTTTTGCGCTGCAAAAGCCGCGATCTCTTTCACATCGGCGAGCTCAACAGCGCGCAGGGAGTGAATCGCCACGCCGACATTGACCTGATTCAAGCCACTGGTTTGGCTCTGCAAACTTTCGCACAGGCGCAACAGGCTGTCGGTCGTGGCGGCGAAGCGGCGTTGGTCCTCACGTAAGCCGCTGGCACCGAACCCGGATCGCCTGTACAGCGTCGGCAGCAGCGTCAGCCCCATACCGACACTTTGGGCGGCCCGCACCAAGGCCAGCGACATGTCCAGCGGGTAGGCGTGGGCCGCGCCATCGGCGGCGTTGTGCAGGTAGTGAAATTCACACACTTGCGTGTAGCCTCCGGCCAGCAACTCGGCGTAGAGCAAGGCCGCGATCGACTCCAGTTGCTCGGGCGTGATGCGCCGGGCGGCGGAGTACATGCGGTCGCGCCAACGCCAGAAATCGTCCCCCGTCGTTCCCGCTGCCGTGCTCTTTTGTTCTGTCAGCCCGACGATCGCCCGCTGAAACGCATGGCTGTGGGCGTTGACCAGACCGGGCAACACCGGCCCGGCCAGCACCGTGGCGCCGACCCGGTAGGCGGGCGGGGTGTCCGCTTGCACGCCGCACCAGTGGCCGGTGACATCCACCGTCAGCAACACATCACGCGCCCAGGCGCCTTGCACCCATGCTTGGGGTGCGAAAAATTGCTGGAGGGTGTCACGCATACAGGGCCTGACACGCCGCCAGAGCGCGGGTCATCATGGCTTGCAGGAGCGGTTGAATCGCCTGCGCTTTGTGCTCGTCATAGGCAAACGGCAGGGTTTCTTCCATGTAGAGAACCTGACACATTTCCAACTGCACTGCGTGCACATGGCGTTGTGGCGCGCCATAGTGGCGCGTGATGTAGCCACCCTTGAACCGGCCATTGACGACATGGCTGACGCCGGGGTGTTCACGGCAGGTTTTTGCCACCGCGTCAACGACAGTGGCGTCGGCGCTTGCGCCATTGGCGGTGCCGATGTTCAGGTCCGGCAAGGTTTCCTCAAACAGCCACGGTATCTGCGAGCGAATGCTGTGCGCATCCCACAGCAAGGCATAGCCGTGGACCGTGATGAGGCGCTGCAACTCCCCCGCCAAGGCATCGTGATAAGGCCGCCAGTAGGCTTCGCGACGGCGCAAACGTTCCTCTGGCGCAGGCTCGCAGCCGGTTTGGTAGAGCGGGTCGCCGGTGAAAAATCGGGTGGGACACAACTCGGTGTTGGACGCGCCCGGGTACATCGGTGCGTTATCCGGCGGGCGGTTGAGGTCGATCACATAGCGTGAATAGCGCGGCGTCAACACGCTGGCGCCCAGCGCGGGCAAAAAATCATAGAGCCGGTGCAGATGCCAGTCGGTGTCTTCCACTGACAGGGCGCGGGGCTGGTAGGCGGCTTGTAACTCAGCTGGGATCTCGGTGCCGATATGCGGCATGCTGACCAGCAACGGCGCGGTGCCGCAACGCAAGTTGAAACTCATCGTGGTGTCCCGTTAAAAATGGTTTGACGGCAGGGGTTGGCGCCCAGCGCGTAGCTGAGTTGGGCCGGGCGTTGCACGTCCCACAACACAAAGTCGGCGCGCAGGCCCGGGGCCAGCACGCCCCGGTCTGTTAAACCCAGGGCTTGCGCGGCGTGGCGCGTGACGCCGGCCAGCGCTTCTTCGGGCGTTAACCGAAACAGCGTGCACGCCATGTTGAGCATCAGCAGCAAGGAAGTGCAGGGCGAACTGCCTGGGTTGCTGTCGGTCGCAATGGCGATCGGCACTTGGTGGCAGCGCAGCAAATCGACCGGGGGTAATTTGGTTTCGCGCAAAAAGTAAAACGCACCCGGCAACAAGACTGCCACGGAATGGACTGCCGCCATGGCCGCTGCGCCTGCGTCAGACAGCCACTCCAAGTGGTCGCAACTGGTGGCACCAAAACGGGCCGCCAACTGCGCACCACCGCTGTCGCTCAGTTGCTCGGCATGCAGCTTCATGGGCAGGCCCAAGGCCCGCGCCGCGTCGAACAGCCGGGCGATTTGGGCCGGGCTGAAGGCGATGCGCTCGCAAAATGCATCGACCGCATCGACCAGCCCTTCGGCGTGCAACACCGGCAACATGCGCAGCACTTCGTCGAGGTAGTCATCGGTGCGCCCTGCAAACTCAGGCGGCACCGCATGGGCACCCAAAAACGTCGTGCGAATGGCCACGGCGTTCGACTGACCCAGCGTGCGTGCCACTTGCAGGCACTTGCGTTCTTGTGCCAAGTCCAAGCCGTAGCCGGACTTGATTTCCAGCGTGGTCACACCTTCAGCCAGCAGTTGTTGCAGGCGCCTCTGGGCCTGGGCGGTCAGGGCCTCGGGCGAAGCAGTGCGGGTCGCCAGCACGGTGGAAACGATGCCGCCGCCGCTTTGGGCGATTTCCTCGTAGCTCGCGCCATTCAGGCGCAACTCAAATTCGTGCGACCGGTCGCCGCCGTAGACCAGATGGGTGTGGCAGTCAATCAGGCCCGGCGTGATCAGGGCACCGGCCGCGTCATGCTGGTGGGTGCAACGGTTGAGCAGGTCAGCGGGCAAGTCGCGGCGGGGGCCCACCCACCGCAGCATCGATCCGTCGACCACCAGCGCGGCGTCGTCAATCAGGCCGTAGGCGTGTGCCGCGCCGGGTTGCATGGTGGCTACCGCGCAGTAGGTCCAGAGCGACAGGCTCATACGCGCACCACCATCCACAAGGCATTGACCGCCGTGACTTGCACTGACGCGCCAGCGGGTACTGATCGCCAGGCCAGGCTGTGGGCCGGTATTTCCAGGAGTATGTTGTCAAATAGCACGCTAGCCCCCGTCTCTATTGCGTAGACAGCTATTGTTTCAGGAGCGTCTGACTGATGATGGTGGGCGCCTGCCACGCGCACCATCTGCGCCGAAGCCCGGTCACGGCGCACCATCAGGTTGAAATCCTGGGTGGCGCCGTCCGGCAAGGCGCAGTCCACTGGCGCGGCGCCATCAAAGCAAAAAGGGGCGCTGTGCGGGGTCAAGGGGTGGTGGCTAGAAAACGTGGGCCGTTGTAAATCGCTCACCGTGAGGCGGACCCCGGCGCCACTGAGCACTGCAAACCAGCGCTCCACGCCGTCAAAAAATGAGAACGGTCCGCTGCGTGTCACCTCGGCCACCGACATCCGCCACAGCCAGTCAGTTGCGTCCGGCCAGGCCACCAATTCGCGGGTCTCGCCGCCGCCGTTGCGCCAGGGGCTCGGCTTGACGTCTTTGAGCTGAACCACCTGCCAGTTCACAGCTGAAAATTCCCGGTAAAGCTGTAGCGCAGGCCGGGGTAGACCAGACGCACCACACTCGCCACATGCGGGCCGCTCACTGTGCAGCGCGTCATCACCAGGCAAGGCTCGCTGCGTTTGATGCCCAGGCACTTGGCCTCTTCCGGGTGGGCCAGGCCCGCTTCAATCGTGTAGCTCGCCTCGGTCAGCGGCGCGTGCGCCAGCAGGTAGCTGGTCGGGGTTGTTGAATTGAAATCAGCCTTGAGGTAGAGCGGTGCCGAGGCCGGGTTCACATGACGGTCCTCAAACTGGATCGCCACCCCATCCTCGTAATGCACCAGCACCGAGTGGAAGACTTTGGCGCCGGTGCGCAGTTTTAATGTTTTTGCCAGCGCGGCGTCGGCGCGGATCGATTCCACGCACAACACTTGTGTGCTGTGCGCATGGCCACGCGCCACAATCTCATCGTGAATATCGCGTACGGCCAGGGTGCTGGAAATGCGGTGCAGTTGAGCCACCACCGTGCCCGAGCCCTGTACCCGGGTCACCACGCCTTCGACCGCCAGTTCTTTCACGGCGCGGTTCACCGTCATGCGGCTCAGGCCAAACTGCTGCTGCAAGGTGGCCTCGCTCGGCACCGCATCGCCCGGGCGCCAGACGCCCTGGCTGATTTGGGATTTGACGAATGCTTTCACCTGTTCGTAGGCCGGTAGTTTCGTATTTGTCATAGCGGGTAATTTTGCGATAAATAAAAATTTGATGCCTATCAGGGTTTCCACTGTATTTTATAAGTTGTATAGACAACTAAACTATCCAGACAAACCCTAATTTGTTTGCCTGATGATGGAGTGACCCATGGCTGATACTTTAACCAACCCTTTCGCTGACAGCCGGGCCCGCCCGGTTCGAGCCCCGCGCGGCACCACGCTGACCTGCGCCAACTGGCAGATTGAAGCGGCCTACCGCATGCTGCAAAACAACCTCGACCCCGAGGTGGCCGAAAACCCGGATGAGCTGGTGGTCTACGGCGGCATCGGCAAGGCTGCGCGCAACTGGCCGTGTTTTGACGGTATTTTGCACAGCCTGCGCCACCTCAAGGAAGACGAGACCCTGCTGGTTCAATCCGGCAAGCCAGTGGGTGTCTTTCGCACCCACACCCACGCCCCCCGGGTGCTCATCGCCAATTCCAATCTGGTGCCCAAGTGGGCCCACTGGGAACACTTCAATGAGCTCGATCGCAAGGGCCTGATGATGTACGGACAGATGACGGCGGGCAGCTGGATCTACATCGGCTCCCAAGGCATTGTGCAAGGCACCTACGAGACCTTTGTCGAAGCCGGTCGCCAGCACTTCAATGGCAGCCTGACAGGGCGTTGGGTGTTGACGGCGGGCCTGGGCGGCATGGGCGGTGCGCAACCTTTGGCCGCCACCTTTGCCGGCGCCTGCTCGCTCAACATCGAGTGTCAGCAAAGCTCTATCGACTTTCGTTTGCGCACCCGCTACGTGGATAAACAGGCGACTGATCTGGACGAAGCGCTGGCCATGATTCAGCACCACACATCACGCGGCGAAGCCGTGTCGATTGCGCTGTGCGCCAATGCAGCCGACGTGGTGCCCGAGCTGGTCAAACGCGCCCAAGCCGGTGGCCTGCGCCCCGACATCGTGACCGACCAAACCTCGGCCCACGACATCATCAACGGCTACCTGCCTTCGGGCTGGACCGTGGCGCAATGGAAGGCGGCGCAAAAAGACGCCACCCAACACGCCGCGCTGACGCAAGCCGCTGGCGAATCGTGCGCGGTGCATGTGCAGGCCATGCTCGACTTTCACGCCATGGGCATTCCGACGGTCGACTATGGCAACAACCTGCGCCAGGTGGCCAAAGACTTTGGGGTTGCCAATGCGTTTGACTACCCCGGCTTTGTGCCGGCCTATGTGCGCCCGCTGTTTTGCCGGGGTGTCGGCCCGTTCCGCTGGGTGGCGCTGAGTGGCGACCCCGAAGACATCCGCAAAACCGATGCGAAGATGAAACAACTGTTCCCGCACCACGCCGGCCTGCACCGCTGGCTGGACATGGCGCAAGAGCGCATCGCGTTTCAGGGCTTGCCAGCGCGCATTTGCTGGATTGGCTTGGGCGAGCGCCATCTGGCCGGGCTGGCCTTCAACGAGATGGTGAAAAGCGGTGAGCTCAAAGGCCCGATCGTGATTGGGCGTGACCACCTCGACAGCGGCTCGGTCGCTTCGCCCAACCGGGAGACCGAAGCCATGCAGGACGGCAGCGATGCGGTTAGCGACTGGCCGCTGCTCAACGCGCTGCTCAACACCGCCAGCGGTGCCACCTGGGTCAGCCTGCACCACGGCGGTGGCGTCGGCATGGGTTACTCACAACACTCCGGCGTGGTCATCGTGGCCGATGGCACCGATGAAGCGGCTGGAAAACTCGCGCGTGTGCTCTGGAACGACCCCGCCACCGGCGTCATGCGCCACGCCGACGCCGGCTACGACATCGCTGAAAAATGCGCCCAGGAACACGGCATGAATATGCCCATGAAAGGAATTTGACATGATGACCACCCTCTGCATAGAACCCGGCCAGCTCACCCTGGATCACCTGAAATCAATCCACGCCCGCGTTGTGCACCTAAGCCTGCCTGAGGCCAGCCGCGTCACCATCCGGGCCAGCCAGCAAGTGGTGCAGCGCGCCGCGGATGGCGATGCGCCGGTCTACGGTGTCAACACCGGCTTTGGCAAGCTGGCCAACCAGCGCATCAGCAAAGCGCAGTTGAGCACGCTGCAACTCAACCTGATTCGTTCGCACAGTGTGGGGGTTGGCGCACCGCTGGCGCCCGAAATCATGCGCCTCATGATGGCGCTGAAAGCGGCCAGTCTGGCGCGCGGCTACTCCGGCGTGCGCGAGGTCGTCATCGACACCTTGCTGGCGGTGCACAACGCCGGACTGGTGCCCTATGTGCCGTCGCAAGGCTCGGTCGGTGCCTCGGGCGACTTGGCGCCGTTGGCGCACATGACGCTGGCGCTGATTGGTGAGGGCGACATGCTGGTGGATGGGCACCGCATGCCCGCCTTGCAAGCCTTGCAACAAGCCGGGATTGAACCGTTGCAACTGGGGGCCAAAGAAGGCTTGGCGCTGATCAACGGCACCCAAACCTCGACCGCGCTGGCGCTGCATGCGTTGCTCAGTTTTGAGCCAGTGTTTGAGGCTGCCTTGGTGATCGGCGCGTTGACGGTGGACGCCGCGCGCGGCAGCGACGGCCCGTTTGACCCCCGCATCCACGCCCTGCGCGGCCAGCCCGGCCAGATCGACGTGGCGCAGTATTACCGGGCGCTGCTCAAGGGCAGTTCCATCCGCAACTCGCACCTTGATGGCGATGACCGGGTGCAAGACCCCTACAGCCTGCGCTGCCAACCGCAAGTGGTGGGCGCCTGTCTGGACCAATTGCGCCACGGCGCGCTGGTGCTGCTGCGCGAAGCTAACGCCGTGACCGACAACCCGCTGGTCTTTTTTGAAGACGGCGCCATGATCTCGGGGGGCAACTTCCACGCCGAACCGGTGGCGCTGGCGGCCGATGGCATGGCGCTGGCCATTGCCGAAGTGGGCGCCATTGCCGAGCGCCGCATTGCCATGCTGATTGACAGCAGCGTGTCGCGCCTGCCGCCGTTCCTGACCGCCGATGCGGGGCTGAACAGTGGTTTCATGATCGCCCATGTGACGGCAGCGGCATTGGCCTCCGAGAACAAATCGCTGGCGCACCCGGCCAGTGTGGACAGCCTGCCGACCAGCGCCAACCAGGAAGACCATGTTTCGATGGCCACCTTCGCCGCGCGCCGCCTGCAAGCCATGATCAGCAACACCGCCAACATTCTGGGCATCGAATTGCTGGCGTCCGCGCAAGGCATTGAGTTCTTGCGGCCGCTGCAAAGCTCTGGCGCGCTGGAGCAGGCGCACGCGCTGCTGCGCCAGCAGATACCGGCGATGGCGCAAGACCGCTACCTGGCGCCCGACATCGAACACGCCACAACGCTGGTGCGCAACGGGTCACTGTCGCGGATTTTCCGGTCGCTGGCGGGCTTGCCGCAGTTGCTGATCCCGGTTTGATAGGCTGGGCAGGGCAGTCAAAGGATTCTGTAAATTTATTCACTACAAAGTATTTAAATTACAGTGAAAAATTAACCATTGAATCCATGAACATAGGCAACTATTCAAAAAATTTCTGGAGACACCCATGACCGCCATGCCCACCCCCCAACGCCTGCCTTTTCCTTATCGCCCTGAAGCCGAGATCGTTGCGCACCGCCTGAGTGCTTTAGGTGGCGCGCTCGAATGGGCGGCGGCGGCCAAAGTCGCCACGCCCTGGGTGCAAGCCGTGCGGCAAAATCCGCCGCCGTTTTGGGCCATGGAAAGCCTGCTCAAGGAATACCCGATCAGCAGCGCTGAGGGCTTGGCCCTGATGCGTCTGGCCGAAGCACTCTTACGCGTGCCCGATGCCGAAACCGCCATAGCGCTCACCGCCGACCAGTTGGGTCGCGCCGACTTTGAAGCCGCCGGCGACAAAACCATGGCGCGCCTGAGCAGCACCGCCATTGCCATGAGCAAGAAATTTCTGCCTGACAGCGAAGCACCCACCGGTCTGTTGGCCAAACTCGGCGCCCGCTCGGTGGTGGCTGCCACGCTGCGCGCCGTGCAGTTGCTGGGCCGCCAGTTTGTGCTGGGCCAGACCATGGCGGACGCCATGAGCGAGGCCAGTTCAGCCAAGCGCAAAACGCCGGGCCTGCGTTACAGCTACGACATGCTGGGCGAGGGCGCCCGCACCGATGCTGATGCGCTCAAATATTTGGGCAGCTACCAGCGCGCTATTCAATCCATAGCTACTCACGCAGATGCGACGGGGGCTTGCGAGCTAAATGACGGTATATCCATCAAACTCAGCGCCCTGCACCCGCGCTATGAAGACGGCCAAAGGGCGCGCGTCATGGCCGAGTTGGTGCCGCGGGTTTGGGGCTTGTGCGAGCAAGCGGCCAAAGCCAACATCAACCTCACCATCGACGCCGAAGAAGTTGACCGGCTGGAGTTGTCGCTCGACGTGCTGGAGGTGCTGGTGGCGCAGGTGGCCCAGCATTTCCCCCGCTGGACCGGGTTTGGCGTAGCGATGCAGACCTACCAGACGCGTTCACTGGAACTGGTCGAACACGTGGCCGCGCTGGCCCGCCAGTACAAGGTGCGCCTGATGTGCCGCCTGGTCAAAGGCGCCTACTGGGACGCCGAGATCAAACGCGCCCAGGAGATGGGCTTGCCCGCCTACCCGGTGTTCACGCACAAGCACCACACCGATGTCTCCTACCTGGCCTGCGCCAAAGTGTTGCTCGATGCCCCGGACGCCATCTACCCGCAATTTGCCACCCACAACGCAGCCACTATCGCCGCCATTTTGCAAATGGGCGCCAAGAGCGGCGCGCCGTTTGAGTTGCAGCGCCTGCACGGCATGGGCGAGGGCATTTACCGCGAGGTGCTGAAGAACCCGCTGATCGCCTGCCGCATTTATGCCCCCGTCGGCGCGCACAAAGACTTGCTGGCCTACCTGGTGCGCCGCCTGCTGGAAAACGGCGCCAATTCCTCGTTCGTGCACCAGTTGGCCGATGAGTCGGTGGGCATGCAGGAGCTGTTGATTTCGCCCCTGCGGCTGGAGCCAGAAAGCTCCTTGCCGCTGCCGCTGGACCTGTTTGGCGCCAGCCGCAAAAACAGCGCCGGGCTCGACCTGACGGTACCGACCATGCGCGCCCCGCTGCTCGCCGCCTACCAATCCGTGCAAGTGCCCCTGGTGCCGGTGTTTGATGCCAACCTGATCTACGGCCCTCTGGAAACAAGCCTGAGCAGCTATAAAACCTGGAGCAAGACGGCGGTGACGGAACGAGCGGCCATCCTGCGCCGCGCCGCCGACGAGTTGCAAAATCAGTTGCCCAAGTTCTGCGCGTTGCTGGTCAAGGAAGCCTTCAAGACCTGGGGCGATGCGGTGAGTGAGGTGCGCGAGGCGATCGACTTCATGCGCTACTACGCTGGGGAGGCCGAGCGCATCATGGCGCCGCTCGCCATGCCCGGCCCCACCGGCGAATCGAACGAGTTGCGCCTGATCGCACGCGGCCCGTGGGTCTGCATCAGCCCGTGGAATTTCCCGCTCGCCATCTTTATGGGCCAGGTCGCCGCAGCGCTTGCTACCGGCAACACCGTGATGGCCAAACCGGCCGAGCAAACGCCCGGCGTCGCGCTCGAAGCGGTCAAGTTGTTGCACGCCGCCGGGGTGCCCGAAGGCGCGCTGCAGTTGTTGCACGGCCCCGGCGACACCGTGGGCGCCGCGCTGGTGGCCGCGCCTGGCGTGGCCGGTGTGGTGTTCACCGGCTCGACCCAGGTCGCCAAGATCATCAACCGCGCACTCGCCGCCAAAGACGGCGCCATCGTGCCGCTGATTGCCGAGACCGGCGGCATCAACGCCATGCTGGTCGACAGCACCGCCTTGCCCGAGCAGGTGAGCGACGCGGTGATGCAAAGCGCCTTCAGGAGCGCCGGTCAGCGCTGCTCGGCGCTGCGCCTGTTGTGCCTGCACGACACCATTGCCGACCATGTGATCGAGATGATTCAGGGCGCCGCGACGGAGTTGGCCTGCGGCGATGCGTCCAGCCTGGCCACCGATGTGGGCCCGGTGATTGACGCCGAAGCTTTTGACGGTATCCAGAAAAACCTGCAACGTTTAAACAATGAGTCAAAACACCTTCTAGCCCCCGTGCTACCTGCGCAAGCAGCTATTAATAAAGAAGCAAACCTGATGCCGCCGCAAGCCTTTGAAGTCAAGGCCATTGCCGACCTGAAACAGGAAATCTTTGGCCCGGTGCTGCACATCGTGCGCTGGACCGGCGACCCGCAAGCGGTCATCGAGCAAATCAACGCGCTGGGCTACGGCCTGACCATTGGCATCCAGACCCGCATTGATTCCCGCGCTCAGGCGCTGGCGCGGGCCTCGCACGTTGGCAACGTTTACATCAACCGCAACCAGATTGGCGCGGTGGTCGGCGTGCAGCCCTTCGGTGGCGAAGGCCTGAGCGGCACCGGCCCCAAAGCCGGTGGCCCGCACTATCTTTACCGTTTCTGCACTGAGCAAACCATCACCGTGAACACCACCGCAGCCGGGGGCAATGCGGCGCTGCTGGCGGGGTGAGCAAGCAGACGGCTAGCGCTATTCCTAATTAAAAAATCGATTAGTAAGCTTTACCTAGGAGACTTGTCCTATAGTGGCGTGTGCCCAAAACCTCGCCACACCCTTCGCCGGCCCGCGACGACAGTATGTCGGACGCCGTGCTCAATTCACTGACCAACCAGATTGCCGTCATCGATCAATCGGGCGTCATTCTTTATGTCAACTTGGCGTGGCATGCGTTTGCTACCAGCAACGGCATGGCCGCTGACCACCAGTGGATTGGCACCAACTACCTCAGCGTTTGCGACGGGGACGAACCCCAGCCGAACAGCGAAACCGACAGTGCCAAAACCTATCCCGGTATGGTTGGCGTGATTGAAGGGCGGGCTGACTCTTTTGTCTACGAGTACCCGTGCCACAGCCCAACCGAAAAGCGCTGGTTTCTGATGCGCATGGGGCCGCTGTGGGGGCGACCCGGACGGTTTGTCATTTCGCACCACAACATCACGGCGCGGGTGCTGGTTGAGGAAGAGGTGCGCCGCCTGGCTTTCTACGACCCGCTGACCAACCTGCCCAATCGGCGTTTGCTGATGGACCGGCTCAAGCGGGCGATGGCCAGCTCCAGTCGCTCCTGTCAGCATGGTGCCCTGTTGTTTCTGGACTTGGATCATTTCAAGCAACTCAACGACAGTCTTGGTCACGCGATGGGGGACGAGTTGCTCAAGCAGGTGGCCGTGCGCCTGCAGGCCTGTGTGCGCGAGGTCGACAGTGTGGCTCGCCTGGGCGGTGATGAATTCGTGGTGCTGCTGGAGGACTTGAGTGTTGAAAGCGCTCAGGCGCGCTCACAAGCGGAGGTCATCGCGAACAAAATACTGTCCACCCTGGGCTCGCCTTACACGCTGGGCGATAACCTTTACAGCAGCACCCCCAGCATCGGGGCGGTGGTCTTTCTGCAAGACCATGAGACCATCTTGGAGCTCCTTCGCCGCGCGGATGACGCCATGTACCAGTCCAAGGCAGCAGGTCGCAATACCGTGCATTTTTACCGGGTAGAGCCCACACCCGCGTAGGTCTGAAGCAGTGCCACCAGTTCATCGAGTTTGAAGGGTTTGCCGATATGGTCGTTCATGCCGGCGGCGAGACAATCTTCGCGATCTGAGGCCATCACATTGGCGGTCATGGCAATGATCGGGAGTTGTGTCAATTGCAACTGCTGGCGAATATGCCGGGTCGCCTGCAAGCCATCCATCACCGGCATTTGCAGGTCCATCAGCACCACATCAAAGTCGTGGGGGCTTGCCAGCAGCGCATCTACCGCCAGTTGACCGTTTTCTGCCAGTTGCACCAACGCCCCTTCGCGCCCCAGCAACTCGCGCGCCACCATCTGGTTGATGAGGTTGTCCTCCACCAGCAGGACGCGCAGACTGGCCAGGCGTTGCACTGGCAATGCTTTGGCGTTGGCGTCAGACGGGATCTGTGGTGGACGGTTGGCGAGTTGAGCGGCATCAGGCAGCGGGCAGTGCAGGTCAAAGTAAAACGTGCTGCCCGCGCCCAACTTGCTGGCGATCTGGAGTTGCCCGCCCATCAGTGACACCAGTCGCTTGCTGATGGCAAGGCCCAGGCCCGTACCGCCAAAACGGCGCGAAGTGGAGGCCTCGGCTTGCGAAAAACCATCAAAAACACGCGTCTGCTGCTCTGGCGAGAGACCAATGCCGGTGTCAATCACTTCAAAGGAAAGTACCACGGTGCGCGCGTTACGCCGGCGTTCGCGCACCCTGATGCGGATTTCGCCCTGCGCGGTGAACTTGATGGCGTTACCGCCCAAGTTGATCAGCACCTGTTTGATGCGTCCTGCATCCCCAATCACCAAGGCCGGCAGGGCGGGGTCAAGCTCCAACTTCAGGCCCACATTCTTACCACCCAGATTGCCCTTCAAAATGGTCTCCAGGTCAGTCACCAACTCGGTCAGGGCGAACGGTTCGGGGTCGAGTTCCAGCTTGCCGGCCTCGACCTTTGAGAAATCCAGGATGTCGTTAATGATGCCCAGCAGCGAGCGCGCGGCTCCTTCGGCTTTCAGGGTGTAGTCGCGTTGAATCGGGTTCAGTCCTGCCCCTTTGAGCAATTCGATCACACCCAGAATACCGTTCATGGGGGTGCGGATTTCATGGCTCATGTTGGCCAGGAAAACACTCTTGGCGGCATTGGCTGCGTCCGCCTCGGTTTTGGCCTGTTTGAGTTCCAGGTCCTTGAGTTTTCGTTCTGAAATGTCGCGAGAAGCGGCGTAAAGGCACAGCCCTTCCTCTGTTTCAAGGGCCCGAATGGCTATTTCTGTGTCGAAAAGGCTGCCATCCTTGCGGCGGTGACGCGATTCGAAGGTATGCCCCGACGTCTTGATCGATAAGACGGTCGCTAAGGTATGGCTCATCTCCTCAGTCAGGATTTGGGCATCCCATTGGCGCACATTCATGCCGATCATCTCGGACTTGGAGTAGCCCAGCATCCGGCAGAAAGAATCACTCGCCTCCAGAACATTCCCTTGGGCGTCAAGAATGTGGATGCCATCGCTGGCTTGGTGCAATAACAGTTGACTTTGCTGGCTGGCGCGTACCGACTTCTTCAGAGATTTCCAGAGCAGCCAGGAAAAAAGGAAAAGTATCGTCAGCAGCACGGCGACGAAAACACTGGCTTTGAAAGCCGTAGCGCGCCAATCCGCCAGGTAGTCATCCGCGCCCATGCCGACGACCAGGTGATAGGGGACCATCGTGAGCTTGCGGTAGCTGAGGATGCGCTCCAACCCATCGGCACTGTTGTGGGTGTGGTAGCTTGCGCTGGTCACACCCGAGGCGAGGATGTCTGATAACTCTTTGGAAGAGTTTTTTTTGCCGATCGCGGTGGTGCTATTGGCGGGAGATATCGGAACCCTGGCCATGATGGCCAGGTCCGAATCACGGAGCAATGCCAACCCTTTAGGCCCCAGCTTGAGCGATGAAAGAATCTGCTCAAAGTAGCTTACAGGAACGCCAGCCGCCACCACGCCTGCAAATCGACCATCGGGATAGTTATAACGCCGAGACATGACCACCACTGGTAGCTTGCTGACGCGTCCCACCAACGGATTGGTGGCGATCAGACCCAGGTCGGGTTGCTGGCGGTGCTGGATAAAAAATGGACGATCGGCATAGCTGACTGTCACGCCAGAGACCACCCCCGCCCCATATTCAACCGAACCCGTGGCGTCAGTGACCCGGAATTCAACGGCCTCTGACAGCCAGGCGCGTCTGGTGACGATGGTGGCGTTCATTTCTTCAGGGTTTATTTTCCCGTTTTGACGTAACTTCCGCTCCATTTCGTCAGTGAGGTCGCGCAAGGTAAGGTCAATTTTTTGGACGGCATTGCTGATGTTTTGATCGAGCAAAGTCGCTAGGTTGACAGTCGCCAAACGGACTTCCTGCTCTTTATGGGCTTTGGCATCGCTCAATGAATAGAGCAACAAAGACACGATGCTGGTACTGATGAGCAGAACGGCGGCGATCAGACTGGACTGCTGAAATCTATTTCGCATGAGCATGGCCGGGCGGCCCGTCACAGGACGCCTCGTTATGGGCCGTGCAGCGTGACAATGCGCACGGCGGGGTTAACGAGGCAGGTTCCGGGCCTCAATGACTCGCAGCCAGGGTCAGGGGCGGTCAAGCAGAAGCAAAAATTCTACTGGAGTTCTTTGATATTTATCAAAGAAAATTCAAGATCAATGGCGGTTTTCCGCCAACTCAGTACCGGTCAAACAATGCGGGGCCGGTGCTTTCATGGGTTGGATTGCATCGTTTCTGTGGTTCAGGAAGCTCAGGCCCGCATCCGCCGCTGTGGCTGGGTAGGCGTGCGGCGCTGCTGGCGGGGTGATCCCTGCTAGAAAACGCCCGCGATAGCGGGCGGTACAGACCTTAAACTGCCGCTTGCTTTTCGGTCATGGCAGCGCCCCAGCGCGCCGACAGCAAGCCAAACAGGGCGCCAATGACCAGTGAGATGGAAATGATGATCAACGAGTTTTTCAAACTGGCTGATAAGAGCACGTCAAGCTTCAAAACATCGGGTGTTTGCAGCAAATAAGCAAACGATGCGGCAAAACCAAACACGGTAGCAGGAATGGTTGCCAACGCCGGAATGTTGGCAGCAAGAACGACCACCACCACGCCCGCACCGACAGCCAAGGCGGCCCAAAGTGGCAGGCCCAAAGTCCCCGCCAGTGGCACGGCCAAGATGAGTACGGCGACCAACCACGCCACAAATGCGCCAAAGATGCCACACACCACAAGTTTTTGCAATGCTGCCAGATCGGCGCCAAAAGCGAAGAAAGCGCCCCAGGCAACAAATGCGGCCCATATGAGAAATACGCCACCCAGCGGGCCAAGGGCGAGAAAGGTAGCCAGTGCCCCTAAAGCCGAGATGCTAAGAGCGAGTGCGTTTAAATTTTTCAAAATTGTCTCCTGTCGGTGGTTAAGTAGGTTTCCGTTTGCGTACAGGAGTAACGCGGACCCATTGCCCAAGCCAGAAGCAAGGGTTATCGATCATGGCCAGGCCAGGAATTTCCTGAAAGGTGAAACAACTGTGTTCCGTAACAGGACAGTCCATGCCAGTAGCGCTACTCCAGTGTAGGAATGGCAAGATGCATGCCGGGAGAACCGCCGCGGGGCTTTTTTCGCTACGCCGTCGCCAGCGCCAGCGCTGGCTGGATCAGGTAGTTGCGGTGGGCCAGGTGCCAGTCGGCGTTGATTTTGCTCAGGAAGCTCAGGCCCGCATCCACCACCGCAGCGTCGTAGACGGTGCCGCGACCCTTTTGTATCTCGGCCAGCCCGGTTTCGATGTTCAGTGCAGGGCGGTAGGGTCGGTGGGAGGTGATGGCGTCAAACACATCGGCCACGGCAAGAATGCGCGCCTCAAGGCAAATGGCCTCGCCCTTGAGACCCAGTGGGTAGCCGGAACCGTCCAGTCGCTCATGGTGTTGCCAGACCATGTTGGTGATTGGCCAGGGGAAATCGATGCCACTCAAAATCTCGTGGCCTACTTCCGGGTGGCAACGGATGATCATGAACTCGGGCGCCGACATAGCGCCCGGACGATTGAGAATCTCGGCCGGAATGGAAATCTTGCCAATGTCATGGATGGTGGCGCCCAGGTGAAGTCCAAACAGCTGGTCTTCGCTCAAGTGCATGACGCGTCCGATTTCGACTGCGATGGCGGCTACCTGGCGCTGGTGGCCGGCAGTGTAGGGATCCCGTTTCTCGAGCGCCATCGCAATGGCGCCCACCATGCTGCTGAATGCTTCGGCCATCTTGAGGCTCTGGGCGATGGCCCGTTGCTCGGCCATTTTCAGGGCAGTGATGTTTTCATGGGATACCACCACTTTTACGGTTGAACCGGGCGAAAAAGGCGTCACGGTCAACAGGAACCAGCGATCTTCCAACGGGGCGTGGCACGGGTATTCAAGTTGGAATTTAGGGGTTGAGCCGCCCAGTACGTTGCTGATGCCGTCGACCACCTGATGTGCAAAACCTCGGTCCGCATCACCTTTTTCGCTGTCGGGGTCAGCACACGCGGCGGATTTTCGGAGTAATTCGAGGTAGTTGCTGCCCACACCGTAGTTGGGCAGGGTGCTGCCGTTGTCGTCGGCAAATTTACGCCAGGATTCGTTGACGGCCACAATCTCGCCTTGGTTGCTGAGCAAGGCCACATGGGCAGTGAGTGCATCAATGACGGCACTGTAGTAAACGGTTTCTTGAGTCACGGGGACGATCTCCTGAAGCACCGAGAAAGTAAAATTTTGACAGAGGTCAAGTGAATGATGTTTGCGCTAATGCCTGTTTTCGTCGAATAAGCAAAGTTTTGAGCCCTTGATTTCAGCCCCCAAACAGGCGCGGGTCACCCGCTTCCTAAAATGCGACGATGACCCCTGAACCCGACCTTAAACGCCGCATGTGCCCCACCTGTCTGCGCCCGAGCAGCACCTGCATTTGCGCGTGGATCACGCCTGTCGCCACCGCGGTCGAGGTCGTGATCCTGCAGCATCCGCTGGAGGTGGACAACGCCAAAGGCAGTGCACGCTTGCTGCACCTGAGTCTGCCGCACAGCCGACTGGTCACGGGGGATGTGTTTGAGGCGTCGATATTGCAGGCGCTGCTTACCCAAGCGCTGCAAGCGCCGTCCACCGACCAGCCGCCCCGGCGGGCGATTCTGCTGTACCCGGACACGCCGAACGACCGGTCACCCGACTTGTCGCCGCCGCCGGTTTTGGCCCCGGATGATGTGCGTGAGCCATCGCAGTTGCGCCTGATCGTGCTGGACGGCACCTGGCGCAAAAGTCGCAAGATGCTTTACCAAAACCCTTTGCTGCAGCATTTGCCCCGACTGGCGTTGCGCGATCTGCCGCCTTCGCACTACCTGATCCGCAAAGCCCATCTGCCCGATCAACTCTCCACGCTGGAGGCCACCTGTGCGGCGCTCGCGCAACTGGAAAATCGCCCTGAAGCGTATGCGCCCCTGCTGCAGGCGTTTGACGGTTTTGTGGCCCAGCAGCTGGGCTACCGAAAAGGCCAAAGGGTAGGATAATTTATGTTTTAAAACCCATAAATTAGGTGTATTACAGTGAACGTTGCCAAGTCAATCAGCGAAGCCGAACAGCAACTCGCCGCGATGGAAACGGGTGAACTGATCAAGAGCATCGGCATCCCCTCTCGCCCCAAAACACTGGTCGACCTGCAGAAGGAAATCGGTCTCGAAGACCCCGATTTTGGCAAGGTAGGGCGTTTGGTCGCCAGCGACGTCGCGCTGACCGTGGCCGTGCTGCGCATCGTCAACTCACCCGCATTCGCGCTCTCGCGCCGTTGTGACACGGTCGACCAGGCCATTGCCATGCTGGGCCTGAAGCAGTTGAACGGCATCGTGACCGGTTTGATGCTGCGCAATTTGCTGCGCGGCGATGCGCAACAACTCACGCGCTTTTGGGATGTGTCAAGCAAACGCTCCTACGCCCTGACGCAACTGGCACGCGGACTCGGCTTGGTGGAGGTGGACATGGCGCAGTCGTTTGGGCTGTTTTGCGATGTGGGTATTCCCCTGCTGATGCAGCGCTTCCCCGATTACGGAAAAACGCTGATGGCGGCCAACAGCGAAGTTGAACAATCTTTCACCCAAGTGGAGCAAGCCCGCCACCACACCGACCACGCGCTCATTGGCGCGATGATGGCGCGCAGTTGGGGCCTGCCTCCGATGGTGTGTCTGGCCATCAGGGTGCACCATGACTATGGGGTTTTTCATGACCCCAAAGTGCCTGAGACGGTGGCCCGGCTGATTGCCATGGGCCTGGTAGCCGAGGTGGCCATTCAGCGCTTCGCCGGTCTGAACACCAGCACCGAGTGGAACAAGGGCGGCGACATGGCGACGGGCGCACTGGTGCTCAGCGACGTGGACGTTGAGGAGTGGATCGACCGTCTGTTCCACGATTTTGCCAAAGGCCTGGCCTGACATCATCGCCGTTGGCGTGCGGTGTGCGCTGACCGCTGACAGCGGACCGCTGACCGCACAGTCGCGGTTATTGCGAAATTCGAGGTTTTAAAAAACAGCCTGAAGCTACTATTTCAGGCATGTTTCCAGGTGACCATGACATTGAGTGTGCGGTAGTAGAACTGGAGGGCTGCCTGCCAGAGCCCTTGCGCTCGCTCGCCCGCGTGGCGTATGACTACCGCTGGTCATGGACGGCCGATGGCGCGGCCTTGTTCGAGACTTTGGACCCCGAGCGCTGGGCCCGCACCGGGCACAACCCCCGGCGACTGCTGACCGAGACCCCGCGCGCCATGCTGGAGCGGGCCGCCGAGGACGCCGGCTTCGTCGGCTGGGTCGACCGCATTGCGGCCGAGTTGGCGGCCGACCGGGCCCGGCCCTGGTGCGCTGGCGCTGTCAGTCCGGCGCACCCGGTGGCGTTTTGCTGCTCCGAATTTGGCGTGCACGGCTCGCTGCCGATCTACTCCGGGGGCTTGGGTGTGCTGGCGGGCGACATCCTGAAAGAGGCTTCCGATTTGGCGCTGCCGATGGTGGGGCTGGGGCTGATGTACCGCACCGGCTACTTTCACCAGCGCATTGACGCGACCGGCTATCAGCATGAGTACTGGCTGGATGCCGACCCCGAGCGGCTGCCCTGCGTCAAGGTCACCGGCGCCGATGGGCGACCCGTGACGGTCACGGTGCCCATTGAAACTGAAAACGTCACCGCCCAAATCTGGCGCGTCGATATCGGGCGCGTGCCACTCTACCTGCTCGACACCGATTTGCCGGTGAACAGCCAGGTCGGGCGCTGGATCACCTCGCGCCTGTACGAGAGCAACCGCAGCATCCGGTTGGCCCAATATGCGGTGCTGGGCGTGGGCGGCGTGCGGGCCTTGCGAGCGTTGGGGCTGGCCCCTTGCGTTTACCACCTGAACGAGGGTCACCCGGTGCTGGGCGTGTTTGAGTTACTGGCTCAAGCGCAGGCACAAGCCCTCGCTGGCCAAGGGTTTGATGAGGCCTGGCAGCAGGTGCGCGAGCAGGTGGTGTTCACCACCCACACCCCGGTGCCAGCCGGCAATGAGACCTACGGGCGCGCCGAGGTGCTGGGCATGCTGGGGCGCGTGGCAGACGGGGTGTGTGACCGCGAGCGTTTTCTCAGTCTGGGCCGACTGGACCCCAGCAATCCCGAGCAGCCGGTGAGCATGACGGTGCTGGCGCTGCGGGCCAGTCGCCATGCCAACGGCGTGAGCGCCCGCCATGGCGCGGTGGCGCGTGCCATGTGGCAACCCTTGTTCGCTGACCGGGCCGTGGCCGATGTGCCCATCAGCCACATCACCAATGGCGTGCATGTGCCGACCTGGTTGCACGGCCCGATGCGCACGTTGCTGGACCGCTATCTGGGCGAAGGCTGGCTCAGCCGGGCTGACCAGCCCGCCACCTGGGCGCCGGTGCAAAACATTCCAGCTGCCGAGTTGTGGGCCGCACGCGGTGCGGCGCGACGGCAATTGGTGGACATGATTGCACGCCGTGCCACCAGAGACCGGTTGAGCCGAGGCGAGCCGCTGGACTACGCCGAGGCGCCCCGAAGCGGTTTCGATCCCGAGCGCCTCACCCTCGGATTTGCGCGCCGACTGGCCACCTACAAACGCCTGCATCTGGTGGCCTTGCTGCCCGAGCGGGCGTTGGCTCTGGTCGGGGGTGAGCGCCCGGTGCAGTTTGTGTTTTCAGGCAAGGCGCATCCGGCCGACATCGCCGCCAAAGACGTGGTGCGCCAGGTGTTCGCCCTCAAGCGTGCGCCGAGTGTGGCCGGGCGCGCGGCGTTTTTGGAGGACTACGACTTGGCGCTGGCCGGGCAGCTGGTGGCGGGCTGCGATGTGTGGATCAACGTACCGCGTCCGCCCAATGAGGCGAGTGGCACCAGCGGCATGAAGTCAAGTTTGAACGGGGGTTTGCAACTCTCGGTGCTGGACGGCTGGTGGGCCGAAGCCTATGACGGCAGCAATGGCTGGGCCATCAACGGTGATGTGCTTGAAGACACGCAAGCACAAGACGAGCACGATGCCCGCGCCCTGTTTGACCTGCTGGAACAGGTGGTGGTGCCGATGTTCCATGAGCGCGATGCCGAGGGCGTGCCGCAG
>SESB01000206.1_pt1 | contig 43507 bp, 45 predicted proteins | sample 3171441 | NCBI WGS metagenome assembly SESB01 (sample SAMN06051867, study PRJNA518727) | freshwater metagenome | biome: subpolar coniferous forest; feature: holomictic lake; material: water; isolation source: holomictic Lake 227, 6 m depth | place: Canada: near Kenora, Ontario | collected...
CCTCATCCATCTCAACCAATTGCTCGTAAGGCACACTGGCTTCAGCCAAGAGTACGTTCATGTGTCCCGGCATACGACCGGCAACTGGGTGAATGCCATAAGCAACATCGACGCCCTTTGCCGCCAACAGATCCGCAAGTTCGCGAACGGTGTGCTGAGCTTGCGCAACAGCCAAACCAAAGCCCGGAACGATAACCACGCGCTGGGCATAGTTAAGCAAGATTGCAACGTCATCAGGTGAACCAGATTTAACGGAGCGAGCCTCACCCGCAGCAGATACTTCTTGTGGCTTAGCAGTGAAGGCACCGAAGAGCGTTCCAAAGAGGGAACGGCCCATTGCCGCTGCCATCAAGCGGGTCAAGATTGTTCCTGATGCGCCAACCAATGTACCGGCAACGATCAAAAGGGTTGATTGAAGTACGTAACCGCTAGCAGCAACCGTGAGACCCGTGAAGGCGTTCAACAGCGAGATAACGATTGGGACGTCGGCGCCACCAACAGGCAGCACGAACAAAATACCGAAGAGCAGAGCGAGTCCACCCATGACAAGCAGTGGCGTATTTCCACCGGATGCAATTACCCAACCACCAGTACCCAGAACTCCAGCGAGAGTAGCTGCGATTACGAAGCGACCACCAGGGAATACAACGGGGCGAGTAGTCATGAGCTCTTGAAGCTTCATGAAGGTAATGACCGAACCAGAGAACGAGGTACATCCGACGATTACGGTGAAGACCGTTGCAACTAAGTTCGCGGCAGATGGCTTGCCATCTTTGCTCAAGTTTAGATATTCAACAGTTGCTACTAGCGCAGCTGCGCCACCACCAACACCATTGAACAGTGCAACAAGTTGTGGCATTTGAGTCATTTGAATCTTGCGTGCAGCTGGAACGCCAACCAAAACACCGAAGGCAATTGCTGCCAAGATCAAGATGGTGTTGTGGTGGGACTGACCGGCAGCTTTAGGTGCAAAGAAAACGACGATCGTTGCGATTGTGGCGCCAGCGGCACCAATCAAGTTACCGCGACGAGCGGTCTTTGGAGTTGAGAGCCCTTTCAGCGCCAAGATAAAGCAGACGGCGGATGCTAAACCTAAGAGATCGTAAATGTTTTGATTCACTTTGCGACCTCCTTAGATGCTTTAGGAGTTTTTGGCTTGCCCTTAAACATCTCCAACATTCGGTCAGTGACAACGAAGCCGCCAACCATATTTATGGTTGCAAGGACTACCGCAATGATTGAAAGCGTGGTCTCGAGAGTGCTGGTTGCATTATCGGCAACAATGATTGCGCCTACAAGAATAATTCCGTGGATCGCATTTGCGCCGGACATTAAAGGAGTGTGCAAGGTCGTGGAGACCTTAGATACCACTTCGAATCCCACAAAGATCGCGAGAAGGAAGATGGTGAGAACTGCCATTGGAGCCATTGCGGCGACCGTTGAAGCTGTTGTCATGGTTACTTCTTTCCTTCCGGCGTTCTACGAGCGCCATTCATAGTGAGCGTTGCCGCATCAATAATTTCATCAGCGAAATCAGGAATGACCTCACCGGTTGGCTTGCCATCGACTGATTTAGTCATCAAGAGCAATAGGTTTACAACGTTTCGAGAGAAGAGCATCGAAGCGTGGTATGGCAATTGGCTAGGGACATCTTTTCCGCCCCATTGGCTGACGCCATTTGCGGTCAAGGTGATTTCACCCGCAACTGATCCTTCAACGTTGCCACCGGTTTCAGCAGCGAGATCGACGATTACTGCGCCCGGCTTCATGGCGGCAACCATTTCGGCGGTTACCAATCGTGGTGCTGGGCGACCAGGCACGGCTGCAGTAGTAATAAGGACGTCGGCATTTGCAATATAAGGCGTCAAAAGTTCGCGTTGTTTTGCCGCACGATCTTCGGTCATCTCTCGGGCGTAACCGCCACTTCCTTCGAGTGCTTCTAATTCAAGGCTAATGAATTTGGCACCCATTGATTTAACTTCGTCAGCAGATGATGGTCGAACGTCATACGCGCTAACAACAGCTCCTAAACGCTTTGCCGTTGCAATTGCCTGCAGACCAGCGACTCCAGCTCCAAGGACTACAACCTGAGCCGGAGTAACCGTTCCAGCTGCAGTCATGAGAAGTGGAAAGAAGCGAGGCGAAAGTTCCGCGGCAACGAGAGTTGCGCGATAGCCGGCACAAAGCGCTTGCGAAGTAAGCGCATCCATGGATTGTGCGCGCGAGATTCGCGGTACAAGTTCCAATGAGATCGCCGTTACGCCAGCGCCAGCTGCGGCATCGATCGAATCGACGGCTGTTGTAGGGGATAGGAAGGAGATAGTGATGGCGCCTTTTTTCAAAGTGCGCATCTGATCCGGAGTCAGGGGCGAGACTGAGGCAACAACATCAGCGTTGGCGAGAACATCGCCAGTTTTGATGGTGGCGCCAGCTTGCGCAAATTGTTCATCGGAGAATTGCGCTGAAAGTCCGGCGCCAGCTTCGATGACAACTTCTAGACCTGCTCGAGTAAGTTTTGAAATAATGTCCGGAACTAGGGCGACACGCTTCTCGCCCGGCCGGATCTCTTTAGCTACAGCAATCAACATGCGGCAACGGTATAGGGGCGGGACCTCAATTTCTGCCAACCTAGGTGTGAATTGCCTCTAAATAGCGGGCAAACTGGCGAATTTCACTAACTTAGTAGTGCTGACCCTTGAAGGTCGCCTCGGGTTAGGTGGTACAAAATTGCTTGGATCGTGGTTCGGCGATGGTAGGCCTCGCGCCAGATATAGGAGCGGGGACCGTCGATGACCTCAGCGCTGACCTCCTCGCCGCGGTGAGCGGGCAGGCAGTGCATGAAGATGCCGTCCGAGGCAGCGAGCGCCATTAATTCCGGGGTTACCTTGAAAGGCGACAGCGCCTTCAATTTGGCCATTCGCTCGGATTCTGGATCGCCCATAGACATCCAAACATCGGTATAGAGCACGCTCGAGCCTTTAGCCGCAGCTTCTGGATCATGGAGCACTTCAATTTTGCCACCAGTTTTGGCAGCGATTCGCTGGGCCAAGGCCACAGCCTCAGGATCTGGCGCCCAATCTCCATTGGGGGTAGCAGCCACAACGTGGGCTCCTAAGATCGCTCCCATAGTTAACCAGGCGTGTGCCATGTTGTTGCCATCACCGATGTAGGTGAACTTGCGCCCGGAGACATCTGATCCGAAAACCTCTCGGATCGTAAGCCAATCAGCCAAAAGTTGTGTGGGGTGATCGGAATCGGTCAGCCCATTAATAATCGGAATAGTTGCATGACGACCAAGTTCATCGACATCAGCTTGTGCAAAGGTGCGAACGATCATCGCGCTCGCAAAACCACTGATTACGCGCGCGGTATCTGCAATCGTTTCGCCTCGTCCGATTTGAAGTTCATCACCGCGAATAAAGATAGGCGTGCCACCCAAATGGGCCACGGCAGTTTCCGATGCCAACCGAGTTCTGGTGGAAGGTTTGGTCATATAAATTGCAACGGTGCGATGCGCCAGCGCATCAGTTGAGCGCAGCGGGTTCTTGGCAAAATCGGCAGCGGTGTCTAGGAGCAGATCAACATCGGCTCGGCTGAGATCTTCGGTACGAAGGAGATCTTTCATTGGGCAAGTGTGGCAGATGCACCTTCTAGTAGGCTATTGATATGGGCATCTTCACGCGCAAACCGGGGCCTGGCCAAATTACTGAGGAGAAGTTCTCCGACCTGCTAATCGAAGAAGAGCTGCTTTCCAATGAAAACGGTGATCACGAACGCTTTGCGCATTATGTTCGCAAAGAGAAGATTGTGGAGTCAGCGGTCACGGGCAAACCAGTGAAAGCGCTCTGTGGCAAAAAGTGGGTCCCCAGCCGCGATCCAGAAAAATTCCCGATTTGCCCCACCTGCAAGAGCATTTACGAAGGATTAAAGAAGGAATAACTCCTAATGTCAGGCCTTTCTAGGCTTGAGGCGTTACCCTAAAAATCATGAACTCTCCGCGCCGCTTTCAATCCTTATTGGCTGGCGCCATTGCTCTCGTTTCTGCGCTCTCACTTCAAATAGCGCCAATTGCTCAAGCCGATAATCCGCCGCGAAAGATCTTCTCGGGTTGGCTTCCTTATTATTCAATGAAAACTTCGCTGCCGGATGTGGTTTCAAATTCGGATCTGATTCAAGAAGTTAATCCATTTTGGTACACCCTCAAAAGCGCTACAAAGATCACCGATCTATATACCCCAGCAAATCCCAGCGTTCCAATGTCAGTTCCGCTGCAGACTTTGCAAAGTATGAAGTTCTCAATAATTCCTACCGTAACGGATGGTACCGATAAGGGAGTCCTAGCCGGCCTGATTGCAAACGCTGCCACCCGAGCTCAAGTAGTTGCCACAATTACAACATTGGTAATGAGCAATAATTTTGACGGCATCGATTTGGATTTCGAAAATTTCGCTTTCGTTGATGGCACCGCTTCTTGGGCTAGCACCATGCCAAATTGGATTCAATTTATAAGCGATCTTTCGGCCAGTTTGCACGCAAATGGAAAATTGCTTTCAGTAACCACTCCAGTTCTCTTCGATCCAGCAACAGGAAAGAAGGGCTATTACGTTTATGCCTGGGCTGCTATTGCGCGGTCAATCGACCGATTAAAAATCATGACCTATGACTACTCAACAAGCAGTCCTGGTCCGATCGGCCCCATCACTTGGGCCGAGAGCGCAGTTCAATATGCCGTCTCAGTTGTACCAGCATCGGAGGTTTATGTAGGAATCGCAGGTTATGGTCGAGATTGGATCACGGCAGTTTCAGGAACTTGTCCCGTTGATGTAGCTGCTGCAATCACGCCCCAGGCAAAGGCCGCGACATTTGTAATGCGGGATGCTGCAACTCTTGCTGCAAATTATGGTGTTCTTCCTACGTACACTCCGAAATTTGCCGAGACTACTTTTACCTATCAAAAGGTTTACAACGGTGTTACCTCATTGGGGCAAGCAACTTCTTGCACTGCCACCAGAACTGCTTGGTATCAAGATGCTCAGGGGTATTCAGTTCGTGCTGGTTTGGTTGCTAAATACCGATTAGGTGGCGTTGCCGCTTGGACGATTGGAATGGAAGATCCCACGGCAATCAGCGCAATTCGCGATGTTGCAAAATCAATTGCGCCCGACACCATCTTAAGTTCGGTAACTGCGGGACCAAATTCTGCGCTAATCGGCGATGCAATTTCAGTTACCGGAAGCTTCACTTTGCCTGATACCAAACCAGTAGCAGGGTTGGCCGCCAAACTTGAGATCAAGAATAGTCTGGGTGATTGGCGCACCATTTTCACGGGGGTTACTGCGGCCGATGGATCGCTAAGTACATCATTAGTATTAGGTGAAATCACTTCGGTTCGCATGAGCTCGGATGGCTCATGGGATCGATTGGCAAGTCAATCCCCGGTTACAGATGTTGCAATCAAGCCGCTCATCTCTTGGTCGCCACCATCATCGATAAGGTCTGGCAACGCGTATTTGATAACCGGAGAAATTCAACCAAAGATCCCTGGTGTAACGGTTAATTTAGAAGGCGCCGAATCGAGTCCAGCGGTAACCGATGAGAATGGTCTCTTTGCGGTAATCCTGCATCTTGATACGCCAGGCCTGGTAAAACTTCGGCTCGCCACCGTAGCAACACAAAAGTTGGCAGCAGCGAGCGGCCCATATTTCACTGTGCTGGTTCGTTGACAGTGGCTCGCTTGGGAATTTGTGCCAAAATCAACCATGGTTAAAACAGCGAGCAAAGAAGAGGTCAGCATTGAAGCCTTCTTTGACAAACCTTGGATTACAATTGTTTGGGACGATCCGGTAAACCTGATGAGTTATGTGACTTTTGTCTTTATTAAAATCTTTGGCTTCTCCACAGAAAAAGCCCACGAACTTATGATGAAAGTGCACACCGAAGGTCGCGCCGTAGTCAGTTCAGGTTCCCGCGAAGAGATGGAACGCGATGTTCAGCAACTTCATGAACATGGCCTATGGGCCACATTGCAACGAGATGATCAACTCTGATGTCGCAGTTTTCTCGCACCGGAAATAATTATTCACTCGCTTTAACTCAGAACGAAGCCGAGATCTTGATCAATTTAGCCGAACAATTATTAGAGCTACTAGGAGAGGGTGACTTCTTCCATCACTTTGATAATTCCGATCCTTTGGCTCAATTGTTATCAATGCCAAAAGAGATTGAAACACCAGAGGATCCAGTTTTGAAGCGCCTGTTACCCAGTGCCTACTCCGATCCAGAAGCAGCATCGGATTTTCGTCGCTACACCGAACCACAATTGCGTGGCGCAAAACAACGCACCTTACGCGTTATTCGTGAAGAGCTAACTTTAATCGTGGATAAGAAATCCGATGGCGGAACGATTCTCAATTTGGATTCTGAACTTTGGCTAAAAGCTCTGAACGATCTTCGGTTGGCGCTCGGGGTTCGATTAGAAGTTGACGCCAATAGCTTCGAGACCTTTGAGCTTTTGCCGGACGAGGACTCGCAAAAACCGATGTACGCCGTTTACTACTGGTTAGGGTGGTTGCAAGAACAACTATTAGGCCTGCTTACCGCGAACTAAACGCTAGCGGGTAGAGTTCGGGGGTGAGTTCAGCTGCCAAAAGCCCTGTAAAAGTAGGACCCGATTCACCAATTGGGGTCTTTGATTCTGGCGTCGGAGGCTTAACGGTAGCTCGAGCGATTATTGATCAGTTGCCCCATGAATCAATCCTCTATGTCGGTGACACTGCTCGTGGTCCCTATGGCCCCAGATCCCTCGCTGAAGTTCGCTCTTTTGCCTTAGAGATTCTCGATGAGTTGGTAGCGGCTGGCGTAAAAGCTTTAGTTATTGCTTGCAATACTGCCAGCGCGGCAATGCTCCGCGATGCCAGAGAACGTTATTCCGTGCCAGTGATTGAAGTTATTCAGCCGGCAGTTCGGCGCGCAGTTTCAGCTACTCGCTCGGGAAAGATCGGCGTGATCGGCACTAATGCCACGATCGAATCTGGTGCTTATCTGGATGCCTTCGCCGCGGCGCCACAACTTGAAATTTCTTCCACCGCCTGCCCGCTATTTGTGGAATATGTAGAGCGTGGGGAAACTTCGGGAGCGGCGATCACTGAAATTGCGAAATCCTATCTAGCTCCAATGCTCGCAGAAAAAGTTGATACCTTGGTTTTAGGTTGCACCCATTACCCATTACTTACCGGTGTGATCTCTTATGTAATGGGCAATGAGGTCACCTTGGTTTCGAGTGCTGAAGAGACTGCGAAGGATCTTTATCGAGTCTTAGTCGAAGAGAACTTACTTCGCGGAAATCAAAAACCAGAATATAAATTTGTGGCCACGGGCGACACTGAAAGTTTCAGTACTTTGGCTCGGCGTTTTCTGGGTCCAGAAGTTGTTACCGTAAATTCAAAGATCTAACGAAACCGAGGAGAATTAACTTGTCAGAGAAACGTATCGATGGACGAGCCGCGGATCAGCTTCGACCAATCAGTTTTACTCGCTCTTGGTTAAATAACGCTGAAGGCTCAGTATTGGTTGAATTTGGAAACACTCGCGTGCTATGCGTTGCCTCATTCACCGCTGGAGTGCCGCGATGGTTGCACGGCAGCGGTAAAGGATGGGTAACTTCCGAATATGCCATGTTGCCCCGAGCCACACATACTCGTTCAGATCGCGAAAGCGTTAAAGGAAAATTAGGTGGTCGTACCCAAGAGATCTCGCGCTTGGTCGGTCGCTCACTGCGATCGGTAGTTGATATGCAAGCTCTTGGCGAGAACACCATTGTTATTGATTGCGATGTCCTGCAAGCTGATGGTGGCACTCGAACTGCGGCTATCACTGGTGCCTATGTTGCATTGGCAGATGCCATCAACTGGGCAAAAGGAAAAGGCCTAATTCTGCCTTCGAGAAAACCGTTGATCCAATCGGTTGCGGCGGTAAGCGTTGGAATTATTGGTGGCGTACCGATGTTGGATCTCTGCTACGAAGAAGATGTCACCGCTGAAACCGATATGAATATTGTCTGCACCGGCGATGGAAATTTTGTTGAAGTGCAAGGAACCGCTGAGGGCAAGCCTTTCGATCGAACCTTGTTAAACCAATTGTTAGATCTCGGAACCGCAGGTTGCGCACAATTAACCGCACTCCAAAACGCCGCTCTCGCCGAGTAAGTTTTCAAAGGTGAGACAGGTTGTTTTGGCTACCCGAAATCCCGGGAAGATTAAGGAGTTCGAGCGACTACTGGCCGAACATGTGTCAGGCGTTCAGGTCTTAGGGCTAAACGATTTTCCCAATTTGCCTGATGTCGAGGAGACTGGCGATAGCTTTGAGGCGAATGCTTTGCTCAAAGCCCGAGAAGTTAGCGCCTTCTCCAATCTGCCAGCGCTAGCCGATGACAGTGGGCTTTGTATCGATGCGTTAAATGGTGACCCGGGGATATATTCGGCACGCTGGGCTGGAGGGCACGGAGATGATCGCGCCAATGTCGCTAAAGTCCTGCAGCAGCTTGAACAGATCCCAATCACGCAGCGAGGCGCGCATTTTCAGTGTGCCGTGGCGCTTCACTTACCCGATGGCACCGAAGTCATAAGAACTGGTCAATTAAAAGGCGTGATTGTCTCCGAACCACGAGGTGCCGCCGGGTTTGGCTATGACCCAATCTTCCAACCCGTAGGTTTTGGCCTGACACTTGGGGAATTTGGCGCTGGCGAAAAGGACCGAATTAGCCATCGGGGCCAAGCACTTCGGGCAATTACCGAAGATTTAACCAAATTGCTCTAACCGCTGAGGTAACCTAAGCCCAGTATTTACCGCAACATCCATCGTTAGACTGGTTTCACGACCGACGAGTTCAAGGAGTTAAAAGTGGCAGTTGCAAAGAAGAGCGCAAAGAGGCCGGTGGCCAAGAAGGCTCCCGCAAAAAAGGCCACTGTTAAAAAGGCCGCTACCAAGAAAGCTCCAGTAAAGAAGGCGGCTGCAAAGAAGGCCGTTGCTAAAAAGGCTCCAGCCAAAAAGGCTCCGGCTAAAAAGGCTCCGGCTAAAAAGTCCGTGGTAAAAAAGAGCGCTGCGAAGAAGGCCGTTGCCAAGAAAGCAACCGTCAAAAAATCCGCAACGAAAAAAGCCACCGCTAGGAAATCAGCACCCAAGTCCCGCGCCGCAAGCGCCGGCATCGAAAGCTTTGTTATTCCGCCGGTTCCTGGAACTGCAGAAGTACCAGCCAAAGCAACAACTGTAATCTCAACCACTCCGGCACCAATGCCAACTCCAGTGGCAACGGCAGCGGCACCAAAGAAGTCAACCTCCTCTAACCGCGTTGTCGTAGCAGTGATCGCAGGCATTGTGATTTTGGCCTTAATCGTAGTCGCGCGCAGCTCTTCAACAACCAAAAAGGCTGATGCTTCCGCATCGCCAACTCCTTCAACAAGCGCCTCGGCTTCAATGTCAACAGATGCATCAGCAACCCCATCCATGTCAGAGGCCACCCCCTCTGAAAGTGCAGTAGCCACTGGCGGCGCACACGAAGCACCGGTTGGGATCGTCGCTCACTACACCGCAAAAGGAGCCACAATTTTCTGGCAGGCTCCAGCAATGACTGATGGTTTGACCAACTACAACGTAGAGATCGCAAGCAATGGTGGCGCCTGGAAATTGATCTCAACAGTTCCAGCTACTCAACTTTCCATGGATATCACCAAGTCCGGTTCAACCGGCTGGTGCTCATTCCGAATCTCAACCGTCTTCTCTGATAGTCAGACGGTAGCTGGCAAAGTATTTGGTTTGCCAGGTCAATTTGCATAGGCAGTTCATTAGTTAAAACAGCGAAGTTGGGTTTGAATTTGGGTCAGGAGTGAAACTACTTCTGGCCCAATTTTTCTAAGATCGCGGCCACATAAACATCGCTACCTGCATCCGATAAATGGACGCCATCGGGGGCAAAAAATTCTGGATGACCAGCAGAGATTACCTCCCACTCAATTAACTGGGTCTGAGGATAGCGTTTTATAACCTCTTTGATGATTCGATTGTTATCCGCTCGCCATGGCCGCGGAACCGCAGTATCTACCAAAATGATTCGCGGCTGATCTTTTAGTAATTCGAATAAGGCAACCACCGATTCAGTTGTTAAATGATTATTATTTCCCAGATCTAAAATTACAGTTGCGCCAGGAACGTGGATTCGATCTGCGGCCACGACGGTGGTCAATTCCTGAATTTGGCGACCTACCCGTGCGTTAATTAGCGCAATATGTGAATGCGATTCTAACTTGCTTCGAATTCCGAGGATTACAGAGTCACCCGTGACCCAAAGTCCTTTTGGTTCGATGACTACCGATTTAGGATTTGTTGATGTTGGAGTTGGAGAAGCTTCACTCTGTGCTTTAAGTGCGGCAGTTAATTTCTTGGCACTCACGTCACCTTGTGATACTCCGATGGCGCTTGCAACGGTTGCGACAACGATAACGGTTGTGGCTGCGCTGGCCACAAGTAATCGTTGTTGATTTTTTATTTTTTGGGTTCGATATTTCATGCCGCGAAACCAATTTTGTAGCAAGCCACGACGGATTGGGATTTCAATCCAACGCATAGATATATCGGCCAGCGCTAGAACTAGCAGGATACGGGCGCAATTTAAAGCCAGCGCCGAACCAGCTAGATCAACAGAAGGTCTGGTGACTTGGAAAATTACCCAGTGCCATAAATAGATTCCATATGATCGCTCACCAATCCAAATTAGCCAACGTGCACTCATTAGTGGCGCGAAGCGAGATGAGGGGTGGACTAAGGAAGTGATTGTGGCGCAACCAAATATCCCGGCTAATGGAAAGGCCAACTTATACAAAGTTGGATTGGATTCGGTGACAAAGAGAAAAGTACTTAGCAACCCCAACAGACCAAAGACTCCGATGCCATCTACGAAATCTTGCGCACGCTGACTGATGCCAGAACTCAAATTTTGCGGCACCCAGCTAACAGCAAGCGCAGCACCAAGGAAAAGCCCCAGGCTATGCGTATCAGTTCCGAAATAAATATGACTTACTCTTCCGGCGCTAGAGGAGTCGACGCGAAGTGAGAAAAGAAAGAGCGCAGTTCCGGAAAAGGCGGCGATCAGTAGTGCAACCTTGGCAATATTTCGCTTCCCAAAGTAACGCAGAATTCCAATCAAAATAAGCGGCCAAACCAGGTAGAACTGTGCTTCGACCGCCAACGACCAAGTGTGTTGAAGCAATGGTGGTCGCCCAATAGTTTGGAAATAGTCCTGATGGGCCGCCACTAATCGCCAGTTATTGGTGCCCGTCAGGACATAAGGAATATCGGAAAGCAGCCGGCGCATCGCCTCTTGCGCCCAAAATGCGCTGATAAGAATTGCACCGAAGATTAAAAAAAGAAGTCCGGGCAATAGCCGTTTCGCCCGGCTGGCATAAAACTGTCTTAGATCAAGTGCGCTAGAACTGTCGATGGAATCTAAAATTAATCTGGTTATTACATAGCCTGAGATTACAAAGAAGAGATCGACGCCGAGAAAGCCGCCGGGGATCCATGCAACGCCAAGGTGATAGAGAACTACCGCAGCAACGGCGATGGCACGAAGGCCATCGATCGGCGCTATGTATCGGCTCTTAGTGGCCGCGGGAGTCACTTACGTTTTGCGGTGGTTCGCTTCGCGCTCTTGCTTGAAGCCGATCGAGTAGAAGTTGTCTTGGTGGTTGAAGAACGTTTGGTGCTTCGCTTGGCCACCGGCTTTTTAAAGGGAACTTCAGGAACGCTGACTTGCTCATCAATTTTCGCTACTTCTGCCGATAATTCTGCCGCATGCACAAAACTCTTTACCTGTGGACGGTTGGTGGAATCAATGTTGGCACCGATATCGGCTTGGAGCGCAGTCAATTTATCGAAGGCGCCACCAAGGCGAGCGCGCGATTGGGTAATCGCCTGCTCGGCCGCTTGCAAGGATTGGGTCTGAATTCGATAGAGGCGTTCGGTTTCGGTAATTGCCGAGTTCAGCCAGGTGCGGTAATCGGCGATCTCCCCGGTTGCTTCGGCAACCAGTTTTTCGGCTTCGCGCTTCGCGGCGGCGGTTACGGTCAGCGCTTCGCGCTTTTTGGTGCTGATTAGCTCTTCGGCTTCGCGTTCGGCTTCGCTCTTGACAGACTCAGCTTCGGCTTCGGCGGCATCCAAATATTTTCGGCCTCGTGCTTCGGCGCCAGCCAAAATCTGGCGAGCTTTAGTTTCAGCTGCAGCTAAGTTATCGGCAGCGCTCTTTGTACTATCGCCTAAAACTTTTTGTGCCAGTGTCGCTGCCTTTGCTTCGCGGGCCTGGGCGGATTTGATTATGGTCATGGCGGTTTCCGTTGCCAAGATTTCGAACTCTTCCTTGGTCAAGCTGGTGATATCGCGCCGGGACCGTAAATCGGCTAATTGCGCCTCGAGGTTGCGAATTCGTTCCAAGGCATTTTCGGTCGGGGCGGCGGCATTTGCATCTTCGCCTTTAAAACCAACCCAAGAGAGAAAGCTCTTCTCACCCATTTTTCCATCCCAACCGTGAAGCCAAGCTAGCTCGGCAGCTCCGAGCGCTGATGGGATTCTAAGGTGATTTCAGGGGATAGAGAAAGTGGCGGTTACGCCCAATCTAAGGTTCGAGTCAGCGCTTTTTGCCAATTCTGGTAGCCAACATCGCGCAGTGGATGGGCCGGTTCGGCCTGCCAACGCTTTGCGACCTGCCACTGTCCGCGCAGTTCATCAGTGCCCGACCAATAACCTACGGCCAGGCCAGCGGCATAGGCGGCGCCTAGCGCCGTGGTTTCGCTTATTACCGGACGGATAATGTCGATTCCCATGATGTTCGCTTGCAATTGCATACATAAGGAGTTGGCGGTGATCCCGCCATCTACCCGCATTTGGGTGAGCTGAAGGCCAGTCTCTTGGGCCATAGCATCTAGAACATCTCGAGTTTGGTAACAGATCGCTTCCAGTGCGGCTCGGGCGAGGTGAGCCTTGGTCGCCGCTCGGGTCAATCCCACAATTGCACCTCGAGCATCGCTTCGCCAATGCGGCGCAAATAACCCCGAGAAAGCTGGGACGAAATAGACCCCGCCGTTATCGCTGACCGATTCGGCGAGCGCTTCCACTTCAGAGGCATGGGAAATAATCCCAAGCTGATCTCGCAACCATTGAATTGCCGATCCGGTTACCGCGACCGAGCCTTCGATCGCATAACGTGCTGGTTGATCCCCGAATTTGTAGCAAACCGTGGTCAGTAGCCCGTGGCTGGAGCGAACAATCTGCTGGCCAGTATTTTGTAGGGTGAAATTTCCGGTTCCATAGGTGGTCTTGGAATCGCCTGGCTCCAAACAAAGTTGTCCGACCATCGCCGATTGTTGATCGCCCAATATGCCAGCCAGCGCGACCTCGGCACCAAATGGACCGGCGGCATCGGTATAGCCATAGATTTCAGAGGAGCTTTTTATCGCAGGCAGAATTGAATTCGGAATCCCAAAAATGTCTAAAAGTTCTTGATCCCACTGCAGCGTCGCCAAATCCATCAAGAGCGTTCGACTGGCGTTGGTGACATCGGTGATGTGAAGTCCGCCATTGTGACCGCCAGTCAATTTCCAAGCGAGCCAACTATCTATTGTGCCGACCAATGCGCGCCCAGAATTCACCGCTTGTTCAACTTCGGGACAATTATTGAGCAACCAATTGATCTTGCTCCCTGAAAAGTACGGGGCGATGGTCAATCCAGTTTTATACCGGATCACACTTTGGAGTTCCGGAGATAGATCGGTCAGAAAAGCTTGCGTCCTGGTGTCCTGCCAAACAATGGCATTGTGCAGCGGCATACCGCTCTCGCGATCCCAAGCCAGAGTAGTTTCGCGCTGATTAGTAATGCCAACCGCTGCCAAATCGGCACCTGAAATGTTGGCTCGTTCTAGGGCAACCCGAATTACTTCTTGGGTGGCGTGCCAAATTTCGCTGGCATCATGTTCGACCCAACCGGCCCGGGGCAAGATCTGACGGTGCTCTAATTGATGTTGGCTGACGATGGCGCCAACCTCATCAAAAACAATGAAACGTGTGCTGGTCGTGCCCTGATCTAGCGAACCTATGTAGCGCATAACCCGTATCCTAAGAGCATGACCACAGCGAAGTCAGCACTTAACCCCGCCCAAAGAGGCGTCGCGATTGCAGCGTTAAAAGGTGAAAAATTTGATGTTTTAGTGATCGGTGGCGGAGTCACGGGCTCTGGAATCGCGCTTGATGCCGCCTCACGCGGTTTGAAGGTCGCACTGGTCGAATCAAGCGACTTGGCTTCTGGAACTTCATCGCGCTCCAGCAAATTAATTCACGGTGGCCTTCGATATTTAGAGCAATACGATTTCAAATTAGTGCGCGAAGCACTGCAAGAGCGCGAATTAATGGTGACTACGCAAGCTCCGCATTTGGTTAAGCCAGTTGCATTCCTGTATCCACTTCACGAGAAAGTAAAAGAGCGTACTTATGTAGGTGCTGGATTAGCTCTTTACGATGCGCTGCGCGGATTTCAACGTGCGCTCCCAAATCACAAACACATGAGCCAAAAAGGGATTCACGAAGTAGCACCGGCGCTTCGATTGGATATCGTTACTGGCGGCATCCAATATTTTGATGCCCAAGTTGATGATGCTCGCCATACGATGATGATTGCCCGAACCGCTGCCGAATACGGTGCCACCATTGTTACCCAAGCTCGAGTCGAAAGTTTGCTCCGACTTGGTAAACGCGTCATCGGCGCCAAAGTTTTAGATCGAACCACTGGCGAAACAATCGATGTCTCTGCCGCGGTGACAATTATGGCAGGCGGAGTCTGGAGCGATTTACTTCACGAAAAATTTGGTATTACTCCCGGTTATCAAGTCCGGATGTCAAAGGGAACTCATATTGTTGTTCCAAAATCAGCGATCAAATCAAAATCCGGAATCATTTTAAAAACAGCAGTCTCCGTTCTATTTATTATCCCTTGGGGAGATAAGTGGATCGTCGGAACTACTGATACGGAATTCACTGGCGATCGCAATCAACCGTTGGCAACCAGAGAAGATGTGGATTACATCTTGGCGCAAGCAAATAAGGTCTTGAATCCAATGTTGAAACCAAGTGATGTTCTTGGGGTTTACGCCGGTCTTCGCCCGCTGGTTTCAAAAAATAGCATTTCATCAACAACGAAACTTTCCCGCGAGCATATAGTCGATCACCCAGTTCAAGGTTTTGTCAGCATCGCTGGTGGCAAGTACACCACCTACCGAGTCATGGCTGAAGATGCCGTGGATCATGCCGCACCTGACTTGCGCCGAATCGTTCCCGACTCTGTAACAAAAGAACTTCCAATCCTTGGTGCTACTGGCTATCAAACCTTAGTAAATCGGGCTGACTTAATTGCCGCAGAGATGAAGTTAACCAAAGCCCAAGTAATTCACCTACTCGATCGCTATGGCTCTGAAATCTCTGAGCTTGAAGAGTTGATGGTTGCCGACCCAAGTTTGCGCGAACCGCTAAACAATGAGTTGCCCTACCTCCGAGCCGAAATTCATTTCGCCGCCTCGCATGAAGGCGCCTTGAGCGTGGCCGATGTAATAGCGCGTCGCACCAGGATTTCATTCGAGACTGCCGATCATGGCCTTTCCGTTGCTGCAGATGTTGCAAAGATAATCGCTCCAATCTTAGGTTGGAGTGCAGCAGCTAAGAAGAAGTCGATTGCGGAATACCAGGAGCAAGTAGCGACGGAGAAGGAATCGGTTGCGCGCTTGACGACGAGGGGCTCGGCGTCGGATTCGCAGATGAAGTCGGGTTCGGAATCGGCGTTGGCGAAGTAACCTTCAGCCATTTCAACCATTTGGTCATTGGAACCATTTGATTGCTTACAACTACGAAACTATGCCCTCCGGCTGCCATGGTTAACGACACACTGGCTTTGACGCTTGCCAATTTCTTGCTCCAACTTGCAGCTTGGCCCCGAATCGGAACGGTGTAGTCCTCCTTTCCTTCCGCCAGATACCAACGAAAGCTCGGAGCTCTTTTTAAATAGTTTGCTGGAGATTGGTAGGCGACTTTTGCAGTGCTAGCAAAAGCTTCGGTCAAGTCATCAGTTACAAAATATCCCGAGATCGAAACTATCTGGCTAAATAAATCGGGATGATGCAGTGCAATTATCGCAGCACCGTACCCTCCCATAGAAAATCCCATAATTGCTCGTTCGCTGGCACTTCTAATTCGTCCCGATTCAACTTTCGGAATTACTTTGGTGGTTAACCAAGTTTCAACCATTGCTTTCTTATCGGATGAATCCGCCCACTCTGAATCCGGGTGCGTCTTCGCATTCCCGTCGGGGAAAACGGCAATGAATGGTTTCGCACCATTTGCGAAAGCTTGCGCAAGGGGCTTTTGAACAGCGCTGATGATTCCAGCGGGAGAACCAGACCAACCATGCAGCATGTAAACGACAGGGAGTGAATTTGGGTTTACATTTAAAAGTGCGGGTGTCCAAACAAAAACGCTTCGAATTGGATAATCCGCTTCCGGGCTTGGAATTCGCAGTTCGACCAGTTTTCCAAGGTCAATCTTTGCAGTGACGGCTGCGGCAGGCGAGTGCAGCGCCGGCGTGGCAAGCACCACTACCAGCGTTGCCAAAAAAGCGAGGACCCCGCTATTCAGCAGGTTCACACGAAGCTCTCTCACTTTCATGAAGGCGAGGGTATAGGGGTTAACTTCAAAAAGTGGGATACTGATTCTGCGAAAATTCTGTCATTTCCTTGTTCGAAGGCATCGCGAGAAAAACCGGGTAAAAATGAATGAGCGAAGCGCACGGCTGGCTCTAGTAGTCGCTTTCGCGCTTTCATTTTCAAGTATCGGTGTAAGTTCTATTGCGTTAGCAGCTCCAACTTCATTTGCAAGTCCTAGCCAATCGCCCGGGAGCAAAATTTCTGGGACCCATTATTCTGGTTTAACGCCAGATCAGAAGCTCGCTCTGGCGGCAGCTAAAAAGTCTTTAGCCTCTGAGCTCCTTGCTGCTAAATCCGCTTTTGGCTTGATGGTCGCCGATGCAAAGGCAAATCGCGATCAGGCTATTCTCTCTGCAGGTACTGATAAAAAAGCCATTGCAGCTGCGCGAACTCAATTTAGAAGCTCGCTAATCACAGCAACTGGGATTTTTCAATCAGCCGTAACCGATGCCAGGTCTAAATTCTCGGCCGCTCTAGTCAAGTCGGGGATTGCCGCCTCGACAAAATAACGAGCGACTTCGGTTTCGCTCTATTCCACCCAAATCCTTAAATTGCTCCGGCGCTATTGAATTTGAGTTGCAGGTGCGAAAGAGTTGCAGGCATGGTTAATAGAGAAGATTGGTCCTTCGATACCCAGCAAATTCATTCCGGGCAGACTGCCGATCCAGTAACTGGTTCGCGATCTCTTCCGATTTACCAAACCACTGCCTATCAATTTCGAGACACTCAACACGCCGCAAATCTTTTCGGAATAGCTGAAGCGGGAAATGTCTACACACGCATTAACAATCCAACGCAGGATGCGGTCGAACAGCGACTGACCGTTCTTGAAGGTGGCGTCGCTTCGTTATTAGTTGCGACTGGAATGGCGGCAACTGCTTATGCGATCATGAATGTTGCCGAAGCCGGTGACCATGTCGTCGTTAGCCGCAATGTTTACGGCGGAACGTATAACCTATTTAATTACACCCTTCCTAAGTTTGGGTTGCGATTTACCTTTGTCGAGGATGCCAGCAATCTTGACGCTTGGCGAGCAGCGGTTCGTCCAAATACCAAAGCTTTCTTTGGCGAAGGAATTTCTAATCCACTCGGTGCTGTGCTGGATATCGAAGGCATCGGAAAGATTGCCCACGAAGCTGGCGTTCCATGGATCGTTGATAACACAATTGCAACGCCATATATAACCAAGCCAATCGAATACGGTGCCGACATCGTCACACATTCGGCTACTAAGTTTCTATCAGGTCACGGCAGCGCAATGGTCGGTGCCATCGTAGATTCAGGCAACTTTGATTTCGCGGCAAATCCCGCAAAGTTTCCAGGCTTTAATGAACCTGATCCAAGTTACAACGGCTTGGTCTATGCAAAAACCCTCGGCGTTGGTTCAAGCTTTGGGGCAAACTTGGCCTATATATTTAAAGCCCGGCTACAACTTTTGCGCGATATCGGTGCCTCGGTCTCGCCATTTAATGCTTGGCTGCTTGCTCAAGGTTTAGAAACACTTAGCCTTCGTATGCAACGACATATAGAAAATGCCCAAGCGATTGCCGAGTGGCTTGAAGTTCAACCGGGCGTTGACCATGTCTCCTACGCTGGATTGCCGTCATCGAAGTGGCATGCCCAGGCGCTGAAATATGCGCCAAAGGGCGCGGGTGCAGTTATGTCATTTGAAATTTCGGGCGGCTCTGCGGCTGGTCAGAAATTTGTTGAAGGGCTAGAACTCTTCAGCCATGTGGCAAATATCGGCGACGTTCGTTCCTTGGTGATTCATCCTGCTTCGACCACCCATTCGCAACTCAATCCGAAAGAACAAATCGCTGCTGGGATTACGCCAGGAATGGTTCGGCTCAGCATCGGATTGGAAGATATCTCGGATATCAAGCGTGACCTGTTGTTGGGATTCGCGGCAGCTCACAAATAGCCATTTGTAGGGGCTAACTTTTCTTGCTTTAACTTCGAAAAGATAGATCCTGTTTTTTCATTTCAGCGACCAAGACCCGAATGGCATTTGGCCCCATGCCATGAAGTTCTCTTATGGCGGCTAAGGAAACTTTACGTAAATCGCTCAATTGATAGAAGCCCTCATCGATTAATGCGCGCCTGGCTGGTGCTGCTAATCCAATTTCCCGCCAATTGCCATCTTGTTCGAAGTAGTCATCTTGCGGGGCGACTGTGGATTTTTCCGTTGCTTCAAGTATCGCTTTCTTTTCAGCTCGATTAGCGGCAGCTGCTTTTTTTGCTTGAGATGCCAGCATCTTTACCTTCGCCGGTGATGGTTTTGCCATGTCGGGAGTTTATTGCTCGATCGTGCTTCTTGATGAGATAAAACTAAGCAAGAGGTTTCAATCCCCTAGCGAAAGCAATTAATTGGGTTTGGGTAAAACCGCCTTGAGTACCGACTCGGATATAGGTTGCCTTTAATAATTTAGTTGCCGGTGCGATGAAGGTGATTTCGCCGCCGTACTTTGAGAATTTAGACGCGGTGCAATTAACGCCGGAGCAGTAAATTCCAAGCTTTGCCTTGATACCGTTTATGTAAACAGTTCCGAGAGATTTCGGGTGGTCGATTCCGGTGCAATTGTAAGCAGCGGCCGTCTCAACCAGGGCGATTCCTTGATCCATTCCACCAAAGCCAGCAAGCAGGTATTGCTCCTTGCCAGGATGCAATCGACAGGCACGAACTTCAAAATTCAGGGCTTTCAATTTCAAGGTATTGGATGGTTTATAGAGAACGTAGGTAACACCCGTTTGCAGATCCGAGTATTTGTCGCCGCTTCCCATAGCGGTTGCAACTGGCGCATGAAAAAGCACACCGCCGAGCAAGATTGTGGCCAGGATTGAGGCCAGGATTGAGGCAGTGAGGGCCCGAGTGGCAACCTTAATTTTGAGCATTGTGCGGGAGGCGGGACTTGAACCCGCACGTCCGAAGACACAGGTTCCTAAGACCTGCGTGTCTGCCATTTCACCACTCCCGCTGGAGATAGGAGAAGGCTAAGGTAAGTTCCGTTCTACTCCAAATGAGAGTTTGAGATTCACCCGATATTGCGATTCAAGGAGCCTGAAAGATGTCACTAAATCCCACCCCAGCAGATAAATTTACCTTCGGTCTCTGGACCGTTGGCTGGCAAGCCCGAGATCCCTTCGGCGATGCCACTCGTGGCCCGCTGGACCCGGTTCGCAGCGTTAATGAGCTAGCAGCTCGCGGGGCATATGGCGTGACCTTTCATGACGATGACCTGATTCCATTTGGCTCCGACGAAACAGCGCGGGCTGGGCATATCGCTCGTTTTAAGAAGGCGCTGGCTGAAACCGGCATGAAGATTCCAATGGCCACAACCAACCTTTTCTCTCATCCAGTATTTAAGGACGGGGCACTGACTTCAAATGATCGCGATATCCGTCGCTTCGCGCTTCGCAAGGTGATGCGAAACATCGACCTGGCCGCCGAACTGGGGGCTCAGATTTATGTTTGTTGGGGTGGGCGCGAAGGTGCCGAATCTGATGGCGCGAAGGATGCCTATGTGGCGCTAGAGCGCTATCGCGAAGGTTTCAATGTGCTTGGACAGTATGTAATCGATAAGGGTTATGACATTAAATTTGCAATCGAGCCAAAGCCAAATGAGCCACGGGGCGATATCTTCTTGCCAACCATCGGTCATGCGCTCGCCTTTATTAATTCGCTAGCTCACCCAGAAATGGTGGGCGTAAATCCAGAAGTTGGCCACGAACAAATGGCTGGCCTTAACTTCGTTCACGGAATTGCCCAGGCGCTATTTCACAAGAAGTTATTCCATATCGATCTAAATGGTCAGCATGGCCCAAAGTACGATCAAGATTTGGTCTTTGGTCATGGCGATCTAAAGTCCGCCTTCTTCTTGGTTGATCTGCTCGAACGTTATAAGTACGCCGGCCCTAAGCACTTCGATTACAAGCCAGCTCGTACCGAAGATGACAAGGGTGTTTGGGCATCAGCCACCGCAAATATGCGTACCTATTTACTTTTGAAGGAGCGGGCGCTGGCTTTCCGCAGCGATCCACGAGTTATAGCTTCGATGAAAGATTCACGAATCGATCAACTAGAAATTCCAACCATGGCAGCGGGGGAGAGCTGGAAAGATTTGGCTGACGAATCCTTCGATGTCGATCTAGCCGGCGAGCGCGGATATGGCTACGAAGCGCTAGATCAACTAGCGCTCGAGCACCTGATGGGTGTGGGGATTTAGCTCCCACTACCTTTACGAGAGATTGCATCGACACTGGCTGAAACGAGAAGGACTAGGCCAGTGACGATGTACTTGATACCGGCGGCGTAACCTAACAAGCCCATTCCGTTATCAATTACAGCTACAACCAAGCCACCCAAGATCGCATCGCGCATCTTTCCCTTGCCGCCAAAAAGGCTGGTGCCACCAATAACTGCGGCGCCAACGGCATAGAGAAGTGTTGAACTTCCACCTGTTGTAGGCGAGATCGAATTCTGGCGAGAGGCGAAGATCAAGCCGGCAATCGCCGACATGCCAGAACAGATTACGAAAGCCGAGATCTTGACCCATTTCACGTTGATACCGGAACGACGTGCAGCTTCAGCGTTGCCACCAACTGCGTACAAGTGGCGACCAAATGCCGTGCGGTTCAATACAAAGGTTCCGATAACAAGTAAGAAGAGAATCACTGGAACGACGAAGGGAATTCCTTTGAGGCTGACCAATTGCGGGTTGTTGCTGCGCTCTAAGTTCAACGCATAAACCGCAACTCCCATTATGCCCAAAAGGCCAACGGTCTTAAGGGTCCAAAGTTGCATGAGCTCAACTTTTAGACCGACCTTACGACGCGCTGCTGCTCTGCGAAGTCCACTGGCAATATAAAGACCGGCACAGGCGGCGAAGAAAATCCAACTGATTACTGGTGTCATATTGCTGTTCTCGATAGAAAGAACAGTTGGGTCTTCCATGCGGATTGTTCCGCCTTCACCAGCTAGCAGAAGAAGCAAACCTTGGAAGGCCAAGAAGGTAGCAAGCGTTACAACGAAGGAGGGAATTCCTAAGAATGCAACAAGCCAGCCGATAAACAGACCCAAAGCAATGCCAGCCAAGATGCTAACTGGAAGTGCGATCCACCATGCAACGCTGTGATTGGTTACCAAGATAACAAGCACTGCGCCACAAACACCAGAGGCATAACCCGCAGATAGATCGATCTCGCCAAGCAGAAGAACGAAGACCAAGCCCATTGCAATAACAATGACCGCAGCAGCTTGGGTTAAAAGGTTCGCGAAGTTTCCGGGTGTGAGGAAGGCCGATTGCATTATGCTAAAGACGGCACAGAGGACTACTAATCCGAGAACCGCCGGCAGTGCTCCGATGTCACCAGATTTAATTCGAGCCCAGTAATCACCGGCAGCGCCTTTTAGCGGGCTTGCTGCTACTTCAGTTTCAGTGCTCATTGGTTCACTCCTACAGGTGAGATTCCGGCTGACTTGCCGGTGGTGATCAATTCAATAACTTGGCTAGATGTGACATCGGCTTTGCGAACTTGCGCCGCTAACTGGCCCAAATAAAGCGCCGCGATATTGTCGGCAACTTCAAAAACGTCGTTCAAGTTGTGACTAATAAGAATGACGCCGATTCCACTGTCGGCTAACCGCCGAACTAGATGAAGTACTTGTTCGGTCTGTGAAACTCCAAGCGCGGCTGTTGGTTCATCAAGGATTACCACCTTGTTATTCCAAAGCACGGCACGAGCAATTGCGACAGTCTGACGTTGGCCACCTGATAGTGAAGAAACCGTTTGGCGAATCGATTTAACAGTTCTAACGCTTAGACCATCAAGAGTTTTGCGTGCCATTACCTCCATGGCGGATTCGTCGAGAACCACGCCTTTCTTCTGCTCGCGTCCCAAGAACATGTTGTGAACGATGTCGAGGTTGTCGCAGAGCGCTAAATCTTGGTACACAACTTCAATTCCTAGCGCGGTGGCATCGCGCGGTCCGTGAACCGTTACCTGATTGCCATCAAAAATGTATTCCCCGCTATCGGGGGTGTAAATACCAGCAATGCACTTGATTAGCGTGCTCTTGCCGGCGCCGTTATCTCCAACTAGCGCGGTAACTTCACCTGGGTAAACATCAAGGTGAACATCGCGTAAGACGTGGACCGGTCCGAATGACTTATTTATCGAACGTAGAGAAAGGATTGGCTGTGCCACTTTTTGCCCTTCGTTTAATCGCACTGATTCTGCGGCGGTGAGGTAAATCTAGCCCTATAACGGCTTCAACAATGTTAATTGTTGCGGGAATTGAAAAAGTGGGCGTCCAGTTCGATTACTCGGACTGGACGCCCACCAATAATGCGAACTAATGGTTTCTAGTTATTAGATTCCGTTAGCTTTGCAAAGTGCTTCGATACCCTTACAGACATCGGCACGCTTCTGGAAACCATCAGCGATAACTACCTTGACATTTGCCTTGGTAATTCCGACTGGCTTTAGAAGTACTGAAGGAACGTTAACGGTTCCGTTGTTGGTAACGCCGGTTGCTGTTGCAGCCTTCTTACCGTTTAGGAGAGCAACTGCAAGAGCAGCAGCGCCGTTAGCTTCAGCCTTGATGGCCTTGTAAACGGTGTTTGAAAGGTCACCAGTCAAGATGGCACGAAGACCATCAACTGTTGCATCTTGTCCAGATACGCAGACCTTGCCGTTTAGCTTGTTCTTCTTAAGAACTGCAACTGCTGCAAGTCCTAGGCCTTCGTTTGCAGAAACTACTGCATCGAGCTTGCCGCCAGCCTTGGTTAGTTGTTGCTCGAAGATGGTTCCACCCTTGACGTTGTCCCAGCCAGGAACGGCGGTGTCGTCAACGAGGGTGTATGCCTTTGAAGTGATGTATGGACGGATGACTGAGTCATAGCCCTTCTTGAACAAGGTGGCGTTGTTATCGTCTGGAGAACCGTTTAGGTAGACGATACGCGCCTTGGTCTTCTTAGCTGCCTTGAGGCAGTTAACAATTCCGGTACCTTGGAGAACACCAACTGCAGTGTTGTCGAAGGAGACGTAGTAAGACTCAGAACCATTAAGTGTTAGACGGTCATAGTCGATTGTTGGAACGCCTTGAGCCTTTGCCTTGTCCTGTACTGCCTTTGCAGAAGCAGAATCAAGGTTCACCATGATCAAAACCTTTGCACCCTTGGTGAGCATTTGATCAGCAATTGTCTGGAAAGCAGTCTTATCGCCGTTTGCATTCTGGATGTCAGCGGTTACGCCAGCAGCTTTGAAAGCAGCGGTCAAGAAGGGACGATCTGCAGTTTCCCAACGGTTTGATGATGCAGCATCAGGAAGGATTACGCCGACGAAGCCTTTTGCGGCTGCGTTAGCAGAAGTGTTTGCGAAACCTGTTAGTGCGAGAGCTGCAGCAGCAATAACTGCAGTAAGCGCAATACGTCGCTTGGTCATATTTGGTATTACCTTTCGAAGGTGTCAGACTCGTGACCAAACCTGCTTTTGGCCATACGTTCGAGTCAGCCTTCGAAAGGTAGTCTGAATGAGCCATTTGGTCACGAGTAGCAATGCCACATATCGGACATTTTTGTTAACGATTCGATAACGGAAACAGGGAATATGTGCAGGTGTCCAACGGGTAACCTTGGCTAGATGAGTTCAATTCAGGATCAAATTAGCGCGGCGATCGTCGCGATCCTGGAGCGCTCGCGCGATTTTCTCCAATGTGAGATCCCGCAAGCCATCACGCTCGATCGCCCCAAAAACCGCGATCACGGTGACTATGCCACTTCTATTGCCCTTGCCTTGGCAAAGCCATCCGGAAAGGCGCCGCGCGAGATCGCCGAATTGATTCGAGCCGGCTTAATCGATCTCCCGCAGTTCTCCGCGGTAGAGATAGCCGGTCCAGGTTTTATCAACTTAACGTTGGCAACTGCAAGTCAAGGCGAAGTATTGAAAACCATTTTGACCAATCGCGAGAAATTCGGAGCCGGCACCGCCATGAGCGGGGTTCGCGTGAACTTGGAATTTATCAGCGCTAACCCAACTGGGCCGTTGCATTTAGGACATACCCGCTGGGCAGCTGTCGGCGATTCTTTGGGCCGACTATTGAGCGCTGCTGGCGCTTCAGTTACCCGAGAATTCTATGTCAATGATCGTGGCAATCAGATGGAACTCTTCGGCGCTTCGATCCGCACTGCGGCGATGAATTTGCCCCGGCCCGAGAATGGCTACCACGGTGAATATATTGCCGACCTGGCAGCGGTCATAGTTGCCGATCATCCAAAGTTTGAGCTCTTGCCGGAAGCCGAATCGATCGCCGCCTTTCGCGATGCCGGATATGCATTGCAGTTGAAACAACAGCAGGATGTCTTGGATGCTTTTGGGACCCACTTTGACATTTGGTTTTCCGAGCGCAGCCTCTATGAAAATGATTTCTTCAACCACAGCATGCAACGCCTGCGCGATCAAGGCCACACCTTCGAATTAGATGGCGCGACTTGGCTTCGTACCACCGACTTCGGCGATGATAAAGACCGCGTGATGATCAAATCCGACGGGACCTTCGCTTATTTCGCCTCGGACTCGGCTTACTACATCAGCAAGCGCGAACGAGGATTTGAGATCTGCATCTATATGTTGGGCGCCGACCATCATGGCTACGTCAATCGACTAAAGGCGATCGCGGCATGCGCCGGCGATGATCCGGAGTACAACATTCATGTTCTGATCGGACAGATGGTAAAGATCATGGAAGGTGGCGAAGAACTTAAACTTTCTAAGCGCGCTGGAACCATTATCACCCTTGAAGAATTGGTCGAAAAGGTTGGCGTTGATGCTGCCCGCTACACCTTGGTTCGCTATCCCGTTGAAACTCCGATGGTGATGGATGTTGATGTCCTTCGCAGTCGCACCAATGAAAATCCAGTTTATTACGTGCAGTACGCGCATGCTCGGATATGTGCCGTCCTTCGTAATGCCACCGAGTTAGGTATCAAATTTGGCGCCGATTTTGCTGCCGATTACGAACTCTTGATTGATCCGCGCGAGCGCGAGCTCATTGGCTTGCTTGGTGAATTTCCCCGAGTCGTAACTGGCGCTGCGGAACTTCGCGAACCCCATCGCGTTGCTCGATACGTTGAGGAACTTGCAGGGGTTTACCACCGCTTCTATAACGACTGTCGGGTACTACCCATGGGCGATGAACCAGCTGAAGCAATTCATTCGGCTCGAGCAAATCTTTGTCAGGCCACGGCTCAGGTTGTGGCTAATGCGTTATCGCTGTTAGGTGTTAGCGCACCGGAGCGGATGTAGCCATGGCTAACAATCCAGATCCGCATTTTGCGCCAGAAGTCTTTTCCGCCCATTCTGCATTTAGCGGCGCGGAATTAAATATCGGTGGTTGCTCTGCAATAGCTCTAGCAAAAGAATTCGGTACTCCGTTATTTGTTTTGGATGAGCTAGATTTTCGCGAGCGAGCCTTGGCCTGGAAGAGCGCACTGGAGATCAGTTTTGGAAGCCAAGCTGGATCGGTTTTCTACGCCGCGAAATCATTTATCAGCGTTGAAGTTGCAAAGTGGATCGCTGAAATTGGAATTGGAATCGATGTCTGTTCTGCCGGCGAGTTAAATATTGCGCTAGCTGCAAAATTTCCAGTCGATCGAATAGAAGTTCATGGAAATAATAAATCCGAGGCTGAAATTACTCAGGCAATTTCAGTTGGCGTTCGTTCTATCGTGGTTGACTCTTTTCAAGAAATGGAGCGAGTCGCGCGGCTGGCAAAATCGGCTGGCGTAACTCAGAACGTATTTCTGCGCCTCACTGCGGGAATCGAGGCACATACTCATGAATTTATCTCTACCGCCCATGAAGATGTGAAGTTTGGATTTTCGATAGCCAGTGGCTCTGCCTGGAAAGCAATTGAAGCGGTTGAAGAAGCTACATCTCTACGACTACTTGGATTGCATTCGCATATCGGTTCGCAAATTTTTGGTATCGAAGGTTTTGCAATTGCGGCTTCGCGCTTAATCGATCTCCTTGCCAAATATCGAGATCATTTCGATCGCCAACTTCCAGAACTCGATCTGGGTGGGGGTTACGGAATCGCTTACCTTCCGGGGGAAGAATCCGAAGTTCCTATGCGCGTCATGAGCGAATTGGCTGAAGTAGTTAAAGCCGAATGCGAGAAGCACAACTTGCAGGTTCCCCATATCTCGATTGAGCCAGGGCGAGCCATCGTTGGGCCAACTACAACGACTCTTTATGAAGTTGGAACCACTAAAAGCGTTGAACTAGATGGTGGCTTAACTCGTCGCTACATCGCAGTTGATGGTGGCATGAGCGACAACATTCGCCCAGCGCTTTACGGAGCCGAGTACTACGCGTTGCTCGCCAATCGAATTTCCTCACGTCCAACAACATCCAGTCGAGTCGTGGGTAAGCATTGCGAAACTGGCGATATCGTAATTCGCGAAATTGAATTGCCCGAAGATATTGGTCCCGGTGATTTGTTGGCTATCCCCGCCACCGGTGCCTACCACCGCAGCATGGCTAGCAATTACAACGCGCTGCCAAGGCCTGCCGTTGTTGCCGTAAAAAATGGCAAAGCCCGCTTAATTCTTCGCCGCGAAACCCAAGACGACTTGCTGAGGCTCGATGTTGTTGAGCCAGAGCGTTCAATCTAGAAGAATGGCCCTGTGATGAAGCGCGAGCGAAAATTGTTGCGAGTAGGGATGCTCGGCTGTGGCGTTGTTGGTGCCGAAGTTGCGCGCCTGATGGTTGCTAACCAAGATGACTTGGCTGCCCGGTCCGGTGCTGGCTTGGAAATTGTGAAGATTTCAGTCAGGGATCTTTCGATCCCTAGACCCGGAATAGCTGCTGAACTTTTTACAACTGATTCCGAATCGATAGTTAATGATCCAAATATTGACTTGGTGATTGAAGTTATGGGCGGAATAGAGCCAGCGCACCAATTAATTTTAACGGCGATGAAAAATGGCAAAGCAGTAGTCACTGCCAATAAAGCGCTACTAGCAAAGCATGGTGCGGAACTTTTTCACGCCTCCGATGAGGCCGATGTCGATTTCTACTATGAAGCAGCGGTAGCAGGAGCTATTCCGATCCTTCGTCCGCTCGCGGAATCTTTGGTTGGCGATCGCGTTGAGCGCGTTATGGGAATTATCAATGGCACCACCAACTACATCCTTACCAAGATGCACGAGACTGGCACCTCCTTTGAAGATGCGCTAAACGAGGCACAACTGCTTGGTTACGCAGAGGCCGATCCAACCGCAGATATTGAAAGTTTCGATGCTGCGGCTAAAGCGGCGATCTTGGCGGGCTTGGCCTTCCATACCCAAGTAACTGACGAAGATGTTTATCGAGAAGGAATCTCAAAGGTCACTGCTGATGATGTGGCAGTCGCAAAAGAGATGGGTTTTGTCATCAAACTTTTGGCGATTGCTGAAGCAAATGAAGTTCATGGCAGCGATGAAGAGACCATCACGGTGCGCGTTCATCCAACAATGATTCCAAAGAATCATCCATTGGCATCGGTTCGTGAAGCCTTTAATGCGGTATTCGTCCAATGTCAGTCAGCTGGTGAATTGATGTTCTACGGTCGCGGCGCCGGTGGCGTTCCGACCGCCTCGGCAATCTTGGGCGATTTAGTTGCGGTTGCGCGAAATCGAATCGAAGGCAGCTTAGGACCTACCGAGACCGATTATGCCGATCTGGATATTGCACCAATGGGTGTCACTAAAACTCGTTATCTGATTCGCCTAGAGGTTATGGATGTTCCAGGCGTACTCGCTTCGGTTGCTGCTACCTTCGCAATGAATGATGTTTCAATTCTTACGGTTCGCCAAGATGGTCGTGGCGCTGATGCGGAATTGATTGTCTTAACACATATTGCAACGGAAGCGGCTCTGGCTTCAACCGTTGATCAATTGGCCAAACTTCATGTTGTAAAAGATGTTCTAAGCGTTATCAGAGTTGAAGGAGTGCCGGTATGAGTTCACCTCGTCTGCTTTCTCGCCAATGGCTCGGAGTCATCGATGAGTATCGCGATCGGTTGCCGGTTACAGATGCCACCCCAGTAGTGACACTTCGCGAAGGTGGCACGCCATTAGTTATGGCATGCGTGCTCTCAGATATGTTAGATAACGAAGTTTGGTTAAAGGTTGAAGGTGCAAATCCAACTGGCTCCTTCAAAGATCGCGGTATGACAATGGCGATTTCAAAGGCGGCTGAAGAAGGCGCAAAAGCCGTTATCTGCGCCTCTACCGGAAATACCAGCGCAAGCGCCGCGGCCTACGCCACCAAAGCGGGCATGACTCCAGTTGTATTGGTTCCCCAAGGAAAAATTGCAATGGGAAAGTTAGCGCAAGCTATAGCTCATGGCGCCACACTGATTCAGGTTGATGGCAACTTCGATGATTGTTTAACGTTGGCGCGCGATTTGGCTACTAAATATCCAGTCGCCTTGGTTAACTCAGTAAACCCATATCGCATCGAGGGCCAAAAAACTGCTGCCTTTGAAATAGTGGATTTATTAGGCGATGCCCCTGATTTGCACGTCCTGCCAGTTGGCAACGCCGGGAATATCACTGCTTATTGGAAGGGCTACCAAGAGTACTTCGCCGATGGCATCGCTACCCAGCTGCCGCAAATGTGGGGCTTTCAAGCGGCCGGCTCGGCACCGATTGTGTTAAATCATGTTGTGACCAACCCCGAAACGATTGCAACTGCAATTCGAATTGGAAATCCAGCTTCATGGGCGCAAGCAATTTCGGCCCGAGATAGCTCTGGTGGCCTAATCGATTCCGTGACCGATGAGGACATCTTGAGCGCCTATCGATTGGTAGCCGCCAAAGAAGGTGTCTTTGTTGAACCATCGAGCGCTGCCGGCATCGCAGGACTAATTAAAAAGAAAGCCGAAGGAAAGTTGCCATCTGGCAAGAAGATTGTTATCACAGTTACCGGAAACGGTTTGAAAGATGTCCAGTGGGTTATCGATGGTGCCGGTGCGCCAATTCTGATTCCAGTTGATATCGATCGGGCTGCTGCTGCAATGGGATTGGCTTAACAATGGCTGCAGCAATGAATCGCCTAACCTTTCGGGCAACGATGGCACAGGTTAGCGTTCCGGCCTCCAGTGCAAATCTTGGTCCGGGCTTTGATTCTCTTTGTTTGGCGCTAGATATCCGAGATAGATATGCCGCTCAAATTCTGGATGAAGCAATCTTCGATGTAGATATAACTGGCGAAGGTGCCGATGAGATTAAGCGCGATGCAAAGAACTTAGTAATTAAATCCATGATGCACGGTTTTGAATTTATGGGAAGTAAACCCCGCGGCCTTGCACTTAGAGCTCTCAATGCAATTCCGCAAGGTCGCGGCTTAGGCTCTTCAGCTAGCGCGATTGTTGGTGGCTTAGCGCTAGCTCGAGCGTTAGTTCTTTCTGGCGAGCAATATATGAGCGATGAAGATTTAGTTGCACTCGGAACAGAACTCGAAGGTCATCCCGACAACATTGCCGCCGCTTTTTATGGGGGTGCCACGATTGCGTGGATGGAGGAGAGCCACGGCAAGAATTTTGGTCGCGGTGTTTCGCTTACCGTTGACCCCCGCATTAAAGCGATTCTCTTCTTGCCAGAAACTCATTTGGCCACGACAAAGGCGAGAAAGTTATTACCTGAATTGGTCCCACACCGAGATGCAGCGGCCAACGTTGCACGGTCGGCGCTCTTGGTACATGCGCTAACAGATCGCCCAGATCTGCTCTTCGCAGCAACTCAAGATTTCCTCCACCAGGAATATCGCGGCGAGGCAATGCCAAAATCCCTCGCATTAATCAGGAAATTGCGTGCAGCTGGCGTAGCGGCAACCGTCTCCGGCGCAGGACCCGCGGTTCTGGTTTTACACATAGGTAATGAGCTAGAAGCCGCGGAAATCATGAAGAGCGCCCCAGATTCTTTCGCCGCCCTTACCGTCAATATCTCGCCTATCGGGGTCCAATAACCTACTTGGCGCGGGAATTGCTATCGGGGGATTTCGTGTGCTACCTTTCTGAGGTCTGAAGATCACGCTATTTCGTGAGTCGACAAAAATCCTAAAAAATTCTTCAGATTTTGCCTATATCTCTAGTTCCATTGCGCTGCGCTGTGGCTCTCGAACTAGTAACACCCCTCCAATAACCATAAGAGAAATGAAACTGAAACAAGAAAATGACTGATAAAACAACCACTCGCCCTGGAAAAGAGACCGGCGACCTCTCCGCAATGCTGCTACCTGAGTTAAAAAAGGTCGCGGGACAATTGGGGATTGAAGGTTCGGCCAAACTCACAAAAGCTGCCCTCGTTCAAGCAATTGGCGATTTACAAGCGGCCAACCGGGAAGCGGCAAAAAACGAGCGGGAAGCTCGTCGCGCTGAGCGCCAAGAGCGTCGTAAAGCTGCCAAAGGCGGGGAAGAACCTCGCAACTCTGATAACCGTGATGAAGCCGCTGATGATGGCGCCCAAGATTCCGATTCCAACGAAGTAGATAATCGTCGCGACAACGCCCCAGCTCGTGATCGTAACGACCGTAACGATCGCGCTCCGCGTGATCGCAATGACCGCAATGACCGCAATGACCGGGGTCCACGAGATCGCAACGACCGTAACGATCGCAATGATCGTGGCGGCCGAGATGATCGCAACGATCGCAATCGCCATCGCGACCGCGGCAATCGCGATGAGCGCGAGATAACGATCTCTGAAGATGATGTCTTGGTCCCAGTTGGCGGCCTGCTGGATATTTTAGAGAACTATGCCTTTATTCGAACTGCCGGTTACCTAGCATCCAACAACGATGTCTATGTATCCCTACAACAAGTGCGCCGTTATGGTCTTCGTAAAGGCGATGTAATTACTGGTTCAGTTCGTCAACCGAGCGAAGGTGAGCGCAAAGAGAAGTTCAATGCCTTAGTTCGAGTCGAAACCGTAAATGGTATGGAGCCAGAGAGCGCTCGCGACCGCATCGAATTTTCAAAGCTAGTTCCGCTCTATCCGCAAGATCGGCTGCGCCTTGAGACCGAGCCAAGTATTTTGACTACTCGCGTTATCGATCTGATTGCACCAATCGGAAAGGGGCAACGCGGGCTAATTGTTTCGCCACCAAAGGCTGGAAAGACCATGGTCCTTCAGGCAATTGCTAATGCGATTACTACTAACAATCCAGAATGTCACTTGATGGTTGTTCTAGTTGATGAACGTCCAGAAGAAGTTACCGATATGCAGCGTTCAGTGAAGGGCGAGGTTATTGCCTCTACCTTCGATCGTCCTGCTGATGATCACACCGCTGTTGCTGAACTAGCAATCGAGCGCGCAAAGCGTTTGGTTGAATTAGGTCACGACGTTGTAGTCCTGCTGGATTCCATCACTCGATTGGGTCGCGCTTACAACATCGCCGCCCCGGCCTCGGGTCGAATCCTTTCTGGTGGTGTTGATTCCGCCGCGCTCTATCCGCCAAAGAAGTTCTTCGGCGCCGCTCGAAATATCGAGAATGGTGGTTCGTTAACCATTCTGGCAACCGCTTTGGTTGAGACTGGCTCCAAGATGGATGAAGTTATCTTCGAAGAGTTCAAGGGCACGGGAAATATGGAACTTAAACTTGATCGCAAACTTGCAGACAAGCGAATTTTCCCAGCGGTCGATGTTGATGCATCTGGTACCCGTAAGGAAGAGATTCTGATGGGCACCGAAGAGCTAAATATCGTTTGGCGTCTTCGCCGAGTGCTTCATGCCCTCGAGCCACAGCAAGCGCTCGAATTGCTTTTGGAGAAGATGAAGGGCACCAAGTCCAACGTCGAATTCCTAATGCAGATCCAAAAGACGGTAATTGCCGACAGTTCAGGCTCAAAGAACGGCTAATTTCCGCTGATTTCACCATTTGGCGCCCCTGCCCAGGCGGGGGCTAGACTTACCCCTCGCGCTGGTTCCCGGACCTAACCGATCCAGCCCCACTAAGGAGAAAACCATGAAGGCCGATATTCACCCAAATTATTATGAAACCACTGTTACCTGTGGTTGTGGCGAAGTTTTCGTAACTCGCTCAACAAAGGCATCGGGTTCGATCTACGTAGAAGTTTGCTCCGTTTGCCATCCGTTCTACACCGGTAAGCAACGTATTCTCGATACTGGTGGCCGCGTCGCCAAGTTCGAAGAGCGCTTTGGCAAGGTCAACGCCGCAAAGTAGCGATTTTACCGAGACCGTTGTTCGCCCCACTAACTCTGGGGCGACGCGGTCTCTTTTTTATTCTCGAAGTGAAAGGAGTCGGCAATGAGTAACGATCGCTTTGCATCCGTTAACGATTTAGTAGCGGAATACATTGAGCTTGAGAAAGAACTCGCCGACCCTGCAATTCATAGTGATCCAGGCAAGGCTCGAAAGCTGGGAAAGCGCTACGCCCACCTTGGTCCCGTTATCGGCGGTTATCGGAAATGGACCGCTGCCGAAGATGATTTAGCGGCAGGTAAAGAGTTGGCTGCGACTGATCCAGATTTTGCCGAAGAGATTCCAGCGCTGGAAGCAACGCGCGATCAAGCGGCACATGAATTAGAAGAGCTACTGCTGCCGCGCGATCCCAATGATGACCGCGATGTAATTCTTGAAATCAAAGCCGGGGCAGGCGGCGACGAATCCGCACTCTTTGCTGGCGATCTACTTCGCATGTATATGCGTTTTGCCGAAAAGCAAGGTTGGAAGACCGAAATCATCGACATGACCGAGAGCGATTTAGGCGGCTATAAAGATATTTCCATGGCGGTTAAATCTAAGGGCACCGCCGAACCGGGAAAAACGCCATATGCGAAATTGAAATTTGAAGGCGGAGTGCACCGAGTTCAGCGAGTTCCAGAGACAGAATCCCAAGGTCGGATTCACACCTCTGCCGCTGGAGTTTTAGTACTTCCGGAAGCTGAAGAAGTTGAAGTTGATATCAACATGAATGATCTTCGAATCGATGTCTTCCGCTCTAGTGGCCCCGGTGGTCAGAGCGTTAACACCACCGACTCAGCAGTTCGAATTACCCACGTTCCAACCGGAATTGTCGTGTCTTGTCAGAACGAAAAGAGCCAACTTCAAAATAAGGAATCAGCGCTTCGAATTTTGCGCGCTCGAATGTTGGTTGCCGCTCAAGAGGAGCAAGATCGGATTGCCTCAATTGAGCGTAAGAGCCAGGTTCGAACTGTTGATCGCAGCGAGCGGATTCGTACCTATAACTTTCCCGAAAATCGCTTGAGCGATCACCGCGTTAATTTCAAATCAAATAACTTGGATGCCGTTCTAAATGGCGATCTCGACCCAGTTATTGAGGCGCTGCTCGAAGCCGATAAGGCCGCCAAGCTCTCCTCAACCGAGCATTAATAGCGGGTAAAGCATGGTTCGTGAACTCCTTCGCTGGGGAAAATCGGAATTAGCTGCGGCAAATATTTCAGGAGTCGATGCGGAACTTCTTCTTGCGCATCTTCTCAATATCTCCCGAATGGAACTTCACTCCAAGGTAGTCACGCTTGATGAGTCTGAGGCGCAGCGAATAGAAGAAGCCTTCCGTGAATTAATTGTTCAACGTTTAACGGGCGAGCCGGTTCAGTACTTAACTGGCGAAGCGTCTTTTCGCTATTTGACGCTAGACGTTGGACCAGGTGTGTTGATCCCGCGCCCGGAGACCGAAGTCTTGGTTGATGAAGTTTTACATCATCTTCAGCACTTCGCCGATCCGGTATCGATCGTTGATCTAGGTTCTGGAAGCGGAGCAATTGCAATTTCGATTGCATCGGAAGTCGCTGGGAAAAAAGCAGTTCACGTAATAGCGGTCGAAAAATCTTCCGAAGCGCTGGTTTGGCTCCAGAAAAATATCGCAAAATATGATCTTCCGATTCGCACGATTCAAGCCGATGTTGTGGATGCTCTGATTGGGGTTAAGTGCGATGTCGTTGTCGCCAACCCGCCATACATCCCAGATTTAGAATCGTTGCCTTATGAGGTCGCAAATTTCGAGCCGGCCATCGCCCTTCGTGGCGGCAGCGACGGAATGGCTCTCCCCATTCAATTCATTAGCGCCGCAAGCAGATTACTCAAAAGCGGCGGCTTCTTTGCCATGGAGCACCACGAGGACCAGGTCGAATCGGTCCGAAGCGAACTATCGACCGATTTTGTTGAAGTCAAAATCCATTACGATTTGGCGGAACGTCCTAGATTTACCACCGCAGTTAGAAAATAGTTTTAAAATTACAAGCGAGCGGATTGGAGCCGGTAGATGGCCGAAGTAATCGAACTTAAAGATTTTGCTGGCGATCCCGAGAAGCTCGAAATTGAAATCGCAAAGGTTGTTGAATCGCTGCGAAGCGGTGGAATTATTGTGGCCGCGATCGAGAGCGCTTACATCTATGCCTGCGATGCTTTTGATCGTGATGCCGTTTCCAGATTGCACACCCTCCGCGGTGATGATTTCGGTGTCGCCTGTCAGGTGATGATCGGTAGTTTTGAAACTCTTGATGGCATTGCTCAGAACGTAACCGAGGACCTCACCTTATTAACGAAGAAATTTTGGCCCGGGCTACTTACCTTGCATGTGGCGCCAACTTATGGATTGAGCTGGGATCTGGGAGATGCCGGCGAATTAGGCGAATTTGCAGTTCGGATTCCAAATCGCGAACTCTTTCGAGCAGTTTTGGAAAAAAGTGGACCGCTAGCAGTTGCAAGCGCTGCGCTTGTCGGCCGCCCACCAATCTTAGATATCGGGCAGATTTCGGCCTTGTACTCCGATATCTCTTATTATCTTGATGAGGGTGTGCTCACCTCTGGCCCCGCTTCAACGATCGTGCAACAAATCAGCATCGGTACTGATCTGGGCTTAGAAGTTCTTCGCGTCGGGGCGATCACCCTGGAAGCGCTCCAAGAAGTGCTGCCCAATATTTCAGTCATCTCGGCATAGGCTTAGGCCATGTCTACAGAACCCTTCTTCGGCCCTGATTTCGCGGCCCTTGCCTCCCAAGATCCAGATATCGCTGCGGTACTTCTGAGCGAACTAGAACGTCAACGTACCAATCTGCAATTAATCGCCAGCGAAAACTTCACCTCGCCGGCTGTGCTTGCAGCGCTTGGCTCAACGCTTTCAAATAAATATGCCGAAGGTTACCCAGGCAAGCGTTATTACGGCGGATGTGAAGAGGTCGACAAGGTCGAGACAATTGGCATTGAACGCGCAAAGGCGCTCTTCGGAGCCGAGCATGCCAACTTGCAGCCGCACTCGGGTGCCAGCGCAAATGTTGCGGTCTACCAAGCTTTCACCAAACCAGGAGATACCGTTCTTGCGATGTCGCTTCCTCACGGTGGCCACTTAACCCACGGTGCCAAAGTTAACTTTTCTGGCAAGTGGTTCAATATCGTTTCCTACGGTGTTCGCCAAGATAATGAATTAATTGATTATGACCAACTTCGTGACACCGCTTTGGAACACAAACCAAAGATGATCTGCTCAGGTGCAACCGCATACCCAAGTTTGATCGACTTCGAAAAAGTTCGTGCGATCTGCGATGAGGTCGGCGCCATCATGTGGGTCGATGCCGCGCACTTCATCGGTTTAGTTGCCGGTAAGGCAATCCCGTCACCAGTTCCATATGCCGATGTTGTCTCATTCACTACCCACAAAGTTTTACGTGGCCCTCGTGGTGGCATGATCGTCTCTAAAGCAGAGCACGCGCCCGCAATAGACAAGGCGGTCTTTCCTGGAATGCAAGGTGGACCAATCATGAGCGCGGTTGCCGCAAAAGCAGTTGCCTTAAAAGAATGTGCCACTCCTGCATATCAGGAGTATGCCAAGAACGTAATCACCAATGCTAAGGCCCTTGCCGCCGGCTTGGTTGAAGAAGGCATGCGCGCAGTATCAGGTGGAACGCAAACCCACTTGGCGCTGATCGATATCCGAAGTACTGGCGTTAGCGGAAAAGTTGCTGATCAACGATGCGGGGACTCGGGAATTACTTTAAATAAGAATTCGATTCCATATGATCCAGAAACTCCAGCCGTCACAAGTGGAATCCGAGTCGGAACCGCGGCCACGACTACCCAAGGAATGGGCGTACCCCAGATGCGCGAGATTGCATCACTTATCGCGCGCGCGATTAAAGATGGCGAAGATCCAGCGAAGGCCTCAGCAATTCGCAGTGAGGTCCATGACCTGACTGCAAAATTCCCGGTCTACCCTAGATAACTTTTTATGCGCGAGTACCTTTTAACGGCCTCGTTAGCCGCGACGCTCTGTTTCTTACTGACACCTGCCATCCGAAAAGTGGCGATGTCTGCTGGAGCGTTTATGAATCTGCGTTCCCGCGATATTCATACGGATATCACGCCCCGCTGGGGCGGACTTTCGATGTGGCTTGCGATGGCAATCACCTTTTTAACTGTCAGTCATCTGCCACTTGTAGGAAAATCTTTTGGGCGCGAAGCCACTGGAATTTTCCTGGCCGGAACCTTCATCATGATTTTAGGTTTGCTCGATGATCGCTATGACTTAGATGCGATTACCAAGTTCGCGGGCCAAGCGTTAGCAGCTGGCATCTTGCTCTTGCACGGCGTGCAAATTCTTTGGCTGCCGATAAATGGCATCTTGACATTGCCAGCGAATATTGGGCAACTCTTAACCGTAATTTTTGTCATGGTTGTAATCAACGCGGTGAATTTTGTGGATGGGCTAGATGGCTTAGCCACCGGAATTGTGGCGATTTGCGCCTTAGCCTTCTTTGGCTTCTCTTATTTATTAGCTGTGGTCAATGGCTTTTCACGCGCTGGCGCACCATCGTTAGTCACAGCTGTTGTGGTTGGCATGTGTATCGGGTTCTTGCCCCATAACTTTCACCCGGCGAAGATCTTTATGGGTGACTCCGGCGCGATGTTATTGGGTCTCTTACTTTCAGCTGCGGCCATTACCTTGACGGGTCAGATCGATGCCAACGCCTTGACGAACCAGGGTTCGAGTTCCAAACTCTTGCCGTTACTTCTGCCCTTCACCGTCTTGGCAATTCCCTTACTGGATCTGGTCTTAGCGATCTTCCGCCGGATCCGGGCCGGGCGCTCGCCATTTACCGCTGATCGCGAACACCTCCACCACCGAATTTTGAATTTGGGTTCCACCCAGCGCCAAACCACAGTGGTCCTTTACTTATGGACTGCAATGTTTGCCTTTCCGACAGTGATCGCAGCCTTTGCTCCACTTTGGATTAGTTTCCTTGCAGGAGGCGCCATTTTTGCGCTGTCATTAATCGTTTTGCGCCGCGCCCAGATCACGGCCCGAACCCGAAGCGCGCTCTTGCAGAGCTCAAATAACCTTCAATAATTAGGAGCCCGATGTCAAAAACTTCGAAAGATCCAAGCACTCAGGCTGGCGAGGAGTCGCTCTGGAAAGGGGCAGTGGTTCCAGCTGCCGTAGTCGCCTTGCTCGGGATCGTTCTGGCTAGCTTCTTCCGCGGCCGCCCAGGATTCTGGGGCGCGCTCTTAGCTGGCTTTACGGTAATTCTCTTCTTTTCGGTGCATTTGGCGGTTTCGCGCCTGACCCGAGAACTAGATCCGATGGCCACAATGGCGCTGGCGATGTTCTCTTACTTTGCCAAAGTGATCCTGCTTGGAGCATTTCTCTTGGTGGTCACAAAGACCACTTCAAAGGCTGCGGTAGACCGCCCCAGTTTTGCCGCCGCTGCGCTGACGATCACGGCCGTCTGGCTGGCGGGGGAGATCCGGGCATTTCTGCGGCTCCGTTTCCAGTTACCATTGCCACCCAAGCAATAACGCTCAGCAGTTATCTTTTCAGCTTAAGAACGGTAGGAGGTTTCGATGGCTACAGGCGGCGAAGAAGGTGCGCTCTGGTCAATCATGGGGTATCTCCTCTCTGGTTTAATCATTTGGGGTGGAATTGGTGCCGCCCTCGACCATTGGCTGGGGACTCATTTCTTTCTTTTAATTGGCCTGCTTTTAGGCGGTGGCGCCTCTATGTACTTGGTCTGGCTTCGGTTCGGCCGAAAGTAAACCCCTTGTCTTATCTCACAGTAGCTAAGGCGAGGTTAAATTTGTTGATTTTTCCCAACTCCCAATAGGGTTCGTTCGTATTCCCATCGATTTCTCATTTTGATGACCAGGGGTGTTTGTGAGCTTGTTCCAGATGGCTGGCAGTGGCGCCGGTTTCGTCCCACCGAGCACCGCCGACTTCAATTTGCCCCCAATCATCGGCAACAACGCATACTCAACTAAGCCAGTCTTTTTGGTTCTACTTTCAGTTTTAGTAATTTCCGCATTTTTCATTGCCTCTTCTCGCAAAGCTCTTGTTGTTCCAAGCAAGCTGCAATTCGCCGGAGAGTCGATCTACGCCTTCGTTCGAAACGATATTGGCGAAGAGATCATCGGCCACGAGTTCATGCGCTTTGTCCCCTTCCTTTTCACGCTCTTCACTTTCATTCTTACCAATAACGTCTTTGGCATCGTGCCCTTTTTGCAATTTCCCTCGATGTCGCACGTTAGCTTTCCGTATGTTTTAGCGGTCTTCTCGTTTGTGATCTTCCATGCCGTTGGAATTAAGAAGCAGGGTCTTGGCAAGTATCTAAAGGGAATTGCCTTCATGCCCGGCGTTCCAAAAGCGGTTTACATTCTGTTGACCCCGATCGAAATCGCTACCTTCTTTTTGGTTCGACCTCTAACGCTCTCACTTCGGCTCTTTGCCAATATGTTCGCTGGCCACCTTTTGTTGTTGGTCTTCATCATGGGCGGCGATCACTTGATTCGCGGTGTTATCGGTTTGAAACTAATCGCACCATTTGCTTTCGCCTTCGGAATTGGCATGACCTTCTTTGAGTTCATGGTCCAATGCCTGCAGGCCTACATTTTTACTTTGCTCACAGCACTCTTTATCGCTGGAGCATTGTCTGACGAGCACTAACCACAGTTTTACGCACGAGAATCTGATTAGCTTTCGCTAGTTAGTAACTATATAAATAAGGGAAAGGCAACAAAGATGAAAGGCACACTAAACCTGGTCGGTTATGGCCTATCTGCAATCGGACCTGCAATTGCAACTGGAATGATCTTCGCGGCTTACATCAGCGGCGTCGCACGTCAACCAGAAGCACGTAGCGTCCTGCAGCCAATCGCATTCCTTGGCTTCGCCTTGGCAGAAGCGTTGGCGCTTTTCGGCCTCGTACTCGCGTTCGTTCTCTAATCTAAGGTTTCTGACCAGATGAGTTTGAGAACCGTAGCCGCGGAGGCAACTGTTAATCCGCTGGTTCCGCATGTCGCAGAGTTGATTGTCGGCTTTATCGCCTTCAGCGCGCTCTTCTTGGTGCTCCGTGCCAAAGTCGTGCCGATGTTTGAAAAGGCATTCGCGGCTCGCACTGAAGCAATCCAGGGTGGCATCGAAAAGGCTGAGCGCGCTCAACGAGAGGCACAAGCTGCCTTGGTTCAGTACACCGCTCAACTAACTGAAGCCCGCGGGGAAGCACAACAGATTCGCGAAGAGGCTCGCGTCCAAGGCGCCGCCATCATCGATGATCTCCGTGCCAAAGCGCAGGAAGAGGCTACTCGGATCACCGCAGCAGCTCATGCCTCGATCGAAGCAGAACGTCAACAAGCGATTACTTCCCTTCGCAATGAAGTTGGTGCGCTCGCAACTGAGCTCGCCTCCAAAATTGTCGGAGAAGCTTTAGATGACCAGGTTCGACAATCTCGGATTGTTGATCGCTTCTTGGATGACTTGGAGAAGAGCAAGTAATGATTATTCTGGGTGGCAGCAGTCGTCAATCTTTGGCGAACCTTCGTGGAACGCTCGACGAGAAAATCAAAACTCTCGCCGCAGCCGACTGTGCCACCGCATCTGCTGATCTCTTTAGAGTTCTAACGACCCTCAATTCGTCAATCGGATTGCGCCGGGCGCTAACTGACCCTTCGAGAGATATTCCAGCTAAGAGTGCACTCATCACCGATCTCTTCGGTAAGGGCATTGGTTCGGTTGCGCTTGAACTAGTTATAGCTGCCGTTTCTCTTCGATGGTCATCTCCGCTAGAACTTGCAGATGCCATTGAGCAGATTGCAGTTGAAGCCGAAAGCTCAGCCGCTAATCACAACTTAGAGTTAGATCGAGTTCAGGATGAAATCTTTGAACTCTCTAGATTATTAATCGCAAATGGCGATCTTCGTCAGGCACTTAACTCCAGCGCCGATGACTCAGAACATAAGCAGGCTCTTGTTGCCACGCTATTTGCTGGCAAGTTCAGCGCCTCGACCGTTCGGTTACTGAATGCGCTAGTTGCTGGTCTTCGCGGACGTAGTATCGAGCAAGCGATTGCTGCCTACTCGCACGCCGTGGCTGCTCGCCGAAATCGCATCACCGCACATGTCCGTACTGCAATCGCGTTGACTCCAGCGCAGCGTGAGAAGCTCACAAACGCGCTCACCAAGCAAATCGGACAGCCAGTTCACGTAAATATTGAAATTGATGCTGCCGTAATCGGTGGCGTCGCAATTCGATTTGCCGATGAAATTATCGACGGCACCATTGTCAATCGGTTAGCAGAGGCGAGCCGAGAGCTCGTAGGTTAATTTTTCAACAAAAGATCCACTTAGTTAGAGGGAGAAGATGATGGCGGAACTCACGATCCGGCCCGAAGAGATTCGCGACGCGCTTGCTAAGCACGTTGCCTCTTACAATCCGGGTGCTGCGGCTCGCGATGAGATCGGCACTGTTACCGAAGCTGGCGATGGCATCGCACGTATTGAGGGCTTGCCTTCAACGATGACCAACGAACTGCTTAAGTTCGAAAATGGAACTTTAGGTCTGGCGCTAAACCTCGACGTGCGCGAAATCGGTGTAGTTATCCTCGGTGAATTCACCGGCATCGAAGAAGGTACTTCTGTTCGACGTACTGGCGAGATCCTCTCTGTTCCTGTCGGCGACGGCTTCCTTGGCCGCGTCGTGGACCCACTTGGTCGTCCAATTGATGGTAAAGGCGAGATCGTTGCCGAAGCCACGCGTGCTTTGGAACTTCAGGCACCTTCGGTTGTTGAGCGCCAACCTGTTAAGGAACCACTTCAGACTGGTATCAAAGCTATCGATGCCATGACTGCCATTGGTCGCGGACAACGTCAGCTAATTATTGGTGACCGTCAGACTGGCAAGACTGCAATCGCCATCGACACCATCATTAACCAGAAAGCTAACTGGAAGTCGGGCGATCCCAAGAAGCAAGTTAAATGTATTTATGTTGCTATTGGTCAAAAGGGTTCAACCATTGCCTCTGTTAAGGGCGCATTGGAAGAAGCTGGCGCTATGGAGTACACAACCATTGTTGCTTCACCAGCCTCAGATCCAGCTGGCTTCAAATACTTAGCTCCTTACACCGGTTCGGCGATTGGCCAGCACTGGATGTACAAGGGCGAGCATGTCCTAATTGTGTTTGATGATCTTTCAAAGCAAGCCGAGGCTTATCGCTCCGTCTCGTTATTACTTCGTCGCCCTCCAGGTCGCGAGGCCTACCCTGGCGATGTTTTCTACTTGCACTCCCGTCTTTTGGAACGTTGCGCAAAGCTCTCTGATGAGCTCGGCGGCGGCTCCATGACTGGATTGCCAATCATTGAAACCAAAGGAAATGACGTTTCGGCCTTCATTCCTACCAACGTAATTTCAATTACTGATGGTCAGTGCTTCCTAGAGACTGACTTGTTCAACGCTGGCGTTCGTCCGGCAATCAACGTAGGTATTTCAGTATCTCGCGTTGGTGGTTCAGCACAGACCAAAGCAATGAAGAAGATCGCTGGTCGTCTTCGTTTGGACTTGGCTCAGTACCGTGAGCTCGAAGCATTCGCCGCCTTCGGTTCTGACCTAGATGCTGCTTCAAAAGCACAACTAGAGCGCGGTGCGCGAATGGTTGAACTGCTAAAACAGGGTCAATATTCACCTTATTCAGTCGCACAAGAAGTTGCTTCAATCTGGGCAGGTACCACCGGCAAAATGGATTCAATTCCAGTTGCCGATATCCGCCGCTTTGAAGCTGAGTTCTTGGACTTCTTAGCACGTGAGCGTTCGGGCATCATCGATGTTATTACTAATACTCGCGAACTAACCGATGACACCGTTGCTTCCCTTGATGAAGCGATTACCGTCTTCAAAGGTCAGTTTGCCGCCACCGGCGCTGCGCCAGTAAATGAAGCTCCAGCCGATGCCCTCGATTCTGAAGGCAACGAAACCATTACTCGTCAGGTTCCGGCGGTGAAGAAGTAACTCATGGGTGCTCAACTTCGTATTTATCGCCGACGGATGCGCTCCGTTAAAGCGACCAAGAAGATCACGAAAGCTATGGAGTTAATCTCTGCTTCTCGGATCGTCAAGGCGCAACAACGGGTCGCAGCCTCATCGCCGTATGCAACGGAGTTAACTCGTGCCGTCACCGCTGTGGCATCGTTTTCCAATACTAATCATCCTTTGACGACACCGCACAGCAATCCAAAGCGGGCTGCAGTTTTAATTATCACTGCAGATCGAGGTATGGCTGGCGCTTATTCCAACGCTGCGATCAAAGAAGGCGATCAATTGAGCGCGCTTTTAAGAGAACGCGGGTTAAACGTCGAGGCGTATTTGGTTGGCCGAAAAGCCGTTAACTTTTATCGCTTTAGAAATCGCGCAATTGCTAACTCTTGGACTGGTTTCT